>Ga0316204_10005550_pt1 | contig 20626 bp, 23 predicted proteins | sample 6monrhotite_MG_2_FD_205661 | JGI IMG/M metagenome (GOLD analysis project Ga0316204, IMG submission 205661) | Microbial mat bacterial communities from mineral coupon in-situ incubated in ocean water Damariscotta River, Maine, United States -... | ecosystem: Environmental > Aquatic > Marine >... | reverse complement strand
ATATATGGGATGTTTGATCCTGAAATAAACTCATTTGAAAACGGGAGCCCACAATTGGATATGTCAATGTTAAAACTGAAGGGATCCTGGGGAGACGACTTAATTGAGGCAATCTCTGATGAGAAACTTTCTGCTAAAGATTATAATTTTAGAGGGCTAGATAAAATTAAGAAAAGAGATTATGCAGGAGCAATTGCAGACTTTGATTTAGCAATCTCAATTGAAGAAACTGGGCAGTTTTATTTTAATCGGGCTTTCGCTAAGAGTTTGAACAGTGATTTCAAAAATTCTATTTCAGATTTTGATAAGACGATAGAATTTAAATATCGACTTGCAGAAGCCTATTTTGAAAAAGGATATTGTCTTGATCAATTAGGAAATCACAGAGCTGCAATTGAAAATTATGACATAGCCATTAAAGAGAATAATAGTTATTCAGAAGCCTACAACAATAGAGCTTTTTCAAAATTCAAGCAAGAAGATTTTAAAGGCGCGCTCAAAGATTTCAATAAAGCAATAAAACTTGATCCTAAATTCGCTCCGGCATATGTCAACAGAGGCTTCACAAAGTCTAATCTAAAAGATGACAAAGGAGCCTGTGAAGATTGGAATAAAGCTTTGGATTTAGGTTTTACTCAGGCTGCAGGAATTATAAAAAAGTATTGTGAGTAGAAATTACTCCTTACAATCTTGCTTATATAAGCCAATGTAATCCAGAATGATTTTTACGACTTCGGTATTTAGTTGATCTTCGAATAAACATTTGCATTTTCCACAAGTCAATATTTAGACAGGCGCATTCCAATTTCGAAAAGCACAATTTGTTCAAGATTTTTGAGTCATGAAAATCATGGTTTCTTTATTCATATTTCTTGCATTCGTGCCATCAAATTATGCTCAAACAATCGATAGCCTATCTATTTTTAAAGGCTTTAATGGGATTGTTTTAGGCAAAACTACGGTCAAAGAATTGCAGCAATCTTATCCCAATAGCAGGGTAGAAAAAATTGATTTTTCGGTGCGTATAGTATATATTGATAGCCTGGGTCTTGAAGTCCACTGCCAGAAAGAAGCGCTTAAGAATGAGTATTGGGCGTACTTGATTAATGTGTCGGCTGCATGCCCCTTTCAATCTAAAGAGGGAATTAGAATTGGATTGAAATACCATGAAATTGAGAGAGCGCTACCACGAGTCAAATCTGAAAATTCGAGTAGAATTACTAATCAAATTCATAAAGGTAGAAAGGAGCAATCCATCTGGATTCATCAAGATTCCACATCTGTTCATTTCTATTCAGATGCCGAGAAATTGGGGTCTTCCTCCTTCATTATTTACAGAATTGAAATACGATACCTCATTAATTCAGGTCCAATTTCCAGATCTAGCTTTGCAATGATGGGAATGCCAAGAATCGAATTTTCATCAGATTTTAAGTCGTTTTCACCTTTTGCAGGATTTGGTTTTTATACCACCTATTTTATAACTGGAAATTTGGGAGCAGAGTTTAGATTTGCCAAGGATTCTTTTTTCATTGGTCCCAAGGCTTTCTTGGGTATTGTGGCTCCCCTGTGGCCAGGAGTTCAATTAAATTTCTCTGCCTTCGTTCCAATTAAGAATAATGAGTATGATATCATTTTGAATCCACAGTTAGGTACCAATTTGTTTTATGGAATTCTGTACCTAAAGGCTGGGTACAATTTCAACCTCTATAATAACTTCGATATTCCTAATTCATTCAACTTAACGTTGGGAATTAATTTTCCAATGAATTTATCAAAGTTTGTAGAGAATATCTAGTTAATCACTCCTTACAATCTTGCTTATATAAGCCAATATAATCCATGATGATTTTTACTGCTTCAGCATTTAGCTGATTGTTCGTGTATTCAGTTCCAACAACCATTTGATTGGCAGTTTGATATACATCACACCAATCTCTATCAAAAGCTTTTTGTGCTGCGACTAAGCCTAAAACAACACCATAAGACATGTTTGTAGGGTCTCTTTTGTAAGCTAAAAATGCAGCACGAATAGCTAAAGCTGGCTTGTTATAATCTGAAAGTGCTTGGAAATAAGCCCAACACATTAGGTCGTCTGCGCTCAAAAGTTTTGTTTCGTCATTCTCAGCAGGTACATCATCAGAAACTGTTTTCAAATAATCGAAAACTTTAGTGCTAACACCTTTTCTCTTACTAACAAGATAAGACTCAAAAGAGCCAACCGACTTATTTTCCCAGCCAATCGTATTGATCATTAATAACTTATCAAGACTCGAAATCTTCTTGCTTCCCAACGCTTTTTCAGTTTTTTTGAAGTAACCACTTTCAGTAGCCAACATCACATATTTATTGCTTTTATATGCGTTTGAAAATGGAGTAGAAGTTAATGGTGAATCAGCTAAGGCAAACTGCGCCGATAAAATGAGTGAGAGCGTAAGAAAGAAGAACTTTTTCATAAATGATTTTTTTTATGAATCTACTAAATAAAATGTAAAACAATTTACGGTAAAAGACGTATTATTTAATAGTCGTTATGAAAGGAAAGTTTTTATCCAGTCTGTTCTTACTGGTTTTGCTCAATTTATTGGTCAAACCCTTTTATATATTGGGTATTGATGCTGAGGTGCAAAATAGAGTGGGAGAAGAGGTTTACGGTAATTACTATGCTCTTTTAAACTTCTCATTTCTTCTCAATATTTTGTTGGATTTGGGAATAACTAATTACAATACCAGAAACATAGCCCAGCACCCGCAATTGTTAGCTAAACATTTTTTCAAAATTCTCACCTTACGTTTTGCTCTCTTTTCACTCTACGCGGCCTTTACCTTGATTAGCGGAGCCATTATGGGCTACGATTCCAATGAGTTTTATATACTGGCCATCTTACTCGTAAACCAGTTTTTAGTTGCCATAATTCAGTTCTCAAGGTCAAATTTTGCTGGCCTTCATTTGTTTAAGACAGATGCCCTCATATCCATACTTGATAGGGCCTTATTGATTGCTTTCGTTTCGATTTTACTTTGGACGAATTGGGTAGGGGATACCTTTAAAATTGAATGGTTCGTCTATGCTCAAACCCTAGCTTATGGCATCTCTGCATTCATTTCGGTAAGTATGCTCAGTCGTAAAATTGAGCAGATAAAAATTAGCCTCAAGAAGACGTTTTCGTTGGCTATTCTAAGGCAGAGTTTACCTTACGCCTTACTGATCTTTCTAATGATGATGTACAACAGGATTGATGCTGTGATGTTAGAACGGATGTTGGATGATGGAGATACTCAGGCAGGGATTTATGCGCAAGGATTTAGGATATTGGATGCTGTAAATATGTTTGCCCTTTTGTTTGCAGGATTGTTATTACCCATATTCGCTCGTCTTTTGAAGAAGAAAGAAGATGTCAGTGAAATGATGCACTTGGCTTTCAGAATTCTTGTGGGTATTAGCATCATTGTAAGTCTAGTCTTGTATTTTCATAGTTCAGGCCTCATCAAAGCAAGATATGAAGGGGCTAGTTGGGAATCGGTAATGTCATTCAGCTTATTGATTTTAAGCTTTGTTCCGGTTGCGGTAACCTACGTATTTGGAACCTTGTTGACTGCGAACGGAAGCTTAAAGCAACTTAATTATATGGCACTTTTTGGCTTAGCTCTTAATGTTGTGCTGAATCTTGCCTTAATACAAGAGTACAAGGCTGTTGGAGCTGCAGGTGCTACATTGATTACTCAGTCAATCACAGCTATCATACAGTTGATATTAGTTTACAGAATTGTAAAGGTTAAGTTTGAAATAGGAATTTATCTGAAATTACTGGCCCTCTCAGTGCTTGTTTTCGGAGGCCTATTCGCTTACTTTAAGTCAGATTTGCCTGTTTATCCATTACTCGGAACAATTTTGAGTGGGTTGATAGGAGTAGGAATAGCCTTTGCTCTAGGAATATTCAAGATATCTGATATCCGCCAAATAAGGAGTGAAGATTAAAGCTGAGTTAAAAGGATTAATCCAATTAATGCAACAATCGTTACCCCAACTAAGCCCTTTGTAAATTCATTTAGTTGCCATCTGAAGTTTGAGAGATAGAACATAAACATATTTGGGATTAGGCAGAAAATTAGAATGTCTTGCTGATCTGCGTTTGTATTCATGGCCAGAGAAACATATCCATCAAAATCTACGGCCCCACCTTTTACAAGGTAAGAAATGAAGAATCCGATTATGGGTAGCACGAAACCAAAGATTACTCCGATTGATACCTTATCTATTTTAGCTAATTTCTCTTTCATTTTATCTCCCATTCATTTAAGTTAGAAATAAGGTGGTGTGCAGTCATGTCAAATTGAGTTGGAACCACTGATACATAGCCTTGATCTAATGCGAAAAGATCCGTGTCTTCACCTTTGTCTGTGTTTTGATATTCGCCAGATAACCAAAAGTATTCTCCACCAAATGGGTCTTTACGTTTTTCAAATTGATCAGCCCAATAGGCTCTTCCTTGTCTGCAAATTTTATATCCTTTAATGTCCTCTATTGTTCCCTTCGGAATATTGACATTCAAACAAGTTCCCTTTTGTAATCCGTTATCTAGAACTGCCTTTGTGATGATTCTTGCATAATGCATTGAAGCATCAAAATCGGCATCCTTATCAAAATCTAAGAGTGAAAAACCGATACTGGGAATACTCTCTATCGCTCCTTCAACTGCCGCCGACATGGTTCCTGAATACAAGACGTTTGTTGCAGCATTTGAGCCATGATTCACTCCTGAAACTATAATTGTTGGACGCTTCTTGAGTACTTCATAAATTGCAATTTTGACGCAATCAACAGGAGTACCAGAGCAAGTGTAAGCCTCTACATCACCAAATATGTCTGATTTCTTTAGTCTTAATGGATCATGGATTGTAATTGCATGTCCCATTCCGCTTTGAACGGTATCGGGAGCAACCACTACAATGTCTCCCAATCCTTCGACAGCTTTTACCAAAGAAGCGATTCCTTTGGCTTCAATGCTATCATCATTGGTGACTAATATGAGAGGTTTTTCGTTCATGGAGTAAAGTTAATTACAAAATGTAAAACTCACTTATAGAATGAACGAATTTGAAAAAGTAACGAGATTATTTTCTCGTTAAGAACAAGAGAACTCCATTGTAAGGAATAGCAATTTTGTTATTGTTAATTTGAATAAGACCGTAACAATGGTCGTTTTCTGTTTTGTGAACAGTTACTGACTCAGGTAAGTTCGTTTCTGGTGATTTCAAAATTTTATCAAATTGTCGAAATATAAAATCAGAACTATTCATTTTCGTAATCTCGAATATTTCGAAGTTGAAAGGATCTATTTCAGAACCAGTAATGGCAGTGTCATCAACTTTGACTAGACTTCCAACTAATAGTTTCAACTCTCTTGACGGAATCGATTTTTTAGAAATTTGAGAATATTTTGTGATTTCATATTGACCTGAGATATCAACAAGGGGTTTATTCGAAGTGACTTCAGTAATTTTGACTGCCTTCATTTCAATAGGCTTCGCCAGTTTAGTTCTGTTTTTTATCACTTGGCTAGATGCGCCAAACCCTATGAACAGCAGGCATATAGTAAAAAGCGTTTTCATTTGATCTTATTAATCGGTTTGTGGTGATTAATATTCAAAAGTTATGCCAATTTACCAGCTGCTGCCACCACCGCCACCACCGGTTGATCCTCCACCCCAAGATGAGCCGCCTCCACCACTACTTCCGCTACTGTAACTTCCTCCGCCACTCGAATATCCACCACTACTTGAAGTGTTTGATTTTACTTTTTTCGGTATGGTATAACGTGTAATTTTACTGTGGCCGCAGCTCACACAAGAATATTTTCGTTCACCTGTTCCTGAACTTGTGTAAGTCGCAGCTGAGATTGTTCGGTCATATTCTTTATAGTAAGTTTTGTGCTTACATGAAGGACATTTTCTGTACTTAGAAAACCATCTTTTATATCCAAGTATGAGTACGTCTTCATCATTTTCAGTGACCCAAACATCATAATCAATTGACTTAATTGCTTCTTCTTTAATTTGACCTCTTTTTAGATGTGCATCATCTGACTCTTCATCTAGTTTGAACATGAAAGTCCCAGTTTTTTCAGAGAACCTTTCGGTATTTCTCCATTTGTTCATCAAGTACCAGTTCAGCGCAAGCAAAGGCAACATGGGTACAGGAAATAAGATAGGTACAATGTAAAGCGTGAAGAATTTAAGTCTATGATATTTTTTGAAATAGTCTTTAGTAAGCAAAGCAATGATTAAAAAGAGCAAGTAAAGCCCGAGCATTATTGCGCACAGCAAGAGGTAAATTGGCCATAAGCCTTTTTCATACCATGCTCTGCCATTGTATTCGTAGACAGTATCTTCGTATGAGGTATTATAGTTGTAATTGTAATTATTGTCAGACTCTTCGTAATTATCCCAAATAGGATCATATTCTTTTTCAGGATAAAAGACGTTACCAACAGATTGAACACCTCTTATAATTCCAGTTACGTAATCGTTCTTTTTAAAATGAGGAATCATTTGATTCTGTCTGATTATTTCACCTTCTAAGTCAGTTAAAACGACTTCAGTTCCCCTTCCGTTAGTGAATTCAACTCTGTGAATATCATTGATCACCAACATTAAGAACCCGTTATCAACACCAGCTTGGCCGATTCCCCAGTGAGTAAATAAATCTGCTCCGAAAGCGGCAGGGTTATAATCTCCGATTGAATTCAAACAGACTACCGCCATTTGATAACCCGTTTCATCCTCAACTCTTTTCATGATCTCATCAAGCGTATCGATAGCAGATTCAGATAGCATATTATGTGGGTCAGAAACCTGGCTGTAGTCTTCAATACCTGTTCTTGGATCTGGGACCAACTTGACATCCTCTATAAGCCCCTCGGTATTTATCGCACTGTAGTTTTTCTCTATTTCTTCAGAGCTCAAACCACTAAATAATGTTTTAAAAGGAGGTTCTAAAGTTTGCGTTTCACTTACAACACTATCAACTGCTGTTGAATCAATTTCATCTTGTGAAAAGACATTATAAGCTAATGAAAATAAGAGGAGAAAACTACTCTTAAGAATTACTGAAATAAGGTTTGACTTCATAATCAGGGAATTGATCTTTGTTCTTTTTTACCAAGATGTTGTAGGACTTAACGGCCTCATTGTAGTTCTTTTTTTCAAATGAAATTCTATTCTCTGAACTTTCAATTTGCATCATGAGATTTTTGACATTTTCACTATCCCCATTTTCTTTCGCCAAGGCCTTGGCTTCATTAAGGGTTGTTGTTAAACTGTTTTCTAATTCAAACTTGGCTTCACCCTTTGCTTCTTTTATTTGCTCTTGTAAATCAGTAATCGTACCATTTAACGCCTCTGCTTCAGGGGAAGCATTTAACACCCCAATTAAGTCTGGAATTAGATTGTTTCTGCGATCAATAGCTGTTTGAACCATATCCCATTTAGAGTTCACCTCTTCTTCTGACTCAATTAATTGGTTCTTAATGTGCGAATTATCGTTTGAAGTTGTATTAGAAATAGAATTGTTCGAGTTATTTAAACTTGCTGAAGAGCTGTTAGAAAAAACTAATCCAATGATTAAGCAAAGGATTAGAATGGCTACAATTACTATGACAATTTTCTTTCTGTTACTTGAATCAGATGCTAGGATCTTTTTCTTTTTTTGGATGGTGCTCAAAACCTGAACGGCCATTTGATCATGCGGATCAACTTTTAATTCTTGTCGAGCATGAAACTCAGCCTTATCTCTATCCACGTCATCATGAGTTTGCATCCAATGCATCATGTACGATTTGGCTAGAACCGCATTTCCGTTCTCTATATACGGATTAATAGCTGTAGCTTGCTCAGCTTGAGCGATTGCTTCAGTATAATTTCGAGCAGATAAATGATCATCTGCGAGTTTCAGATAGACATGTGACTTTTTTTGAAGTTCTTCCCATTCTTCTGTGGTCATGCCCATACTCAGAGCTAGTTCTTTTAACTCATCAAGGGTTAAAGGTCTTTCTGAAATATCTTCCTCCTCTAAACCTGCATTAACAACAGCTTTTATATGGTCTTTAAATTTGTCTTCGTTATAGCTCATAGTCAATCTTCAACAAGATAATTAAAGAATTTTAATTTCTATGTCTTCATGTTTAACGACATCTCCACTGCGCAATTTTCTTCTCAATCTTGTTTCTACTTCGCCATTCACAATGATTTCACCTTCGGATACCATTATTTTTGCGTGCCCTCCTGTTTGAGCGACTTGTTCGGCTTTCAAAAGCCTGTTTAGTTCAATAAATTCTGAATCTTTTTTAAGTGTGAATTCAATCATTGTTTTTGTGATAGTAATTGATAATTAGTTCAGATGCTTGAAAAGATGTAATCTCTCCTGACATCATTTGTTTTATGGTTTTCTCTTTGAATTCTTTTAAACCTGTCGTTTTATAAAAATCGTTTAGCAATAAATCTTTCACGGTTTCATCCATCCAGAATTGTTGTTGTTCATCTCTTTTCTTCTTGAACCAACCTGAGGGAATCGTTTGAGTTTCAAAATCTTCAATGATGCTCCAAGCCTTTTCGATTCCTTTTTTCTCTATAGAGCTTATGGTTTCTACTTTTGGAATCCAGTTATTTGAGTTAGCCGGAAAGAGGTGTAATGCATTTTTATATTCGGCTCTTGCCAAATTGGCCATCTTCACATTCTTGCCGTCTGTCTTCGTGATAAGGATGGCGTCTGCCATTTCCATAATTCCTCTCTTGATACCTTGTAACTCATCTCCTGCACCTGCTAACATCAACAGTAAAAAGAAATCGGTCATTGAATGAACTGCAATTTCAGATTGTCCGACCCCGACAGTTTCAATCAGTATAACATCAAAACCGGCCGCTTCACAAAGTAAAACTGATTCTCTAGTTTTTCTTGCAACTCCTCCCAAAGATCCAGCTGTTGCTGAGGGTCTGATGAATGCTTTCTCGTTAGCCGAAAGCTCAACCATTCTTGTTTTATCCCCTAAAATTGATCCTCCCGATTTTTCACTCGTAGGGTCTATGGCTAAAACAGCCACCTTTTTGCCTTGCTGAATAAGATAAGAACCGAAGCTCTCAATGAACGTACTTTTTCCTACACCAGGCACACCAGTAATACCAATTCGTATTGATTTACCTGAGTAGGGTAGCGCTAGCTTCAACAGTTCTTGACCCTTCTGAATATCTTCTGCTTTTGTACTTTCAATGAGTGTGATAGCTTCTGACAATCCTGACTTGCTTCCGTCTTTTAATTTTTCAATTAAGAGAGCAGGCTGGATTCTATTTGCATGAGCCTTTTTGCTTGCAAGTATTTTTGCAATGACTTCTTTTTTTGGCTTTTTTTTTGAATCTGACATCTAGGGTCCGCTTGTGGTGTCTTTTGTTACAAAGCGGTACTTAGCAACCCAAACGGGGTTTTGTACATCTTTGAGTAACTTGAACAGGCTATCGCCATAAATATAGTCAGTTAAGACGTTTTTAACGCCATATTCTTTCTGAAGAAATTCTTTTTGATAGAGTGAAGGTTTGTATTGCCCTTGACTCCAACCTTCTGAATCAAAATTGAAAGGGTGTTCATAAAATTTGATTTTCCAAAGTTGTTCGAATACCGGAGCGTAATAACCAAGCACCTTGTTTGATTCACTTTTCAATAAAAAACAGCTGTCAACCTTGAATTTCTCGAAAAGGTTTTCTTTTTTGATGTTAGCCGAAGATGGCCAATGGCCAAGGGCTGAATAGACAAAACGATCTTTTCTAACCACTTCAGCTCCGCTCACTTGTCCGTTCACTGTATGAATGAATGCGTAGGTAATTAGTTGAGAGTGCGCCCCTGTGAACAATCCGATCGCAAAATAAGTTTTACGAAGGTTTTGTGCATTCGAATTTAAACTGCCTAATAGCAGTGCGATCAGCAATATATGGCGCACAATTTTCACTAGATGAATCTAATTTATGCAAATCAAGGACCAAAATCAATACAGACGGGGTCTAATGATACGTATTTAAAGACTAAAAGTTAGGGGTTCTTAAAAATTATAAACGTCTCGACAGAGCCGAGACGTTTAAAGAAACAACAAAATGAGTTAATCGTATTGAAATCAATATTTTCAATTCATTTGTTAGTGCAATTTATTCATTAATTATGACAACTGTAAGTACACCTTGAATTAATCCGTTTGTTCCGGATACGTTTGCATCAAGCGTTCCTACGCCATCTTTGGCCATAACCGAAATAGTATGCGAGCCAGCAGATAAGTCATAGCTTTTACCGAAAGACCAATTATCTAACATATTCCCAAGACCAGTCGTATTGGCCGCAATTACTCTTTGCTGACCTCCAGATCCTACAAGACCACCATCTACATAGATGGCAAAATCTACAACAGCATGATTGTTTCCAGTTCCAACAGCCTGAACACCTCCATTTGTACTAACTACTACTTTCGCATTTGCTGGTACCGATATGGTCTGCGTTAAGCCAGGAACCAAAGTGTAAGTTGTTGTTGTTGCCAAAATTTGCAATTGAGCTGTTCCGTAGGCGTCAGTTGCTCCTTGACCTGCAGTTGAATTTGGAATTGCTTGGCATACCCAAGATGAACCATTATAAACGGTAATTTCATTAGTTCCACAGCTCAATCCTGCCAAAACATCAGTATTATCATCACCATCAAGTAAATCGGCAGGTACATTGTCTATATCCGTCCAATCAATTGAAGCCACAGTTTTCGCATTAAGCGCGTAGGGAACAGAAAGAAGTTGTGAAGAACCCATTAATACATAGGCCGTTCCACCTGCCGCATCCATCTTAATTTGAAGAAAGTACACCGCACCTCCCCAATCTATTGTTGTAAAATCTCCTGAAGCTACTGCTCCACCTCCAATACTGAGGTTAACCAAGCCGTGTTCGTTTGTTGTTACGGCATGTGTTTCAGTATAAACTGAGGTTCCGCCAGAACTATTTTGGAGAATTGAAATTTCAAAACCAACACTTTGGTTGGGTAAAATATCTCCAGATGTATTTCTTGCAACAGCTTGGTATTTGAATAAGTTAGGTGCCTGTGAAAATCCGCCAACGGCAAGAAAGAGTAGGCAAAATAGAGTAATAATTCTTTTCATAATTACAGTTTTTGGACTTTGATAGTCTTAAGTATTTGGGACTTTGTTTTAAATTCAATTAGATAGATTCCTTTGGCGAGCTCTTCAAAGTCAAGAGTTTTAGGACCTGAGCCCGTGTGATAATCAGAAATCAATAGTTGACCTACTGCGTTATAGACGGCAATTTGATATTGTTCTTCGTTATTGGAAAGGCCAACATTGATTGAAGACTTAAAAGGATTTGGATAAGCATTAATCGTTAAATCATTTGAAAGTTCATTAATTGAAACCGTTCCACGTTCGGGCTGATGAAAGCCTTGGGTTAATTGATTAGACGATCCATTGTAAGTGTCTATTGCGATTTCACCAACTGTCCAACTTAATTGGGCTGAACCAGCTGTGTAATGATCTCCGCTACTACCAATCACTTCGGGAGTGAGATTTTGAGCAAAATTCATAACAGGAAATAGCAAAGTAAAAAGTAAGATTTTCTTCATCTATTTGTAATTTGAGATTCTACCAAATATATCAATTTAGTAGACCATATCCAATAAAAAAAGAGGCTAATTACTGCCTCTTTTTATCTATGAATTCATCCATTCTGCTCATCAATCGCCACCATTCTTCTGGTTCTTGGTCGTCTCTGTAAAATCTGACTGCGCCGGCTCTAACGAGAATTTTTCTTAATTCGTCATCTTCGAAACCTCCGAGTCTTTCTCTGAGCGTTTCGAATGATCTATCTGTATAACCTTTGTGGCTTAGAAAATGAATCGCCGTGGTTTCTGCCACAAAATCTGTTTTGAATTCAGTTTGAAGGGCTTTTATATCCTGTCTGAATTTGAGGATTTGTAATCCAAATGAAATGAGTCCACCTAATAAAGCAGAGGTGCCTGCTATGATAATTGTTTCTGTCATAAAGTATGTATCTTAAATATACTTTAAGATACGATTTGAGAGCGTAAACTATGTACGTTTTGTTCAGCAAAAGTTGATCATTTAGACCATTAATACGCAATTGATTTCAAATGTTCCAACCATGTAGCTTTTTATTGCGTTATTTGGCTTAACAAAGACCATGAAAGTATATTTTTGCTTACTAGTTGGACTATTATTTAATTTTTCGGCACTCTCTCAGGAAGCTGAAAAACAGAAATTGCTAGATCGCCACGCCTTTCAAATGGGTGGAGGAATAAACACGGCCATAGTTCAATCAAATTTTAAGCAGGCACTTGATCTTGGATATAATCTTTACGATTTTCAATCAAGTCCTATTGTTAATGGTTCCGCATATGTTTCTTATTCGCTTAGGCTTTCGAAATTATTTCACCTAAAGTCGGAATTTAAATACTCATCTCAAGGTAGCTTGATTACGTATAAAGAAATGCCATCTAGTGATTTCGTAATTTCTCATAGAAAAAGGATGAGAATTAATATGTTTAGTCTTCCAGTGAACTTTTCATTTATCACCAATAACACTGGAAGGATTAGATTTTTGGCTTCAATAGGTGCCTCCGTTAACTGGCAATACTCCGCTCAAAATTTTTTGACTATTTCGTATCCTAACTACACATTTGGGATTCAAGGTGAAGTTGGATGTCTGTTTCCAATTGGAGAATCATTTGAGCTTAGCATATCTGGAGAGTTTGCCGATCTATCCCCAAATCAGTCTAGCCTTTACAGTTTAAGGTTAAAAACCTTTGGCTTGAATACTGGGCTTAAGTATTATTTGCAAGGACAGAATTCTCAAAAAAAAATTGATCAATATGAATTGAGAAGAATTAATAGAGAAGATGATTTCTCTCACTCACTTGCAATAGGAACTACAGTTGAGCATACTGAAGTTGTCGGGAGAGCAGGTTTTATTGCTGACCCTTATGGTTTTTATAATTACCCCGCACCGAAGAAAGTCTTTCGCTATGGTCTGTCACTTAATGCACTTTATAGTTATAGAATAAATAAATTATGGAGTATTGAATTTGGTTTGGAGTATTTAAATAAGGGGGTTAATGTAAGATACCAAACAACCCCTTCAGGTGGATACAGCTATGGATATAAAACTATTAATCTCATGGCGCTTTCACACAATGTTTTCTTTAATTATCAGCCGAAGAGAATTGGGTTTTATTCTAAACTTGGAATTAACGTACATACTGAAAGTTTTGACAAATCAGATTTTTTCTTGGCTCCTGGTTATCTTTCTGCGGCAGGGATGTCTTTCAAGCTTTCGGAAAGATTAAATGGATTACTTGGTCTTGAATACAGACTTCAAAAGACTTCTGATAAATTTTTCTGGCTTAAAGGGAGTTATTATCAATCAATTGGATTGAATACGAGTATTTACTTCTCTTTTTAACAAGCTGTTACTATCTTATATCGTGAACGAGAATGTACGTTTTGTCATGAATGTGACAAGATAAACTCCCGAAAACAGAAGCTTTAGGTCATATTGGCAGTCAATTGTCAATGGCACATCTATTGTCATAGTCAATCCAAACAAATAGATTACAAAATGGCAACAAAAGGAACAGTTAACGTTCAAACGGAAAACATCTTTCCACTGATCAAGAAATTCTTGTACAGTGATCATGAGATATTTTTAAGAGAGTTAATCTCAAATGCGGTAGATGCGACAAGCAAATTAAAAGTATTGTCAGCAAGTGGAGAAGCGAAAGGAAATCTTGGCGATTTAAAAGTTGAGGTGATACTTGACAAAGATGCTGGAACCCTAACCGTTAAGGATAGAGGTATCGGAATGACAGAAGATGAAATCCAAAAATACATTAATCAAATAGCATTTTCAGGAGCTGAAGAGTTCGTGCAGAAATATGAAGGAAAAGAAGGAGCAGAGCAAATCATTGGTCACTTCGGATTAGGATTTTATTCTGCCTTCATGGTAGCTGATAAAGTTCAAATCAGATCATTAAGTTTTCAAGAAGGATCACAATCAGTGATGTGGGAAAGTGACGGAACACCTGAATTTGAAATTTCAGATATTGAAAAAGAAGATAGAGGAACAGAGATTGTATTATACATTTCAGAAGAATCGAAAGAGTTTTTAGAGCAAGGAAGAATTGATGGTATTTTAAATAAATACTGTAAGTTTTTACCGGTAGACATCAAGTTCGGAACAACATCTGTTCAAGAAGATGATCCTTCAGGAGAAAAAGACGAAGAAGGTAATGTGAAGAAGGTTAGTGTTGAGGTTGATAAAATCATTAATAATACCGCTCCGGCTTGGATTAAATCTCCATCTGAATTAACAGATGAAGAGTATAAAGGATTCTACAGAGAGTTGTATCCTGCAACATTTGATGAGCCATTATTTCATATTCACTTAAATGTAGATTACCCATTTAACTTAACGGGGATACTTTACTTCCCGAAGTTGAAAGAATCTATGGAGGTTCAAAAGAACAAGATTCAATTGTACTCAAACCAAGTGTTTATTACTGATTCGGTTGAAGAGATAGTACCAGAGTTTTTGACATTATTACATGGTGTTATTGATTCACCAGATATTCCTTTAAATGTTTCTAGATCATATTTACAAGCAGATAGTAATGTGAAGAAAATTGCTTCTCACATCACTAAAAAGGTGGCAGATAAGTTGGCTGGAATGTTCAAGAATGACAGAGAAGATTTTGAAGCTAAATGGGAAGACTTAAAGGTGTTCGTTGAATACGGAATGTTGACAGATGACAAGTTCTATGACAAGGCTGAGAAGTTTGCTCTAATTAAGAACTCAAAAGGAGAAGCTGCTACTATTGAAGATTACATTGAAAAAATCAAACCGATTCAGACTGATAAGAATGATAAATTGGTTGTTCTTTATGCACATAGCAAAGAGATGCATCACCAATTCATTCAAGCTGCTGAAGACAGAGGATATGATGTAGCTATTTTCGACAGCCCTTTGACTCCACATTACATTCAAAAGTTAGAATCTAAATTAGAGAATGTTTCATTTGCAAGAGTTGACTCTGATACTATTGATAACTTGATTGCTAAGGATGAAGAGATTCCTTCTAAACTTTCAGAAGAAGAGAAGGAGAAACTGAAACCGATCTTTGAAGAGGTTGTGCCTAAAGAGAAATTCTCTGTATCATTTGAAAGTATGAGTGAAACAGAGGCTCCGATAATGATTACTCAACCTGAGTTCATGCGAAGAATGCAAGAACAACAGAAGATGGGTGGCGGAGGCTTTATGGGTCAAATGCCAGAGATGTATGACTTAAAGGTGAATGCAAATCATCCATTAGTTGGAGGTATCCTCAAAAAGCAAAAAGACAACAAACAAAAATTGGCAAAGCAATTAATTGACTTAGCAATGCTCTCTCAGGGTATGCTCAAGGGTGAAGAACTCACCAAGTTCATTCAACGCTCAGTCGATTTGATGAAATAAATGAAAAGGCCTCTTGTTTTCAAGAGGCCTTTTTTATTGATTATATTTTTGTTGCAGTAAGCCAAAGGTCAAGACAATTAGTGCAATTATTGAGATTACCGAAATTGCTTCAACGCTAAAATCAACAGGGTTTATTGTAAGAAGAATTATGCTACCGATTACCCAACCGAAATCGGCAAAGCTGATAGTTTTAATTTCTTTTTTATTGTCAATTCTCCTGAAAGCTGTGAAAGCGACATAAGAACCAAAGCCTATGAGTCCGAATCCTAAAATGTAAAAGAGAATCGGTTCTTGATAAGAGAAAAAGCTTCCCATTTGTTTAGTCAGTAGTATTGCGATCAGCCCTGTGATTATTGAGAACACGGCGTTTGATAATAAGACGGTTTTTAATTTATTCATAACTACTATTTTGATTCTACATTGTTTTTTAGTGCCTGATTCATCTGTGCAAACCCTTTGAGAGTATCTTCTTTTATCATTTTTAGAATGGGCTTGCTCAAGAGTCCTGAGAAGTTTTCTCCATGAATGAGTTTCGTCTTATTGTCGTCAATCTTTTCTAATATGAAGTAATGTTCACCATCAAAGAGGCCTTTGATAAAGAGCTTTCCTTTCCATCTGAAATGTTCGTTCTCATTGACCACCAGAACTTTTGGCTTAAATTTTTGAACCTTTTTATCGCCAATTTTAATCTGCGTGTTCAGGTTTTGTCCTTCTGCTGCCTTTCCTTGAATGTCAATTATGAATGGATTCCATGAACTATAGTTTTCAAAGTTCATTAAGGTTTCCCATACTTTTGATGTGCCAGCTTCTATAACTATTGTTGTTTCGATTGATCTCATATCTTAAATGTTTCTTCAAAGGTCAGGAGATTGAAGTGATCTTTATTTATCAGTTTATGACAATGAGTTGACATTTCGCGCCAATTATTAAATTTGCATATGACGTTTAGTGGAAGGTTTCTTTTGAGTATGATTCAATTTGCATCTGAGAGAGGTGCTGAGTTTGAGAGCTTATTGAATATTAGTGGGCACGATTATGCCTTCTTGTGTGAAGAAGAAAGTAGGGTGGAGGCTGCTGTGTATAATCGTGTTCTAGAACAAATTTTACAAGAAACGGATGATGACCTTTTTGGATTACATGCAGGAGAGAACTTGAACTTAGCTGCGGCAGGTTTGGTAGGTCAGATTTCTCAAACATCATCAACGGTAAAAGAAGCCCTTGAATATTGCTGCGAATTCGCAAACTTGGGTTGTCGTGCTCTCCCAATGAAATTAGAGAAAACTGAAAAGGGATATTTATTGGCTTTTATCCCTGATCCTGAATGGAAATTACAGTCAGAAGAGGCTGCTAAACAAACAATTGATGGAACTTTGGCCTTTAGTTTAAGAGAGTTTCATTTGCTGACCGTTCAAAATTATTACCCAATAGAAGTTGGATTCGATCATAATCGAACTGAGAGTCACACTGAATACGAACGCATATTTAAATGCTCCATAAAATATAATTGTGAATACACATATATGTTGTTTTCAAAAGAGCAAGTAGATGCGAAAGTAGTTACAAGTGATTTTAATTTGTTGAGAATCCTTGTGTCATATGCAAACCAACAATTAGAATCTTTACAGGCTGCTGAGGGATTTGAGAGTAAGGTTAAGCGTTCAATTATGAATTTGATGAGTCCAAACTTCCCTACGGTCGCAGAGGTTGCGACAAATTTAAATTTGAGTTCGAGAACACTTCAACGAAAGCTAGGAGAAGAAAATTCTTCGTTTAAAGAAGTTTTAGAATCCACTAAAAAGGAGATGGCTTTGAATTATTTGAGTCAAAAGCAATATGAAATTAAAATGATCGCCGATTTACTGGGCTACTCAGATACTTCTGCTTTTAATAGATCCTTTAAACGTTGGACGTCTCAATCACCGGCCGCATACCGACAAGCGAATTAGTACTCAACACATTCATCTGGATAGTATTCGACATATCCTACTACAGAATCATTCACTATTGTCGTTCCATTAACTGCAGCTTTTTCTTCATCAGTCAGATCACCTTCAATTTCTAATCTTGATTGGATGCAAACTTTGATGTCATCTTCTGACCTAATTATAATCTCCATAGACTTAAAGGTCGTGTATCTCGACCAAATAAACCCTTCGTCATTTTCGAAACTATTGGTTGAGGTGTAGATACCTTCTTTGCCTAGTTTCAGACACTCATTTAATTCTCCCTCTCTTGAAAAGTCCAGCCAAAAAGAAGTCCAATAAGCTCCGTTTATCTCAGATGTTTTTTCATACCAATGAACCAGCAGGTAGTGATTGGTTTCAGTTGAAATTCGGGGGCCATAATGTAGCATGTACCATCTGTCATCACCTTCTCTTAAGCCTCTTCTAGAATCAATTAATTCATCTCCTAAATCTGAGGTTAGACTGTCTTTCATCAGCCACCGGTCGGCTAAATAATATGAGATATAGCTTTCTTCATAATCATATTCTTGCTTGGATTCGTCAAAAAATGGAACACCTTCCCAGAGATCATTATGTTTTAGGTGATAAGTACCAATCATTTCAGGGAAACGGCCCACAAAATACTCAAAGCTGCTTGTGTCTGATTCAAGTGTTGGTTCTTCACAAAGCGTGAATACTTCATCTTTATCTAAATCAGTTTTTTCGTCTGAATCATTACAACTTAATAATGTAAGGGAGAGTAGAATGACTAAATATCTCATTTACTCTTCTTTTTCTTTGCTTTTCTCTTCACCACCGTTTCTACTATCTTTCCGTCTTCCCAGATTTCTATAGTGGCAAGTTTTCCTTTTTCATTGTATTTTTTGAATTCACCATCTGGTCTTCCAAATTTCATCATTCCACTCGTCTTTAACTTTCCAGATGGGTACCACGAGGTTTGGAATCCCGCTATAATTTCTAAGTCCTTTTGACCATTATCATGATAAGAAATGTAATAACCTCTTGCAGGATTCTCACGGTTTTCAACTGACAATGATCTTATTTCTCCATTCGAAAACCAAATTTTAGCCGTGTCTACCAAAGTACCAGCTTCAAATTTCATCTGTGAATTCTTTTGGCCATCTTTAAAATAGAGTTCATAGAATCCATTTCTATAGCCGTTTGTGTATCGAGTTTTTTCTTTTATTTCTCCAGTAGAGTAAAACTTCAGTTGGTCCCCCGACATTTTACCTAGCTTGAACTGGTTGATTTTTTCTATCGTTCCGTCTTCTCTTTTGCTTATTGCCACTCCGGTAAATGGCGTCACATTATGCAAAAAAGTCACGGTTTCATTAAGGTTAAGTGGCATTCTTTTATTCAGGACGCTATAATCAAGAGTGTCTTGGGATAAAGAGAAAAGGCTGAATGTTACAGCCATCAAGAGCAAAGTCTTTTTCATATAAGAGGTTTCAGAGTTGCTTTGAGAATGAATCAATTCTTAAAATGAAGATCTAGCCTCATTACATTTTCTTTTTCGCTATTGTAAGAGGCATCAGTAAACTCTTTCCAATAATTTTTAATTTTCGTGCCTTGGCATTTGAAATTGAAATGAATTCTATCTGGATTCAATTCAGCAATTCTTTTCTTGGATTGAGCTATGCTCATGCCCGACTTGCATGGAATTACCCAGTAGATTTTTGTGTTGAAATTCCCTTTTTCATCAGTGTTGAATTCATAAACCTTTTCGTTAAGTGTGAAGCTCAGTAAAGCGTTAGCTAAAATGGTTTCATTTGCACTGTATGCTTTTCCTTCAAGGTAATAAAAACCAGAAGTCCCCTTGGCTAAACCAAGAGAACTGCTGAAAATTAATAATACTAAAAAGAGATTTCTCATTTACTGAATTCTAGAAACAGACTTCATTTTACCATCCATAAATGGATTCTTGTTCGTAAATCTAAGCGTCAATTCTAATCCACCTCTTGTATTAGTAGCTTGATTTAATCCTGAAATATTGATATCATAACTTACTCCCATTGCAAATTGGTGGAATTCAAATAATACCATTGGTGTGAATGCATCTCTAGCTCTCAAATATCCTCCAATAGAAATTGCAGAACCATTCTTGTTACCAGTGTATTTACTGTCTTGTTGAAGTTTGATTCTGAACATAGAACCAATTAACAACTCTTTGGCTTTTCCTTGAGAATAAACCATAATTCCTGGTAACCAAGCATACCTTGTTTCGGCAATCGAGATCACGGCATCTGCATGAAGTACAAACTTCATATATAATCTATGGTTCGCACCTAAAAATGAATACTTAGGTCTAGATAAGTGATAAACTGAAAACCCTGCGTTGAATTTCAAATCATGATTATCTGTCACGTTAATGTGCCCATCTTTATTGTTGTAGTTATAAACCAATCCGGCTGCGAAATCAGAATGTGTGAATGAATTAGCTCCAAAGTTTTCTCCTGAAGTGATATCAGCATCATAATTAGTTCCGTCATACTGGTTTCCCCATGTGAGATGTGTGTAATCAAGACTTCTCTGAGCGAATCCACCCATTAATCCTAATCCTAACGTCTGGTGTTCAGCAATCTTTAAATGGTAGGCCAAAGCCAGGTTTCCTTGAGTTGTACCCATTTTTGAATCACCAGCTCTGTCAGAGAAGAAATTCACACCTGCTGCGAAAAATCCTCTGTCAATTGCATGTTTGTTCAGTTTTGAATCGGCAGATGCACCAAAAGTTTTATATGGAGATCCGATTTGTCTCCATTGATCTTTGTAGTTTACATTTGCTGCGAAATCAAACTTTACCCCAACTAAAGCAGGGTTCTGTGTCATTGGTTGTGTTTGGTATTGCGAAAAGTGGATATCCTGTCCGTAAGACCAAGCACTTATAACCGTAGCGACAATTAGTGTTAACTTTCTCATATCTTGATTATCTAATTAAAGTAATATTTCCTTTTTGTTGGACAATGTCACCATTGATGAGTTGTCCGCTTAATATATATACAAAAACTCCAGGGTTAAGATCTTTTCCTTTCCAGGTTCCGTCCCAACAGAAGTCTAGTAATCCTGATTCGAATACAACTTCACCCCATCTATTATAGATGGTAAAGTC
>Ga0316204_10005549_pt1 | contig 20626 bp, 23 predicted proteins | sample 6monrhotite_MG_2_FD_205661 | JGI IMG/M metagenome (GOLD analysis project Ga0316204, IMG submission 205661) | Microbial mat bacterial communities from mineral coupon in-situ incubated in ocean water Damariscotta River, Maine, United States -... | ecosystem: Environmental > Aquatic > Marine >... | reverse complement strand
ATCAACCTCCGTGAATCATCCATGCACCTGAATCAAGCATAGCCTGAAAAAATTACGATTGCATGGACTCAAGTCTCACTAGCTCTTGCAAGGCCTCTGGCAATTGCTCTTCACTAAACACCATAATACCGTGGCGCTGCAATAGGCTTGTCGTGACACCCGTGCCACTGATTTTATGCTTACAAAACCTGCCATCATTTACGCGGTTCACGCCACAGGAGGGGCTACCCTCTTTCAGCACAGCTATGCGAATTTTGTGGCTGACGCACAATGCCAGTGCCTTCTCAGCCCCTTCGACAAAAGCCTGGCTCACATCCTCACCATTTTCCCGCAGAACAGACTTCTCACCGCGTAATACGGCATTAGCATCCCCATCATTAATTTCAGCAGGTGGGCGTGGCGTGGGCAAACCACCGGCGACTTCCGGACACAGGAAAATCACCCTGCCTTCAGCCTGCCACTGCGGCAGCAGACCACCCTGACGGCAATCACCGCCATCATAACGAACCTTTTCTCCGAGCAGGCATGCGCTTACCAGAACCTTCTTCATGCCTTCAGACTAAACCCGGGCCAGTAATTCGCAAAGTGCTGTCACCCATATCCTTAATGATACAGTGGTTCTCACTTCACCCTCTCTGACTAGCATGGCCAATCATAGGAGTATCCATGTTTCGATTATTACTCACATTGTTGATCTTCTCACCGGTAGCCTTTGCAGAGGAGCGGTGCTCTCCCCTGCTTGATTTCACCATGCCGAGCCTGAACGAGCATAGAAATGTGAACCTGTGCGACGCTTATCGGGGCAAAGTGCTACTTGTGGTGAACACCGCCAGTAAATGCGGTTATACCTACCAGTACGATGGACTGGAAAAGCTGCATCAACGTTATCAAGCCAAGGGACTGGTGGTACTCGGTTTTCCTTCCAATGATTTCGGTGCCCAGGAGCCTGGCACTGAAAAAGGGATACAAAACTTCTGCCGCCTCACTTATGGCGTAGATTTCCCCATGTTTGCCAAATCCTCAGTCAAACAGGGTAGTGCTTCACCGTTCTATCAGGCTCTGGCACAGGGTGCAGGCACATTTCCACAATGGAATTTTCATAAATATCTGATCGATAGAGAGGGAAAGTTGATCGGAAGTTTCCCGAGTCAGACCAAACCTGAAAGCGATGAACTGGTTAAGCTTATCGAATCAGCACTGAAAGCAGAATAAGGTTCTGGGATCATGATGCTTCCATTAGCACTGCTGCTTTCGATATTCATGATGGCTAAAAACGCAGCATCTGCTGAGCTGCAAGCAGAACAACCATTATGGGAAGTTGGTATTGCTGCAGGTGCAGCAACGCTTCCACAGTATATGGGCAGTGATGAACGATACTTCCTTGCCGCTCCAATCCCCTACCTTATTTATCGGGGAGAGCGATTGAAGATTGATCGTAGCGGCATCAGCAGCGAACTCTTCGGCATACGCGACCTCTCCATGGATGTCTCACTCGGCATAGGCCTGCCGGTAAAAAATTCCAATCGGGCACGGGCAAATATGCCAGCGCTGAAATTCAGCCTGCAAGTCGGCCCGCGTCTGAACTGGAAGCTCTATGAAGATACAAGCCGTAAACTAACCTTGCGACTACCTTATCGCGCAGCCATCAACACAGCGGGCAACTGGCTAGGCTGGGTATCAGAACCAGATATCACACTGCAATATCAATCCCGGCCGGATCTCAATATCAAACTCACCGCTGGTGCCCTGTTCGGTTCACGCCTTTTTCATCAGACCTACTATGGTGTGAATCAGCTTTATGCCACACCTGCCAGAGCCGTTTATCAAGCCAGTGCCGGACTACACTCCCTTTCGCTTTCAACCAGAGTGAGATACAACCTGTCGGATTCACTCACCCTCTTTTCTGCTATTCGCTACCGCAATCTCTCCGCAGGCACTGTCGCAAATAGTCCGCTGGTGAAAGATCATGACTACCTTTCTGCAACTATCGGAGTGACATGGAGTTTCTGGATGTCAGAGCAGATGGTCGTCACAGAATAGTCAGCTACTGAGCAGAGCCTGTAACGATGCTGTTTCGGGTAAAGCAGGTCGGGCTCCCAGTTTTGTACAGGTTAATGCTCCTGCTGCAGACGCAAAAGTAAGCAGAGCGGGCCACTGCATATTTTGGGTTAATCCGTAAGCAAATGCGCCATGAAATGCATCGCCTGCACCTGTGGAATCAACCGCTTGCACATCAAAGGCCTTCATCGATCCAGGTTCCCCATCTTTACACCAGATTAAGCCGTGTTCACCCAGGCTAATCACCACACAAGGCGATAGAAAAGCCAGTTTATCCAGCGCCAGACCCATATCATCGGTTTCACACCACTGGCTGGCGAATTTTTCAGAGGCCACGAGATAATCAACCAGCCCCGCCAGTGATTCTGTGCCCTGATGCAGAGAGCCGGCATCAAGGATCGTTGGGATACCTTTCTCTCTGGCCCATCGACACAGGGCAAGTGAAAGCAGGGGTTCATGACCATCAAACAGCAACACTCCGGGTGCATCGCTTACTGTTACAGCATCCTCGGCCAGCCATGGTGTATCACCCTTATAATTGACGACTGAGCGACTGCCATCCGGCTTGGCAAGTATTTGTGAAACAGGGGAAGGGTGCTCCCCTCTGACAATCAACGAGCTATCAACACCTTCGGATTCAAGCTCCTGCAGATGTTTGTCCCCGAAGAGATCACGGCCCAGATAGCCGCAGAATCCGGCAACACCTCCCAGGCGAGCGATGCAGACAGCTGCATTGGCAGCAGGTCCACCCCCGGTCAATTGCATGGAATCGGCTACAATCTTCTCATCGGATTCCGGATGATGTGCAGCAGCCATGGTAATATCGTATGAGGCATGGCCTACGCAAAGTACATCTAACATAAGAGTGATTACCTCAAGCCTTTCCAGTTTTTCCATTGCTTGAAAATCCAGAGATAAATCAGCAGATTAAACAGCAACACAAACCCGCCAATCCACCACTGCATCTCCTGCGTCAGTCCTTCAGGATAAATAATCGGTACAATATACTGATTGGTGAAGCTTCCTGTGTATGAAGAAACCTCTCCCTGCTGACGCAGCCACTGTTCAAGTGGTGTTAACGGGCAAATAGAGCCCGTAAAAGAGATCCATATTGCCCAGAAAACTGCCGGGATATGCAACCAGCGCAGATGATGCCATTTCAGCACCAGAAAGCCGCCCAGGCCGACAAACAGCACAAAGAGAAGGTGCAGCAACACAACGGCATCGGCTAACAGACTGTAAATCATGATGATAATTTACATCAGCAGCGGTGTTTCAGCTAATGCATCGTGAATAACTACAAACCTAACGTAAAAAGGGGCAGCAACGTTAGTTGCTACCCCTTTTCTTGTTGGTGGAGACTGGCTCCAAATAGGACACCTAACTATCGTATAATACATAACTATATATATCTAACTTATAAATATACCGCCATAAATACCGTCAATTATGTTCACTAGTTGGCTAGATATAGGGGGTGAGTATTCTCCCTACCTTCATACTCTACCCCGTTAGCAGTTCCCCATATAGAGCCATCAAGAACTATCCTAACAATGGCATTACTTGGGTAATACTCATGAAGATATTCAAACGGCTCTTTATCCATATTTATTTTGGAATCAATGAAATCTGCCATATAAGCATTAAATGGAGGGTGCTCTTCTCTTTCATCTTGAATGCATGTAAATATAGATTTGAAGAAATATCCTATTGCAAAATGAATGTAGCCATTAATCCATGGGTCTAAGGTTGATTCCTTTATCATCGCCTCCATTCCAGCATCTATAATTTCTTTTTTGGAGATGCCCCATGCGACAGGGTGATGGAGACTCGGGGCTAACGCTTTGCCATTAGATATTCCATGATCAAATAAATTCTGAAGCATAATCTTTAGTTCTTCGACTGGTAGCTTCCCCTCATTCTCTCCAGGATTTCTAGGCCAAAAGTCACCAACATGGCTTGAGTCTAAGATTTCTTTTAAAATCAAATTTGCTTGGTTGATTAAATCAGGTCGTTCAGGGGAGGCTCTTTGTTCGTTATGAGCTTTATATGCTCGATAAAACAGGTTGTATGTTGAGAATCCAAACATTTCTTGAGCCGCTAAATCTTTGGCTTTAGTTTTCGTAATTTTATTATCGTGTTTTATTCTTATTCTCTTTGCACAGCTTCTAACATTTGAAACATCATTATCGGTTAATCTTGTTATAGACATAGTATCACTACTCCGGTTTTTAGTTTTATGAAGAGTAATGGCTGCCCCCTGCCATCCTTCAAACCAAAAATGGAATAAGCGTAAGTGTAGATACCGTTCAAAATCTGATTTCCCATGGGGGCGGGGCGTTCCGGCTAACGAATTGGACGCTAGGTCAGCTAGAGGAAGGGGTCAATACCAATTCTAAATATCCATATTGAACCGTCGGATCATTTCACGACGAAACACATCATTTCCATTATCCACCTTTTGCATCAATCGTTTGTATGTCTTCCAGTGCATGCCTTTTGGTTTAGGCAGCCATTCATCCATGCAGCCACCATCATAGCCAAGCTTTACCTGTGCCTTGCGTGCCTGACGCATTGCACGATCCAAACGGGTTTCACCTTCAGAATGATATGCCAGGTTGTAGCATTTCCGGCATGCAGGCTGCTTACTTATGATGTAAATAATGGCACACCTTCTGAGGCAACAGGGGCAGCGCATCCATACACGTTCACCCCCATAATTGCAGGGCGTGCGTTCAAGCCTTATACCTGACTCTACAGGCTCCCATTCACCATCATTTTTTCGGCTTCTGTACATCAGGGTTATTTTATCACTTGTTACTCTATAGCTAATACTGCCTGTTTCTTCGCCCCGGCTACTCCAGCGCAGTGAACCGCCACAACCATCATACAGCCAGCCTTTACGTTTCATCCATCGAATATCAACCTTATGCTGACTTTCAACCTTTCGCCGCCAGCCACTTCTGCCACTCATATAGCCGCCCATGTTTCGACCTCCTGAAAATTATTTTCACTAATCATTAGCCAAATGAAGCTTTAACCTTCCTTATTCTTAATCAGTACCTACTAACACCACTGCAAACAATGCATGCACATGGTAGATATAAGATGTGTTCAGCTTTTGAAGTTGAAGAAATGCAGAAAACCTTCCAACAGGTTCAGTTATTGAAGCTGGGGGCATCACGGTAACACCCCCATAGCTTCAGTTTTTGAACCTGTACGCTTCATTTCCTGACGTTGTGTTTTGTTTTTTCAGGCTTCCAGTTGCGCCAATCTGTCAGCAAAGCGTATGTGTTCGGCTGCTTCATCAGTCCACCATATCGGATACGCTTGATGAACCCATGCTCTTCAAGGTCACAAAGCCCCTTTGCAATAGTGGCAGTGGCAATCCCTCCCTTCATTGCTGAATACGGGCAAACAATCGGATCGTCTTTCGTACCATTGTAGCCGTTATGCCTGCGCAGAATGGAAATCAGCACCAGTATTGATGTAGGCCGCAGATCATTAAAAGAGGAAGAATCCACCATTGCACGATCCAGCCGCACAAATGGCGGACACTTCCGCCGCTTCATATTTCTGTGATTCATCAGGTAGCCACCCTTTCAGTCAGAGCTTTCACTGCCTGCCAGAAGATATAACCGTGATTAACACCGTCAGGGATCGACCCTAACGCACTGAATAAAAGCTGATGAGGCTCTGTCATACCTACTGCTTCCAAATGCCTTGTGATGGCTTCAATCCCTACACCACGCTGAATAAGCATGATCGTCATAGCTCCATACTCAGAGAGATGAATGCTTGCAGGGAGATGCCACGCATAGACTGAATCCAGCAGGCAGACACCCAACAGATGAAGCCTTGCCTTGTCAGTGTTATATTTAGCTTTCTTGATTGGGAAAGGCGGCTTCTTTGCGGGGGACGCCTTTTCTTTTGGGCTCATTTCTGAACCTCCCGAATCAGGGAGTACCGGGCAACCTTATGCTTATGCCCCGGCTGTGTTTCTTCTTCAATCATTTCCGTATGAATTTCACAGCCGTGTTTATTGCGTAAATCCCAAATACGGGCAGCCACTTCCATAATGTCTAACTCTCGCCGGATTTCTATTGTAGTCATTGGGCGAAGCTTCAAAGCTGCTTTTAAACGGGTGATTTGGGCTTGGATAGAGTTGCCTTTCATGACTCGGCCCCAAGTTCAGCAACCAGTTTACGAATATCTTCACAACGCCACGCACTTGATCTAGCTGAAAGCTTTACAGAGGCCGGTCGGCGACCCTCTTTGATACCTGCATAAAATGTAGTTTTGCTTTCTGGGATAACACTTAAAACCTGATCAATTCGCATAAACCCATGTTCAGGTATTACACCTAACTCTCGGTTATGCTTTAGCCTAGTTTTGCCTAATGTATTGCTATTGTTCATCGCTGAACCTCCTTTAATGAAGCCGTCTTTCTTCGGCTTCAAAAAGGAACGTTAATGATTAATTTAAAGGCGTATGATTCCTATTGCTACAGGGGCTTTGCAGCAGAGGGGCTATGCTCTAACGAGGGTCAGTCTCCATTACAGCATCATAAACTGTTTGCCTCCCAATTTTGCCAAGCAGTAAATCGTTACTGGATATTTCATTCCAATCATTGCTGTTCTCTCTAGAAGCCCGTATCTGCTCCCAAAGTATGTCTGTAATTGACTTGGAGGTCTGACTCCAATTATCCCACAACTTCTGATTCTCAATAGTAGTTCTGATTTTGTATTTTAGTCGTTTGCGGATGTGGATGCGGTTTCGAGCGGCTTGTTTGCCTCCTTTGTAGCCGCCTCTTACTAAAGACTCAGCAAGAGAGTCTCGCTTTGATCGAGTTTGCTTGTCTGCCTCATCAATGATTGAAATAAACTCTAGCCAATCTCTAGAGGCAGCGGTTTCACCGGCTATTGCGGATGCTTGGCAAAAGTCTACGAAAGCTTCTTCTTCATTTGTCTCTAATTTATTAATAGCATTAATAAACAGTGTTAATACTACACAGCAATGAATATTTTCGACGCTTATGCCAATCTCACTACTGAGTTTACTTTTAATGAGGGTTTCAGCTTTTCCGCCCTCCTCAGGTGGTATGGCCGACCAGAAGGCGTCACTAATTAGTTCCACATAGTCCCACCCACGCTCAAAAAGAAAGTCCAAGGCTCCACACGCATCTAACATCTGCTCAGCGATTTGGGTATGAGTTTTACTTTTGCATTGATACCAAGATGGAGGGAAGTCAAAATCATAGTCCATGACTTCGTTAGCTACTTCAATACCCGAATTTGGGGTGTATGATATCGCCAAGCCGTCTAATAGCTCCCTGGCAGTTTCATGATCTCCTGAATCTTCAGCTTCACGAATGCGCCTGAAAGTATCCGAATTGTCATCCATATAATACACCTCCGCACATCTTAACATTTGAAGGCTGGGCGAAAGGGCGTGCTACCTTTTCGGCTGGGCAGTTACTCCAAGCTATCCACCTGCCTATAGCTTATGCCTTTCGGCTAATCGGTATCACCGCTGCTCCATCGCGCAGCCCATCCAGATAGTCCGCCCATTGCTGCATCATCTGCTTACGATCCGGCAAATGCCTTGCATGGTTATAAGCACCCTTGATGGCATTTCCCTCTTTATGAGCAAGCTGCCTTTCAATGATGTCAGACTTCCAGCCTTGTTCATGCAGGAGGGTAGAAGCCATTGCTCTGAAGCCGTGGGCACAAATCTCTGTCTTATCATAGCCTATGCGCCGCAAGGATGCGTTTATCGTGTTTTCGGACATTGGCCTGTGAATGTTACGAATGGATGGGAACACATATTTGCCGCCGCCTGTTAATGGCTGAAGCTCTTTCAGAATCGCTATCACCTGATCCGATAGGGGAACGATATGTGCAGCATTCATCTTCATTTTCTCGGCTGGTATGCGCCACTCAGCGGCTTCTAAATCAACCTCTAACCATTCGGCATGGCGAAGCTCTCCCGGTCTTGTGAAAACGTAAGGGGTCATGCGTAAAGCGCACTGCACAACCAGTGTGCCTTCAAAGCCTTCAATGGCTCGCAATAGTTCACCAATCTTTTTCGGTTCGGTAATCGTTGCCCTGTGGATATTCACAATGGGAGCCAATGCGCCTTTCAAATCACGGATAGGGTCGCTTTTGATCCGGCCAGTAGCTACGGCATAGCGGAACACCTGACCACAAAGCATCTTGAGCCTGTGAGCAGTTTCTATCTTTCCGTGCTTCTCTACTTTCTGCAAAAGGGCCAGAACATCGGGAGCCTCAATATCTGCGACCTTCATAGAACCAATCCAAGGGAATACATGCCGCTCTAACCTGCTTTGGGTGCTGGTCGAATAGTTACTACTCCACTTCTCTTTATTCTTGGCTATCAGCTCACGTGCTACGCCTTCAAAGGTTGCCGCCTGTGCATCGGCTACCGTTTTGCGCCGCTCTTTCTTCTTCGTTTGGGATGGGTCGATATTCTGATCCAGCAACTTGCGGGCATCTTCACGCTTGTTGCGAGCAGCCTTCAGGGTAACAGTAGGATAAACACCAAGGGATAGGGTTCTGCGCTTCTCACCAAATCGGTAATCCATGCGCCAGTATTTACCTGACGGGCTGACTAGCAGGTACATACCGCCACCATCGGCAAGTTTCACCTGCTTCTTTCCTTCAGGAACCTTTGCTGCCTTCACTTTCGCATCGGACAAGAGCATATCAACACCATCCTTTGACGGTATTTTTTCTCTATTGAATGGAACAAAACAAGAAATACCGTCAGAAATACCGCTGATTTGACGGTATCTCTACGAACAGTATAGGACACAATAAAACAAACAGGCAAGAAAAAAGCCTGCAAACACTAGGTTTGCAGGCTCTTATGGGTTCTCTTTGAACCCTCTAATGGTACCGGAGACTGGACTCGAACCAGCACGGATTGCTCCACTACCCCCTCAAGGTAGCGTGTCTACCAATTTCACCACTCCGGCATTTTATCAGACTGCAATCACAGCCCGAAAAAACTTTTTATTCAGCTGCAGGCAGGCCGTCAACCGGCGCACCACCTTTAAGCTGGGACGGATCAAATCCACCCTGTGCAGGTACTGTTTCACCCTGCTGAACTGGCACCTGATCCACAACAGAACGTTCTACGACTGAACCAGTCTGCTGTTGGGAAAAGAAAGCCAGCGTAAGACTAGTCAGCATGAATGCAGCTGCAAGCCCACCAGTCATTTTACCCAGGAATGAGCCGGAACCACGGCTTCCGAACAGTGTCTGAGCACCGCCACCACCGAAAGACGCGCCCATATCCGCACCCTGACCGCGCTGAACCAGCACAACGCCGATCAGTAGCAACGCGATAATTACATGTATGATTATCAGGATTGTTGTCATTTAATCTGTTTCTCCTCAGCTCGCCACTTTCACAGCGGCATCTACAATAGCCATAAACGAGTCAGCCTTAAGACTTGCTCCACCAACCAGTGCACCTTCCACACCAGGGCAGCCCATCAACTCTTCGGCATTGCCTGCATTTACACTACCGCCATAAAGCACACGGCAATCGTGACCCAAACGCTGCAATTCAGCATGAACAAAAGCGTGTGTTTCAACAACCTGCTCAGGACTTGCAGTTTTACCGGTACCAATAGCCCAAACCGGTTCATAAGCTACGGTCAAAGCAGCATCTTTCGGCGCACCCTTCAAAATTGCCAGCTGTTCAGCCAGTACAATATTGGTCACACCTTCTTCGCGCTGCTCCAGTGTTTCACCTATACAGAGAATAGGCTCAAGACCATGCAACCATGCTGCATTCATCTTGGAACGAATCTGTGCGTTGGACTCACCAATAATACTACGACGCTCGGAATGGCCCAGGATCACATACTTGCAACCTGCATCACGCAACATCATCGGACAAATAGAGCCAGTAAAAGCACCTTTATCCTCGTAATAAACATTCTGTGCGCCCAAGGCGATGTTCATTGATGCCAGACGATCCGACATAGGGTGCAGCAGTGTGAACGGAGGCATCAGCCCGATCTCAACCTTTTCCGGATCAGGATTAGCACCGAAAGCATCCATAAAATCATTGGCTTCCTGTAACAAGCCATTCATCTTCCAGTTGCCTGCAATCAGACTACGTTTTTCAATGCTCATGTCAGACCTCCGGAGATGTTCGAGCCAAATGGCTCAAAAAGGGACGCGGATACTAGGAAGAATGCCTTATAAGGCAAGGGAAAATCAGAGACTCCCGGCTCGAAGTAATTTAAGCCCGGCTTTTTCCATTCAAACATGAGCACCTTAAACATACTTCACCCCCTGTTCTCGTAACAAAACCGCACATTGATTAATGTTTCTTCATTTATCTGTGCCAGCTATTCATCTTTGCTTCATTTTCCCCCAATATGCTGCGCCGGGCTCCAATTCCGGGGTTAGACACACAACGGGTTAAAGGGGAAAGAATGCTCAAAACAAGTCATCTGTTAAGCCAGCACCTGTTATCGATCGTCACCATCATGCTCATCGGAGCATCACCGGCAACGGCTGAAGTATGGACACTGGAAAAAAGTACACAGCGCGCGCTCGACGGTTCACCGGAGCAACAGGAAGCACTTGCCGGGATAGCCGTTCGCAAAAGCGAACTTCAACAAGCAGGTGCCTGGCCCAACCCCACAGTCAGCCTGCGCACCCAGAACAGACTCGGGATTGATGACGGTGCAGGTGGCTACAACCTCGATCAGTTAACCATCAGCCAGCCTCTGCCAGTCTGGCGATTACAGCAGCAGAAGGACGTTGCAAAAAAACAGCTATCTGCCGAAGAAGCATCCGCTGATCAGTCACTGTTAAATATGCAGGGTGATATCGCACGCCTCTATTATGCGCTCCAGTTTAACCATGAAAAACTGCTGCTTGCCGAGCAACGACAGAAATTCACCGATACTATTGTTGACTCCCATTCGAAAAAACGTAGTCAGATCGTGCGCTATATCAATCCGCTGGATCGTCACCGCATCGAGTTATTGGATGAAACCGCCCATCGAGGCTTGCTCACAGCCCGTGCGGCCTATACTGAAACACTGCAATTGTTCCGGTTTCGCCTGCAATTGGACGGACAGGCAGATATACAGTTGCCTGCTATGCTGGCAGCTACCGCCCCTCTGGCTCTGAGCACCTTAAGAGAACGGCTTGATGAATCATCAGCTTCGATGAAACAGATGCAGTATCAGGTAGAAACAGGACAGGCCAATATAGCACTGGAACGGGCCCGAAGATTCAATGATCCGGAGTTAAGCCTGGTTCATGAGCGCGATATCCTCGCCGGTCGACGCCAGAGTTTTCAGGGCCTCATGCTCAGCATGTCCGTACCACTGTGGGATCGCAATGAAGGTAATATCGCCAGAGCCGAAGCCGAAACCATGAGAAGTGAATCACGCCTTCAGATCACTCGCCGCAATCATCTGGCTCAACTGGAACAGAACCACCTGCAACTGACAAACCTGCTGGAGCAGGCCCGCACATTTAAAAAACAGATGATCGAACCTGCCGAACACCTGCTCAAGCTCACCCGCAAGAGTTATGCTGTGGGAGAAGTAAACAGCCTTAACCTGATTGATGCTTATAACTCTTATTTCGATGCCCTGAACAGCAAGCTGAACCTGATATACAGGTCTAATCTGGCGGCTACCGAGCTGCATCAGGCCGTTGGTGACCCTTCAGTTTATTCAGCAGAGCCCGAGGTTCAGCAATGATTGCAGCATTAATTCGTTCTTCTCTCATCCAGCGCCTGATGCTCACACTCATGGTGCTGGTATTAACAGCCGCCGGTATCACTGCCTTCCAGAAACTCCCTATCGATGCCTTCCCGGATGTTTCCTCACCTCAGGTGATGATCATCGTCAAAGCTCCGGGCATGGCACCCGAAGAGGTGGAAAGTCGTATCACCTTCCCGATTGAGATGGAGATGCAGGGGCTGGCAAAACAGACCGTGATGCGCTCCACAACCAAGAATGCCCTAGCCAGTATTATTATTGATTTTGAAGAGGGCACGGACATCTACTGGGCACGCCAACAGGTCTCGGAACGACTGGCTCAGGTATGGCTGGCTTTGCCTGCTGGCGTAGAGGGTGGGCTGGCACCCATCACCACTCCACTGGGTGAGATCTTCATGTATCGCATTCAGGGCGAAAGTTACAGTAACAGCGAACTGCGCAGTCTGCAGGACTGGCTTATTCGACCTCGTTTGAGAACCGTGGAAGGCATCGCAGATATCAACTCACTGGGTGGGGAAGTCCGCTCCTACCATGTCATTCCCGACCCGAAAAAACTGGTACGATACGGTCTGGGTCTGAATGAGCTACAGACAGCCCTGTCAGAGAACAACCGCAATGCCGGGGGCAACCGGATCTCTATGGAGTCCGGTATTTACTATGTACGCAGCATTGGACAGATCAACAGCATCGATGACATCAGAAATATCACGGTCGCCAGTCGTCAGGGCAGGCCGATTCATATCAGTGATATCGCAAGCGTACAAATCGGTGCTTTGACCCGCTATGGTGCCGTAACCGCAGATGGAGAAGGTGAAGTTGTTACAGGACTTGCACTGCTATCCCGCGATGCCAATAGCCGCACCGCAATTACCGGACTAAAGGATGCGCTGGAGGAGCTTAAAACAACCCTGCCGGAAGGCGTGAGCATCACCTCGTTTTATGACCGTAGTGAACTGGTCTCAGCATCGGTCTGGACCGTGCAGAAAGCACTGGCTGAAGCCGTTGTACTGGTGCTGATAGTACTGATTATTATGCTGGGAGACCTGCGCAGCGCTCTGACTGTTGCCCTGATTCTTCCTCTTTCTGTCCTGTTCACCTTCACACTGATGTATCTCTTTGGCATCAGTGCCAACCTGATGTCGCTCGGAGGCCTGGCGATTGCCATCGGTATTCTGGTCGATGCCGCAGTCGTGGTGGTAGAAAATATTCACTCACGCCTTTCCCAAAGCTCTAACAAGGTGGATAAACTACATACGATCTATCGCGCCACAATGGAAGTCGCCACACCGGTTATCGCCGGCATTACCATTATTATTATTGTCTTCCTGCCACTGCTCAGCCTTACCGGCCTGGAAGGCAAAATGTTCAAGCCACTTGCCATCACCATCTCATTTGCCCTGATCGGCTCGCTCATCCTCTCACTGACTGTTATTCCTGTACTGGCCAGTTTCTTTATGAAGCAGCATAGCGGTGAAAAAAGCGATCATGAACAGGACGGCTGGCTGGTCGGCCTGCTGAAACGTATCTACCGCCCTCTGGTAGAATTGGCACTGCGCTACCGCTTTACAGCACTCACTGTTGCTCTGGCTGGCCTTGTCGGCGCAGGCATCCTGTTTCCCAAAATCGGTAAAGAGTTCATGCCTGTCATGGATGAAGGCACTACCGTTGTTATTGTGGAGAAGGATTCCAACATCTCCCTGAGCGACTCACTTGCCATGGATGGTCCGATTCAGAAAGCACTGATGGAAGTCGCAGAAGTAACCGGCGTCGTATCACGTACGGGAGCCGATGAACTGCGCATGGATCCGATGGGCCTCTACCAGACAGATAACTTCCTGATCACCATTCCACGGGAAGAGTGGACCCGACCCCTGAGTAAATTTCAGGATGAATTGCGTCAGAAACTGGAGCAATTTGAGGGTATCGACTTTGCTTTCACCCAACCTATCGACATGCGGGTTTCCGAGATGCTGACAGGTGTCAGGGCAGCCATGGCAATCAAACTCTACGGCAGTGACATCGATAAACTTGAAGAGTTTTCGGCACAAATCGAAACCAGCCTGACCACCATACCGGGTGCCGTAGACATTTTCCGCAGCAGACTCACCGGTCAGAACTACCTGCAGATCGACATGAAATTGGCTGTCATGGCACGTTACGGTATCAATGCCGAAGATATCAACAGAGCCATTGAAACCGCCGTTGCAGGTCAGGTTGTTACTGAAGTGATTGAAGATAATCGCCGTGCCAGTGTCCTGCTTCGATTCCCGGAGGCATCTCGCAACTCACCAAAAGCCATCGGCAACTTGCTGATTGAAACACCCGGCATGGTAAAAGTGCCACTGCGCCTGCTGGCTGATATTCATACCATCGACGGACCTGTTGAGATTTCCCGGCAATCAGCACAACGTCAGGTAGTCATTCAGGCGAATGTGCATGGGCGTGATGTGGTCGGCTTCGTCAATGAAGTACAGGCAGCCATCGCCCGGGATGTGAAACTGCCCGCCGGATACTTTGTCACCTATGGCGGTCAGTTTGAAAATCAGCAGCGTGCGGCTGCACGCCTTGCACTGGTGGTTCCGATTTCCATCGTGCTGATTTTTCTCATGCTATTCCTCACCTTCCGCTCCATGCGACAGGCCGGTCTGATCTTGTTGAATATCCCCTTCGCCATGATCGGCGGCGTGGTCAGCCTCTATCTTTCAGGGCTCTACCTCTCTGTGCCGGCCTCAGTCGGTTTCATTACCCTGTTCGGCGTGGCTGTACTCAACGGCGTGGTGATGATCAGCTACTTCAATCAGCTGCGTGAATCTGGCTACAGCGTCGCCGATGCTGTACGACTCGGTGCCGAACGACGCCTGCGTCCGGTATTAATGACCGCGATGATTGCCAGTCTGGGCCTGCTGCCTCTGCTCACAGCTACCGGAATCGGCTCCGAACTGCAGCAACCGCTTGCCGTGGTCATTATCGGCGGACTTGTAACATCCACCCTGCTAACACTGATCCTGCTGCCTATGCTGTATGACTGGATCGAAGGTGGTCCCGAACGCAAACGACAATCGGAGGTACAGGCATGAAAAACCTGGTACTCGTAGTACATGCCAATATGCAAAATGATCTGGCTGACCAGTTGCGCACGATTAAATGCGTCAATGATTTCACCTTTAGTGAAGTGCAGGGGCATGGTTCCAGGGATGCAAAAGACTCGTTTCTCTCCATGCGCGACAGAGTGGTCGGGTATTCTCCGCACATCAGGGTTGAGATTATGCTGGAGGATGAACATATCTCCGCAGTACTGGAACAGCTGCGTAGCGTTGTGAATCACTCGCGTGATCAGGGCATTTATTGGGTTACACCCGTTGAGCAATCAGGCCTTCTCTAAAACAGAAATCCGGGAAGCTCCAGTCACTCACCCGTGAAGCTGTTAGGGAAACGCTGATTTCATACCATACATCCGTGAAGGACACCCTTCGGACACGAGGTGTGCAAGATTTCTGCCCTGCAACCTTGTGTAAGAAAAAGAAAAATGATGAGCTCCATCGTGTCACCTTCCCTGCGGGTAATATCTAATCATCTGTATTTTTTGTTCATTTCTTTTCCAAAAAAGAAACGAACCAAAGAAAGTTGCCCGGCAATCTGCTGTCCCCTACATATTTATTGTGAAATGGGGCGAAACCTTTTTCGCCTATTTCCAATTCACAACAAATACTCCGGCGCATCTTGGGACGGGTGTCTAAAATCTCGACTTCTGAACCCCCGTTAGCAGGCTGCCGAGCCAAATGTCCGAAACCGGAAGAGAGCGGCAGAGCCGTGACCGGCTTTGGATATGCAGGCGAGGAAAGACAGGCTGGTCTGGGGTGTTTTTGATTCAGTACATCCGTGCACTTCAGGGCTTTGCCCCGCCTATGCAGGCATCCAAACCATCTATCCTGATGATTTGTCTTTGGTTCGTTCTTTGTACGAACAAAGAATGAACAAACAATAACTACCTCATCTAATCCAAGTTTTCTGTAGTTATAATATTAAATCATTGCCCATTCTTCTACGATGAGCCGTTAAAGAAAAGGCTTCTATCGCTCATCACCATGCTTCGCAGCACTAAATGGCAACGTGTCGTGGCCTCATGTCTCGATCCTGTGAAATGGCCTGACTATCAGGAAGCGAAGCTTAGCCGCATGGATGTGGTAAATGCTTTTGGAGAAGTGAGGCCATCATACTGCAAAGCTTATACAGAACCCTACAATCGGTTACGCTTGGCACATGAATAATCAGCAACATGCCAAGAAATCACTCGGACAACATTTTCTGCGTGATCACAATGCTATCCGCCGTATTGCAAACGCCCTGCCTGAAGGGGTGTCTGCCATTGAAATCGGCCCCGGACCCGGAGCGATTACCGAATCACTGTTGGCCCGGGTAAGTAAACTGACTGTGATCGAAATGGATAACCGTTTTGCTGCTCACTGGCAGGGTGTTGCAGAAACCAATCCTGCGCTTTCAGTGATTCACGGAGACGTGATGAAAGAGATTGATAGCGCAGTGGCAGCCATACAGCCGCAGTGGATTGCGGGTAATCTACCCTACAATCTCAGTGGCCCCTTAACCGCAACTCTGGCCAGCTTTCAACTCACAGGTGGCATGGTGTTGATGTATCAGCGTGAAGTGGCAGAACGTATTGCTGCAGGACCGGGCAGTAAAACCTACGGCGGGCTCTCCGTACTGGTTCGTCACTATTATGATGTCAAACGTCTACTGACCCTGCCACCGGGTGCCTTTTCCCCACCGCCAAAAGTACATTCAGCCGTCATCCTGCTCACACCACATGGCAGAACGCCTGAGTGTGATTATCATGATCTGCAGAAAACCGTTCGCAAAGGCTTTGCTCACCGCAGGAAAACCATTGCCAACAATTTCCGTGGTCATATCACTCCCGAACAGTTCGAAGCAATAGGCATTGATCCGCGCAAACGCCCGGAACAACTAGCTTATGAATACTGGGTAAAAATGGCGACCTTTCTGGCCAGTGAAGAGGACAACAAACCAGCTTGATTCGCAGGTTCTCCCTGCTTATTTCGCCTTGTCATCACGCAAATTGGCAAGAAACAAGGCAATCTGATCACGCAGCTGCTCAACCTTATCAAGCATTTCCAAACTACGGTTGAATGTTTGCGTCGATGATAAAGCAATTTCATCAGCAGCATTGGACACATCGGTGGAGACAGCCTGCACCTCCAACATACCACCCTGCGTATCCTGAGCACCATGGGAAATCTCCTGAGTGGCAAGATCCTGTTGTTCCATGGCGGTCGCCACATGACTGCTTGTTTCATTCATGCTGGCAATAATGGCGGTAATGCTCTCTATCGTCTGAGATGCCGCTTTCGTCTCACTCTGCAGACTATGAATCTGCCTCTCAATCACCTCTGTAGATTTTGCAGTTTCCTGGGCAAGCGACTTCACCTCATTGGCAACCACTGCAAATCCGCGTCCCGCCTCACCTGCCCGGGCAGCCTCAATACTGGCATTCAGAGCCAGTAGATTGGTTTGATTGGCAATCGCGCTAATCGTTGCCAAAACAGAGCCAATCTCGTCAGATACAGCCACCAGACCTGCAACCTTCTCATTGGCTTGACTGGCCTCGCCGACGGCTTGCTCTGAAATTCGCAACATATCGACGATTTGTCCATTAACCATGGATATCGATCTGCTCATCTCTTCTGTTGCTGCTGCTGTCTGCTCTACAGATAGTGTACCGCTGTTCACACCGGTCATGGCAAGGTCGGACTGCTGCTTCAGCGTTTCGGCAATAGTAGAAAGACCCCTTGACGAGTGCTGCAGATCATTTGCACCTTCATCCAAAGCCGTAACAAGTCCACCGACATTCGTATCAAAATTGTCAGCCATCTCTCTTTCCATCGCAATAATGGCCTGCTGCTGTTGCGTATCACGGAATTCTTTTTCTTGTCTGGCCTGGTCGCTCTCGCGTTCAGCATTCTTAAAGTGCAGGCGCGTGCTCTCCATGGCGGCAAGCAGTTGTCCGACTGCATCACTCGAATCCGATGTGATCGGAGTGTCCAGATCGCCCCCGATAATCCGTTGAGCAGCATCCCGAGCCCTGTAGACAGGTTTAATCGCAATTTTTTTCAGCACCAAATTGATGAATATCAGCCCGATGGACAGAAACAGCATATTGAACAGCAGACTGGATAGGAGTGCCTTATGAATCGCCGCATCAACTTCGGCCAGTGAATAGCTCATTCTGACTGCGCCATTCACTGTACCACTTTCAACATCGTGGCATCCCAGACAATTCACACCACGAGTATTTTCCGTAGCACGGTAGGGGATTCCAACCGTTAGAAGACGACCTTTGTTACTTTCTGTCACCTCAATAACCACTTCACCATCAAGCAGGCGTCTATCCAGAGCATCCGTCCTCTGATCATCGACCCCGGTTCCATACTGGCTCTTTACACTTTCGCCACGAAGAACCCTGACATCTTCAATATTATCAACAGCAAGAAACTTTTCACGCAAGGTATGGCTCTCATCCATAGAACCGGAAATCATCAACGTATTCAAACTATCGAAATAGTTACCGTTCATATCCCGTAAATGCTGGGTAGTCATCTCTAAAACACGTGATTTTTCTTGTTCATAAGAAGTAACTGAAGAGGCTGAAATAATCACCACGAAAATGATAAAAACTAAAAGATTAATCTTGGTGGAAAGCTCCAAGCGGTTCATATACCCCATATGCCTTCCAGAAGAGATCTCTCTACTGCGAGCCTGAATTAACTAGCCGCTGGCCAGGAGCTGCTTTCGCTCGGGGTCACCCGGTACAGCGGCGCCACATCTTCCGGAGTGCTTTTGGTGACATTCAAATCATGCAGCAGACCGTCTTTAAGGCTGTAAATCCAGCCATGCACGGTCAACTCATCTCCACGCATCCAGGCATTCTGCACGATACGGGTATGACAGATATTATCCACCTGACGAATCACGTTCAGCTCGCACAAACGATTCATGCGCTGTGACTCATCCAGCTGATCCAGATCATCCTTATGCAGCATATAGGTATCGCGAATACCACGAATCCAGTTATCAACGATACCGTGATGCTGTCCCTGCATAGCAGCACGCACACCACCACAATCATAATGCCCGGTGATAATAATGTGCTTCACTTTCATCACATCAACAGCATATTGGGCCGCTGAGAGGCAGTTCAAATCGGTGTGTTGCACCTGATTGGCCACATTACGATGTACAAAGACCCGCCCCGGTTCCAGGCCGATAATCTCATTGGCCGGCACCCGACTGTCGGAACAGCCGATCCAGAAATACTCTGGGCTTTTAAACTCGGACAGCCGTTTAAAAAATTGAGGATCAGCCAGCATTTTCTGATGCGACCAATCTTTATTATTATCTAACAGCTTATCCGGATCACACATATTCAGTCCTTTAACCAGTTATCTAACTCGCCCCTCTTTTCCAGGGCATACAGCTCATCGCAACCGCCAACATGGCGATCATTAATGAAAATCTGCGGAATGCTGCGGGCACCACCAGTTCGATCCAGCATCTCTTTCTGATGCTGAATATCACGCCGAACATTGTATTCGGTATACTCGACACCTTTACCGTCCAGCAGCTGTTTTGCGCGTACGCAGTAAGGGCAGAAATCACCCGAATATACTTCTACTTTTGCCATAATATGAATCCTATGTGAAAAAATGGAAATTGCATCCTGAAATTCATTGCTCCTGTTTTCATCTCATCCTCCACTCTACCCCTCCTATCTTTTGACAGTACGTGCCAGCGACAGCAACGAAACCGGCAGCCCCAGATGCCGACAGGCCAGGGCTGCGTAATGCAAGGTCGCTCCGGTAGTCATAATATCATCAACAATACAGACCGAGGCGAAACCTGCAGCCTGCATCACATGGTCGTCAGATAGCATAAAAGCATTACACAGGTTTTTGCGCCGTGCCTGGCCGGACAATGTCGACTGCCGGGGCTGTTCACCCCTGCGCCTTAATAGCTCCCATTGCCAGCCACAACCCAGCTCATCTGATATCCAGCGACAGAGATTCGCCGCATGATGCTGGCCACTTTTACGCATGCGTGAGAGTGGCATCGGCACAGGTAGAAGTAGTGTATCAGAACCTATTTCTGAACAGATACGCGGCATAGAAGCATCCAATAACCAGCGAACTGCTGTTTCCCGACCATTGAGTTTCCAGTCCAGTAGCGCATCGCGAACCGGCCCCTGATAGGCATACAGATTCATCGTCTTCTGCTGAGTAGGAGGCCGGGACAAACAGGAGCCGCAAGGGCCGGGAGCCAATGGCTCGGGCATTTCACATCCGCACAGATTACAATGTGACAAGGGCCAGATATGAATCTGCTCAAAACAGTCACCACAACAGGCATGCTGCTGGTCGCCCGAATCCACAGCCCGCTGGCAAAACAGACATGCTGGCGGAAACATCAGATCCCGCACCCCGTTAACCATCTGTATTGATGTGGTTGACAGTATGCCCATGCCAACCAGCATGCCGAACATGGCAGATTCCCGCAACTGGTTCGCAGAACTCCCCGACTTTCGACTGCGCCGTTTTACCGCTTCCAGGCGTTTTGGCACAGAAATCGAAGTTAATGGGCGCAGGCTTGTCAATTTTGCCAGCAACGATTATCTCGGTCTGAGTTTTCACCCGGCAGTATGCATGGGAGCATCTGGCGCTCTGAATGATTCGGTCGGTAGTGGTGCCTCACGTCTGGTTT
>Ga0316204_10005548_pt1 | contig 20633 bp, 16 predicted proteins | sample 6monrhotite_MG_2_FD_205661 | JGI IMG/M metagenome (GOLD analysis project Ga0316204, IMG submission 205661) | Microbial mat bacterial communities from mineral coupon in-situ incubated in ocean water Damariscotta River, Maine, United States -... | ecosystem: Environmental > Aquatic > Marine >... | reverse complement strand
TGTGGTTGCGGTGTTGGCTTCAAATTGGTGCAAGCACTAGCAAGTAACCGAGAACAAACCATAGATGATTTAGTTCCCTATTTAGATTTGGTAGCTACGGCAATTGCAGCTGATATTGTTCCTATCACTGGTGAGAATAGAATTTTAGCGTACTTTGGATTACAAGTCATCAATCAAAATCCAAGAACAGGGATTAAAGCCATGCTTAAGCAAGTAAAAAGGGAAAAATTTACTATTACAGATGTTGTTTTTATGATTGCTCCTAGAATTAATGCAGCAGGAAGAATTAAACATGGGAATGATGCTGTTGAACTTTTAACTGAAATGGATTTTGATACAGCAATTCAATTTGCTTCGGAAATTGAAAAAAATAATACTGATAGAAAAGAGTTAGACAAAACGATTACCAAGGAGGCACTTCAACAAATTGAAGAAAATAAAGAACAACAGAACTTTTCAACTGTTGTGTATAGTGAAAATTGGCATAAAGGTGTTATTGGTATTGTGGCTTCTAGATTAATTGAAACGTATTACAAACCAACATTGGTTTTTACAAAAAGTGGAGATAAATTGGCCGCATCTGCGCGTTCAGTAAAAGGATTTGATGTATATAATGCTTTAGAACAATGTTCTGAATTTATAGAACAATTCGGCGGGCATAAATATGCAGCTGGATTAACATTGAAAGAAGAAGATTATAAAAATTTTAAATTGAAGTTTGAAGAAGTAGTAAGGAATACTTTACCTGAAGAATTAAGAACTCCAGAAATTTCTATAGATGCTGAAATTAATTTAGAGGAAGTTACTCCTAAATTTTATAGAATATTAAAGCAATTAGAACCTTTTGGACCTCAAAATATGAAGCCTGTATTTGTAGCTAGTGCTTTGCGAGATAACGGTTATGGTAAAAAAGTTGGAGCAGATGAAACACACTTAAAATTGAATATCTTTCAAGGGACAGATCAAAAAACATACAACGCTATTGGTTTTGGTTTAGGTGCAAAAGAGGAAGTTGTAAAAAAAGGCAACTTGTTTAAAGCTGCCTTTTGTTTAGATGAAAATCATTGGAATGGAAATACCTCATTGCAACTTTTATTAAAAGACATACAAGAAGAATAACTATTTTTTAAGATACAACTAATAATATTAGTGTTCCTTAATCAAATACATATAAACTGGATAATGATCACTATAACCACCAATAAAATTACTACCAGCGAAACTTCTGTATGGATACCCTTTAAATTTACCAGTTTGCGTAGTTAAGTATTGCGGATTAAAAATATTTACTTTATACATTTTATAAGTTGAATAATCCTTTTTTGTAGTTAATAAAGGAGAAGTAAACATAATTTGATCAAATAAATTAATGTTATCTCTGTAAACCAATGTATTTTGTCCTCGTCTAAACATATCTTCAGTTGGATTGTAGATATCACCTTCTTTCACATTCGCTTTTATAGCTTTTGTTTTTAATACATTTTTTAAGCTAGAATTTGTTGGGTCATCATTTAAATCGCCCATAATGATCACTTTTGGATTTGGATCAGTTAATTTTATTTTTTCAATAATTTGTGTATTCAAATAAGCTGCTTTTTCTCGTGACGACCTACTTTTTTCTTCACCACCTCTTCTAGATGGCCAGTGATTAACAATTACATGAATTAATTCATCATCCAAATAACCAGAAACTAACAATTGATCTCTTGTGTAAATTCTCATACCATTTTCTTCCCATAATTTTAACTCAAAAGTTTCGTGGTGTGTTGGTTTAAAATAGTTAGATTGATATAATAATGCAACATCTATACCTCTTAAATCTGGTGAGTCATAATGGATAATGCTATATTGTTTGTCTTTCAAGTAAGAGGTATTGATTAAATCTTCTAAAACGGAACGATTTTCAACTTCAGCCACACCCAAAATTATAGGACTATTTTTAGCTTCTTTTGTGCCAAGTTCTGAAAGAACTTTAGCCATATTGTTTAATTTTTGTTTGTATACATTACTTCTGTTTTCTTTTATCTCCATGATAGGGCTAGCCTCATCATTTTTAGTTGGATCGTTAATGGTGTCAAAAAGGTTTTCCAAATTGTAAAAAGCAATGGTTTTAATTTGGAAATTATTCTGACTAAAAAGAAGACTTGTTGAAATAAAAAATAAAAATAATAGTGAAAAACGTTTCATAACTTGAAAATTTGAAGGTGCAAAGTTACTAACAAAATTTAAGCCAAAGAGTATTTAGTTAATTTTAAATTGAGGTAGCACTAACTAAAATTTGTATATCTATATTAATTTATTATTTTTAATAAAAAATTGCAAATGAAAGGAATGGTTATTACCACTTTTCTATGGCTCTGCTGTGGAATAAGTGCAACTTCACAAATAATTACTTCATTACAAGGGAAAGTATATGAAGTCTCCAAAGAAAACCCTTTAAAGAGTGTTTTAATTACAATTAAAAACACAGATATTGTTGCTGAAACAAGTATAAATGGTTATTTTTTTATTGAAAATATTCCAACTGGAAATCAGGTTTTAGTTATGAGTATTGAAGGCTTTGAAACTCAAAAAATACCAATTCTAATTCAAAAAAACGAAAAGATAGATTTAGGAGTTATTTACTTATATCCTTTGATTCAAGAAATTACTGAAACTAGTATTATTTTTTTATCGGATGATGATTTATTAGGTGATGGAGACAGAAGTTCTGATAATATTGCTGGGTTATTTCAGTCTTCAAAAGATACTTATTTAAAAGCAGCTGCATTTAATTTTGGTCAGGTATGGTATAAAGTTCGTGGTTATGACTCTCGGTATGGCACCATTTCTATAAATGGAATTCAAATGAATAAATTATATGATGGAAGACCCCAATGGAGTGATTGGGGAGGATTGAATGATGCTTTTAGAAATCAGGATTTTACAAATGGTTTAGCACCTTCAGAAATAACATTTGGAGGCGTTTTAGGAACAACTAATTTTAATACAAGAGCATCTGATTATCAGGAAGTTTCAAAAGTTTCATTGTCTGCAACTAATAGAAGTTATACAGGTAGAATTATGGCAACATACGCTAGTGGAATGAACAAAAATAATTGGGCTTTTGTTGTTTCAGGCTCAAGGCGAATGGCCGATGAAGGCTATGTAGATGGAACTTCATATAATGCATGGGCTGCATTTTTAGCGGCTGAAAAGAAACTAAATAACAATCATAGTTTAAATGTAACGGCATTTGTTGCGCCAAACAGAAGAGGTAAATCATCACCTAACACACAAGAAGTTTTCGACTTAAAAGGATACAAATACAACGCCTATTGGGGAATGCAAGAAGGTGATAAAAGAAACTCTAGAATAAAAGAGATTATAGAGCCAGTTGTTATGTTAAGTCATTTTTACAAAAAAGAAAATACTACGTTACAAACAACTTTAGCATATCAATTTGGGCATATTGGGAATAGTAGGTTAGGCTTTTTTAATGCACAAAACCCAGATCCAACTTATTGGAAATATCTACCAAGTGGTTATTTGCGTTTTGAAGATAATTTAGATTATGCAAATGCCTATTTAGCGGAACAAGAGTTTTTAGAAAATGGACAATTAGATTGGAATGAACTATATGAGGTAAATGTGAATAATGGCAATTCGTTGTATTATTTATATGAAGATCGTGTTGATGATTCTCAAATTATGTTCAACTCAACTATAAATTCTATTTTAAGTTCAACTATAAATTTAAATGCAGGTGTTTCCTTTCAAAATTTAACATCAGAAAATTATGCAAATATGTTGGATTTATTAGGAGGAAGTGGCTTTGCAGATTTAGATCAGTACGCTGAAGGAGAAGCGCAACAAAATGATTTAAATAACCTTGATAGATTTGTAAGTGTAGGTGATAAATTTCAATACAATTATACAATAAATGCAACTGCTGTTGGTGGTTTTGCTCAATTACAATTTACAAAGAAAAAATTAGATTACTTTATTGGAATGAACGTTAAAAACACCGCTTATCAACGTGACGGTTTATATAAAAACGGAACATATTCTTCAAATTCGTTTGGCAAAAGCGAAAAAGTATCTTTCACAGATTTTAGTATAAAAGGTGGTTTCACTTATAAATTTACGGGTCGTCATTTGGTAAATCTAAACACAGCATTTGTTTCAAATGCTCCTACAATTCGAAATACTTTTTCAAATTCAAGAGTAAACAATGCTATTACACCTGATTTAGCTAGTGAAAAAATAATCACGGGTGATGTAAGTTATCTTTTGAGATTACCAAAAATTCAGGCAAGAGTTTCTGCATATTATACCAAATTTAGTGATGCAATAGAAACGTCATTCTTTTTTGCGGAAGGATTATTAGGTGACCAAGCCGATTTTGTAAATGAAATTATTACTGGAGTGAGTAAGAAGAATATCGGGACTGAATTAAGCGTTGAATATCAGGCTACACCAGCTATTAAGTTGTTAGGTGCTGTAGGATTTGGGCAATTTACATACAATAACAACCCACAATTATATCTTCAGTCTGAAAGTTTTACTGATGAGAATAGTGATTTTGGAACGGCTTATTTAAAAGGTTATCATCTTTCTGGAACACCTCAAAGAGCTTATTCTTTAGGTTTTGAATATCGAGATCCAAATTTTTGGTGGTTCCAGGTTAATACAAATTTAGTATCAAATAATTATGTAGACATTTCTCCATTATTACGAACCGACAACTTTTATACAGATGCAGATGGTGTTCCTTTTATAGATGATGAAACAGGTGTTGAAGTTACTCAAGAACAAGTAAACTCATTATTAATTCAAGAAAAATTTGACGATGCTTTTTTAGTGAATCTAGTTGGTGGAAAATCATGGTTAATCAATGGTAATTATGCCGGTTTTTTTCTAGGAATTAATAATGTATTAGGTGAACTTTTTAAAACAGGAGGTTTTGAGCAATCTAGAAATGCAAATTATCCTGAGCTAAAACAAGATAGGCAATTAAAAAAACCAATTTTTGGTTCAAAATATTGGTACGGGAATAATACTTCATTTTATCTAAACGTATATGTAAGATTTTAAAAATTAATGCTATGAAAATTCAAACTATTAAACCTAAAATAGGAGTATTACTTCTATTCACAAGTCTGTTTTTAGGCTGTGTTAAAGATAAAGATTTTTCAACTCCAACAGTAAATTGTGTTGAGACTGAAATTTCTGTAACCAATACAATTCAACAGGTAAAAGATATGTATACATTTGGTAGTGCAACTAAAATTGATACTGATGTGATTATTGAAGGGTATGTGGTCTCAAATGACGAATCAGGGAATATTTATAAAACACTTTCCATACAAGATAAACCTGAAAATCCAACATCGGCAATCAAAATTTCTATAGACGAAACCAATTTATACACAACGTATGATGTTGGAAGAAAAATTTATGTAAAGCTTAAAGGGTTGGCAGTTGGGTATAGTTTTGGGAGTATCCAAATTGGACAAGCGGTTGGTGGTGAATTAGCAAGAATTTCATCTTTTGAAGTAAAAAATCACATTTTTCGTTCGTGTGAAGTGACTGAAATCATTCCTAAAAAAGTAGCTATTTCAGAGTTGAATGAGAGCCTATTAGAAATGTTAATAGAAATTGAGAATGTACAATTTAAAACTACCGATTTAGGTTTGTCTTATGCAAACGTTGAAGACACTGAAACTGTAAATCGCGTATTAGAAAACTTTGATAGTAATTGTAACTTAGAGAATGAAGTGATTGTTCGAAATAGCGGTTTTTCAAAATTTAAAAACCAATTATTACCTGAAGGAAAAGGAAGTGTAGTAGCAGTTTTTGGGAATTATTATGACGATTTTCAGTTGTATATTAGAGATACAGATGACGTGAAATTTACCGAACAAAGATGTGACTATTTCAATGCTTTAACTCCTACAATTTCAATTTCTGAAGTGAAAGAAATGTATCAAGGATCTATGGTTGAATTTGGAGTAAACACTAATTATATAATTGAAGGCTATGTTGTTTCAAGTGATGAATATGGAAATTTTAAAGAAAAATTATTGGTGCAAGACGCTACCGAAAATCCAACTTCAGGAATACAATTACTAATTGATAAAGAAGCAATTTTTGAAGATTATAACATTGGAGATAAAGTTTATATAAAACTGAATAAATTGTATATGACAAAGAATGATGATGTTTTAACAATTGGGTTTCCAAGTGGAGATAAGATTACGAAAATTGAAGCTTCAGAGGTAAACAATTTTGTCTATAAGAGTGAAGAAAATTTTGAAATAACACCAACTGAGATTCCAATTTCAGAAGTTCAAAATCCTCGTTATGAAAACACATTGGTACGTATTTTAAACGTGCAATTGGTTGAAAATGAATTAGGAAAAGCATTTACTTTTTTTACAGGAGATGATGACGGAATACGAACACTTGAAACTTGTGGAGAAACTACAAAAATATCGGTATTTACAAATGGAGACGCCACTTTTGCCCATGAATTATTTCCTGAAGGACATGGTTCAATTACAGGTGTTTTAAGTGATAATTTAAAAATTAGAACTATTGAAGATGTTCAATTTATAGCACCGTTTGAAGTTTGTCCTGTTGTTATTCCAAAAATTATGATTACTGAAGTCGCTGACCCCAAAAATGATGTGTCGGCTCGTTTTGTTGAATTGTATAACGCAGGAGATTCTGAAATAAATTTAACTGGTTGGAAATTAAATAAATATATAAACGGTTCAACTACAATGTCTAGCTCGCCAGTTGAATTAAATGGATACACTATTCCCGTTGGCGGTTTTGTGATTATTGCAAATACGGGTTATGCAGCTATTTTTAATGATATTCCAACAATTCAATCAACTTATATTTCTGGAAATGGAGATGATGTATATGAGTTAGTGGATAATACAGGTACCATTATCGATGTTTTTGGAGTTATAGGGGAAGATGGAAATGGAACTAATTGGGAATATTTAGATGGAAGAGCGATTAGAAATTTAGAAATTTCAGAACCAAATATAACTTTTAGAGCTACTGAATGGACTATCTATTCAGGTGCTTCAAATAATTTAATTTCAAGCCCTAATTCACCTCAAAATGCTCCAATGGATTTTAATCCTCGTGAACGATAAAAAGTATAAAAAGGAAAGCCTGTTTACAATTTATTGTATACAGGCTTTTTATATATATTAGGGTTATTAGTTTTAATTAAGAAGCGTATCGTCTATGTTTACTCCATTGTGTTCTTTTTGTATTTGCAAAACTTACAAAGATTAATTTTGATTTATTTTCTGTTGTTGAATTTGTGTTTATTGTTTTCATAATAAAAGTTTTAATTTAGTTAAGTATACATAAATGACGTTCCAACTATTAAATTGTTACGCTATTATTGTTTGATTAACACATTTTTAACGTATCCGTTAGTTTTTTAACTTAAACTGTTAATATGAAGTTAATGAATTTGAAAAATAAAAAATGAAGACTTTACTATAATGTGTAATAAAAAAAGCAGGGAGTAATTTTACCACCTGCTTTTAATATTTTAATGTCCTTAAAGAGTTATAAAGTTTCCTTCAACCATTTGTAAAATTCACGTTGCCAAACTAAACTATTTTGATTGTCTAGCACCCAATGATTTTCTTCAGGAAAGAATAATAATTTACTTTTAATTCCTTGCAATTGTGCTGCTTGAAAAGCGGCTAATCCTTGTCCAATTGGAACTCTATAATCTATTCCGCCTTGAATAATTAAAATAGGAGTATTCCACATACTTACTTTTTCAGCCGGATTAAATTCAGTGTGAGATTTTTGAGCAGCTGCATTATTTTTATCCCAATAAGCACCACCTAAATCAAAATTAACAAAGAATAGTTCTTCAGTGGTCCCGTACATACTTCTCCAATCAAAAATACCATCGTGAGAAATAAAACTTTTGAATCTGCCCTCGTGAATTGCAGCCAAATAAAATACAGAATAACCACCATAACTTGCTCCAATAGCACCTAATCGATTATTATCTACATAAGGTTCTTTAGCTAATTCATCAATAGCAGATAAGTAATCTTGCATATTTTGCCCTCCATAATCTTTACTTATTTGTTCATTCCATTCAACCCCATGACCCGGCATTCCTCTTCGGTTTGGTGCAACAATAATATACCCATTTGCAGCCATTAATTGGAAATTCCATCTAAAAGAATAAAACTGGCTTAAAGCCCCTTGAGGACCTCCTTGACAATATAATAATGTTGGATATTTTTTTGAAGGATCAAAATTGGGAGGATAAATTACCCAAGTTACCATATCTTTTCCGTCGGTGGTTTTAACCATTCTTTTTTCAATCTTTCCTAATGAAATTGAATTGTAAATTGTATCATTTGCGTGTGTTAATTGCGTCATTTCTCCATTCTTCAAATTAACAGCGTATAATTCTACAGCATGATTCATATCTCTGCGACTAGCTATCAAGGTATTTTTTGTTTGACCTACAATTCCACTCACATCAAACTGACCATTTGTAATTTGGTTAGGACTACTTATTTTTTCTTTAGATGTAGGAACTTCAATTTCAAATAATTGAACGGTACCGCCTGTAGGAGCAACAAAATATATTTTAGCTCCTTTATCTTCCCAAATAAAACTGTTCACAGTTCCATCCCAATTTGAAGTTAAGTTTATTGAATTACCATCAATTTTAACAATGATATCATTTTTGTCAGATTCATAACCATCTCTTTTCATTTGTAACCAAGCTAATTGTCCTTTTGAAGAAAATGCAGGTTGTGTATCATACCCTTTATTGTCAAACGTTAAATTTGTAGTTGTTTTTGATTTAATATTGTATTGGTAAATATCAGTATTAGTACTAACAGCATAGTCAACACCACTTGATTTTTTTGTAACGTATAAAATATTTTGACTATCAGGACTCCATAAATAATCTTCTGAACCACCAAAAGGTTTTTGAGGACAATCATAAGGTTCATTAGGCATAATGTCAATTGGTTCAGCTTCATTATCAGACATAGTTTGAAAAAATACATGACTGTAAGCTCCATCTTCCCAAGTATCCCAATGACGATAATTTAATGCATCATAAATTTTTACATTTGATTTTGGTACATCAGAATAAAAATCTTGCCCATTCACTTTTTGAAGCTTTACATCAGCTGTGGAAATTTTATACTTTCCATTAGGGGAAATATTTCTATCAACTAACAACTCATTATATTCTTCAATTAATTGAGGCTCACCACCTGAAATTGGCATTTGATACGTTGAAGAAGATTTACTATTAGTTTCAAGATTGTAATTAGAAACACTGTAAATTAAATGCTTACTGTCTTTTGTAATTCCTTTTCCTGAAACTTTATTTAATTGAACTAGTATTTCTGGTGTCATTACATCTTGTGCAAATAAACTAATGCAAGTAAATGAAATTAGAAAACTAAAAAGTATTTTATACATGGTTTTTTTGAATTATGAAGTTATTTATTATTCACAAATTTATCATTTTAATTTAAACATATAGGCAGTTGTAAGTCGACTTTAACATAATTTAAGTTAATACATAAAACAGTTTATCATTTATTTTTCGTGAAGTATCTTTTTTAAAGAACTAAAAAACAAACACTTAATAATATAATTATCAAGAAATACAAAAATTGATGAATAATTATAAAGGTTAATTCGGTTAAACATTTGTTAATCAGATACCGTTTAAATTATTGAATACTAATAAGATATACATTTGGAATATCAAAGCAAACGATGTTTAACTAAAACCTATCTATTATGAAAAAATTTAAATTAATGGCACTTGCATTTATAATTGGAACTGCCAGCTTATTTGCAACTAACACAAACGAATTAAAGACGGTTAATAAAGAACTTAGAAATCAAATTGTAAGTTTACTTCAATCACCAGATTTTAAGGTTGAAAAAGACACTACGATTAATATTACTTTTACATTTAGTTCACAAGGTGAAATTGTAGTATTAAAAGTTGGGTGTGACAATTGTGATCTATTGAATTATATAAGAGAAAACTTAAACTACAAAAAAATTGAAAATCCTGGGGAAGCCAATAAATTGTATACACTTCCTTTAAAGATGAAAGCTATATGAAATTAGAATTAAGCAATTAAAAACTCAAACTTAGTAGGTTTGAGTTTTTTTATGTCTTTATATTTATAAAGCATTGAATCAAGCTATTAGTTAAAAATTTGTTAATAGCATTATACTAATGTAACATCTATTTATGTGCAGCGTCTTTAGAATATACTAACAATTAAATAAATAGAAATTATGAAAAAATTTAAAGTTTTAGCACTAGCCTTATTAATTGGAACTGGAAGTTTATTTGCAGCAAATGGAGATAATTTTAAAGAGCCTAACAAAGAAATTAGAAGTCAAATTGTTACTTTATTGAAGTCATCAGTAGAAAAAATTGATGATGAAATGAGTGTAAATATTACGTTTACATTCAGTTCAGAAGGTGAAATAGTTGTATTAAATTTGGATACAAAAGACGCTGACGTATTAAACTACGTTAGAGAAAATCTAAATTATAAAAAAGTTGATAATCCTGGAGTTCCAAATAGAATATACTCTTTCCATTTAAAATGCAAAACAGTATAAAAATCAAGTCAAAAATAAAAAAAGCCCAAACTACACTTGTTTGGGCTTTTTTTATTCATGTTTTTGAAGGTAAACATACACTGGAAAATGATCGCTAAAACCACCTTGGTACCACTTACCAATATATGTTCTAAAAGGGTTTCCTTTATACTTTCCTGTCCATTCTTTTAAAAAATGTTTATCAAAAACTTCTGCATACTTAAAGGTGTGTTTTTGTTTTTCAATATTAAAAAAGTTTTTAGAAAATATAATTTGGTCAAACAAATGCCATTCTTTTTTATGATTTAAGGTACCGTTTCCTGTATGTATTAAACGTTCCATTGGATTGTAAAAAGTATCATTTACAAGATGCTTTTTCACACTTACATTTGTGGGGTTATCATTAAAATCACCCATGATTATAATTTTAGCATTTTCGTTCTCATCAGTTATTTTTTTTACAATAACAGAATTTAACTCGGCAGCTTTTATTCTTTTTTTCTCGGTTAGGTCCTCACCACTTCTGCGTGATGGCCAATGGTTTACTAGTACATAAATTAATTCACCATTTAATTTCCCTTTTACCAATAGTACATCTCTTGTATAATCTCTCTCTCCATTTTCACTCTCTAAAAACAACGGAAATGTTTCTGAATGTAATAATTCAAAAAGTTCTTTTTTGTACAATAATGCTACATCAATACCTCGTTCATCAGGAGATTCGTAATGTACAATTCCATAATTATGACTTTTTACATTTTTAGAGTTTACTAAATCTTGTAATACGTGTTGATTTTCTACTTCTACAACACCAACAATTGCAGGAGAATAAAAAGATCTGGCAGTTCCTAATTGAACAATCACATTTCCTAATTTCCTTATTTTATTTTTATAACGTTTAGTATTCCAATTTTTTTTTCCTTTTGGTGTAAAATCATCATCTAATGTGTTTGGGTCATCTTTAGTATCAAACAAATTTTCAAGATTATAAAATGCAATAGTATAGGCTTGTTTATTTTTTCCGGGTAATTTAAAATATGAAAACATAGATTATGTTAAATTTATAAATGCTAAAGTATGGATTTAAAGCTTAAAATTAAACGTGATAAAATTCAGAATGATATAATTAATATTTTCCCTGAATAGAACTGAATAAATGTGATTACTTTTTATTATTGGGATTAACGTATTAAAGAGAAACATTTTGTAATACCAAATAAACTAATTTGTAAATTTGCAATATGATCGAAGAAAAAAAAGTGACATCTGAAAAAGCTGTTTTAATTGGTGTTGTTACTCAGCATCAAGATGAGGAGCAATCAAATGAATATTTAGATGAATTAGAGTTTTTAACTTTAACTGCTGGAGGAGAAGCTGTAAAAAGATTTACCCAAAAGCTAGAAATGCCTCACCCTAAAACTTTTATTGGTACAGGGAAGCTAGAAGAAGTTAGAAATTATATGCAAGATCATCATATTGAAACTGCTATTTTTGATGACGAACTGTCTTCCTCACAATTACGAAATATTGAGAAAGTATTAGATTGTAAAGTTCTTGATAGAACAAATTTAATTTTAGATATTTTTGCTAGAAGAGCTCAAACTAGTTATGCGCGTACACAAGTAGAATTAGCGCAGTGCCAATATTTATTACCTAGATTAACACGTTTATGGACTCACTTGGAACGCCAAAAAGGTGGAATTGGAATGCGTGGACCTGGTGAAACAGAGATTGAAACCGACAGACGTATTATTCGCGATAAAATTACCTTACTTAAAAAGAAACTAAAGGTAATTGATAAGCAAATGGCTGTACAACGCAAAAATAGAGGAAAGATGGTACGTGTGGCGTTAGTTGGCTATACAAATGTTGGAAAATCAACGTTAATGAATGTTGTTAGTAAAAGTGATGTTTTTGCTGAAAACAAATTATTTGCAACATTAGACACTACCGTAAGAAAAGTAGTTATCAAAAATATCCCTTTTTTATTAACTGATACAGTTGGTTTTATTAGAAAATTACCAACACAATTAGTTGAGTCGTTTAAATCTACATTGGATGAGGTTCGTGAAGCTGATTTGTTGTTGCATATTGTTGATATTTCTCACCCAAATTTTGAAGATCATATTTCCTCAGTTAATAAAATTTTAGATGAAATTAAAAGTGCTGATAAACCAACTATTATGGTTTTTAATAAAATTGATGCTTATCAACATCAAACAATTGATAAGGATGATTTAACCACCGAAAAAACAAAAGACCATTACACATTAACAGAATGGGAAAAAACTTGGATGAATAAACTAAATAATAACTGTTTGTTTATTTCAGCATTACATAAAGAAAATTTAGAAGAGTTTAGAGCTAAAGTTTTTGAAGAAGTAAAGAAAATTCACATCACTCGTTTTCCTTATAATGACTTTTTGTATGAAGAATATACTGAAGAAAAATAGCTCTTACGACAAAAAATTCTTATCAATAAATTCTTGAAATTTCAACTTATGTTGTTCACTTACTGGAATATATACTTTATCAAAAACAATTCGGTTACGTTCAATAGTTGTTATCATTTTTAGGTTTACAATATAGGAACGGTGCACTCTCATAAAACTATTACTAGGCAGTTGTTGCTCTACAACTTTCATGCTTAACAAAGTCATTATTGGTTTCTCATTGGTTAAATGAATACGCACATATTCACGCATTCCTTCAATATATTTAATATCACTTAATTTAACACGTACAATTTTATATTCCGATTTTATAAATAAAAAATCGTTATCGCTATTTATTTCTTCAGGTTTTGAGTCTCGTAAATCGAACCAAGATTTTACTTTGTTTGAAGCTTTTAAAAACGTTGCATAATCAATTGGTTTTAACAAGTAATCAATAGCATCAACTTTAAAACCTTCTAAAGCATATTCACTGTAAGCAGTTGTAAAAATAATTTTAGGCGGATTTTTTAAAGATTTAACAAAATCTATTCCGTTTAAATCGGGCATATTAATGTCAACAAACATCAATTCTACATTAAATTCTTGAAGAAATGATAATGCTTCAATAGCACTTTCAAAACTATTTTGAAGTTCTAAAAAAGGTGTTTTATCAATATAACCTTTAATTTGTCTTAAAGCTAATGGTTCATCGTCTATTGCAATACATTTTATCATAATGGAATACTTAAATTTACTGTATAAACTTCCGTAGTTTCAGAAATATTAAAATCAAAATTATCTTTAAATAATAAAGTTAGTCTTTTCTTCGTGTTATCAATTCCAATTCCTGAAGCATCTTCAGCAGTTTTTTTGTGATTGCTATTTTCAATTTCAAAATGTAGCTTATCTTCAGAAAAAGAAAGTAATATATTTATAAAAGAAGCTTCTTTATAGCTAATACCGTGTTTAAAAGCATTTTCTAGTAGAGAAGTAAATAGCAGAGAAGGAATAGATTTATCAGGTATCTCAGAAGGAATTTCAACGGTTATTATTACTTTCTCACTAAAGCGTAAACGCATTAATTCAATATAACTTTCAATAAATTCAATTTCTTTTTGAATTGAATTTGATGCTCCATCAGAATCGTATAATAAATGTCGCATTAAGTTTGATAATTTAATAATTGCATTTTTTGCCTCGTTAATATCAATGTCAACCAAAGCGTGAATATTATTTAAAGTATTCATAAAAAAATGAGGGCTTACCTGATTCTTTAAAAATGCTAATTGATTTTCTACATTTTCTTTTTGAAGTTTAAATTTTTCTTGTTCTAAATTAGCCCAACGCATAGAAATTTGTAAACCAGTATCAAAACCAACTAGCAAAACTGCTAATATTAAAAAATTAGCATAACCAGGAATTGGCTGAGGTCTGTTTTCTCTATTGATAGGAGGTGGAGGCCTGTTTTCTGAAAATGTTGGAAGTGTTTTTTCAAATTCAAGTTTTCCTAACCTTTCAGGAGGACTATTTCTAATTGGAACCGTAGTCTTTTCAAAAGAATAAAAAGCAAATGTTGTAAAAATGATTAGAGCTGTAGTGGCAATGAAATAGGTTGTTTTTTTGCCATTAAAAAACAATTTAGGAAGTAATAAAAAGCGATTAACTAAATATATAGCTAATAATGGTAAATAATTAATCCAAACTTTTAAAATATGTTCCCAATCTATTTCCTCTTCAAATCTTCCAAAAAGTAGTGGTGAAGCAAATAATAATGCCCAAAAAGCAATAATTATAAAAGGTTCAAATGAACTGAAATTGTACTTTTGTTGTATAAGTTTCATTTTTTAGTTATTACTAAATTAAATATAGTTTAATAAAAAACATCTTTGCTTGTACTTTCAAAAAGAAGGAGTACAAACAAAGATATTAAAACAAACTAACCTAATTCAAATAATTTTGTACTGCTGATGTTCTGCTTAAAGCATGTGATTTTAATGTTGAAATAGCTGAATAAAAATTACTGCTATTATTTAAAAATGAATAACCTTCTATCTCAGTTGTTGCATAAGGCTCAACTAAATTTGAATAGGAATTATAAATTTCTTGAATAGCTGCTGTTTCAAAAGGTCCATCAATTGTTGCTTTCAAATATGTATCATACTTAGCTTTATAGATAGGGTCTTCATATAAATATTCAATTAATGGCCAATCATCACTACTAAGGTCTGAGAAATTTAAGTTTAATGAACCTCCCATTTTACCATCTTGAAGCGCTTCATTATTATCCCAAGGAATCCACGTAAGTAAATTGTTATCTGGGTTATTGTATAAATAATAATTATGTTCCATTCTTCCGTAAGTATCCCAATTTTGTATGATGGTATTTACAGCTAAATAATTTAAAAAAGTATCTACATTTAAAACGGTTTCTAAATTTGATCTCCAAGTTGCGGCATCGGTAGTTCTTGTTGTGGCGTGTAAGGCTGTAAATAAATTTTCAATATCACTCCAATCAGCCTCGTCTTCATTTGTTTTCTTTTCAAAACCGTCTTCGTTAAAAGTTCCATAAGCAAAACTAGATCCGTAATCTTCAGGCTTGTATAAATTTCCATTATCACTTGAGAACTGGGTGTCAATTACGGTATTGTCAACTTCTTCAACGAGTGTGTATAGGCCAAAGTATTCTGGACCATTTCCGTGATCAACATATAAAGTGTAAAATGCTGTATTTGAAACCACTAATCCAGCGTTTTTGAAAACATCTGCAGCAACTTTTTCTCTTAAAAAAGAGCTGTCGTCATAATTATTTTTAAGACTCAATTTTTTGAAACCATGAAAACGTTGATTATCGATTTGCGGATAGTCATCCTCAAACTCATCAAAATCTAGTTTAAATGACAATTTTAAAATTCCTCTTTCCCAACTGCTTTGCAAACTTGAGTTTCCTTTAAATCGAAGACCTACTTTATACCATTCTGTGCCGTTGTAAAAAACTGATCCAGGCACAAAAATAGGATTTTCATCAGAAAAACTTGTTCCTCCTGCGGTTGCACCACTTGAAGCACCAAAACTTCCATATAAACTTGTCATATCATTTAACATTGCTTCCCAATTGTTGGCTGATATAACGAAATCTAATCTTTTTACTTCGGTGTTGCTAAAAACTTCGTCAAAATTGGGATCGGTACTTTTACTGTGTGTTTCACTTGTCCAATCTGTTGGATTGAAATCAAGATCAATAATTTCTGCTTCTGTATTTGATGTGTCTTCAGCATCTGTTACAATTTCTGTAATAGAATTATCATTTGAACAACTAATAAATAGGTTAGTTGATAGAAATGCTATGCTGGCTATTAATAATACTTTTGTTTTCATTTTAATTATTTTAAGAGTTGTTATTATTTTCGAGTAAAATTCTAAGTTTTTTATGTTTTCTAAAAAAGGAATCAACGAACGGGCTTTTTTTGTCAACCAAATAGTAATTCATTTAAATTAGTTTATTTGAAATACTAAAAGGCTCACTAATAATTTAAGAACTAGCGAGCCTTAAACTCAAAACAAACAATATTTATGAACTTAAATCTATTCTTACTTTTTTCTTCTTTTTGGTGGATGTTGTTTTCTTAAAAAGTCATCATAAGCTTTTTGTTGATCCTCTGTTAGTAGTGATTTTACATCGTTTTCAAAACTTTCTTTTAGCGTTTCCATTTCTTTTTGTTTACGTTCGTTCTCATCTATTTTTTCTTTTACTTCTTTGAAATGAGCATTGAATAGTGCTAAAATTTTTTCATTTTGACTTTCAGAGAGATTAATTTCATTAGCTAAATCAGTTACCATTTTTACAACTTGTTCTTTATTTGGAATTGGAGGCGGCCCCTCAGGACGATTACCTCTTTTTTCTCCTTGTTGAGCAAATGCCGAACTTGTTATAAATGTTATCAGTAATACTATTACTAGTTGTGCTGTTTTTTTCATTGGTGATTTCATAATTTTAATTTTAAAGGTTTATATTAATTTATGTTTCTTACTAATCTTATGTGGTTGTATATTCTTATTGCATCTCCTGCGGAAGTTGCGGTTATTGAGGTGGAATTATTATAATAAGATGATTTGTTAGTATTCACAATAAGAAAACCAAGGATATTTGGCAAATTATCGTTTGCAGATAGTTGTTCTATTTCATTAGAAATATCGGAAGAATTACTACATGAGAATATACTTAAAGTTACTATTGCTAAACCGCAAAGTAGCAAGAATCTGATTTTTTGAATTGTTTTCATAATTGTATATCTTAATTATGAAACAAATTAAAGGGGCATTTCTTGATTAAAAAATTGTAATCAACGGTTGCCTTACTTTTATCAATAAACTATAAATTTCGTTCAATAAGTTGCCTAAGGATATTTTAAAATGAAGCTTTTGTAAATTAAAAAGAATAAAAATAAGTTGATATTTATTAAAGTTCAGTAGTTGAATCTTTTGAGTTTTCATCAATAAGAAGTCCAATTTTTTTAGCTCTTACCTCCCAATTTCTACGAGCTAAATTTTGTAAATCTTCAACATTATCGCTTTCATCCATTATTTCAAGGCCAAGTAGTGTTTCAATAACATCTTCCATAGTTACCAAACCACTTGTTGTACCATATTCATCAACAACCAAAGCTATATGTTCTCGTTTTGCAACAAATTTTGAAAATAAATCAGGGATAGGTAAATTTCTATTAGTAACTAGAATTTCTCTTTTAATATTGGAAAGTGATTTATTTCCATTACCGTTAATAATTTCCTCTAAAACTTCACCTTTTAAAATAAAACCAGTAATATTATCAGGACTAGTTTTAAAAATGGGAATTCTAGAAAATTGAAGTTTAGGGTGATTATCAAAAAATGTTTGAATAGTTTCTTCTTCATTAGCAGTAACCATAACTGTTCGGGGTGTCATAATATCTTTTGACTGAACATCTTTAAAGGTAAGTAAGTTTTTAATAATAGCACTTTCATTTTCTTCAAAAACACCTTCTTCCTGCGCAATATCAGTCATGGTATGAAAATCTTCTCGGCTAAATACTGAACCGTGCACACTTTTTCCACCTATTAATTTTGTTGTTAGTTGCAAGAGCCATAAAATTCCAGTCCATTTTAACGGGAAAATTAATAAAACTAATGCTTTTGAAGTAATATTTGCAAGCGGTTGCCAATAAGTTGCCCCTATAGTTTTTGGTATTATTTCAGAAACAACTAAAATTAAAATTGTCATAAGCGCAGATACAATACCCACAATATTAACACCAAGTATGTTTACTTTAATATCTAATGTTTCAGCTTGTACTCCAACTAAAATTGCTCCAACGGTATGTGCAATTGTATTGACAGTTAAAATAGCGATTAATGGTTTGTCAACATCGTTCTTTAACTCTTCAAGTGTTAAGGCAAACTTTTTTCCTTCTTGTTTTTTTATTGAAATAAAAGTTGAAGTAATACTAAGTAATACAGCTTCCATAATGGAACAAATGAATGAAAATAAAATTGAAACGGTAGCGTAAAGTATTAATAACGACATTTTAATAGATGTTTAATTGCTAAAATAACTAATTTATATGAAACAAAAAGATGCTTTAAGTAAAGCATCTTTTTGTTAGGATATATTTTTTTAAATTAAAACCCGTAATTAACACCTAAGCCAAAAACTTCTCTAGTTTGAAATCCTTCAAACGCATTATCATCATAAATTGTTTGAAAACTAAGGTTAGCAGACAAGTACTTGTTTACTGCCATTACAATATTCATAGTGTAATCTAAATCTACATTTTGTGGGTCTTCTAAGTAGTTTGAATATAAATTTAAGATATTTTCCATACTTACATTTGGCATCAAATTAAATTTAGCATAAGCGCCAATTGCTGCTCCAAATTCAAAACGTGTACTTTTCCCTTCTTCAACACCAAAATAAGCATCGTTAGGTAAGGTTAAATTTTTGTCAACAATTACTAATTTTGCCGTTGCAGGAGCAAAGTTAATTTTTAAGTTATCAGACTTTTTCCATAACATACCTGGTCCAAACTGCAAATAACCTGGAGATAAAAATTTAGTAGGCCCATCAGTATCACTATTTAAGTCATCAGCAAATTGAGTTTTGAAATTTAAAAAAGCAGAATAAAACCAATTACCTGAAGCTTTTTTCCCTATTAAAGAGTTCCATTCAATTCTATCATCAGATTTCTGAACATCTTCCCCTTTAATTTTAGTCAATCCAAACGCTAATATTAATTTATTATCCCAATTTAAATCACCTTTTTTATAGTTAAAATCGTAGTTTAAACCTACAGTACCAGTTACGTTGCTCTGTCCACCAGCAATCCAATTATTAAAAGCAGATTGGTTTACTAGGAATGAGATGTTTCCTGATTTTACCCATCCATCTTTTGGTCCATCTTCGTTATCTTGCGCAAAAGACAGTGAATAAGATAATATTGCAATAAGTAATAAAGTAATTTTTTTCATCATGTTTTATTTTTAAAAATAAGTCTGCAAAAGTATATTAAATAATATGAACAACGTTTAAAAATGTTAATAATTTTCAATTACTAAAATACTGATTTTTAAATAAGTAAAAAAATATTTTAGATTGAATTGCTAATTTATTTCAAAACTTAAAAATCATATTTAACTCCAAAACCAAAAACCTCTCTAAGTTGAAATCCCTCAAAAGCATTATCATCATAAATGGTTTGAAAAATAAAATTTGTAGTAAAATATTTATTAATTTTCATAAATATAGTTAGGGTGTAATCTAAATCTAAGTTTTGAGGATCTTCTAAGTAATTAGAGTATAAAGCAATTATATTTTCTGCCGAAATATTTTCCATTAACTCAACTTTTAAATATCCAGTAGCACTAAACCCAAGCTCGAGTCGTGTGTTTTTACCTTCTTCTACCCCAAAATATTCACCATTCGGCAAAGTAAAATTTTTATCTACGATTATTAGTTTAGTCGTTGCTGGAGCAATATTAAATTTAAAATCTTCACTTTTCTCCCAAAGCATACCAGGTCCTAATAAAAAAGTAGCTGGAGAGAAAAAGTTAGTATGCTCTCTTCTATCTTCTACTCCTTGATCCGTTTTAAAATATTTAAACCCTTTAGTAAATTGTGTTTTAAAATTGAATAGGACAGAATAGTACCAGTAATTGTCCGCATTAATACCTAAAAGGGAATTTAGTTCAATTCGGTCATCTGTTTTCTTCTCAAATTCAGTGTTTTTACTTTTGGTTAAACCATATGAACTTATGATGTTATTTTTCCAAGTAGTATTTCCTTTTCTAAAATTAAATTTATAATTTAAACTAACATTTCCAGCAACAGTATTATCACCACCAGCAACCCAATTGTTAAAAGCAGATTGATTAAAAATAAATGAAATATTCCCACTTTTAGTCCAACCTTGCTTTACTTCTTTTTTTGATTGTGCTAAAAACTTAGAAAAATTAAATAAGATAATTGTAAGTAATAATAATTTTTTCGTTGTCATGCTTAAAAATTAAGCGAACAAAATTATACTA
>Ga0316204_10005545_pt1 | contig 20648 bp, 24 predicted proteins | sample 6monrhotite_MG_2_FD_205661 | JGI IMG/M metagenome (GOLD analysis project Ga0316204, IMG submission 205661) | Microbial mat bacterial communities from mineral coupon in-situ incubated in ocean water Damariscotta River, Maine, United States -... | ecosystem: Environmental > Aquatic > Marine >... | reverse complement strand
AAAAATAGCAATGGTGCGAAGCTGATCAATCATTGTGCGACCTGATCGAATTATAAAACCAATAAATCCTATCTTATCGCAGAGTGATCCTTCTGCAATCAATAGATATGCCCACCAACAAGGTGGCTTTCAAACCAACGAGAGAGGAACATGCAATGACGATGATGGTTTCAATTGCCCGCGTATCCACCACCGAAAACCCACTGGGAAACGCCCAGTATCAGGCCGAGAGTGAGGCGATCTTCGGGGACAGCATGAAGATCACTGCGATGCTGCGTGACCCCAATGATGCCCACCAGGTTGCCGTCGTCGGCGACGTCAAAGACCTGGAGCGTATGCGCGCCGCCAGCCGTACCCCTGAAGGTGATGCCTTCATGCGCAAATACGGCTTTGTCGAGCAGTTGTCCTACTTTTTGGAGGACTAAGTGATGTTCGTCTTTCCATTCTGGCGCCCGCTGACCATCCCTGAACTCAATGACCGCAAGCCCGCGAAACATGATGATCTGATCACTGAACATCTGATCAGCTTGCGCGACCACTACGTTCCGGGCATGGCGCATTATTGGCGCTAGCCAGTCCGCGTTCTTGGTGTCAGCCCTGCTGCATCAAGAACGCTCTGATCCCCATGATCCGCTTGCGCCGCTCTTTCATGCGCGCGTTTGCTTTAGTAGCCTACACATCATGGTTCCATCCGCACCTTGACCTGCTCGCTTTCCAGCAACTTCACCTCGCGCTGCGGGAAGGGGATGCTGATGCCGTGGTCTTTGAAGGCGTCCCAGAGTGCCAGATAGACATTGCCGCGAATATTGGTCAGCCCGCCCGTGGGGTCGCTGATCCAGAACCGCAGCAGATAGTCGACAGAGCTGTCACCGAAACCCACGATGTGACACACCGTCGGGCGGTTGCTCAGCACCCGGTCCACGCCCTGCGCCGCTTCGATCGCGATCCGGCGGACATCATGCGGGTTATCGTGATAGGCGGTGCCAAAGTTGATATCCAGGCGGACGAAATCATTGGAATGTGACCAGTTGACCACCTGCCCGGTGATCAGGTCCTCGTTTGGGATCAGATATTCGCGTCCGTCCCGCGTGACCACTGACACATAGCGTGCACCCAGTGAATTGATCCAACCGAAGGTATCGCCCAGGCTGATCACATCCCCGGGCTTGATCGACTTATCCAAGAGGATGATCACACCCGAGACCAGGTTGGACACAACCTTTTGCAGGCCGAAACCAAGGCCCACGCCAATCGCGCCCGACAGCACGGCGAGCCCTGTCAGATCAATCCCGAGCGCGCGGACACCGAGAAAGAAGGCCGCACCATAAAAGGCGATCTGAATGCCCTTGACGATCAGCACCTGCATCGACGGGCTGATGTCCTCGTTTGCTTTGATCCGGTTGGCGGTCGTGGTCGTGAAGAACCGCGCCAGCGCGATCAGCACGCCAAGGATCACAAGCCCCTGCACCAGCAACAAAAGTGAGAACCGGATTTCACCGATACTGAACCCGATGCTGTCCAGCAGGCGTTCGGCCACATCCAGAAGCCCCAGAATCTGCAAGGTCGCCCATATCCATGCGGCGTAGCGGACGAACTTGCGCAGGAAGGGGCTTTTGATCAGCCTGGTCGCGAAAACGATCAGCAGCCAGGCCAGCGCCAGCGTGCCGATCACGCTCAGAAGATAGCTTCGGCTCGGCCAGGTTATCTCTCGCATGGTAAAGACGACGAACCATATCAGCGTCACGAAAAAGATCGCGCGCAGCCGCTGGTGAACCACGACAAGAATACGCATGCGCCATGTTGGCCAATTGTCACGCGACGCCATCCAGGCACGGATGCGCGGCCCCAGAATCGCGCGCAATATATGGGCCGCTACAAGAACACCAAGCGCGATCACCAACTGGTATGTGTTCCAAGTGCGAAACATATTCTCGAAAAAGGCCTGGCCCTGCGTCAGCAGATCGCCACCAATTTCGATCACGTCTTCCAGTGGCACCTCTAGGGGCTCATCAGCCAAAGGTAGCTCTGGTGTCGTTTCGTGCTGGGCCATTGCGGTCCTGTCGTCTGGTTTATCCGCAGGGTTGCATGCGTTGGCTGCGCAGGCAAGCGGCACCTCTTTGCGCGCTGTGCTCAGTTGCGGCATCAGTCAGGTGTGCGCGCTTGTGGGAAGAAAGCCGAACCGTTGACACTGTTCCCAGTCGATTTTTCAGAAAGTAATCAGTTTTGGACATCACGGTCATTTTGCTTCTGGCGGCCTCTGGTCTCTTGCTCGTCCCGCTTTTGGGAGGTGACGATGACGATGAAGAACCCCAACAGGGCATTCGCGGCACTTTTGAAGATGATGACATCACCGGCACGGAAGATGATGATCTTATCCAGACCTGGCGTGGAGACGACACCATCAACGGGTTGGGCGGGGATGATGATATCCGCCCCGGCGAAGGCGCGGATACCGTCGATGGCGGAGATGGCGACGACAATATTGCAGGCAGTCCTGGCGCAGACAACCTGACCGGCGGCAATGGTTTCGATACGATCTTTGGCGGCGCGGACAACGACATTATTGACGGCGGTGCCGATGCCGATTTTCTGACCGGTGGCGACGGTGACGACGTTATTTATGGTGGCTTTGGCTTTAGTGGCCCGGGTGGTGAGCCCATCGACACGGAGCGTCCCCCCGAGTTCATCCGGGGTGATGATGGCGATGATCGTCTCTTTAGCTGGGGCGAAGGCGGAGATGTCCGCGGCAACGCCGATGATGACGAGCTGATCCTGGTCACAGGCGCGGCGACGCTGGAAGCAGGCGGCGGGCTGAATGATGATTTCTACATCTTTGCCAACCTTGAAGATGCGCAGCTGACGAACGCGACGATCGCAGATTTCGACCCTTCGAGGGACACGCTGACATTGACGATTGATCATGCCCCGGAAGGCGGCACGCTGCCCGAAATTGAAGTGACGCTGACACAGGTTGAGGTGGAGGGTGTCAACGGTGTGCGTGTTGATGCGGTATTCCTGCGCCCCGGCGACATACCGGCAGAGCAAGAGGCGGCATCGGCATTCCTCGTCGGGGCAACGGTCGATCAGCTTTCGTCGGCCAATATCGAGGCCGTTCTGACCAACCAGGCCGGTATCGCAGACCCCGAAGCCACGCTCACAGAGGTGAAGGCGGCACTGTCGCCGGTATAGGTGATGCGTGAAACGGCGATCAGCGATGGCCCTTGCCTGTTTGCGGCTGCCTGTGTATCTGACCCTCATGCAAAAGGTTTTTGACATGGATGATCGCGCCCGCCTGCCTTGGCGTTTCTTTGGTGCGCGCTGCACGATCCCGGCGCGCGGTTAATTTCCGCCCGTTTCTGCACGCCTGACGACCACTGACATTTCTGATAAGGGGAGAGGACAATGTCCCCCAAAACGCTCTATGATAAAATCTGGGACGCACATGTCGCCCATGAAGCCGATGATGGCACCTGCCTGCTCTATATTGACCGCCATCTGGTCCACGAAGTGACCAGCCCGCAAGCCTTTGAAGGGCTGCGCATGGCGGGTCGCAAGGTGCGCGCACCGGGCAAGACAATCGCTGTGCCGGACCACAACGTGCCAACGACCGCTGGCCGGGACGACCCCAAGAACATGACCGAGGACAGCGCCATTCAGGTGGCCGCCCTTGACAGCAACGCCAAGGAATTTGGCATCCACTACTACCCTGTCTCCGATGTGCGTCAGGGTATCGTGCATATTGTCGGGCCGGAGCAGGGATGGACCTTGCCGGGCATGACAGTGGTATGTGGCGACAGCCACACAGCGACCCACGGCGCATTTGGCGCGCTCGCGCATGGTATCGGCACGTCCGAGGTAGAGCATGTTCTGGCCACGCAGACATTGATCCAGAAGAAATCCAAGAACATGAAGGTCGAGATCACCGGCAAGCTGCGGCCCGGCGTGACGGCCAAGGACATCACGCTTTCGGTGATTGGCACGACCGGCACCGCTGGCGGCACCGGCTATGTCATCGAATATTGCGGCGAAGCGATCCGTGATCTGTCGATGGAGGGCCGTATGACGGTCTGCAACATGGCGATTGAGGGTGGCGCGCGCGCTGGCCTGATTGCGCCTGACGAAAAGACCTATGAATACTGCAAGGGCCGCCCACATGCGCCGAAAGGTGCGGAATGGGAAGCGGCAGAAACTTACTGGCGAACACTTTTCACCGACGAGGGCGCGCAATTCGACGAGGTGATCACGCTGAAGGGCGAAGACATCGCACCTGTCGTCACTTGGGGCACCTCGCCAGAAGACGTGTTGCCGATCACGGCGAGCGTTCCGGCCGCCGCGGATTTCGAAGGCGGCAAGGTGGGTGCGGCGCAGCGCTCGCTTGATTATATGGACCTTCAGCCAGGAACGCCCCTGTCAGAAATCGCCATCGACACAGTGTTCATCGGGTCCTGTACCAATGGCCGGATCGAGGATCTGCGGGCGGCCGCGGCGATCCTGAAAGGCAAGAAAAAGAAAGACGGTCTGCGCGCAATGGTGGTGCCGGGCTCTGGCCTTGTCCGCGCGCAGGCCGAGGAAGAAGGGCTGGCGCAGATCTTCATTGATGCCGGTTTCGAGTGGCGGCTCGCGGGCTGTTCGATGTGTCTGGCGATGAACCCTGACCAGTTGGCACCGGGTGAACGCTGTGCCGCGACGTCGAACCGTAATTTCGAAGGGCGGCAAGGCCGGGGCGGACGTACCCACCTGATGTCGCCACAGATGGCGGCGGCGGCGGCCATTACCGGCAAACTGACCGACGTGCGGGACCTGATGTAGGTGGGCGCGCTTATCCAACCCTGCCGGGGCTTTCTTTGCGAAGAGGCCCGGAGGGGCCGATGAGCCGCCCTGAAAGGATAGAAGATGCAGAAATTTACCAAACTCAGCGGCATCGCCGCACCCCTGCCACTGGTCAACATCGACACTGATATGATCATTCCCAAGCAGTTCCTGAAAACGATCAAGCGCACTGGCCTTGGTGTGAACCTCTTTGATGAGATGCGTTACGATGATGACGGCAACGAAATCCCTGATTTCGTGCTGAACAAGACGCAGTACCGCGACACGCAGATTCTGGTTGCCGGTGAAAATTTCGGTTGCGGGTCCTCGCGAGAGCATGCGCCCTGGGCAATTGCCGATTTCGGGATCACCTGCGTGATTGCGCCATCTTACGCCGATATTTTTTACAACAATTGTTTCAAGAACGGCATCTTGCCGATCGCATTGCCGCAAGAGCAAGTTGATGTGTTGATGAAGGATGCCGAAAAAGGGTCAAATGCGCGTATCGAGGTCGACCTTGAAGCGCAGACCGTGACCAGCTCTGACGGTGAAATCTTTGCCTTCGAGGTCGACGCTTTCAAAAAGCATTGTCTGATGAATGGTTTGGATGACATCGGCCTGACGATGGAAAAAGCAGCCGCCATCGATCACTTTGAGGCCGCGGCAAGCACGGCGCGCCCTTGGGTCTGAGACCGCGGATTTACAATCTAAAGGCCACCCCGCGCGCGGGGCGGTCTTGCGACCACGGGTGGCGCGGATCAACGCTTGGCATTTGCGACAGAGCAAAAATGCCACAGCGAGGTGACATTCCAGCACCACTTTCATTTCAAAAATGCGGTCGTACCGTGTTTTGCGACTGCTTTGGTTGATCCAAAGGGTTGGATTTGTTCAGGATTGTCTCAATAATAAACAAAGTCTGTTACGTTGTGCGGGCCGCCCACACAAATGTGTAAAGCGTGTGGTGGCCCAGTAGAGGATGAAGTGCAGTGTTAGCTCGATTGCCCGCAGCCGTGGTGAGAGCCATTCTGGTCGTGATGTTGATCGTCATGCCATTTGCAATTTTGCCCGAAAGCGGCTCAGACAACGCGCAGATTATCGTGTTGGTCGCGATCTTCGGCGCGCTCTTCACGATTGTAGAGTATAGTTCCAGCAGCCCAAGTCTGGTAGAATTTCGCGACGCACCGCCCTTTAACCGGGTCCGGTTTTCTGCGCTCTTTGCGACGGTCTTTTCGCTGGCAATGATTTTCAAGGGGGTCGACTCTCCGACCGCGCTGACCGCCTATTTTCAGAACAGTGGCAGTGTGATCGGCGAGACGATTGATTTTCCATACTCTCCGGTCCGGTTGATGGTCATCATGATGCCTGATGGCACCGATCCGTCGGTCATCCAGCATCTGCGCGATGCCGCTGGCCTGAGTTATCTCATCTCTGTCTTTTCCGTCATTTGGTTTGTTGTCCTGTTGCGCCTCTATGGCTGGCCGCGCCGGACAGGTGCCTTCAACGTATGGATCAACTTGCCCACATTTGACCCCACAGCAGGTGGTGATGTGGTCAAGCGTTTGCAGCGGGATGGCCGCGTTAACATTATCTTAGGGTTCTTGCTGCCATTCTTGGTGCCAGCGGTTGTGAAATTGGTGGCGGCGCTTGGCACGCCGATCAATCTGGACAATCCGCAAACGTTGATATGGACGGTCTCTGCATGGGCATTCCTGCCAGCCAGTATCCTGATGCGCGGCGTCGCCCTCAGCCGCGTCGCCCAGATGATCGAAGTGCAGCGCAAAAAGGCCTACGATCGCTCCGGACCCGGGCACAATACCAACTACTGATCTTCATTGGTCTGACCGGGCTGGCCGAGGCCGAAATCTATCGTATTGCCACTTTTTCTGCCCCGCTTAGCCGGGACGGGCCCGGTTTGCTCTTGCGGGATATCCAGAAAGGCGATGACCCGCAGATCACCGCCATTCAACAGATCATTGCGCGCGTATCACCTGATGTCCTGGTGCTGACGGATTTTGACTATGATCTTGATGGTGTCGCGCTCAGGGCCTTTGCCGACAGCTTTGACGACAGTTATCGATACAGCTTTGCCTTGCGGCCCAACGCGGGCCTTGCCACGGGACTTGATCTTGATGGGAACGGGCGCCTGGGTGAGGCGCGCGATGCGCAGGGCTATGGCCGGTTTGCGGGAGATGGCGGCATGGCGATCCTGTCGCGCTATCCGATCGAGACCGGGCAGGTGATTGATCTGTCAGAAACGCTCTGGAAGGACCTGCCGGATGCAACTTTGCCAGTCTCCGCGGGCATGCCGTTTCCAAGCGCTGCCGCGCAGGACATACTGCGCCTGTCATCCACCGGGCATTGGATTGTCCCGATTTCCCTTCCAGATGGTGCCCCGCTTTCGCTCTTGGCGTTTTCGGCCACTCCGCCTGTCTTTGACGGGGCCGAAGATATGAACGGGCTGCGCAATCGCGATGAGTTGCTGATGTGGAATATCGTGCTGAACGGCGGGTTTGGCCCAGCCCCGGATCGCTTTGTCATCGCCGGGAATGCCAATCTTGATCCCAATAAGGGAGAGGGGTTTTCTCAGGCGATGGCGGCGTTCCTGCAAAACCCGAGTCTGCAAGACCCGTTGCAAGACCAGGATACCGCCAATTGGCCGGATAACGGCCCCGGCAAACTGCGCGTCAGCTATGTTTTGCCGTCAACCGATTGGGCCGTCACTGGCGCGGGCGTTTTCTGGCCCGCGCCCGATGACCCCGATCGCATGCTCATTGGGGACGATGGGCAGGACGCCGGGCCGCATCGCCTTGTCTGGGTTGATATCAGCAGGTAGCCCGGCAAGCATCACATCCTCCAGATTGCTGGGCTGAAAATCAGGCAGCAACCGGTCAAATTTCTGTGCCCCGATCCGATGCGGCATCGCAAAAAGGTAACGCATTTCGCGCAGCTCGCGGGCGAGTTCCCAAAAGGGGCCAAGCACTGTCATCATCCACCAGGCAAAGCGATTGATCTTGATGTCGCGACCGGTGTGTAAGGCAATGTGCTGTTGCAGGTCTCTGGTGGTAAAGGCATAGCCGGGGAACGGTACATCCTCGAATACGGCTAGGTCTGCACGCATTTCCGCCAAACGCAGCGCTGCACGCGCCCAATCAGGCACATAAGCATAGGCTTGAAGGGTGTCAGGGTCCGCCATTGCGGTGATCTTGTTTTTGCCGATGTCGCGCATCAGCAGCGTGCGCATGACGTCGCCGTTGCCTGCCGGATCAATAAAGTTGCCCGCCCGCAGCACGATCGTCTGCACACCAGAGGCGCGATAGCTTTCCTCCATCTCGATGCGCACACGCCCCTTTTTGGTGGCCGCGGTCTGCGGTGTGCTTTCGTCCAGCACCCCCGGCTGATTACCGTAATTGTAGATATTGCCGGGGATGATCACGGTCGCGCCGCTGGCTTTCGCAGCCGCAATGACCTGCGTTGTGATTTCGGGAATGGTGCGTTCCCAGTCGTGATAGGCTGGCGGGTTCAGGCCGTTCACGATCACATCGGCGCCTTCGGCGGCCTCTGCCAAATTGCCTTTCGCTCGGTTATAGTGACGCACCACCCAACCGGCATTCCAAAAAGCCTCTGCTGCATGGCTGCCAATCTTGCCCGACCCACCCAGAATAAGAACTGTCTGCTTCATTTTTCTGTCTCCCCTGTGGTTGCGATGGGCAATGTGCGCCATTCAGTTCATAAAATAAATTGCCAGAAATTGCAGATCATGTATTCAATATTGAATGGATAAGAGCATCGTACATCTGGATTGGTCGCTGGTGCAGGCCTTCCTGGCGGTGGCTGAAACGGGCAGCCTCTCTGCGGGCGCACGCGCGCTTGGCAGCAGTCAGCCGACGCTAGGCCGTCAGATCAAGGCTATCGAGGCACAGTTGGGTGCCGAACTCTTTCGCCGCCAGCCGCGCGGTTTCGTGCTGACGCAGACGGGGGCGGAACTTGTTCGGCCAGCGCAGGCCATGCGCGATGCCGTGCGGCAGATTGCGCTGACCGCCGCCGGCCAGCAAGCGCAGATGGAGGGCACTGTGCGGATCACTGCCAGCGTGGCGACATCGGCAATGCGCCTGCCCCCGATCATCGCCAAAATCCGCAAGCTGGAACCGCAAATCGCGATCGAACTGGTCCCCAGCGACGACACCCGCAACCTGCTGTACCGCGAGGCGGATATCGCGGTGCGTATGTATCGGCCCAGCCAGCTTGACCTGATCACCCAATACATTGGAGAAATTCCCTTGGGCGTATTCGCCGCCCGCTCGTATCTTGCCGAACGCGGCACACCCAAAACGACAGCCGACCTGCCCAACCATGATTTTGTCGGCTACGACAGTAACACATCCATCATTGAAGGGTTTGCCGAAACCGGGTTCAAGGTCGACCGCGACTTTTTCAAGACCCGTTGTGACGACAATATTTCCTATTGGGAGCTGGTGCGGGCGGGCTGCGGCATTGGCTTTGCGCAGGTTGAAATCGGGCGCAACGACCCGCTTATTGCAGAGATTGACCTCGGCATTGCCATGCCAACGCTGCCTGTCTGGCTGACTGCGCATGAGGTGATGCGCCAGACTCCCCGTATCCGGCGGGTATGGGAGCTTTTGGAGACGGGTCTCGCGCCCTTGGTATCTTGAACCTGACGTCCCATCGCGCTAGGGCCTTTTGCAACCACTTCAAGCAAGGACCTGACCTATGGCAAACCCTTCCCTTTTGATCCTCGCCGGTGACGGCATCGGCCCTGAAGTTATGGGTGAAGTGAAGCGGATCATCAGCTGGTTCGGCGACAAGCGCGATCTGGCGTTTGATGTCTCCGAGGATCTTGTCGGCGGGGCGGCCTACGACGCGCACGGCGTGCCGCTGCATGATGACACTATGGCCAAGGCGCAAGCGGTGGACGCGGTTCTGCTGGGTGCGGTTGGCGGACCCAAATATGACGAACTGGATTTCAGTGTAAAGCCAGAGCGCGGCCTGCTGCGTTTGCGCAAGGAAATGGACCTGTTCGCAAACCTGCGACCGGCACAGTGTTTCGACGCGCTGGCCGATTTCTCTTCGCTGAAGAAAGATATCGTGGCCGGTCTTGATATCATGATCGTGCGCGAACTGACCTCGGGTGTCTATTTTGGGGAACCCCGTGGCATCCATATCGAGGACAACATGCGCGTCGGTGTAAACACCCAGCGTTATACCGAGGCCGAGATTGAGCGTGCGGCGCGCGCGGCATTCGATCTGGCCATGAAGCGGGGCAAAAAGGTCTGCTCCATGGAGAAGGCCAATGTGATGGAAAGCGGCATCCTGTGGCGGGATGTGGTGACCGAAGTGCATGCCGACTACCCGGAGGTTGAGCTCAGCCATATGTACGCTGACAATGGCGCCATGCAGTTGGTCCGCGCGCCCAAGCAGTTTGACGTCATCCTGACCGATAACCTGTTTGGCGACATCCTGTCTGATTGTGCGGCGATGCTGACCGGTTCGCTGGGAATGCTGCCCTCTGCGTCGCTTGGCCTGCCCATGGCCAACGGTCGGCCCAAGGCCATGTACGAACCCGTCCATGGTTCTGCCCCTGACATTACCGGGCAAGGCAAGGCGAACCCGATTGCCTGTATCCTCAGCTTTGCCATGGCGCTCCGGTATTCTTTCGACGAAGGCGCAGAGGCCGACCGGCTGGAAGCCGCCATCGAAAAAGTGCTGGCTGACGGCGCACGCACAGCTGATCTGATGGGGCCTGAAGACGGCACGCCGCTTGGAACGACCGAAATGGGTGATGTGATCCTCGCCGCGCTCGACGCGAGCCTTTAATGTCAGGGAATGCCAAAGGGGCGCTGCTGGCGCTTTTGGCCTTTGGTATCTTCTCTTCGCAGGATGTCGTGGTCAAGATCCTTGGCGGGATCTACTCGCCGTTCCAGATTGTGTTCTTCAGCGTTCTGCTCAGCTTCCCCCTCGCGATGGTGATGCTGATGCGGGACGCAACGCCGGGCACGCTGGTGCCGGTGCATCCTTGGTGGCTGGCACTGCGCACGGGTGCTGCGGTCGTCACCGGTGTTTCGGCCTTTTACGCCTTTTCGGTTCTTCCGCTGACCCAGACCTATGCGATCCTCTTTGCTTCACCGCTGTTGATTACGATCCTCGCAATCCCGGTCTTGGGTGAAACGGTCCGCCTGCGGCGATGGCTGGCCGTTTTGGTTGGCCTCGCGGGGGTCATGGTCGTGCTTCGGCCCGGACAAACCGATTTGTCTCTGGGCCATGTTGCGGCTCTGGCGGCGGCCATCGGCGGGTCGCTCGCTTCGATTGTCGTGCGCAAGATCGGGGCCGAAGAGCGACCTGTCGTCATGTTGCTCTATCCGATGATGATAAATTTTGTGGTCATGGCCGCCGCGCTGCCTTTCGTTTACAAGCCCATGCCGATCGAACATCTGGGTCTTCTGGGTGTCATCGCAGTTTTTGCCTGGGCGGCAAGCCGTCTGGTGATTGCTGCCTACCAATCCGGCGAGGCGGCGATCATCGCGCCGATGCAATACAGCCAGATCATCTGGGCCACAATTTTCGGTTTTCTGTTTTTTGATGAAACGATTGATCCGGCCACCGCGATCGGGGCGGGGATCATCATCGCCAGTGGCATGTATATCGTCTTGCGCGAAAGCAAGAGCGGCGCGTCCGAGAACACGCCTGTGCTGCGAACCCGTTCACGCTCCGAGACCGGTACAACGCCGCGTGTGTCGCTTTTCATGCGGGCTGCGGGCAAGACGCCGCCACGCCCCGACCAAGGTTAGTTCGCGGCCTCTGGCGGGGCAAAGCTGTGCGCAGTGGCCCGCTGCCAGCGTTCGCGGTAGATCGGGTTGTCGTCGCCGTCATCCAGCAAAAACCCTTCGCGCAGGTAGGTATAGACGTCGGCCGCTTCGGTCATCTGCCCATCCCCTTTGCGGGTCATGAAATGATAGGGCAGGAACCCGCGGGGGTCATCCAGCCCGGCGGCCCCTGCCATTTCGCCCAAGGCGTGGAGCGTATTTGCATGAAACCGTGCGACACGTTTGCTTTTGTTGTCCACGTTCAACGCCTTCTGGCGCAGCGGGTCCTGGGTTGTCACGCCCACAGGACAATGGTTGGTGTGACAGGCCTGCGCCTGAATGCAGCCGATGGCAAACATATAACCGCGCGCGGAGTTGCACCAATCTGCCCCCAGTGACAAGGCGCGCGCAATGTCAAACGCGCTGACGACCTTACCTGCCGCCCCGATCTTGACCTGATCGCGAATACCGGCACCGCGCAATGTGTTGTGGACGAAGGTCAGCCCCTCGACCATGGGCATACCGACGTGATTGGCAAATTCCAGCGGGGCAGCACCCGTGCCTCCCTCGGAGCCATCCACGACGATGAAATCCGGCACAATCCCGGTTTCCAGCATCGCCTTGACCATGCACATGAATTCACGCCGGTGTCCGATACAAAGCTTGAAACCGACCGGCTTGCCCTCGGCTAGATCGCGGAGTTGTCCAATGAACTGCATCAGCTCCAACGGGCCGGAAAACGCGCTGTGGGCCGCAGGCGAGACGCAATCAACATCCATCGGGATACCGCGCGCCTCGGCGATCTCTGGCGTGATTTTGGCTGCGGGCAGCATCCCGCCGTGACCGGGTTTGGCCCCTTGGCTGAGCTTGATTTCGATCATTCTCACCTGATCGCTCGCGGCCTGTTCAGCGAATTTTTCAGGATTGAACGTGCCGTCGTGATTGCGGCAGCCAAAATAGCCTGATCCGATTTCAAAGATCAGGTCGCCCCCGCCTATGCGGTGATGGCGGCTGATGCCCCCTTCGCCGGTGTCATGGGCAAAACCACCTATCTTGGCCCCCTTGTTCAGGGCGGAAATCGCATTCCCCGAGAGTGCACCGAAACTCATTGCTGAAATGTTGTAAAGGGACGCATCGTAAGGCTTCTTGCACTTCGGTCCACCAACTGTGACGCGAAAATTTGTGTCCTCAAAATGGGTCGGCTGGACCGAATGGGTAAGCCATGAATACCCTGCCTCGTAAACCCGCTCGTGACTGCCAAAGGGGCGTTTGTCCTCGGCGCCTTTTGCGCGCTGATAAACTAGCGAGCGTTGTTCGCGGCTGAACGGTTGTTCTTCCTGATCGCTTTCGATCAGGTATTGGCGAATTTCCGGACGGATCTTTTCGAAAAGAAACCGAATATGTCCCAGAACAGGGTAGTTGCGCAAAACCGCGTGCCGTGACTGCCTGAGATCATGGACGCCCAGAAGCGTAAGACCCGCAAATGTGAAAAATAGAACAAAGACCCAAGACCACCAAAACCCGGCGATGAATGTGACAACTGCAAAAATGGCAACCAAAACCAACGTCGCATAACGCTGCAACGAAATCAGTTCACGCACAATGTACCCTCCATGTTTCCAGACAGGTTAGGCTGACGCATTGCAATACGAAAGACTGTTTGTGGGAACGACGCGGCATCGGGCCATGACTTACTCATCAGAAATCAGCTGTCACACCCGGTAAATCGAGGCCCTTGATCAGGTCGCGCAGTTCCTGTCGCGCCGCCACGTTTGAGATATTCATCCCCTTTACGCCAATGTCGCGCATATCCAGCAAGGTCAGGCCACGAGGAAAAAGCTCGCGGAAGATCACACGCTCGTTGAAACCGGGCGCTGTGCGAAAGCCGATGCGCTTGGACAGTTTGGTGATTACACGCTGCATCTTTTCCTTGTTTACCATCGCCTGCGCCCCCATCCGGTTGCGCAGGACGATCCAGTCAATAGGCTTGAGGCCAGCCTGATTGCGCAGCTGCCGCGCATTCCAGACCATCTCGGAATAGACGGACGGGCCGGTGATTTCCTCGCCTTCGGCATCGACATGCGCCAAGAGGTCAAAATCGACGAAGCTGTCGTTGAGCGGTGTAATCAGCGTGTCGGCCAATGAATGGGCCACCTGGCTGAGGCGGGTATGCGATCCGGGGCAATCGATCAGGATGAAATCGGCATCAGATTCCATCTGGGACACCGCCATGGAAAGTCGGTGGTCAAAGGCGTTCTCGCCGGGTTTGAGGACTTTCTGATCAATTTCGGGCAGATTGTGATAGGTAGGCGTCGGTAGGTCGAGCCCCTTCTTTTCAACAAAGTTCCGCCGGTTCTGAATATAGCGCCCGAGGGTTTTTTGCCGCAAATCCAGATCAAGTGTGCCAACCTTATGGCCCATCCGCGCGAGCGCCGTTGCCACATGCATGGAGACTGTCGATTTGCCCGCGCCGCCCTTTTCATTGCCGACCACGATAATATGCGCCACTGCCCGATTCCCCGTCGTTTTGTGCTTTGTACCACTATATGATGTGGGTGGTGCGAGGGAAAGCACATGCAACAACCCCGAGGCTATTTTCACACACCCTTGACAGAACCGGTCTCAGGCCTCATGTGCCACCCAACCGTCGCAAACTGCCGCGTGAGCAGAGCGAGACCGAAACGGTCCATTCGCAAGGCGACGATCAATTTTCAGGTTCCCACATCACGCAGGGGGTCCCGCGCCACATCGGCGCCCGGACAATGCGGTGCGGGCTGTCAGCATATTGGCGCAACCTTGCAAGGGTTCACGGCGATCATGCCGCGGGCCGAATAATATGTGCGGGCCAACGCCCGCGAGAATAGGATATCCATTCATGGATTTTGACATGCTGGGCCTCGCGCCCCGATTGATAAACGTACTTAAAGACCAGGGGATCACCACTCCCACCCCGATTCAGACCCAAGCCATCCCGCACGCCATGAATGGCCGTGATGTGATGGGCCTGGCGCAGACAGGCAGCGGCAAGACCGCCGCCTTCGGTCTGCCGATGATCCATGCGCTGATGAAAGCCGGGATCAAGCCGAACCCCAAGACCGCGCGCGGTCTGATCCTTGCCCCGACCCGCGAACTGGCCAAGCAGATCGCCGACAACCTGACGGCCTATACCAAGGGCAGCCACTTGAAAGTGGCGCTTGTGGTTGGCGGGGCCGGGATCGTGGCGCAGACCAAACGTCTTGCGGGCGGCGTTGATTTGCTGGTCGCAACCCCCGGTCGGTTGATCGACCTGCTGGACCGTCGCGCTGTACGCCTTGACGAGACCATTTATCTGGTCCTCGACGAGGCTGACCAGATGCTCGACATGGGGTTTATCCACGCCCTGCGCCGGATCGCGCCGCTTTTGGCCAAGGACCGGCAGACAATGATGTTCTCGGCCACCATGCCGAAACTGATGGGCGAGCTGGCCAATACCTATCTGACCGACGCCGTGCGCGTGCAGGTGAACCCACCGGGGCAGGCGGTCAAGAAGATCAACCAGTCGGTGCATTTCGTCGCGCAAGCCGCCAAGACGGACCTGCTGGTCGAGCTTCTGGACAAGCACCGCGATGAGCTGGCGATCGTCTTTGGGCGAACCAAGCACGGATGCGAAAAGCTCTACAAAGTGCTTGAGAAAAAAGGCTTTGCTGCCGCATCCATTCACGGCAATAAATCCCAAGGTCAGCGGCAGCGCGCGCTGGAGGCTTTCAAGGCGGGCAAAACCCGCGTCCTGGTTGCCACGGACGTGGCCGCACGCGGTCTCGACATCCCCGACGTTCGGTTCGTCTACAATTATGACCTGCCTAATGTGGCGGAAAACTATGTCCACCGGATCGGTCGGACAGCGCGCGCCGGTGCGGATGGCAGCTCGGTGGCTCTGGTCGCACCAGATGAGATGATCGAGTTGCAGGACATCGAAAAAGCGATGAAAGACAGCATTCCTGTTGCCTCTGGCCGTCCGTGGGAAATCCAGCCCGGTCAGAAAAAACGGCCCAACGGCGGCGGTGGACGGCGCGGTGGCGGACAACGTGCGGGTGGCAAGCCCGGCGGTGGTCAGGGTAAACCCGGCGGGCGGCGCCGTGCTGATGGCGGTGGTCGCAATCGCGGGAGGTCTGCGGCGTAGAGCCGCCAGAGTTTTCGAAAACTCTGGCCCAAAATCTTCCAAGATTTTGGCATCACCCGTATTTACGGAACGCTTCCATTTCGATGGCAAGCTTCGTGTGCAGCTCTGACAGGCGCAGCTGTTCGGCCATCCGTTCGGTTTCGTCCGTCAGGGTCTGTAGCTTTTCGTGCGCCTCAAGGATTTGACGGCGCAGGATGACGACGGGTGATTTCGCATCCGCCTCTTTCATCATCCGGTTAAGGACCGCATTTTGCGGATCATCTGGATGGGCCAAAGGCTTGCCAGCACCGGGCAGGTCATCAAACGCGCCGCGCTTTTCTGCGTTCTGGACGAATTGGTCAATGAGGCAACTTAAGGGGTGGTGCATATGGCGAAGCCTTATGTCTGCAGTGAATGTCTCAAGTGTCTCGCAGCGGATAACGATCAGATTCTTCAAAAATATCGATCGTTTTCGTGCCAGCCGTCACCTTGACAGCATGTAGCACGCCCGACGAAATAGAATAGCTTTCGCCGGGTAGGTAGGTGCGTGAATTGCCGTCTATGGTTAACTCAAGTTGGCCCTCAAGCACCGTACCCCACTGAGCCTTGTGGAAATGTTCGGGCAGTGCAAAATCTTCCTGAAAGGCAAATATGACCATCAGTCCTGCATCTGATCTGATGACGGACGTCGTGACAATGCTGTCAGGGAACGGGATGTCGATGGCGGGAAAGGCTTGGATGAAGTCAGGGAGGTCCATGAATGCAGCTCTTTCTTTCAGGGCGGATAAAGTATGATGATCTACTCCTCGCACTATGATTGGCAAGCACAAACAAATGGCGCCGCCTTGCAAACAGGGCGGCGTCGTGAAACGCGATTGCGGATAATTGTTCGCCTGACCCATCGACGGGCCGGTCCATTTCCTCGTCTGAACTGATCCTTGCGAAACCAGAGATTTTCTCAACCGAATGCGTTAGTGTGGTCAGAACCATCGTAGGAGAAACGAATGACTGACCCATTCCAGAACGTCGACGCGGCGGGTACTGATTTCATCAAGGTCTTTGCCGACGCCATGGACGCGCGGCAAGCCGACCCCACGATGGAGGCGATTGTCGCGCACTACCTTGGGCAACTGGCGTTTGGGCCGGATACGCTCACTATCGAAGTCGGTGCGGGTGCAGGCGCCGTTTCGCGCAGGATCGCAGCCGCTGCTGCACCCGGGCGGGTCATTGGGTACGAGCCCTCGGCAGGCTTTGTGGCCGAAGCGCGCAGCCGTGCGGCAGGGCAAAGCAATCTGGCATTTGAGCAGGCTGATGGTGTGTCCCTACCGATGGCTGACGGGACCGTCGATTTTGTGATCATGCACACGGTCCTGACCCATGTCACCGATCCGCAGGCACTGTTGGCCGAGGCGATGCGCGTGTCGAAGCCGGGCGGCAGACTTGTCGTTTGTGACGCTGACTTCTCCAAGGGCTCGCTGGCAGGCTTTCCAAACGATCCGCTTGATGCTTGCGCCAGAGCATTCACCTCGGGGTTTGTGACAGATGCGTATCTGGTATCGCGCGTCCGCGAGATGGCGGCGTCGCAAGGCTTTCAAGTCACCGATTTCCGTCTGAAAAATCGTGCAATTCTGGACAACATGCAAATGCTGCCTTGGGTATCGGAGACCTGCAAACAGATGGTTGCGCGCGGTGACATCGGACAACCGCTCGCCGATGCCTTGGTCGGAGAATACGAAAGACGCGCCACCGCAGGATCGCTTTTCGGCTTTCAGGTCATGGCCACGATGATTGCGGACAAACCCTGAATGCAAAACGCCGCCCCGATCCGGAGCGGCGTTTGCAAACCGTAGGGTGGGTGAAACCCTCGTGAGGTCTTAAAAGCCCAGACCTGCATATTTGTTCTTGAACTTGGACACACGGCCACCGGCGTCCATCAGGCGGGTAGAGCCGCCATTCCATGCCGGGTGCACAGAAGGGTCAATATCCAGCGACATCGTATCGCCTTCCTTGCCCCATGTGGATTTCATCTGCACCACAGTGCCATCGGTCATTTTGACGTCGATGATGTGATAGTCGGGATGCGTATCTTTTTTCATGACGGCGATCCTTAGCTTGTGGCGCCCTTGGGCGCCTTGTAGTTGGAGACCTCTGCGATACGTGCGGATTTGCCGCGACGTGACCGGAGATAGTACAGCTTGGCGCGACGCACGCGACCACGGCGAACCACGGTGATGCTATCGATGTTGGTGGAGTGCAGCGGAAATACACGCTCCACACCTTCGCCAAAGGAAATCTTGCGCACTGTGAAAGACCCGGCAATGCCTTTGCCGTTCTTGCGGGCGATGCACACACCTTCGTAGTTTTGCACACGGCTACGTGTGCCTTCGGTCACCTTGTAACCGACGCGGATGGTGTCACCCGCCCTAAAGTCGGGGATTGTCGCCCCAAGTGCGGCGACTTGTTCCGCTTCGATTTCTGCGATCAGGTCCATCTGAAACGCTCCTTTGATATGCTTGCGGTTATCCGCAATGTTTGTTTGCGTGTCCCAGAGCTCTGCGTCGTTACCGGGTCCAGTCGCCTGCCCGCCAGAGATGCGTCATCATTTCTTTGTCCAAGGTCGTCCGGCCTGTCTGGTGAGGGGCGCACCAACGAAGGCGCTCTCTTGTTCCAGATGGGTCCATAAACCAACACCCGGAATCAGCGAAACTGACCGGGAATGTCGCCGTATAGGCCGAACCACCCCTGCGATCAAGAGGTTTCAGTGCTCAGATTGGCTCGTGCGTTGATGCAGCAAAAACGCACACCACACCTGCAAAAGAGAAGAATTGCTTCATAAACGCACATTCGTTTAAGTCACCTCGAACAGAAAAGGAAAAACGAATGAAATATCTCTCAATCGGCCTGCGTGGCTTGCTTACCATTGCGTTTATAGTGGCTGGAAGTGCAAAGCTGGCTGGCGTAGAAATGATGGTTCAGACATTTGAAGCGGTTGGTATCGGCCAGTGGTTTCGCTATTTGACGGCCCTGATCGAGATCGGCGGTGCAATCCTGCTTTGGATCCCGGCGTTGCGGGTCAAAGGTGCGGCCCTTTTGGCGGTGACGATGGTGGGTGCTGTTTTGGCACACCTGTTGATCCTGGGCCCGTCTGCGGTTCCCGCGCTCATTCTGGGAACGATTGCTGGCGCCATCGTCTACTTGCACCGTGCCGAAATCTGGTCTGGTCAGCCGTCTTGATCCTTGCGCGCCGCCCATAAATCCGGGCGGCGCTCTTTCGTTATCTGCAGTGACATTTGTCTACGCCACTCCGCGATCCTGGCGTGATTGCCAGACAAAAGCACTTCGGGGATCGGATAGCCCTGCCACTCCGCCGGTTTTGTAAATTGCGGATGTTCCAGCAACCCGCGGGAAAAGCTCTCTTCTACGGCGCTCTCGGCATTGCCCAGCACACCGGGCAACAGGCGCACCGTGGCGTCGATCATGGCTTGCGCTGCAATCTCGCCTCCGGTCATGACAAAATCACCAAGGCTGACTTCCTGAATGCCAAAGTGCTGCAAGACACGTTCATCCACACCCTCAAAGCGACCGCAAAGCATTGTCACTCCGTCCATCCGCGCCCAGTCACGGGCCGTCGCCTGATCAAAGCGGCGACCGCGTGGCGACAGATAGACCAGCGGTGCAGTGCCTGTGGTGCCTTGCCGCGCATCCGAGATCGCCTTTTCCAGCACATCGGCGCGCAGCACCATGCCCGCGCCACCGCCAGCGGGCGTGTCGTCGACATTGCGATGCTTGCCGATGCCGTAGTCGCGCAGATTGTAGGTTTGCAGTTGCCAAAGCCCGTCCTGCAAGGCTTTGCCGGTCAGGCTTTCGCCCAGCACACCGGGAAATGCCTGCGGGAATAGCGTGATGATCCGGGCGGTCCAGCTGCCTGCAATATCAGGCGTGTCCGTCATCAGTTCACGCGGCTTCAGTATAGGGCGGACCGCAATGCGACCTGCGGATTTCGGCGTTCTGTCAGTCATTCATTCGGTTTAGGGCATTCAACATGCCAATGGAACAGGCGGCAATTTCGCGCAGAGGATTTGGCGACCAGACAATGGCCTGCACCCGGCCTATGCTCAAAGCTCAGCCGTCTTGGGAAAACAACCCATCCGGCGGGTCTGCAATAATCCGTTTGCTGGCAAGATCGACTGTCGGGACAACAGCCTGCGTGAACGGCAAAAGCACCGTGTCGGGCGCGCCGGGCACGATAATTTCCAGCAGATCGCCCGCGCCATGGTCCATCACATTCTTGACCGTGCCAAGGGTCGCGCCACCGGTGTTCAACACGGTCAACCCGATCAGGTCGGCATAGTAGTATTCGTCGTCAGGCAATGACGGCATGACTTCACGGGCAGCATACAGGTTCACATTGCGCAGCGCATCTGCATCTTCTTTGGTGATCACCCCGTCAAGGCGAGCCACAAACCCGTTCTTGAGTTGCCCCGTCAGGACAATCTGGGAAAAGCTGCGCCCGTGCTCGGTAAAGAGTGGCGTATAGTCAGCAATGGCTTGCGGATCGGCACAATATGACTTCAGGCGCACTTCGCCCTGAACGCCAAATGCGCCCCCGATGGCACCAACGATGATACGGTCCGTCATCAGTTCAAATCCACTCCGACGCAGATGTTTTCGATCCACATACCGCCGCCTGTTTCGCAGGTATCCTTGCGGCCTTCACGCTCATAAAGCATGCCCGCCACAAAGGCGAACATCACCAGAATAAGGGTGCGCAGCAAGCGAAACATGGGCCGGGTCCCGGATCGTTGGGCGATGTTGCCCCGACACATGCCGGGGCAACAGACAGAGATTTACTCTTCGGCTGCAGCTTCTTCTGCGGGCGCTTC
>Ga0316204_10005543_pt1 | contig 20651 bp, 13 predicted proteins | sample 6monrhotite_MG_2_FD_205661 | JGI IMG/M metagenome (GOLD analysis project Ga0316204, IMG submission 205661) | Microbial mat bacterial communities from mineral coupon in-situ incubated in ocean water Damariscotta River, Maine, United States -... | ecosystem: Environmental > Aquatic > Marine >... | reverse complement strand
CTTCACCATATTTACGGCGCTTAGTGGCATAGGTCATGGTCATGGTGCGCTGTGCACGAGTAATGCCCACATAAGCTAAGCGACGTTCTTCCTCCAAGCCGGGTGATTCCATGTTCTGCTTATGTGGGAGAAGCTCCTCTTCCATGCCGATTAAATATACATGAGGGAATTCCAGTCCTTTTGACGCGTGTAACGTCATTAAACTGACCATGTCATGTTCTTTTTCAGATTCATTACGTTCCATCATGTCCATTAACATCATATGCCTGACAATGGTTTCAAGTTTCTTGTCCTCGCCATCCTCTTCTTTGGCTTTATTGATAATACGTTCAATCCAAGTAATCAGTTCTCGAACATTATTAATGCGTTTTTCAGCCGCTTTAGGGTTGCTCGCATTTTCATGAAGCCAATTGTCGTATTCCAAATTTTCAATCAATTGACGAATAAACGAGGTGACTTCCTCGCCTTCTGCGGCATCCGCTTTTTGTGCCCAATCCAGTAACTGTTGACCAAAAAATTGCACGCGTTTTAGGGCTTTTTCAGACAAGATCGTGGTGAGACCAAATTCTTGAGTGGCGTCAAATAAACTGATACCGCGCCCTGTCGCGTAGGTCGCTAATTTTTCGAGCGTAGAGGCGCCAATTTCTCTACGAGGGGTGTTTACAATGCGTAAGAAAGCCGCATCGTCGTCTGGATTTACGATCAGGCGTAAATAACACATGATGTCTTTTATTTCGGCATGGTCAAAGAAAGATTTTCCGCCAGATATCACGTAAGGAATATTTTGTTCGCGTAACGCACGTTCCATAAGACGGGACTGATGATTGCCTCGGTAGAGAATGGCGTAATCTTTATTTTTACTACGAGTTTTAAACTTTTGCACAATGATTTCAGATACTACTCGTTCGGCTTCTTGATTTTCATTGGCGCAGGCAATCACGCGAAGTGGGTCCCCCATGCCCATTTCACTCCACAATTTTTTATCAAAAAGATGCGGGTTGTTAGAAATGAGTTGGTTAGCACTTTGCAATATTCGATTACTTGAACGATAGTTTTGTTCAAGTTTAATCAATTCTAGCGCGGGAAAGTCCTCTTGCAGTAAGGCTAAGTTTTCAGGTTGTGCGCCACGCCAAGCGTAGATTGACTGATCGTCATCGCCTACCACGGTAAAGCGGGCGCGAATACCTACCAGATATTTAACCAGTGCATATTGGGAGGCATTGGTGTCTTGGTACTCATCCACCAGTAGGTAACGGACTTTATTTTGCCATTTCTCTCGCGCTTGTTCATTTTCACTAAAGAGTTTGACGGGGAGGCCAATTAAGTCATCAAAATCGACGGCATTATAAGCATGTAACTGCTTCTGATAAGCTTGGTAAAGAAGGGCGCGAGCTTGTTGCTGTGCATCTTCAGCTTGCTCCAAGGCTTTTTCAGGTGAGATGCGATCATTTTTCCAACTAGAAATATCCCATTGCACACCATCCAATACTTCAGGGTCAATGGTCTGCTTGAGCATCAGCTCCTTTAAAATTTGTCCGCTATCCGCCGCATCCATAATGGAGAAGTTCGCTTTATATCCCAGCGCTTTATACTCTTGACGAATAATGTTTAGGCCCAAATTATGGAAGGTTGAGACATTGAGACCTTTCGCATTCTCATTTTTTAACAGCTTGGTAACACGTTCCTTCATCTCTTTGGCGGACTTATTGGTAAACGTCAGGGCATAAATATTGTGCGCTTTCACATCGCATTTACGAATTAAATAGGCAATTTTTTCGGTAATTACACGGGTTTTTCCCGAGCCAGCTCCGGCTAATACTAAAGCAGGGGTTTCTATGTGTAATACGGCTTGGCGTTGTCTTTCGTTTAAGCTATGCATGGGGTTTGATTGTTTTACCAGTTTTAAAGTGGGCGATGAGTAAAGCAGGTACAATATGATAATTCAAAACCATCACAATTACTTTGGGAAAATACAAAAGTGGCCAGTATTGACGAACTAAAACAAGACTTAGAGATTAAAACAGAATTAATGGGTAAGTCGCTGACCTTTGCAACGACTTGGGGTATTTTTAGCCCACGTGAAATTGATTCAGGTACAGACCTCTTTTTAAAATACCTTAAGATCAAAGAAGATGAAGTGGCCTTGGATATTGGTTGTGGCTATGGCCCTTTAGGTTTGGCGATTGCCGCCAATGCGCCACAAGGTCAAGTGCATATGGTGGATAAAGATTTTGTGGCGGTGGAATACGCCAATAAAAATGCTCAAAAAAATGGGTTGAGCCATGCAAAAGCGTATTTATCAAATGGCTTGAGTACCGTGCCTAAAGAGATTCAGTTTTCTACGGTAGTGTCTAATATTCCTGCTAAGGTGGGAAAGGAGATGCTGAGTATTATGTTGCACGATGTACATCAGCAACTTGAGCCAGGTGGGCAGTTTGTGGTGGTGACCATTAATGGGTTACGTCAGTATATGAAACGCAACTTTATGGAAGTGTTTGGTAATTATGAGAAAGTAAAACAGGGTAAGGATTATACAATCTCACGTTGCGTTAAAGCCTTGTAAAAAATGCACTTTTTATTAAAAAGTGGTGTTTCATTGAGTTTGTTTTATATATCGAATTCAAAAAACGCTACAATGCCTTCATAAATTTTAAATGTTAGTATTTTGGAGAATCCAATGAATAGAGTAATGAAGCCTTCGTTTGCAGTGCTTTTAGCAGTTTTTTTTGGTTTGTTTAGCGTTGCACAGGTCGCGGATGCCAAACGTTTTGGTGGTGGAAGCAGTTTCGGCTATTCTAAGTCTGTTCCTTCAAAATCTTATAATAAGGCACCTGCGGCGGCACCTAAAGCCGCACCCACCTCTGCAGCAGCAGGCGCAAAATCACGTCCAGGAATGATGGGAATTTTAGGAGGCTTGGCCGCAGGTGGTTTATTAGCTGCCATGTTTATGGGTGGTGGCTTTGAAGGGATCCAAATCATGGATATCTTATTGTTTGCGTTACTTGCGTTTGTGTTGTTTAAATTATTTAGACATTTTGCCGGTCGTCAAAGAGAAACACAGTCCGCTTACCAATCAAATTATGAGTCAGCCAAGCCGCATCAAGCACCTGCTCAAGCTGAGTCTCAAACGCCTGAACAGCCGTATCAGCGTGAAGCAACTCCTGCTTACAACCCTGATTCGGGTGAATCTATTTTTGGCTCGAGCTTAGGTAAGGGAGTGAGTGAGAGTGCTGTGCCTGTAACAGAAACCCCTGCTTGGTTTAATACGGAGCAGTTTGTGGAAGGGGCTAAGGGGCATTTTATGACCTTACAAAAAGCTTGGGATAATGCGGATGTTTCAGAAATTGAATCTTACTGCTCACCAGAGTTGTTTGAAGCGATTAAAAAAGAGATGCAGGGTGTTCAACCAGGTGAAAATCACACTGTAGTGGATACTTTAAACGCTGAAGTGGCTGATATGGCGATTGATGGCGAATACTTTATTGTCAGTATCCGTTTTAGCGGATTTATTGAAGAAGACGCTAAAGAAGGCGCGCATGCCTTTAATGAGATTTGGCATATCCGTCGATTGGCAAATGATGAAGGTACTTGGCAAGTGGCGGGTATTCAGCAAAATAATGAGTTGTAATAGGTTAAGCTTATAAGCGTTGAACGAGTTTGCTTACGAATAAGCGATAATAGGAGATGAGCATGACGCCTTTAGAGAAGAATCCCAGTCGATTTTTACGATCTATTAACTTAAGTAGCTTAAGCGCTTTGGTGCTGTTTTCTTTGTTCACGCTGTTGGGCTTAAGTGCTTGCAGTAAAGCGCCTGTTAATTTGACGTCTGCACAGTTTATAGAAAGCCTAGACAAAGGTTCAGGTAACTTTGACCGAGTGTTACAGATTTGTTTCTCAGAGCCTTTAAGTTCCACCTATTATCATCAAGTCACCATTGTGACTGAAGAGAACGTGAAGATTACAGGAGGCGGGGTATTAAGACCGCTGGCTTCTGATCCAAACAATAAGTGTCACTTGAGAAATGTCTATACGTATATTCATAAAGACTCACCAATGGATGCGCGTCAATTGATTAAAGACTATGTGATTGCGGGTAATGTGAGCCAAGTATTGATACAAGTTTACAACGAGAAACCTAAAGCGAAAGAACTGCCTATTGCGGAGAAGTTGTTTAAAAACTTATAGAGTGAGACCTTTGCACGAGATCATAAACGGATAAAAATGGCTAAAACGTCACTGCTTTTCGTTGGAAATCTTGCTAATAGCTAGCTATTAACTGCGTTTTCTGCGTTAACCAGTAAAGTTTTATCTTATTTTTCTCTCGTCCCTGACTCGTGCAAAGGTCTCAGGATATCGTTCACAGAAATTTGTGAGTTTAACTATTTAGGCCCGGTTATTTTGAAAATACCGGGCCTTTTTTATGTAAAAAAGATTAGAGATTATGACTCAATTATGTACTGAATCAACGGGTGAATCATCCGGTTCGTCAGAATATGGATCGGCCACTGAATCTGCCAACCTAAGTCAATTAAATTATGCATTTGGCAAACCTGAGGTGACTGGGGTTTATAAAGTGATTCCCGAAGATTTTATTGTCGAAGAACAGGTCGCTTTTGAACTGAGCGGAGAGGGTGAGCACCTTTGGTGTTGGGTTGAGAAAAAAAACGAAAATACTGATTGGGTCTCACAGCAGCTGGCAAAGTGGGCAGGCGTTTCTCCCAGTAAAGTGGGTGTGGCTGGTCAGAAGGATCGTCATGCCGTGACGCGTCAGTGGTTTAGTATTCAACTGCCAGGGCAGAATAATCCTAAGTTAGCCGATTTTAATGTCGACAATGTTCGCTTACTTAAAATGGTTCGCCACCAACGTAAATTGCAAACAGGTGGTTTATCGGGTAATCGATTTACTCTAACGATACGACATATTCATGGTGAAAATGCAGATTTGATTACCACATTGCAATCACGCTTAAATTTGATTAAAACGGCAGGGGTGCCTAATTATTTTGGCGAGCAACGCTTTGGCATTCACGGACGTAATATTAAACAGGGCATTAAATTACTCGCAGGTGAATTACCCAAAGTAAAGCGTAATCAAAAGAGCATGTATCTCTCCGCGATACGTTCGTGGATGTTTAATGTTTTACTGAGTGAGCGTTTAGCCAATAGTAACTGGAACCAACTTTTGCCAGGGGATGTTCTACAGTTGGAAGGTTCTAATAAATGGTTTCTAGAGGATGGTTCGGCTGATTTAGAAAGTCGATTGGCGCTATTGGATCTGCATCCAACAGGAGCACTGTATGGTAAAGGAACCTTACCTACTCAGCATGAGGCTTTGGCGGTAGAAAATAAAATAGCCGCGCTATTCTCTGAATGGATTGCAGGCTTACAGAACTATGGCGTACAGCAAGATCGAAGGGCTTTAAGAGTTGTGCCATTATATTTTGAGTGGCAGTGGCTCTCTTCAACAGGCGGTTCTTCGAACGAATTAACCAAGGCTTTTAATAAACTGACAGAGGATCATCGCTGGCAAACTAATCCTGTGCTACAAGTGTCATTTACTTTAAGGCCTGGTAGCTATGCCACGATGGTCATGCGAGAGTTATTGAAGGGACAGGATTATCAAGCCCTTGTGAAGGCGCTTGATAATCCCGTGTAATTAACTGAATAATTTTGGAGAGTAAGGGGGTATCCTTACTTTTGCTGGAATTCCACTTTCATAGTCAGCTTTAAAAATCTGCCCACTCATCATTTTTTGGCTCGGATTGTTTGGGCAAAGCGATGGATGGCTTATTGTTGTCACTGTTTTGAACAGGCTTAGGTGTGTTGGCTATAAGGTTGGTAGGTCTGGTAGGGCTCACTTTGCTGTTTTTGTGTGTGGCAATATCTTGTTCGACTTGATCAATTAACTCGATCACTTTATCGACTTTTTTAGCCAGTTTGTTCATTATCTCATTGGCTTTATCCAGATCGCCTGCATCTTTAAGATGCAGTGTTTCACCGACAAATTGATGGAATTTGGCGTGTTCTTTTTCTAGAGCCTGTACGCTTGTTAGAGACTGATACGTTTTACCATCGCCCTTCAGCCATTGACCAAGAGAGCACTTCTCCACGTTACCTGCTGTACTACGATCAAATGGAATGCTTATATCGTTTAAATAGGATCGAGCAATGATCTGCCACTGTCGAAGATTTCTGCGAGCGAGAGAAAAATCAAAGTCGTCTGAGCTTCGAACTCTAGAAGGTTGACTGGTATTTCGATCAATTGTAAATTGCGCCATATTGCTTTTCATTACTAAAGATAGGTCGTTAAGCTCTTCAGACGTGGTGGCTGTATGTTTGGCTAATACAGAGTTTTCCTGTACAGCCGAGTCAATTTGGCTAATGGCCACATTGACTTGGTCAATTCCCTCTTTCTGTTCTTGACTGGAAGAGGCTATGTCATCCATAACTTGGCTGACTTCGGTAATGGATTGAACGATTCTGTTCAGTGCCTCACTTGAACCTTGAACGAGCTGAGTACCTTCGGTTATTTTGTGGACGGTATCTTCTATTAGCCCTCTAATTTCTTTTGCAGCTTCAGCGGACTTTCCTGCTAAGTTTCTGACTTCGCCTGCGACTACGGCAAACCCTTTTCCATGTTCGCCTGCTCGAGCCGCCTCAACGGCGGCGTTCAATGCCAATAAATTGGTTTGAAATGCGATGCTATCAATTAAGCCGATAATGTCATTTATCTGCTTGCTGGATTCAGTGATTTGTTCCATGGATATAATGGCATTATGCATGACCTTCACGCCGTCTTTGGCTTGTTCAACGGTGTTATGAGTTGTTACAACACTTTCTTGACTGTTTTCCGCATTTTGCTTAACAGTTTCGGCCATTTGTTTAATGTTGGTTGCGGTTTCTTCTAAAGAGGACGCTTGTGTCTGAGTTCTGTCGTTTAGATTAATACTGCCTTGTTGGATTTCGATGGCATCTGAGCTAACGTTGGATGCGGCGAGTTTGGATTCAGCAATCATGCTGGCCATATTATTGAGAGCCACATTTAAACTGTCTTGCATTACGGCAAATCGGCCGTGAAGATCGCCTTCAACGGTATGTGTTAGGTTTCCCTGAGAAAGGCCTATGGCCACTTTAACGACTTCATTAATGGGCGCCGAAACGGTGTCCAGGAGGTTGTTAATGGACTGGCTTAACTCTTGTGCGACACCTTGCACTAGATTCAAATCGATTCGCTGATCAAGTTGCCCCATCTGAGCGGCTTGTACGGTTGTATTCACCTGCTCCATAAGTTGAACTTCAGCGGTATTATCTTGCCACTCAACAAGGGTAGAGGTTTGTGCTCCTGTACGGTTATAGACTGGGATGATATGCAAAGTTAAGTGCAAGCCAGCTATTGTAATATTCAATAGCGTCGGTTCAGCCAGCTCTTTCAGAAGATGGCGATTGTGTTCTGGATGCTGATGGAAGATGTCAATATTAGAGCCAAGAATGGTTTGACTATTAAAGTTAGGTAAGGCGGCTTTAAGGTGTTCTTCGCGCACTTCAAGGAAGTGCTTCATGGTTTGATTCATGTAAATAATATTGAAATCGATATCCGCAATCATGACATTTGAACTCACTTTATCGATAGCGTCTTGCTGTCGATTGGCCATGTCTTGCTGAAAAGCTGAGTCCTCTCTTACCTCAAGGCTAGCCAATCCTGCCTCCGTAATGGCACTTTCGAGTCGTCCATCGAATTCGGTAGGGTCATACCAATCTTTTAATAACTCTTGTTTACTGGCAATGGTGTGTAGCATATTAGATGCTTTTTGGCTGGATTTCTGACGGCGAGAACCGTAAATGTAAGGGGGTAGTAGGCCTAGGACGGCGATTAAAGAAAGCGCTAAGACTCCGTACCCGGAAATATAAGCATAGATCATTACAGGCAGCAGATAAAAGATAGAGATCAGTATCATTAACTGTGTCTGAGGATTTAATTTTGGAAATAGATTAAGCCCATGCCAATCAAACCCATGGATAACTCGAGCATTTTTAATCCGTGCCTTGCCGTCCTTAATATCTTTGTAAATTTGGCTGGCTGCGGCTTTTTGTTCTGATGTAGCAGGGCTTCGTACTGACATATAGCCAGAAATCTGACCGTTTTCGAAAATTGGCGTCGCTCTTGCCACCACCCAGTAGAAGCCCCCGTTAGCACGCCTATTTTTAACAATTTGAGACCATGGAGCGCCGATTTTAAGTGTGGCCCAAAGGTCTGCAAAGACGGCTTCAGGAACGTCAGGGTGACGAATGATATTATGAGGTTGACCAATCAGTTCTGATCGTTTAAATCCACTGGCCAATTCAAATGCTTCATTGCATTCAATAATGGTGCCAGCTAGGTCTGTTTTAGAAACCAGGGTCGACCCTTCGGGGATAATATACTCTTCATTAATAATAGGTTGATTATTCTTCATGTAGTATTCCACCTTAAATTGTGTGCTTTTTACTGTACACTAAAACCCAATATTCACTAATAGTATATGTACGCAGTAACCGTGATTTAATCACTACTTATTAATCAATTGACCATAAGAATAGCTAGAAAAAGCCGATTGTCGTTGTTTCTCAGAGAATGAGCTTGTTCTGCAGCGTAAATAGGGAGAAGTCAATATGAGTTTGATAGACAGAAATGAGTGAAAGTGGTATGTAATTTTGAAATGAATAGAGCCGCTATGCTAAGTCAGCATAAGCGGCTGTGGGGTCTGTTAAGAAAGTGCTGAGCTAAAAATCAGTCCATTCATCGCCGTTATCAGAACTTGGTTGTGCTGGTGGCGGGGTTTGTAATTCAGTTTTCTGAACTGGTTTTTTACTGGTGAGGGCTGGTTTTGGTTTTTCAGGCGCTTTAGCTTGCACAGCGACTTTTTTAACAGTGGCCACAGGTTTGGAATGCGAAGCGCTAGGCGCTGTAGTCGAAACCGAACCATGCGAAATTTCAGACTCTAGGTCAGAAAGAAGACCAAGCATTGTATCGATTTGACGGACTAAATTATCCATTTCAGCATCAGCCGATTTATGCTCTTTGCCCTCTTTTAGCTGAATGATATTAGAGATTTGCGCATGTAAGGCTTGTTGCCCTTGTTCTAGTCTCTGGAAGCTAAGCAGTGATTTAAAGTTTTGCCCTTCGCCATGAATCCATTGGCCTAAAAACCCTTGTGTAGCATCTTTGGCGGTAGAAGCGTCAAAATGAATATCTACATCATTAACAAAAGCTCGCATCTTCACACGCCATTGATTTACGGCTCTACTGGCCGCTGAAAAATCAAATACTCCCGTATTGACAGCTCTGCTATTCATGCTTTCATCAATGTTGAATTGCGCCACATTTTTACTCATTGCAGAAGAGAGTTCGCCTAGCTCTTCGGCCGTTGCAGCCGTCTCTTCCACTAAGGCGGCATTTTGCTGTACAGCCGTGTCTATATTGGTAATGGAAGAGTTAACCAAGCTAACGCCTTCACTCTGCTCATTACTGGATGCGGCAATTTCTTCAATAATTTGATTCACGTTTGAGATAGATTCGACAATTTCGTTCAGCGCATCCCCAGAACCTTGAACATGAACAGTTCCTTCAGAGACCTTTTTAACGGTATCTTCGATTAGGTCTCTGATGTCCTTGGCGGCTTCAGAAGATTTACCAGCCAAGTTACGGACTTCTCCTGCTACAACCGCAAAACCACGACCGTGTTCACCTGCTCGTGCCGCTTCAACCGCTGCATTAAGAGCTAATAAGTTGGTTTGGAAAGCGATGCTGTCAATTAAACCAATGATGTCATTGATTTTTTGACTTGAGGTGTTAATTTGTTTCATGGCTTCAATCGCGCTGTGCATGACCTCAACGCCATCGGTGGCTTGTTTTGATGTGGTGTGCGTTACTTTAGAAGCTTCACGGGCGTTGTCTGCATTTTGTTTAACAGCGGCGGTCATTTGCTCCATGCTGGAAGCGGTTTCTTCCAGTGAAGCCGCTTGGTCTTGTGTGCGTCTATTTAGGTCAACACTGCCTTGGTAGATTTGTTCTGAACCGTCGCTTACGGCACGAGTGGTGGCTCTGGTTTGCGCCATCATAGAGCCTAAGCTATCAACGGCCACATTTAAACTGTCTTGTAAAACAGCAAATCGTCCTAAATATTGACCATTTAGATGTTGGGTTAAATCGCCATCAGAAAGTGCGACGGCGACCTTAACCGCTTCATTGATAGGTTGTTCAACCGTTGCAATTAAGTCATTGATTGAGCTACTTAGGTCTTTTGCAACGCCTTCGACGCGGCTTAAATCGATACGTGTGTTTAGAATTCCAGCTTGTGCGGATTGTACGGCAGAGTGAACTTGTTCAACTAATTGTACTTCTGCTGTTTTATCGCGCCATTCGGCAATGGTTGCCGTACGTACCCCTGCGCGGTTAAAGACAGGGATGGCGTAGACTTCTAAATGGGTGTCACCAAGTTGCATTTTACCAAGATAAGGTTCTGTGATTTTGTTAAGTAATTCGCGCTGATGTGAGGGGTCTTTATGAAAGATATCAATGTTTTGTCCAAGTAAACCTTCTACTTTAAAATGAGGTAAAAATTGTTGCAGAAAAGACTCTTTATCCTCTAAAAACTTGACCATATCAACGTTCATGTAATTAATGCATAAATTGGCATCGGCAATCATAATATTGCTGGATATTTGATCCATAGCGGTTCTTAATTGCTGTGACTGATCAAGCTGGTAGGCGGATTCTTCAGTTGTTTCACGTGCCGCCAAGTAGACGGCTCTAATGGCGGTTTTTCGTTTGCCTAGACTGGTATTTGGGTCAAACCATGCATCATCTAATGTTTCTCCAGATGCGATCTTTAAGAGCTCCCTTTCTGTTGTGCAATTCTCTTTTTTCAGAAGCAATCCATAAATAAACGGCAATATTAAACCAAGCGATAAAACCGTGATTTGTTCTGCCAGGCCATGGTTGGCCATAATTGAATAGATAATATAAGGTAGTAAAAACACCAGTGAAACTTGTATAGGTAGTTTATATTGCGGCTCAAGTCGTGCGTAGACGTTTAAATCTTTCCAGTTAATACCTGTATAGATTCGAGCATCTTTTATTTTCATTTTGCCCGCGTTAATGTCTTTATAGGCTTGAGCAGCCGCTGTTTTTTCGGCTTGTGTAACGGGTGTTCTGATTGACATGTAGCCAGAGATTTTACCGTCAGTATAGATTGGGGTGGCATTGGCTCTGACCCAGTAATAGCCACCATCCGCACGGCGGTTTTTGACGACCTGAGACCAAGTTTGCCCTTTTTTAAGAGAGTTCCATAAGTCGGCGAAAACCGCTTCGGGCACATCGGGGTGACGAACCAGGTTATGCGGTTGCCCAATGAGTTGATCGCGAGAATATCCACTTACGGCTTCAAAGGAATCGTTACACTCTACGATGTTACCAATTAGGTCGGTTTTAGAAACAAGTGTTAAACCTTCTGGGATTAGATATTCTTCATTCGTTATTGGCTGGTTATTGCGCATGCCTTAACTCCTTTAGTGGATTGTGTCATCATTCTATGGCAAAGCTATAAGCTATTCTAGTGCGAATTGACTAAATTATGTGCTTTTTCTATTTCAAGCAATTAGCCTACCAAAACATGTTAAATTAGGTAGGATAAAATATTTGTGAAGTGATTGAATAATTAAATAGATATGTTCGGGTTTGAATTTTTATATGGCTTAAAGTAGAGTGCATAACAGGGGGTGGAATGCTCAATCTGATGGATTCAAAAAATTAGGTTTTGTAGCCCCAAATAACTTTAACGATTATAGATTTTAACGATTTTAGGCAGTGTCTTTTGCATAAACGAACGGTTATTCCTTATCTATTTTTCTTACAGGGTAAGTTTTTACCGAGTACCTTGTCTGTTTTGTTTTGGCTCTTTATAGGGTGCTTGGCTGTTTTTATCTATTTTTTTACGCAGTACTTGATTCAGCAGCATCATCAGCGTATAGAAACAGCCGCCACAATTTCTGCCAAGGGGCTGGCTAACGTGGTTGATGAGCGTATTATTCAGCATAGTTTAATGGTCAAAGCCATTGCTGTACAACACAGTGAATCTATTTATGATTTAGCTCGCGGAGCAGGGTATCCTTTTAATTTACTAGAACTTTCAAAGAATATAAAGGACTTGTTGCCAGATGCAACGCAATTTGCACTTTTAGACAGCCAGGGTAAAGCGCTTGTAGGGAGTGATTTGTTTTATATTGGCTCTTCTTGTAATACTCAAATTCAGCATACTATTTCAGGTACGCCAGCCGTTAAGTCTTTATTAGGTCCGCATAGCTCACCAAATGGCACTCTTCATTACGACATGATTTATCCTTTAGAAAGAGGTCAGGAGGGTGCGTCCTTATTCTTGAGTTTTTCTTTTGATGTGTATAAGCAATTGATTGCCGATTTTAATACCGATGAGTTTGAGTTTATTTTAGTCGATTCTACACAGAATCCACAGGTGATTGCATCCGCTGAATTTATTGGAGACAGTACTTACGGAAAAATATTAAGTAACGCATTTGTTCAGAAGGCTTTGGCGGTTGCACCTACTCAGAACGCGCAGTGGTCATTATTGGGCATTCCAGCAAAAAATGTTTTTTCTTCTTACTCTGAGCGCACTTGGCTGATGTCTCTGGGTGTATTTATTACTCTTCTTGTTTTACTGGTTGCGTTGTTACGTTACTTACTCAATATGGAGCGAGTGAGAAAACGGTTAGAGTATGATTCGGTACAAGATGCGTTGTTTAATGCTGGCCCCACGGTGCTATTTCAGAAAAAAGCCGATAGTAATATGGCTGTGGAGTATGTTTCGCCTAATGTACACACCCTGTTAGGTTGTACTGTTCAGGATGTGATGAATAAAAGCTCTTTTATTGATTTAATCTTGCTTGAGGATGTAGCGAAGGTTCGTGTTGCGATTCTAAATGCTTTTACTCACAAGGAAAGAGAAGTTGAATTAGAGTATCGAATAAAGTATTCGCAGTATCAAGGACATCGTTGGGTCTATGATTTGACTCGTATTGTTTATGATCAACAAGGTCGGCCAGTTCGACTACAAAGTTATGTTACCTCAATCCATGCTCAGAAAATGGCCGAGCAAAGGGCGAACAAGCTAATAGAAAATGCGCCTGATGCCATGGCTATTACCGATCGTTACGGGGTTATTTGGCGTGTTAATGAAGCCTTTGAAAAAATGTTTGATTACGATCGAAATGACCTGATTGGATTATCTTTAGATCTTTGTATTCATGAGGCTTGCCAGAGTGCTTGGCGCCAGCGTATTAATCAGTTTGTAGAAGAAGAGCAATTTGATCACACCTCCTTAGGAATTGAAACGTCAGTTGAAGCGGTGACCAGTGAGGGCAAAATACTGCCTGTTGAGGTAAGTTTTAGCCGCGTGGATACGTTAGATGGTATTCAGCTTGTGCATATGATTCGAGATATTTCGATACAAATTAATGCCCAGAAGCAGATGCAGGTCGCCAAAGAGAATGCCGAAGCGCTTGCTAAGGCTCGAAGTCGTTTTGTGGCGACAATGAGTCATGAAATTAGAACCCCTTTAAATGGTGTTTTAGGCATGTCCAATCTGTTATTGAGTACACCACTTACGGCTCAGCAAGGTGCCTATTTACAGGCGATAGAGCATAGTGGCCAAGCATTGCTTAAGATTGTGAACGGCATATTAGATTTTGCCAAGTTAGACGAAGGAGCGCTACGCTTAGAGTCTAAAGAGGTTGATTTGAATGCGGTGGTTCGTGACTGCATTCAGATTCTTCAAGTTCAGGCGCAAGAAGGGGAGGTTTCCGTTAACTTTGAAAGCAGAATTCCTTCTAATGTTAAATATATGGGAGATTTGGGAAGAATTCAGCAAATTTTATTAAACTTATTAAGTAATGCCATTAAGTTTTCTTCTCATGAAAGGGTGGATATCACTTTAAAAGTTGAACCGAATGACAATGAACCCTCTGATGTATCAAATGTATTAATTGAGGTGAAAGATACTGGAATTGGTATAGCACCAGAGTCTTTAGATCAATTATTTGATTCCTTTACGCAAGCGGATGACTCAACTACTCGTAAATTTGGTGGCACAGGACTAGGGCTGGCTATCTCAAAGCAGTTGGCAGAGTTAATGGGAGGCTCGATTGGAGTGGTATCTGAACTGAATGTAGGCAGTTTATTTTGGGTGAAAATTCCGCTCAAAAAAGTACCTAGCTCTATCTTAAATGAGTACGCTCCTCGGCTAGAGGTTAAGTCTAATTCAACCGATAAAAAGTCTGTTGACTCTTTACCTGAGCTACCTAGTGCTCAGACCCCGTCCAATCAAACTGGACCGAATTCTGAACTGTCCGATTCATTATTAAACACTTTATCCAGTGCACTGGAGAACAAAACCGTTTTATTGATTGAAGACAATGAAATCAATCAAGAGGTGGTATTGGCGTTTTTACTACGTTTAGGTGCTCGTGTGGACATTGCAGAAAATGGTGTGGAAGGCCTGTCTTTCTGGAGAATGCATGCTAATAAGTACGATCTAATTCTAATGGATTGTCAAATGCCGCATATGGATGGTTATGAAGCCACTCTTTTAATCCGTAAAGAGGAAAAAGTATCGAATACCACGAAGCCAATTCCGATTGTTGCTTTAACAGCCAATGCCATGCCGGATGATCGAAAGCGTTGTTTTTCTGTCGGTATGAATGATTATATTACCAAGCCAATTGATATCGAATTGTTTAATCGAACACTGATTAAATGGATAGGTTCTGAGTCGAATTTATGAGTGTGAAACGGACTTGTTCAGAAAATATGGCTCAGATAGATCCACCGAGTGTCAGTAATCTATCCGCAGTCATTTTAGCGGGTGGGCAGGGTACGCGAGTAGATTATCACCAAAAAGCGTTGCTCTCTTATCAAGGGCAAACTTTGTTAGAGTCGATTTTGCAAAGGCTAACTCGGCAATGTTCGTCTGTCTGGGTGAATGTTAATGCCGATCATGAGCAATACAAAATTTATCATGAGGCTTTATATTCAGATGGCTATAAGGGGTTTCTAGGGCCTTTAGCTGGCATGCATGCAGCATGGCATTGGTTGGATTCAGATTGGATTGTTTTTGTCCCTTGCGATAACCCTAATTTACCAGAAGACTTAGCGATGCGTTTGATTAAGGCTTACCAACAAAAGCCTGCGCCTTTAGTGGCGGTCTTTGATGGTAAACGTATACAGCCCCTCTATTTGTTAATGCACCGCTGTATGGAGAAGTCTTTAGAAAAGGCGATTGAAAAATCCCATCTCAGTGTTTATCGATGGATAGAGGAAAACAGTCATTCCCTAGCAGACTTTTCCGACAGTTCGGCTGAAGCTTTTCATAACTTAAATACGTTGGAACGATTTAAAGAGGCATAGTAAACTCAAGTACGTCAGGCGTTGGTTCAGAGCTTTCTTGAGTTTACATTAGAATGGAATGGACTTTAGAGAGGTGATAACCGTTACTTTTTATAAAGTTCACTAGGGTCAATAAGAGGATCGCTGGTAATGGCAACTTCAGAACCTTGTACCACACTGTAAAAACAACTTCTTCTACCCGAGTGGCAAGCAGGGCCAGTTTGATCGACACTTAATAGGATGGTGTCACCATCACAGTCAAAAGCCAACTCTTTTAGTAACTGCACTTGTCCTGACTCTTCGCCCTTACGCCAGTAGTTTTGACGAGAACGAGACCAGTAACAGACCCTACCTGTCTTTAATGTCTCTTCAAGTGACTGGAGGTTCATCCAAGCCATCATTAAGACTTCTTTTGTATCAAACTGTTGCGCGATGGCTGGTATCAAACCATTTTCATCAAACTTAACTTGAGACTTTAGGGCTTCCCAGTCAAAATGCTGACCTTTGGAGGCTTTTTCAAGTTGTTTAAAAGTCGGTACGACGTCAGGTGTTTGATTCTGGCTCATAATGGCTTGTCTTTTGTTTGTTATTTACGTTTGGCGTTAGCAAAAGCGGCCGCAAATGGATTGTTGGTGATCGTATCCGTGACCTTTTTAACCTTTTTTTGCGAGACTTGAGATTTTTTTCCTTTTTCTAGCATGGCATTAAATAACTCAACCGTAGCACGGGCATCCGCCAAGGCATCGTGAGCGTCACCAGGGAAAGGTGTGCCTAAAACATACTCATACGCCATGGTCAGTTTAGGGGTTTTATAGAACCAGTACATTTTTTCACTGTGCCAGCGTAATGCACCTGTTAAATCCTTACTTAATTCAGCAGCGTCTAACCAGTCGTTATAGTCTAAATCGAAGGTAAGGAGTTTCTTTTCAGCACTTTTTTCAAGGTACATATAGTCACTTTCTGTACTGTAGGCCAAAACGATATCGGCTTTTTGTAAGGTGTCGTGAATTAAGTCCCATGCTTCCGTTAGAGAAGGTTGGCCATCCACCATTTCGGTGGTAATGTTGTGCTTCTCATTTTCAGGAATATCGTAGCCAGGGTTAATTAACTGATTAAATAACTCTTTTCCGTTAATGTCACAAGCGGATACTTGAATAATATCGGCTTCAGGGTGCGTTGAAACGTTGGTCGCTTCAATATCAATACACACTACGTTTTTGCCTTTCAGTTCTTCAGCATGTTGCTTTAATTTGTATAAGGCGTCATTACGGCGTTCCTGAATCAGATTAATCACCTCTGAGCTACAGAACTCTTTCATTAAGGCTTCGATTTTTTTACGCAGTTTAGGCAGAGACTTGGTTAAAGCGGTTTGAACGGCTTCATCCTCTGAACATTTTTCAATAAAGGCATGAATACTCATGGCTTCTTCGCCAATGGTGATCTGTTCAAGCAAGGCATCAACTAATTTAGCCACATTAAAGTCAAAGGCTTCTAGTGGTGGAATGATGACGTTGGCATTCAGTAGCGACTTTTCCCCTTTTGCGGGAGAGGCCATGATTTCAACACCTTTAATGTTTAAGCCATCCGAAGCCGCAACGGCGACAAGGTACTCTTTTAAAGGTTGGTTACGTTTATCAATTAGGGTTAGCTGTGCATTGCTCATAGTACTGTGTTTTTTAGTTTATGTATGAAGGCAGTTATTCTAACAGCAACCCGTAGCAATCGGTTGAGATTGCAACGGGAATTGTTATTTTTCAGTGAAATTGTTCTAAATGATTCCATAATTTACCAATGGATTCATTTTGCAGCGCCTTTTAAACCAAAGAGGCCATTTTCTGAATGCTGTCTGCGTAGGCTTTAACTAATTCAGCACGATGGTTTTCAGCAACTTCTAAGTCATGGTCGTTATCAATGAAGAAAGGTTCCGCAATTAAACAGGGGGCGTTGGTGCTTTTAAGTAGAAAGCCACCTCTATCCTCAACCGTTTTGGCTTTAATACCTCGGTCATTTAAAGCGAGTGCTTTGACAAATGATTTATTGAGGATTTTAGCGAGCTTTTTGCCTTTTTTAGAGCGGTGGTAGTACAAAACTTCGGTGCCAGAGGCTTCTTGGTTAAAGGCGTTGCAGTGTAAGCTGATAATAAAGTCAGGGTTAAGTTCATTTAAGTCGGTTGGTAAGGTGTCGTAGGTGCGTCGATAGACTTTTTGCACTAACACTTCATTTTGATCTTTGAGAGCTCGTTCAATGTCCATTGCAAGTTGTTCGTTGTAATCAAATTCTGAAAGGTGTTGAGTTAGGTTTACAGCGCCTGGTGAGTTTTTTTTGTGTCCAATCACTAATGCACATGTTTTCATCGTTTTTCTCCCTTGTTTGAAATCAGTTATGCGACTTTTTTATGATGAATTTATTGTATCACTTAAGAGAAAGTACTAGTATTTTGTTAAAGCCTGCTTTGAGATGTAATTAAGCAGACCTTAATTTAAGTTAACTATTTGCGGTCTACTGTTAGGATTTAACAGCTGAATAATAGAGGTTAGGCAGGTCGCTAGCAGATAGGGCGTATTTTGAAAGGCTTCCATTTCTGACATGGGCGTATTCATAATACTGAATAGGGCTTTAAATTCAGGCAGTTCATGGGGTGCGCACTGTAAGCTTCCACAAACTCCGATGGAGGGTGTTTGGTGACTAAGCCCTAATTCGGCAATACGCATCGGCAGCTTGCCAAATCGAGTTTGGCTATCCATCTTGCCTTCGCCCGTAATAATCAAGTCTATTGAATTTTCTGTTAGGACTTTTTCCAGTTTAAGGGTTTGGTTTAATACTTCAAACCCCGGTGTAACAGAGGCGTTGAGTAGACCCATGAAACCACCTGCCATGCCTCCCGCAGCGCCTGAACCTTCTTTGTTTTCTATAGCCATGCCTGTTTTATTTTCGATTAAATTAGCCCAGTTTTTTAGCCCGGATTCCAAAATATCAAAGTTATGTTCATTGACACCTTTTTGGCGGCCAAATACCGCTGTAGCTCCATTTTCGCCTAATAATGGGTTGGTCACATCACAAGCAAGTTGCCATTCTATGTTGTGTAGATGAGGTGGAATCTCGCCAATGCTGGCGAGTTTAGTTAAGGATTGACCGCCTAAGCCAATGGCATTGTGATTGGAGTCTAACAGAGGTATGCCCAAAGCTTGTAACGCGCCAGAACCGCCATCATTAGTGGCTGAACCGCCTAAACCTAACACGATTTTTTCAGCCCCCAAATCTAAAGCCGCTTGTATCAGTTGCCCTGTTCCATAAGAGTGGGTTTGCATAGGGTTACGTTCTTCGGGTCTGATTTTAGGCAGGCCTGAGGCTTGTGCCATTTCAATAATGGCCGTATTGCTTTCAGGCTGCCAAGCAAAGATGGCTTTGGTTTTTCGACCTAACGCATTGGCGACCCAGCAACTCTGTTGTTCGGCCGCACCTGCATAAATAAAACTGTCAACAAAGCCTTCACCGCCATCCGACATAGGGTAAGAAAAGACTTCAGAGTCTGGAATGGATTGCTGAATGACCTGTTTTGCAATGTCGCAAAATTGAATGGCGCTTAAAGAACCTTTAAAACTGTCTGGGGCGAGTAGCACACGAAAAACGGGGCTCATAAAGTAACCTTTGATTGTTAAAAGCAGGGAAAGAGTTTCGCGACTTTGCGAGGGAATGTCTGTCGGCGGTTGACCTTAACCGCGACCATTAGATTATCAATACATTATCAAAAAATGCGCCCTATGAACAGAGGGAGTATTTTGATTTTATCAACTAACTAGGCCGCAGATTATGAAGTGACGTGCGGTTAAGGTGGCTTGGTAAGTCTGAAGAAGCGATTAAAACATTACGCTTTCCACTTGATTGAACAGCCCATGCTTGGAATTTGCTCAAGGGGCCCTTGTCCCGTTTGGGCTACCTGTTTTAGGGCTTCAAGTAAATCACGGTGAACATCATCCGGTGCCGTCTCTTTTCTAGAGGCGTCTAATCGACCACGGTATTGCAGTTTTAAATCAGCGTTGTAGCCAAAAAAGTCGGGCGTACACACCGCGCCATAAGATTTGGCAACTTGTTGGGTTTCGTCGATGACATAGGGAAAGGGAAAGCCGAATTGATTCGAGATGGCCTGCATATTCTCAAAAGAGTCTTCGGCGTATTCATTGGGGTCATTGGACATAATCGCAATACTGTTAATGCCAAACTCATCTCGTAAAATTCGAGTGTCGTTGACCAAACGTTGTTGGATTGATTTAACGTAAGGGCAGTGATTGCAGATAAACATAACCAGCAAACCATTTTTGCCTTTGGCTTTGTCTAGCGTCCAGTTCTGACCGTCTACACCAGATAGATTAAAGTCGAGTGCCGGTTGGTTAAAGTCACAGACGGGGGTGGTTAAACTGACCATGATATTTCCTTAGATTTGGGGTTTAAAGTGGAGGACAGAAAGATTGTACTCAAAAAGTCAATCAAGAGGGAGTGAGTTAAAAATTGAAATGTAAATTTAGGACAAAAAAATGCCCTGTGATGAGCAGGGCATTAAGTGAGTACTACTTATGTTTTTAGACTATTCAAGTTCTGCTTTAACCGCAATGCCGTCATCAGAATTTGCGGTGACTGAAATTAGCGGGTTTGAAGTTGCAGCAGTGTTGAAAGCAGTTTCTGTAATTGAATTATCATTGCTGTCTTCAAAACTTGCTGAGCGAACATCAAATTTAACACCTAAAACCGTGATATCACCATCATCAACTGTTTCATCAATGTTAGCTTGAACTTCCACGCCATCGCTGTCGTTAAAGTCGACAATCTTAACTTGTGATGCAAAAACAAAATCTGCGTCTTCATAACCTTCCAATTGAACAAAAGCACCAAGGTACAGGTCAGAAATATCTAAAGATTCAGACTCGATTATCTCGTTTTTCATTTCAGTTTCGGCGCCAATACTAATGGTAATGCCTGTCTGCCCATTAATGGGAGAGACTACAAAGCTATTAGGGTTATCAGGATCACTACTAATACTCGTTACTTCAGCTGAAATTTTAACCTCGCCGCCACGAAGTTTGACCTCATTGGCGATGAGAACACCATTAGAAATATAACCTTCGGCTTCCACTTGTAAGTCATTCGCCAAAGTCAGTGTTGATGGGCTAAACTCAACAGAGCTGCCACTGGCGTTAACGGGTATGCCATTGATTTTAAA
>Ga0316204_10005542_pt1 | contig 20651 bp, 19 predicted proteins | sample 6monrhotite_MG_2_FD_205661 | JGI IMG/M metagenome (GOLD analysis project Ga0316204, IMG submission 205661) | Microbial mat bacterial communities from mineral coupon in-situ incubated in ocean water Damariscotta River, Maine, United States -... | ecosystem: Environmental > Aquatic > Marine >... | reverse complement strand
TAAGCTTGAAGATTATCTTATTGAAATAGAACGACCTTTTACTATTGTATCTCACATAATTTATTCACCTAAAAACGAATTTGATGGCCTTATTCAGGTATTAAGAGTTGAGGGGAAAAAAGTAACTTCAGAGAAAATGCATGCAGATGAATTTCTTCTAAATGAAAAAGAGTTAACAATTTATAAGATTCTGGGCTCCCCATTTCTTGAAGATTTTTGTGAAGATAGCAAGGGAATAGATACAGTTATTATTACTGAAAGCGATCATACGAAATTTCTAGCATATTTAGAAAATCAATCAACTAAAGTGCCAGAGGCGTTCATTCCTTCATTTAGTCAGTCAGCGTTATTATTTCTCGGTTACAACCTAGATACCTGGCACTACCGTTTAGTTGGACGAATCTTCAGTCGTAGCGGTTATGCGCAAGCTACCAAGGATGCATATGCAATCCGTCAACCAACTTCACCGATTGAAGAATTATTCTGGGAGCGTCTTGGTACAAAATTAATTCGGTCAGATGTAGAGAGTATAGCGCATGCTTTTATAAGCTAAGTAAAATATTTATACGAGAATTTAGATGGAATCAGGAAGTAAAAAAAATTACGATAGTGTTACAGTAAGTGACATTGTTGAACCAGGTTTCAAAGAACCCTATGTGGGTATGCGGCCTTATACTGAAGATGAGAAGGCACTTTTTTATGGACGTGACGATGTTGCCTTACGTTTACGGAATAAAATATATTCGAATCGACTTACCATCCTATACGCGTCTTCTGGAGTAGGTAAAACATCTATTCTGCAAACACTTGTGGAACCTGAACTACGAGATTTAAATGCACATGTGGTACATTTTGATCGCTGGAGTGGTGAAGAGCCGTTAACGGTTTTGATTCATGCAATCCAGAAATCAATACAAGGCGAATCAATAGAAATGGATTCTGATGGGGAAGAATCCTTAGATACACTTACACAAGCAATAAATAAACAACTTGAAAAACCACTTGTTTTAATTCTTGATCAGTTTGAAGAATTCTTGAGAAAACATGGCCAACGTATGGATCCAATCAGGTCGGAGTTGGCTAAACTAATTCGAAATAATTCTATTCAGGTTCACATTGTTCTTTCTCTGCGTCAGGAATTTCTTACTGGGCTGGAACCATTCAGAGAAGTAATTCTCAACCTGTTTCAATCTACCTATCAACTGAAAGATTTAAATGAAAAAGAAATACGTGATGCTATAACATTACCCGTAGAACAGTTTGGCTTAACATACGAAGATGCATTAATTGATAAGCTAATCGAAGATTTAGGTGTGAACAAGACTGCCGAAAAAATTGATGGTCGCCAAGGAAATGTTGACCTACCTCCGTTACAGCAGGTACTTCTAGAACTGTGGCGATTTGCAAAGTCTGGGTCTCAAACAGTCATAACTCTTTCGCTATACAAGCAGCTCGGTGGCGCCCAAAAAATACTTGATGATTATATTAATAAAGTGATGCCAAAACGCTGGTTAAATAAATTATTTATAGCAAGATTAATGCGCGCATTGGCTCCCCCCAGCGGTTTGAAACAGTCTTTTACTCCAACAGATTTGTGTTTTGCGGTAGGAATGAGTGATGAAAAATCTACCAGAGTTAAAGATGAACTTGAACATTTAACGGATCAGAAGATTCTTAGAACCAGAAAATTTTCAACTTCAGATGAGATTAGTTATGAGCTACAACATGATGCCTTCGTTGAAATAATTTCACGATGGAGGAATGTTGTATTTAAAAATTTCAGACGATTAAAGCAATTGTCTATAGGTGCTGCAATATTAGCAATTGTAATGTTGATCCCGCTTGCAAAGTGGATAATTGATGAACGTGACATACATATGAATACTGACGGTCTGTTGGCTCGTTATGCAGATAATGTAACCTTAAGTCATGAAAGTGGCCTGTATTCCAGAATAGAACATGCTACAGATTATATATTATCTCGAAAAGATGGGGAGCAGTATTTTGAGAAACTAAGAAGTTTATTAGATAATAACAATTTTAATATAAAAGACAGTTACGGGCTTAATCTGGAAGGTTTAAATAATATAATCCCAACTGACAATAAATGGCCTGTAACACTTAAATACTCCAGTTCGAGGCCATTAAATAAATCTATCTTTAATTACAAATGGAAGGAAGTTGCAAATTATTTTGCCAAGAAAAGGGGGATTCCACTTCCAACACGATTGCACTTACAAACGGAAGACTTTCTTGATACTGAGCGTATCAAATTAAGTGTCCATAAGCATGCTTCAAAGAAGAGTAAATATTTCTGGATGCGATATTATAAAAAAGAAATTGAAGATAATTCTATTGATTTGATTATGCTAAGTAATGAAAACTTTGCATATATAAGCGAGAAAGATCTACCGGCTAAAACAAAACGTTTTTTTAATTATTTCAGGCAGAAAAACCAAAACAATCGAGACAGGCAAGTATGGAAACAATTACCCAGTGCACCACCCTTGGGGCCGTGGTGGATAGTGCCGCGTTGGTCATTACCTGTGTGGAAAGTTAGTGGTAAAAAAGCTATAGACGGGAGTGCTTTTTTAGCATCTTTGTTAGCGATGGAAATTAAAAAAAGTCCTGAGTTCTTATTACATCCTGCAGCAACAGAATTAATATTAAATAAAGTATCCAAGAAATTCCCGACAACTGTCAAAGAAGCGAAAAAAGCACGTGGAAAAAAATTACATAAAGATTTTGTAGAGGTTATTCGTAATGAATCATCATTGCTACATTTGCCTTTAATTCTGGATGCGTTGGCACATTATCCGAGTAAGACATCAAAAGATGCTGTCCAACAAGTATTGCTTGATATAAATGGTCCTGTAATTAATAACAATTTGAAGTTACATGGTGTATGGAAAAGAAAATCTTCAACAAGCAAAATTAAAGATGTAGATATTTCTCCTTATCGAGAAGTTGAAACCATATTGCCTGACTATGAATCACCTATAAGGATTTATTTCGGAGAAAAAATTGCTGAGCACTTTGATTTTGAAGATGGTAAATCATCAAGATTGAAGGAGGCAATGTTGAAATTAGAAGATAATATTATTAAAAAATTTGGCGTTGGGTTGCCGAGTGTAAGTTATAAGTTTTTAAAAAATGGTAAAGAAACAGATGACTATAGTTTTCGTATAGAAGTTTTGAATAAAACAGGAAAATATGATGAGGTAAAGACGCACAAGACAAATCCTGACAATGCAATGCAGGATGTTTTAAATGAATTTAAAAAACGTGCTTATGAGTACCGTGTATTTTGGTTGACAGCTGAATCCACGAATCGCTTACTAAGAAATGTGCCATATAAACTCCAAAAATGGATGAAAAAACATTATTCTATAACAGATATAAAGTTAATATTTAGAGCAATTTTAAATCCAACCCTAAGTGAGATTGTGAAGCCGGTAAACGGTGAGGAAAATAACCACAATATACCGACAGAAAATACCTTGTATCACCTTGGATGGATGTTAAAAACAATGCCATTTTGGATTGAGGTTGATGGCAAATTAAGTCTTGAGGAATTAGTATCAAATTTTCGAAAATTACAAAAACTTCGTTATGAAGGTTTGCAGGAAGATACTATAAAAATATCAGATGATATATCTAAAGGTATTGGGCTTCTTCAGAATAGTAAATATGACGAAGCTGGAAAATACTTTATTACTGCATTAAAACATCATAAAGAACATGCGATTGAATCATTCTTGATTAAGTACGTTGATAAGTTTGAAGAAAAGCTGGAGGGACGGCTTCTAAAGTTATGTAAGCGGCCAACAGCAGCGCGTTTAAAAAGAAATGATCGTGTAATATTAAAAGACTATATATCAAGAAATAAAGGTTTCCCCTCTGAGAAGAAAAGAAAAATGAAATTATGTTTGTTGAAGAATTATCCTTCGGCTTATAAGAAAGACAGTTATAGTTTAATTAAAGACTTAAGTGAATCTTATTCAAATCCTGCGAAATGGAAATCTGAAGAGGCTATCTGGTTTAGCAAGAAGTTGTTTGAGAATTATGATCCGGTTACAGATACAGAAAAAGATAAGCTATTGGTTAAAAACTTTTTTGAGAGTTCATATTATAAATTAAAAGGTAAAAGTGCATTTAGGCGATTTCAAAGATTGTCAGATAAATGCTATAAAAGTGATAGAGCAAATTGGTGTAAAAGCTGGTTAAATGATCTCGCAGCAAAGAGTAAAAACTATGATATTAAATTAAGGCTTGCTTACGAATTAAGTAAAAGTGAAAAAATTCAAGAGTTAGAATATTCACTGGAGCTTGTTGAGGCTGGAATTAAATTAATCGATGAGGCGGAAGTTAAACCAAGAGATAAAAGCATATATCAGGAATATATAAAACTGATTCGAGCAATTTCTCTATACCATCTGGAAATGCAAAAGTCCTCTCAGGATTTTAATCAAAGTGAAAAAATATTACTAAAATTAGTGAAATCAGTGAAAAGCAAAGTGATTTCTCGCTATGCATATTATGAGATATTGAATATAAAGAAACACAAAGGCGAATATGCTGAGGCGATAATACTTGCGGAATCAGCTTTGGGTAAATGGCCAAAGGATATAAAGCTGAATTATTTTTATCTTATTAGTAATATTTTATTAGGTAAAAATAAAAAGGCTATAGAAATAGCTGATGATATAACGGATAAAATAGGAGTCAATCCCCGCACCCTTTATGTTGCTACTTTAGGGAAAATGCTCACGGATGCAGGTGGTTGGCATCTAATGGGGCAAAGATTTATTGCTACTGATCATGTAAATGCTAACTATATAGCTATGATGATGTATGCAAATTCAGTTGGTAAAGAAAAATATAAAGCTGCAGAATTGTTGAAAAATAAATGGGCTGAGATAAATACTGAAGATTGGAGAAGATTACTGGCTGAACGTTTAAAGGCGGGTGACAACAAAGTATGGCAAGAAATGCTTGTTGGTTATTATCAAAATGAAGTCACTGCTGATGAGATTTTTAAATCATTATCTTCTGATGTTGAATTTGATAAGTCTAATTTTAAATATACTGATTACACTCGAAAAGCATTGTTAACTGAAGCTTATTTCTATGATGCGATGTTAAAGCAAGCACATAATGATATTAAAGGGATGAAGAAAAGATTGCGTCAGGTTATCGATGTAAATTATAAGCAGTATTCAGAATATACGTTTTCCAAAACTTTACTTGCATCCTTAAATAACAATCAGGATAAATGACATGGCGAGATTTTTTTATCTAATTGTTTTGATGTTTTATTTCTTACTATTGGTTGGGTGTGATAATGCTACAGAGGCTGATAATATAGTAGATGAACAGATTACAATAGCAGGCTCTAACTGGTATGGTCATGCTCCTATCTGGATCGGAATTGAAAGAGGGATTTTTGCGCGTTATGGTTTTAAAGTTAAATGGTTATATCTTACATCCAGTATGGAGAGAATAAAAGCAGCTTCGACTGATGCAATCCAGTTTGCAAGCGTTGGTCAAATTTCTATGCTTAATGCAATGGCTGATAACATAACCGGTTTTTATTGGATAGGGAGTCAGGATAACTCGCCGGGTATGGAAGGATTGATCGCCCATGGAGATATTAAAAGTATTATTGAATTAAAAGGTAAACGCATTGGTCTACCATTAGGTACGTCTGTTGAGATTACTCTGCGACAGTTATTAGAGGAACATAATCTAAAAGTAGGGATGGATAAGGATGTAGAACTAATTAACCTGAAGGTTGTGGATATCCTTGCTACTTTTCGAGCAGGATATACCGATGCAGTTTTGATATGGGAGCCTTACTTCTCATCGTTAAAAGGCATTACAGGTACTAATGTATTAGCGACTGACAAGGATACGGATTTCTATAAGCGTTTTAACTCAATTGCTGGTCCTGATGTTTTGGTTATGTCAAAAGCCTGGGCTTACGGAACTGACGATAAACTGCAGCGAGCTAAACGTTTCATGAAAGCATATTTTGAATCAGTAGAATGGATCAAAAACACGAAGAATTTACAACAAACTGCAGAGCTTATACAAGGGACTTATATACGACAGCCTCTTTCAAAAATAAAGAAAAATCTAAAAAGTATTAGGTGGAATAGTGCGCATGAACAAAGAACTATCATGAGTGGTAGTAAAATGTATAAGCAAACAGACTATTTAATTAACCTACTTCAGAAATATAATGATGCTAAACAAGTCGATTTTAAAAAATATGTATATCTCGATGTATTACCGGAATAAGTTTTAATTGTTAAAGTGAAATAGGTTGGATGATTAATTAAATACAATAATCAATAAATTAAGTAAATCATAATGTTGGCAGGAGTTTTGTATGTTTGTGTATTCATTACATTTCAGAATAGATAATATTTTTAAGACATTATCTATGCTGTTCGTTCTTGTCAGTACGTCTGTTTCGGCTAACTGTGATAAGGCATTATCACCTGATGTAGAATTTAAAAATATATCATCTGAAATTATCAGTTTAATGAATTTACGTCAGGAAAAAATAAAAAACGATACAAATTATGCGGCTGAGGTGATAGAGAATATATTGCTGCCAAAGATTGATACTGTGAGAGCTTCTCGAATTGTATTAGGGCAATACTGGTCAAAGTTATCGGTGGCAGAAAAGAAAAAATTTGCTAAAATATTCCGTGTTTTTCTTACCCGACAATCTTCAAGTGCAATTGCAATAGTATTAGGCGATCGGAATAGTAAGCTCAATGAAAATACAATTAAATTGGATGATTATGTAAAAACATCTAACGATCTTGGTATTATAAAATCTAGGGTATATACAAATGAAACCTATGTCGTTGTATACAAAATTCGTTGTGTGAAAATAAAATGGAAGGTTTATGATGTTGTTATAGATGGTGTGTCATTTTTAAAGCAGTATGCGAGAGAATTTGAAAGCCAGTTAAAAAACAAAGGTATTAATGATTTAATTAAACTAATGAAAAATATGAATAACAGATTGTCTCCAGTTGCACACTAGCAGTAATAATGAGATACGCTGGAAGCTGGTCTACATTCTCATTAAAATATCTATAAATAATAATATTTAAAGATCTGATATTACTTACATTACTATAATACATTTCAGAATCATAAATAAATATAAGGAAGATTATGAAAAACTTCAAGATAGCCTTGGATAAAACTCTCGTCTATGAAGGTGGTTACGTAAATGATGAAGATGATGCTGGTGGAGAAACTTATAAAGGAATTTCAAGACGTTATAATCCTAATTGGTTGGGCTGGAGTATTATTGAGAAGGCTAAGATAGATACTCCTGAGGAATTTCCGATAAATCTTGACGACAATATTAAATTGCAGAAATCATTATCGGATTTATACAAACAGCTATATTGGGATAGATTTTGGGGAGACTCTATTCCATCGCAGGAAATTTCAGAAAAACTATTTGATATTAGTGTTAACTTAGGCGTTAAAAGAGCAGTTATCTACTTACAAGAAGGACTAAATCTGCTTAATCGTAATCAGAAAAATTACAATGATATCGGTATGGATGGCGTGTTTGGTAAAAACACATTAAAGGTTTTAATCAATTATTTAGATAGTGATAAACCTGATTCATTATTAAAAATTATAAGCATACTGCAAGGTATGCACTATATCGATTATATGCGGCGTTCACCAAAACAAGAAAAATATGCACGCGGTTGGTTAAAGCGAGTTTAGATAGATTGCACATGGTTCGATCTAAAAATAGTTGAACCAGGAGAATGGTATGCCAAAAAATATAGTTATTTTTTCAGACGGTACTGGTCAAGAAGGTGGTAAAGGGGCTAATACTAATATTTATAAATTGTTTAATATTATTGAGGATCGTACTTCGAGACAAGTTTCATTTTATGACAGAGGGTTAGGTACTGGTTGGCGAAAATTTTCTGGTAGTGTCGGTGGAGCAGGTATTTCAAAAAATATACTAGAATGTTATACATTTATTTTTGAAAACTTTGAAGCGGGTGATCAAATATATTTGTTTGGATTTAGTCGTGGAGCAGCAACAGTACGCAGCTTAACAAGTTTTATCCATTATTTCGGAATCTTACCAAAGTCTCGTCCAGAGCTAATTGATAAAGCTTATAAAATTTATGAAATTGAAGATGAAAATTCACGGAAAATTAAAGCTAAAGAATTTGTTGAGTCACATCATACTATGTGGACAAGAATTAAATTCCTTGGTTGTTTTGATACTGTTGCAGCATTAGGTCTTCCAATAAAGCCGCTCAGTGTGATTATTGATAAAATTCCTGGCTTCCACCATAAATTTCATAACTTTAAATTGAACGAAACGGTAGAGAATGCATATCAAGCGTTAGCGATAGATGACGAAAGGCATAGTTTTCATCCTATCTTATGGGATTCGGATGTACTGTCATATCAACAAATAAAGCAAGTCTGGTTTTGTGGGATGCATACAGACGTCGGTGGTGGATACGATGAATGCGAATTATCAAACATTCCACTTACTTGGATGAAAAGTATGGCTGTTCTACATGGCCTTATCATATATCTTAATAATAATATTGATACAGATGGAGATGTTAATGGCTATATGCATGATTCACGTGGTAAAGGGTGGACAAAACTTTATCGCATGAAAAAACGAAAATGGGATGAAAATAGAAAGGATAAGCCTATTATTCATAAAAGCGTTTTGATGCGTAAGCATGATGTGAGTAATAAAGAAGGTACAGAATATAAACCTTGGATACTAGAGCATAACTACGATATCGAAGAGTAAGTTCAACATTAAATTTATTTGTGATTAAACTTAAAATATTAATATGAACTACGGGTGTTATAATGAATATAAAAAATATTATCATATTAATTGCAATTTTATTAAGTGTGGTAGGCTGCAGCTCAATTCCTGCAGAAGCGCCGGCCTTATCGACAGAAATCGGTAAAAGAATTTCTGCTATTGAGACCACGAATATAACATTGTTAAATAAATTCTTTTCTCAGAAAAGGCGTGAAATTGATAGATTTATTGAGGATGAATGGCTACCAGAATTCTCTAATAAGTTTTTTTCTAATAAGAAAGTATCAAAAGCGTGGAATATTATTGTAACTGAAAACAACAAAAAGCAAAGATTGAAGTTTATCGTTAAAAACGGAGGAAAGTTACAAAAGAAAATAAATAAAAAACGACTGGAGTTAATGATTCCTCTTGATGAGTTAGAGCGTAGAGTTATTAAAAAAATAAGAAATGAATATACTCAAGTGAAATCTATGAATAACAGTATAACTAGTTTTCTGGTTTCCGCTGCAAAAGTGAATGAAAATCGAAATAGATATTTAGAGAAAATTGGAATTACTGATTCTGGCATGGGTAGTCTTATTGATAAAACTGATGATGCGGTTACTAAGCTTTTAGAGAAATCTAATAAAGTGAAAAATAAGGTTGCCAGATCAGAAGATTTTGTAACCAAAATGAAAGCAATGAAAAATAAAATTAATTAAAATATAATTATAGACTACGAGGTTCTTATGCCTATTGATTGGGATGCATATGATAGTGAGCTAGATGAAATAATTGATAATAGCGCTAATGAAACAGATGATATTCTAGCATCAAAGATATCATCTATAACACGTATGACTGATGAGGAAGTGAAAGCATTATTCCCACTTCCCGCTGATACTAAGAAACTGGCTGATTTAATGAAAATAGTAAATTCAGCCGAAAATAGAAATAATAAAATCAATAATATCGTTTCAAATGGTGAGAAATTTGGTGGAATTATTCTAACTTTATTAGGGAAATTCACTTAAGATATTAAATCTGTTTATTTTTAGATGTTGTCGTTTAGATGATAAAAGGCACCGGTGACGAATCTAAATCATTCGAATTTGTCACTGTTCTCTTTTAAAATAATATTGGTTGAAAATAACAGTTGAAATAATGGGGTCGGACCAATCTAACTAACTGAAAGATATTGATTTAAGTTATAAAATAGGCCAATACTTAGGCTTAGAATGATTATTTTATACTCCAAATGGCAACTTTAAGGATGAAGTAAAAACTGACTGCATGTTGCCATGCAGTCAGATCTAGGTGTGTCTTTTTTATCAAGACGCAAGATTAGATTACTTTATTTCTTACCAACTGTTTGTGCAGTATAGTCAGAGGGGGCTGTGCCGAAGGGCGTTGGAAAACCAGCTGTCCTTACGTCTTGCTCAACCGCAATGCCATCCAGTGTCAGAGTGCCGGTATCAACTTCATAGCTGACAGGATTCGCATCGTTACCGGAAGTGCCTGTTCCGCTGAAATCATACAGGTTTATAGTTCGGCCATTAATGCTGCTCAAGTTTAGTGTAAAGTCAGTTGATTCATCTGGCATTGCTACAACATTCCCACTTAGGTATGACAGTGCCATTCGCGCATAACCATTGGCTGCAGACATTTGCAGATCGGATACCTGATCGTTTGTAACTGTTCCAAATATTGCGATGCGTTGACCGACAGAAATATCACTAATATTAAAAGTACCAAGGCTTAATTGTTTTAAAACGGTTGTACTGTTATCTAAGCTAACGGTAACTGAATCGTTAAACACAACAGTGCCATTGGCACGAAATACCGTGGCACCACGGACTATAATTTGATTACCATTGCGTGATGTAACCGTACCACGAACAAGATCCAGATCACCACCAGGCACGCTACTACCGGCGTAGACCTCACGTGCTTCATAGCGTAGTGGTGCAAATTTTAAATCACCTTTAACGATAACACCGGTATATTGCGCAACTGTTTCGAGTACTTGTAGGCCTTGAGCACCTTTATAACCAATGCCATTAATTTCATAGTATGTTTCGTCATTTGCTTGTACTCGTAAGGTACCAAACACACGCTGACCTAAACTGATGCGATGGAAAAACGGACGGATATAAATATCAAATGCACTGGCAGCTACATTAACCGTCTTTAATGGCCCACGCACACGCTGTCGTTTCGGTGTTTGTGGATCAACTTCGGCAATTAAAATAGGCTCAACCGTTACCTTAACCTGATCGCCATCAAACACAACGGTATTGGATTGTTTTAAATCAAAATCCAGCATCAGGTTTTTTGGAATACCCGGTGCAACCGGTAAAGCACTACGGCCTTCCAGTGTGACTTTGACGTCGAGTGTTGTAACTGCGGTACCATTGCTATCCACAATATCAGTAACAGGTTTTGCGTTGCCTGCATCATCTTCTACCTGGATGTCTGCGTTGGAATAATCCAACACAATACTGCCTTTTACATAGCGGCCATTTGGTACAGTAGCTGCGGTTAAAAACTCGGTAAGCTCAGTATACTGTGCAAAATCAACTCGTGTTGTGATTGGCAATGTTTCAACCACACTACCGTTTGCGTGTGTTAACTTAATTGAAAGAACGTCAACGGTGTAGGTTACAAAATCTCCTGCAGCATCGGTCAATGCCACCAGTACCTGACCGTCATCACTATTGTTAGTCTGACTGTCGCCACTCCCGCTGCCACCACCACAGCCGGTTAAGTTTAAGGCAAAGATAAAACTGACTAGCAGCATAAACCAACTGCCGTGTTTTTGTTGTTTGGCCGATTGGCCGGTGTATGTACTCATCATGAGAGAAGCTCCTTTGGTTAGAAAGTCATGCAGACTTTTGTGCCTGCTAAGGACTTTAACGCGGTAGCTGGAATTTGGTTGACACCGTGTTGGCATTTTTTGAAATAAATATTGAGCATTGCTCATATGTGGCATTCTCTGCATTAATGGACGTTTAATAATCAATAAGTTACAAATTAAGTAACTATATTGTCAACCGATAGTATTGTTATGCGTTGTTTCTAGTAACCATCGTAAAAACAAAAGGATAAGGCTATGAAAACAACTTTAATACTATCGACTGCTGTATTTTTACTTATAAACAGCGCATCTGCTGCTGAGCGGGGTGAGCGAGTAGAAAATCGACTTGATTACAAAGGTGACCGAATTGACAAGCGTTTAGACAATCGTGGTGAGCAAATTAATAATCGTTTAGACCGACGTGCTGAGCGTGCCACAGAAAATGGTAGAGACCGGTTAGCGAAGCGTTTTGATCGTCGTGGGGATCGGATCGAACGTCATCTGGATAAACGTGGTGACCGAATTAATAATCGCTTAGATCGTAAAGGTAAGCGGGCACATAAGCGGATTGAGAGACGACATCCTTAATAAAAGTGTTGGTCAGATTGAGGCCAATGAGTAAATAATATTTAATCTGATAATGTTATTTTCAAATTATTTTGATCTAAAGCTGATCGCGTGCTTTGTTTATATTATAGTGAATTATGCCTGACAGTATTACACAATCAATTGATGATTATCGAAATGGATCTGATGAAAGTGAATCAGGAAAGTTTATAGATCAAAGTATTGATTCATTTTTAGCAAGCGTAGAGCAGCGAGCCTATCGAATGGCATATATAGCAACAAGTAATAAGGATGATGCACTCGACATTGTTCAAGATGCGATGATAATGCTAGTCAATAAATATTCTAAACGCCACCACACTGAGTGGCCTCCATTATTTTATCGTATAGTGCAAAATACAATACGTGATTGGTATCGCAGATCATCGGTTAGAAACAAATTCAGACAATGGTTTTCTAATGCCGAGTCACAAAGTACAGAGATTGAACAAGACTGGGAGTCTCAAGCTATGTCACAAGCCGTTAACATTAAAGAGAACCCGACGTTTGAGCAAAACCAGAATGACAAGGCTATGGTTCAACTTATGATAGCGTTAAATCATTTGCCTATAAGACAACAACAAGCTTTTTTACTGCGTTGCTGGGAAGGACTCGATACAAAACAAACTGCTCAAGCAATGAATATTTCAGAAGGTAGTGTAAAAACGCATTATTCAAGGGCGATACACGCATTAAGAAGTCAATTAGGTGAACATTATGGTGAATGAAAGCAAGAAAAAATCAGATGCTTTATTAAAGCAAAGCCAGGCTATGCTTGACGAAAGTATTGTTAATCTTGATTCTGATGTAAAAGATAAACTTTACATGGCGAGAAGAAAAGCTATTGCGCAACACTGTAATAATCATCAGGAAAATACAATAAGTAAACGATTTAAAAAGTTACTACCGATAACCAGTGTTGCATTAACGGCTTCTATTGTATTGGCTATTTTCATACAGGCAGGTTTATGGCAAAGTACAGAGATCAATATAGATAATGATTTAGAATTTGTTTCCACGCTGGATAATATAGAACTGTATGATGATTTTGAATTTTACCAATGGCTGGCAGAAGACGACCTACAAGCAGGTTAATGCGGCTTTAATTTTAGCGGGCTTACTATTGAATATGAGTTATGCAAGTGAACAACAAAGAGTAACAGAAACTGATGATGCGCCATCATTGGAGCTACTGGACTTATTAGGGCAATTTGAACAGCAGGATGAAACCTGGTTTGATAGTGAAGTGAACAAGGAATCTACTGACGCTTCTGAATCAATTACAGATGATAAAGTTAATGATTAAAAATACCTTTAAACTATTTATGTACTTAATGATGAGCATGCTTGTGCTGCTATCGGTAGTGCCATTGGTTCTTGCTGACAATGATATTGTGTTTAACGAAACACCTGACATGAGTTGGCAATCTTTATCCAAGAAACAACAAAAAATCTTAAAGCCTTTTTCTAAGAAATGGTCAGAGTTAAGTTTTAAAAGAAAACAACGTTTAATCAAAGGTGCAAAGCGTTGGGAGACAATGACACCGAAACAAAGAAAGGTTGCACGTAAACGACTTAAGCGTTGGAAAAATATGGATGCAGATAAACGTCAACGTGTACTCAAACGTTATGAACGCTTTAGAGATTTGCCCGAGGATGAACGAAAAGCAATTCGTAATAAAATGCATTGGTTTAAATCGCTACCCATAGAAAAACGCAGAGTATTGCGTGAAAGATGGGATAGAATGACACCGCAGCAACGAGAGCAGTTTAAACAGAGAATATTAAAAAGGAAAAATATTCGCCGTGAAATAATGCAACAATTAACACCCTCCGAACGACATCGGGTACGATCAATGTCTCGTTCTGAACGCCGAGAATTTGCGCGTGAATGGAAACTACGTGGTCGGACCAAATAATTATGCTTGTGCTAACGAGAGCGTACCAACCTAACTCACTGATTTAGGGCTTAAAACAACTATTTTATACTCCAAATGGTACTTTAAGGATGAAGTAACAATGACTAGAACAAATCGACATTACCTCCCCAGGCATGTGTGGCATATAATACACCGTAGCCACAAAGAAGAATTCCTACTGAAGTTTTCTAAAGACCGCCAAAACTAGTAGCGATGGTTGTTTGACTCCGATGTTGCCTAGGTTGTTAAGCTTTTTTATATAAAGTAACATATTTTATTCTATTTAATAACGAGTAATAATATACAAATGTATGCTGGTCTAGATTTTGGTACATCAAATTGTTCTATTGGAGTGTGGCGTGAAAACGAACCAAAGCTTCTTCCTCTTGAAGGGAAAAGTAAACTCCTTCCATCTGCTCTTTATACATCTCGAAAGGATATTCAAGTTGAAGAACTTGACCAAGTAGAACTTGAGAGGCGGGTTTCGAATGCAAAGAGAAAGCAATCTACTGAGGTAAAACGTGCTCTCAAGAAAAACCAATCTATAAGAGAGTTTTCTGATTCAGAACTTGAAAATATTGAGCGTGGTATTATGCGCAGAGAGATTGCGGAGCGTGAGAATAGGCAACGTGATAAACAAACTATAGCCGAAGCAGTCTACTCTGATGCTGAAATTGTTTTTGGTGAAGAAGCTATACTAAGGCACATTGAAGATCCTTTGGATGGTTATTTTATAAAGTCGCCTAAATCTTTTCTTGGTTCTGATATTAGTAATTACCATCTTGATTTTTACGCTGAAATAATTACGAGAATGATTGCTTTTATAAAGCAAAAGGCTGAAGCAACGACTAAAAGTGATATACAGAGTATTGTTATTGGTCGCCCGGTAAATTTTCATGGTACCCGGGGTGAACTCGGCAATACACAGGCTATTGGCATTATGGAGAGAGCTGCAATAGCCGCTGGTTATAAAAATGTTGAATTTTTAATGGAGCCGATTGCAGCAGCGCTTGATTTTGAAAGACAATTATCATTGGATGTGGTTGTGCTTGTATTGGATGCGGGTGGTGGAACAACAGATTGTTCCATGGTTAAACTTGGGCCATCGCATATTGAATCTATTGACAGAAGCGAATCAATTTTAGGGTTTTCTGGTGATCGTGTTGGTGGTTATGATTTTGATATTAAACTGGCCCAACAAAAAATAATGCCGTATTTTGGAAGAAATTCGTTATTAGAAAATGGTCTTCCTATACCAAGCCCCTTGTTTTCACAGGCTATAGCATTTAAAGATGTTAATGCTCACGCAGAATTTGTATCTATGAAAACAGGGCGAAAAATTGCTTCGTACTTAGACCAAGCAATAGAGAAAGAAAAAGTATTTCGACTTCAAAAACTGCATGAAGGAAAGCTATCATTTCGTCTGAACCGAAGTTCCGAACTTGCAAAAATTCAATTAACAGATAGTGAATCCATTAATCTTCCGCTGGAATATATCGAATCTGATTTTGTAATTCCTATATCGAGAAATGATTTAAAAGAATCAATTCAAAGAGAACTTGATGTATTTATGTCTTTAATGAAAGAAGTAGAAAAGCAAGCAGGGGTGTCGCCTGATGTTATTTATGTTACAGGTGGTACAGCTAAATCTCCTGTTGTTAAGAATTGGTTGCAAAGCGCTTATAAAGATATAGAAATAATTGTAGGTGATGAATTTGCTAGTGTTTCATCAGGGCTTACCACCTGGGCTCATCGTTTATATAAATAATCCATAGGGTCAAGCCTTACATTTGTTATTTATAGTAAGAGAGACCGGAGTGATTTAAATTTAATCGCGCTACCACATTTTTTCACTTATACTTCGTAATGATAAAGAGGAAATATTTTTAATAGCATGACACAAGATAAAATAAAACCAGTGAGTGAGCAGGGATGGGTGTTGATATTCATCTGCTGGCTAATAGCTATGGCCGCTTTATTTGGTAGCTTGTTCTTTAGTGAGGTTATGGGCTTAAAACCTTGTGTTCTTTGCTGGTGGCAACGTATTTTTATTTATCCGTTAGCGGTATTGTTTCTGGTGGGGCTATTTCCCCAGAAGAATAAAGTGGATTGTTCCGTGGTGCGATATACTCTGCCGCTGGCTATTATTGGTTTGGGGTTTGCTATCTATCACTATCTAGTCTATTCGGGTTTTATTCCGGAATCTCTACAGCCGTGCAGTAAAGATTTGTCCTGTACAGAAATAAATCTGGAACTTATGGGTTTTGTCACTATTCCAATGCTCTCTATTTTTTCTTTTAGTGCCATTATTATGCTTTTACTTATTTACCGAAAAAGGTTTTATCAATGAAAAAAAATATGATTATTGTTGCTACTGCGATTTTGTTTATCTTACTTTTTATAATAGCTACTACCATATATAACAACAAGAAAGATAAAGAACTAAGCAGCGCTTCGCTGCAAAAAATTGAGCATTTGCAGCGCGATTACTCTCCTACGATGGGGCCGCCTGATGCAAAAGTAACGATAGTTGAGTTTTTTGATCCGGCTTGTGGTACATGCAGTGCTTTTTATCCTTTTGTGAAAAAATTGATGAAGGATAATCCGGGTAAAGTTAATTTGGTTTTGCGATACTTGCCTCTTCACCAAAATTCAGATGTTATCGTTAGTATCTTTGAAGCTGCACGCCTACAAAATCGTTTTCGACAAACGCTTGAACGGGCCTACCAAACAAGAGATGCATGGATCGAACACCATGTATCTAAACCTGAAAAGTTCTGGGTGCAACTTAGTGAGCTTGGTTTGGATATGGAAAAGTTAAACAAGGATATGCAGAGCGCTGATATTGCTTGGCGAATTAATCTGGACATGCTAGATGCAAAACAGCTTAACGTTAACAAGACGCCTGGTTTTTTTGTTAATGGAAAGCCGCTAGTGCATTTTGGCTACGAGCAACTTCAGCAACTAGTCGAGTCTGAGATTGCAGCTAATTATTAGTTTATTATCAAAAGTAGGGGGAGAATACTATCAACAGGCTCGAACCAACCTAACAAATTGAATACTATTGTATTACGCATTAAAACAGGCCAATATAAAGGCTTAGAGCGACTATTTTAAACACCAAAGGGCTACTTTAAGGAATGAAGTGATATTCTTAGAGTGAATCGAGCTGATTTACTTTAATTATGAGAATACATTGAGATACTTCCTCAAAATGGTTTGATAGTATAGCTATCTGGTTGTGTGAAAACTAAGCAACTAATCGTTGAACTAAAACATTAAATATTACATGGAGTGTATAAATTATGTTGGCCAAGCAATCTTTAAATTTTGATACTATTCTTTACCGAGTTAAATCAGGCGATAGTCTGAATAAAATAATTAACAATTATTACGGAAAGGTTTCCCTGCAAAGACGTAATGAAATAATTGCTACCATTCAGGCAGACAATCCGAAGCTTAAAAATTCGGATGTAATTCAAGCTAATCAACTATTGCAAATAGACATCCCTCCACAGTATTGCGCTGCACCACGTTCCCGAAAATTAACACCTCTTCTTAATATTGATAAAGCATTTTTAAAACCATTACAGCAACAATATCAAACTGCATCGCCCAAAGAGAAAAATTTTATGAGGACTTTAACGCCTTACATACTCGGTAGCGCTGGCGCTGCTACAACAATGGTCGATAAAACCTTTCAAACTAATGCACCATTAGTCGCCAAAATTGCAGAGCTTTATAATCAATATAAGGAAAACAAAATAACAAAAGGCCAATATGATGGTAGGCGTAATGCATTATTGAATAAATTAAAAACAAAACTCGGGCCAGTTAATTATTTACTTAATGGGAAAAGTTCACCTAATGAAGTTATACGTATTTCACGAACAAAGGGTAGTGCACCGACTAAAAATATTAGACAGCAAGTGTCGCGTATGGGGAGGTTATCTAAAATAGCTTCTAGAGGTGGTATTGTACTTTCTGCTGCTGGACTTGGGCTTGCTTGCTATAACATTGCCAATACAGATAACTCGAATAAAAAGAATGAAATATTAGTTGAAAGTTTAGGTGCGCTCGCGGGTGGAGCTGCGTACGGCATAATTGCAGGCGTTTCACTATTGTTGATGGCTACACCAGTTGGTTGGGTGGCGGCTCTTGTAATTGGTATTGGAAGTGTAGTGGCAGGCGCTTATGCAGGAAATTATGCTAAGAATTTGTATAATACTAATTTCAAGAAAGTAAATTTATCATCAAGCATGGGAGTTACACAATGGTGCAAGAAGTAGATGTAGTCGGCCAAATCGCATTATTTCTGTTTGGGGCAATTTTTGTGTGTGCTTTCATATTAATTGTTTACTCTGTCGTTATGCATAATATTCTTTATAAGCGGTTAGATCCGATCCTATTTCGTAATCCTTGGTTTTCATCAGCTGAACTAGCAATGTTCTCATCTTGGCCGCTGAGCTTGATAAAAGCGGGACATTATATGTTTTTACTTACGTTTCCGACTTATTCCAAGAAAAAACGTTTTATTGGTTTAGAACAGGAATTACCAATTGAATTATCTTTGATATTGGCAAGCAAAATATATATATGCATCTATATGTTATCAGGAGTAGTTGCTATTGCTTTCTTCATATTTATTTTTATTACTTAATTGATTTAAAATTTCATGAATAACGAATGAAGAATAATTGGAGTTAGAGTAAAATTTTAAGAAAAATCAAAAGAAATCATCTAGTTTTACTCTTATTTCAAATATAAGAAGTTACGTAAACAAGATGTAAAATAAAAACAGGGTTAGAGAGCACCAACAGTAGGCGCTTTAGGCGATTGTTTCTAATATTAGAGTTAATTGCTCTCTGGTACCTATTTAGATTTAATTTGAGCCGGTATTTATGCCGGCTTTCTTTTGTCGCTCATAAAAGGAGATGGAGGGATTTAAAAGTGAGCTATTGGTTTAATATTAATCCCTACGTCTTCTTTTTCTTCTATTTTATTATTTTGTAACAAGGTTTATATTTTTTACCATCTAATTTCATACGGTTTTGTTCTACAAACGATGCCAACAATGAATCCATATGCGCCATTATTTCGGCATCGCCATTAATTTCAAAGTGGCCATGTTTTTCGATCGCGCGTACTCCTTCATCTTTTACATTTCCAGCGACGACACCTGAAAAGGCACGTCTTAGATTTGCGGCGAGTAAATGCTTTTCTTGATCTGTATGTAAGACAAGGTTACGCATATTCTCGTGCGTGGGATGAAACGGACGTTGAAATTCTTCATCAATTTTAAGTAGCCAATTGAAGTGGTATGCATCTTTATGTTGTTTACGAAATTGGCGAACTTGTTCTATGCCTTTTGCCATCTTTTTAGCAACGATTTCTGGCTGGTTAATGATAATGCTATAACGTTTTTGTGCCTGTTCTCCTAATGTAGCCGCTATGAACTCGTCAATTTTTGTAAAGTATTCTTTAGAACTTGCTGGGCCAGTAAAGATTAAAGGGAATGGAATATGAGTATTTTCCGGATGTAACAACACGCCGAGAATATAAAGTATTTCTTCTGCGGTACCTACACCACCTGGAAAGACAATAATGCCATGACTCATACGAACAAAAGCTTCAAGCCGCTTTTCGATATCAGGCATGATAACCAAGTTGTTAACAATAGGATTAGGTGATTCAGCTGCGATAATGCCTGGCTCGGTAACCCCAAAATACTGTCCATCTTTAATACGCTGTTTAGCGTGACCGATGGTTGCCCCTTTCATTGGACCTTTCATTGCGCCGGGTCCACAACCCGTACAAATATCGAGGCCACGTAGTCCAGATTGATAGCCAATTTCTTTGGTGTAATCATATTCATTGCGCTTGATAGAGTGTCCACCCCAACAAACTACGAGTTTTGGATCGACTTCAGACTGCATAACGTTGGCATTTCTGAGAATATGAAAAATGGCATTGGTTATTCCATCCGATGTATCGAGATCAAAATTCGGGTTGTCATAAATTTCATCGGATAAAAATATAATATCGCGCAAAACAGCAAATAAATGCTCATTGATACCGATAATCATCTTTCCATCAACAAAGGCATGTGCCGGTGCATTAGACACTTCGAGTTTGATACCTTTTTCTTGCTGTATGACACGTATATCAAAAGATTGATATCGTTCCATCAGTTCTTTGCCATCATCCAACGTACTGCCGCTATTGAGTACCGCTAATGAGCAGTTACGCAAGAGGTTATATAAGCCACCTTGGCTGGCATCCAGCAATTTAGCGACTTCTGCTTTTGAAAGAAGAGCGAGGCGGCCAACAGGAGAGATTCGAGCATCAATTACTTCGTATTTCATTAAGTATCCTATGTTTTTGTATTTATAAGCTTAATACTAGGCGTCGGAACGTATTTATACAATAA
>Ga0316204_10005541_pt1 | contig 20652 bp, 13 predicted proteins | sample 6monrhotite_MG_2_FD_205661 | JGI IMG/M metagenome (GOLD analysis project Ga0316204, IMG submission 205661) | Microbial mat bacterial communities from mineral coupon in-situ incubated in ocean water Damariscotta River, Maine, United States -... | ecosystem: Environmental > Aquatic > Marine >... | reverse complement strand
TAAAAAAGCTGTCAAGTCTTTTTTTTCATCTTTTTCTAAAAATCATGCTGAATAGTTACAATGGAACTACGATACTTAATTACCACAAAATTCTATATGGCTCATAAATGCTCTTGATATTCTGAACGATAGTTTATGAATGAGAATGAGTTTCATCGTAATGGTGAAGCAGATCGAGAAATTAATCAGCTTGGCATTATTTTTCTAATTTATTCCAATTTGAGAAACAATAATATTTAGTGTAATATATTTAGTGCACTAAGTAAAATTTGGAAAGTAATACGATTTGAGTTTTTCCCGGATACTAATGTGATAACTATAATAAATTTATGTGCAGCATAAAGCATACCTTGTATTCAAGTTGAGATTTTGAATGTTATGACATAACAAACATGACGGTTAATAAAAATAAGAGTCAATAATTTTTTACAGGTATTAGATGACAACAGCTTTAAATCAATTAATGAAAGGTAATACTGATCATTTTTATATTCATAATATTATTGCATTAAAACCCAATCACATTGAGGTTCAAGAGCTCAAAGAAGCCGGTCATCTACCCCTTGAATTTGGTTCACGAATTTGGCGTTCCAGCTATCTGCTAATCGAATATTTGTCCAGATTTTCTTTCCAACCAGAAGATCAAATTGTTGAGTTAGGCTGTGGTTGGGGATTACCATCGACATATCTGAAAAAAACATTTAATTCGAACGTGATTGCTACCGATTTTGATCAAAATGTTGAGGTCTATCAGCAACTGATCAGCTCAATAAATGACGTCAATGTGGATTTTGAAAGGCATAGCTTTAGTCACCTTGGCAAACAAACTTTGAAAGACATAAACTACTTAGTTGGTGCAGATATTTGTTATTCGACTAGTAATGCTAATAAGTTGTATGAATTATTTGTCAATTACATGAACCAAACCGATGGTCATATAATTCTATCGGATAGCGGCAGAGCTCCATTTTTCAAACTGGTTGACAGACTGGCCACATTATTACCTGTGACAGTCAAAAAAATCACCTTGAAAAGACCGACTCGGTTAACTGGTTATGTCTTATATATTGGAAAAACTTCATGATAGTGCCCTTTGCGTGTTTATTAACGGTTCAAATTAACCCCTTATGTTTATAGATTAATGATTATAAACCTGCATGATGGTTTCCAGCTCCTTTACTATTTTGTCCTGTTCTATTTGAGGAATATTATTGAATTCATCAAAAATTTTACCCTGGCGATGTTCAATTATAAAATCATAAACATAGTCACAGCCATTGTGACAAATTTGTTCAATAATATCATCGTATTGAAATGGGTCCACTTCTTCCTGATCAGGGCCAAACCAGAATGATAAGCCTTTGCTCAGAAATTCATGATAGGGTAGATAATGTGAGCCGTCACATGAAAAATTCAGGCTGATCATGCCATTGACAATATTGATTGAACCGGCACGCAAATAAATGGTTTCATCAGCAAAACGCAATTGCCTGAAGTATTCAAATATTTGAGGTATGGCTGACTCCGGAACCGTTGCCAGTTCGGAATAAGGACGTCTGGGGTAAGCCAGACAGATATCCGGGTCATTCAATTCGTTCATGGTCAGGATACGATAATTATAGGGGTCATCCAATAACCAGATAGTGGTACGACTGCTGGAAAAATGGAATTTGCCATGAAAAATTCCATGTTCACAAATCAAAACCTCCATCAGAGCAAAAACATTGTCAATGTTATTGTCCATATCGCTCTGCAGTCGATGCTGGGAAAATAATCCGCTGCGAATCGCAGGATCACCTTTAATTTGTTGCCATTTGTAATTTTCTTTATAAAGCTGATTGGTACCGGGAAGTTCACGTAAATCATAATCCACGCCAAGGTAACCAATGAGTTGTTTTTCTGTATCTTTTATAACATGAATGGCGGTAATCGAAGGGCGTTTATTGTGTTTGCTGATATAAGCTTCGGACAGGGAAAAATCAGTATCACTAAAATCCTGCTGCATATAGGGACGATTTGACCGATCTCTATACAGACTGACAGCATCGCTGCCGTCACGTGAAACTGTGTGGGTGATCTGAATACCCTGTGCATCCATTACATATAAGAATTTACAGTATTTAAATGTAGGAAAGGCTGTACGCAGGTGTGTTTCGAGCTTTTCTCTATTTGAAATATTAATTTGCAGTATTTGTGCTAATTCTGAAAGAGGTTGTTTAAGCAACTCAACCAGAATTTTTCGCTGTTCAGCGATGGTTTGTTGAAGGACGGTTCGCATATAACTTGTAAAATACCCAGGCTTTAGTCAAACTAAAAAGAATATATAATATCACAGATTTATTAACACTCTATTGCAAATTAGCGCCATTGGTTTTTTTGCTGACTGTTTTAAAAAATCTGGTTAAAATAATTATTTTATAAACTCATTAACTGAAATTGTAGCTTATTTTGTCTATTAAATTATTTTTTTATCTAATACTGTTTACTGTCTCGGCACAGGCCTTTGGTTATATGGAACACTCTGCTGGAGAAAACTATGTCGGACAGAAAGTCTGTGCCCAATGCCATTTAAAACAATCTATTCAATGGTCCGGTTCACATCATGAGCAGGCGATGCAAAAAGCAACGCTGGATTCAGTGCTCGCTAATTTTAACAATGCACAGTTTACTCGGCATAACATAACCAGCACTTTTTTTTTCAAAGCCAATGAATTCTGGGTTAATACGGATAATCCAGAAGGCGATATGCAGGATTATAGGATTCAATATACTTTTGGGGTCTATCCATTACAGCAGTATTTGATCGCAATGCCCGGGGGGCGTTTGCAGGTTCTGGATATAGCCTGGGATGCTCGCCCCGAAAGTCTGGGGGGACAGCGGTGGTTTGCATTGCATCCGGATAAATCGGATGCCGATGATGTTTTGCATTGGACAGGCCCTAATCTCAACTGGAATTATATGTGCGCTGACTGTCACTCGACAAATTTGAAAAAAAACTACGATCCCACAGCACAAACTTATGCAACGCAATGGTCGGCAATAAATGTATCCTGCGAAGCTTGCCATGGAGCGGGCCGGAAACATCAACAATGGGCATTGTCCCATGGTGAAAAAGCTGAAAGCAAGGATGATTCCGAAGAAGTGTATAACAATAAGGGACTCAGTATCGTCCTAAATGAACGCAAAGGTGTGGTCTGGCGTCAAAATCCTGATAATGGTAAACCGTTTCGTTCTTCGCCTCGTCTGAGTCAGACAGAAATTGACACCTGTGCCCGCTGTCATAGTCGTCGTGGCCAAATGGCACATCCCAAAGCCGGTGACCGGTTTATGGATAACTACCGGCCGTCCTTATTAACATCGGGGCTTTATCATGTCGATGGTCAAATTCAGGATGAAGTTTATGTTTATGGCTCTTTTCTGCAAAGCAAAATGTATCAGGCTGGCGTGACCTGCTCTGATTGTCATGATCCGCATATCGCCGGCTTAAAGCTACCCGGTGATCGGGTCTGTAATCGATGCCACCAGCCGGAAAAATTTCGCACTATCGAGCATCATCATCACCCGGCCAGTGCCAATACAACTTGTCTGGATTGTCATATGCCGGTAAAAACTTATATGGGAGTCGATCAACGACATGATCATAGCTTCCGGATCCCTCGTCCTGATATCAGCCAGACACTGGAGACGCCGGGTGTCTGTCATCGCTGTCATGCTGATAAACCGCCTAAGTGGGCGACTGAACAAGTGACTCGCTGGTACGGTGATAAAAAATCCGGACTACAGCAATATGCGCCGATACTTGATGCTCAGCGCAAACAAATTAACCATAACAATCAGCAGATAAAAAAACTTCTGCAGGACAGTAATCAGCCGGTAATTGCCCGTGCCACAGCCCTGAGTCTGCTTAGCGGTGGTATTGATACTGCAATGTTACAGCTTATTGAACAACAACTGCATAGTGATAATGCTATGCTAAGAGTGGCTGCACTCATGGCGCTGGGTTCCTGGTCAGAATCAAATGGTATGGCGTTTGATAAAATTGCCCAACTGGCATTTCCGTTTCTGGACGACCCGATAAGGTTGGTGCGCCTGGAAGCCGCTCGGATTCTGGCACCGCTAGACGAAACCCAACTGCAAACGGCACAACAGAAAAGTTTGCAAAGTGCACGTCAGGAATATATTGACAGTCTGTTATTTAATGCTGAACGGCCGGAATCCCAGGTTAACCTGGGCAATTATTATCTGCAAATGAATGACTATGAAAAGGCCGAAAAAGCCTATCGTTTGGCCCTGAGTTTACAACCAAAATTTGTGCCTGCATGGGTTAATCTGGGTAATTTTTATAGTGAACTGAATCGGGATAAAGATGCATTACAAGCCCTTGAACAGGGATTAAAACAGACTCCGGAACCGGAAAATGCCGATTTATACTATGCACTGGGGTTGACTCAGGTACGCTTAAAAAAGATAACTGAAGCTTCTAAATCGCTGGCCAAGGCAGCACAGCTGTCACCGGATAATGCCTATTATAGTTATGTCTATGGTATTGCACTGAATTCTTATAAAGGGCCTGAAGAGGCATTGGTGTTTCTGCAAAAAGCCCATCAATTGAATCCGCACAACCGTGATATTCTTAGCTTGCTGGTGTCAATCAATCGCGATACAGGGAATATCAAAATGGCTCTTAACTTTGCCGAAAAAGTTCAGGCCCAGGAACCCGAAAATCCCGAGGTCAAGACGCTGATCATGCAATTAAAAACACTTTTGCAATGAGAATATTCTTCACTTCTGGTACAATTTCGATTTTTTAACCGACTTGAACTTATTAATATGCTTGGGCCGATAATTTACAGACTGTAACTGTAACCCATTTAATTAAAATTCAGATAACAACTAAGATTAAAACATAAGATCAAAAAAATGAGCAAAAAATTAATCAAAATCGCTACCCGTAAAAGTCCCCTGGCATTGTGGCAGGCTTATTTTGTTCGAGATCAGTTATTAGCACATCATGAGGATTTACAGGTTGAGCTGATCAAAATGACTTCCAAGGGTGACAAAATCCTCGATGTGCCATTGGCCAAAGTCGGTGGTAAGGGGTTATTTGTTAAAGAATTAGAGGCGGGATTACTGGCTGGTGATGCCGATATTGCGGTTCATTCCATGAAGGATGTTCCGGTCGATTTCCCGGAAGGCTTACACCTGGCGATAATCTGTGAGCGTGAAGATCCCAGAGATGCCTTTGTTTCTAATACCTTTGCTCAATTGGATGATCTGCCACAGGGTGCTGTTGTCGGTACATCCAGTTTGCGTCGTCAAAGTCAGTTGCTGAAATATCGTCCTGACTTACAAATCAAATTTTTACGCGGTAATGTCAATACTCGACTGCAAAAGCTGGATGATGGTGAATATGATGCTATTATTCTGGCCGCAGCGGGCCTCATTCGTCTGGAAATGAAAGATCGTATCAGTAGTTACTTAACCACTGAACAAAGCTTGCCTGCAATGGGGCAGGGTGCTGTCGGCATTGAGTGTCGGGTCGAAGATCAATTGACTCAAGAGTTAATTGCCCCGCTGGGACATGAGGAAACCACAATTCGATTGACTGCTGAACGGGCATTAAACAAGCATCTTGAAGGTGGCTGTCAGGTGCCAATTGGTGGTTTTGCCGAGTTGGCCGATAATAAGATATCCATGCGTGCTTTTGTCGGCTCTCCTGATGGTAAAGATCTGGTGGAAGGCAGTATTTCCGGTCCGGCAGAGGATGCCGAGCAATTGGGTATTCAACTGGCCGATGATCTGCTGGCCCGTGGTGCCAGAGAAATTCTGGCTGAAGTCTATAAAAACGGTCTCTAACCACGATCCTTTAAACTGAGACCCTGATTCTTTGAATCAGGGTGAAGGCCTGAGCTTGATAAGCTGACACACTTCATTGATCCCCTGCAGTATCCTCGGGGTATGTCGGACCAGGAGATTTGGATTGACAGCATAGAGTCGATTATTTTTTACTGCATTTAGAAATGGCCATTGTTGCCAGCGTTCTAACCATATTGCTGATGATTCGGCCATCCCGGTGGCGATAATAATTTCCGGATCCTGTTGTAAAATTGATTCTATCGTCGGTGAATTCGTTAGACCGATGGTTTTGGCAAAAATATTCTCGCCACCACACAGGGATATCACTTTCGATATCAAATGCTCCTGATTGACACTCATAACAGGATTGTTCCAGATCTGAATGAAAGTGCGCTTTGGCTGTTCTTTTTTCTTGCTTTTGTAGGTCTGTTTTAATTGTTCAAACTGATCAGTAAAAGCCCTGGCGCTATGCTCGGCATCGTTTTCCGTCGCCATCAATCTACCCAATTGCATGATGGTCCTGGGAATATCCATAAAATCCCCGGGTTCACTGATATATACCGTGAGTCCCAGTTTTTTTAATTGTTGTATTTGATGTTGTGGATTACCACTTTTCCAGGCTATGACCAGATCAGGTTGCAGGATGAGGATGTTTTCCATATCCAGTGCATTATAGCTGCCGATCTGCGGTAATTTTTTTGCTGCCTCAGGATAATCACTAAAACTGACTACCCCCTGGATATACCTGGCACCACCGGCGGCATAGATCAGTTCGGTAATTCCCGGAGATAAACTGATCACCCTGGTGGCCGGTTGTTTCAGAGTGATAATCAGCCCACTATCATCCTGTACCTGAATTTGAGCCATAGCAGAATGACTGAAAATGAACATCAAAAGCAGCACAAGTGTGTTGAAATGGTAACGATTCATATAAGCTTTTCATTTTCTAAAGGTATAAAAAGGGTATGATCTCCGTCATTCAATTGATGGATGGGACAGTCATATAACTGACTGAGATTATCGCTGGTGAGAATTTCGGCAGTGGCGCCGGACAGCCATTGACCATCGTTAAATAATAATAAAATATGATCGCAAAAACGGTAAGCCATATTGGGATCATGGATAACCATAATCCCACATTGTTTATTCTCACTGAATTGTTGCTGCAATAATGACAGGATTTCCAGTTGTGCCTTAATGTCCAGATGATTGACCGGTTCATCAAGAAGGTAATAATCAGGGTTCTGGGTCAAAAGTGTCGCGAGGTTAAGCCGGCGTTTTTCACCTCCGGAAAGAGTATTTATTGACCGTTCAGACAAGTCTAACAGTCCAACGGTTTTTAGTGCTTCCTGGGCCAGTTGACGATCCTGTTTATCTTCCCATTGCCAATTATGAATAAAGGGATGGCGACCAATGAGCGTAGCTTCCATAACAGTGCATGGGAAATTATATTCATACTCCTGCAGCATGAGTCCCATATGTTTTGCCAGGATAATGCGTTTATAGTCCTGGATGCCTTTTTGGTTTAGTGTGATGGCACCATGATTTGCATTGCGAAGACCAATCAGGGTTTGTAACAAGGTGGTTTTGCCAACACCGTTAACGCCCATAATGCCCCAGAACTCACCGGGATTGAAGCTGATGTCAAGCTTTTCGCATATCAGTTTCTGTGCGATTGAAAGCGTCAAGTTTTTAGTTGTGAGAGCTGTTGTTAGAGACATACTACTGACTTCTTCTTAACAAATACAGAAACAGGGGCACGCCAATTAGTGCAGTGAGCACACCAACAGGCAATTGCTGTGGTGCCAGAACTGTTCTGGCCAGAGTATCCGCGATTATCAGTAAAGCGCCTCCTAACAGAGCACTGGCTGGTAGGAGTAATCGGTGATCGGTGCCAATGATCAGTCGAACCAGATGAGGAATGACCAGGCCAACAAAGCCGATACTGCCGGCCAGGGCAATAGCACCGGCAGTGAGTAAGGAAGACAGAAAAAATATAACTCCCCTTAAACGCCGGGTGTCAATACCCAGACTACCGGCCTGAATATCACCCCATAATAAAATATTCAACTGGCGGCTAATCGACAGGGCTAAAAGCAGACCGAACAACAAAATCAGATAAGAGGGTAATAATGGACGATCATAACTGAGATCTCCCATAAGCCAGAACAACATACCATGAATTTTTTCAGCCGGCGCAATAACCAGTACAAAACTGATCAAGGCTCCCCAGCCGGAGGCCAGAATAATACCAGTGAGTAACAGACGGGATATGCTCCAGCTACCTTTACTGTGAGCAAATGAAAATACCATTAAAATTGATAGCAGGGCCCCCAAAAAAGCACTGCCGGTCAGCCAAAGGCTATGAACGCCAAAAAGCATTGCCAGTAAGGCGGCAAAGGCGGCGCCACCGGAAACGCCCAGAACATAGGGATCAGCCAATGGATTTCTTAATAAAACCTGCATCAGTACCCCGGCTAGAGATAATAGAGCTCCTGCAGCAAAAGCCGCCAATGCTCTGGGCAGTCGAAGCTCAAGGATCAGGCTTTGGTGCAAGGGCGAGGCCGTACCATCCACCAGGGATAATAGTTCTGTAATTGACAGGCTGCCAGAGCCGCTTGACAGCGCAAAGATAAAACTGATAACTACCAGAATAAAAAGGCCGGATAAAAAAATAAAGGGATGCTGTTTAAACTTCATTATGTCAAACACTATTTTTGATTAATCCTGCTATTGGCATAGGATAAGCTCAAAATCATTACAAAACTGCGACTACATCTGATAGTGAATGGAAGTGAATACGAATCGATCCGGTTGTTTATAATCATAGCCACCTTGTTTGGTCAGGATATAGTCTTTATCAAACAGGTTATCGATTTTTGCTTTAACAGTCCAATGTTTATTAAATTGCCAGGCTGCGCGAATATTCATCAAACCAAAACCCGATAACTGCTCTCGTTCATCTGTTCTATCGTATCGTTTTGAACTGGCTATCACTGAAGCGCCATAGCTTAGGGCGCCAGATGTTTTATCAAGTGACACATTCAGATTTTTTTTGCTTCTTCTGGGTAGTAATTTTCCAGTTGCCCTGTCTACCGGATTGATATACGAAGCATTTCCGGTAAATTTCCAGCCATAAAATTCGGTTGCGACGGTCAATTCGATTCCGTCAATATCTGCCTTAGCAACATTCTCCATCATACTGATGGCTGGATAGGAATTGACATAGGTGATCAGGTTATCAACTTTGGTATCAAAATAATGGGCCGTCCAAAATATTTGTCCAGTGGTAATTTCTACTCCAAAGTCAAAACTTTCTGATTCTTCAGGTTTGAGATCCGGGTTGCCTTTGAAAAATGCATCGGCAGGCCAGTATAAATCATTAAACGTGGGGGTTTTGAATGCAGTACCATAGGATGTAGTAATGCGGACGTTTTTATCCAGAGAAAATCCGCTCGCAATTCCCCAGGTGTTGTGGCTGCCAAAAGCTTCATTATCATCATAACGGAAAGTAATCTGAGAGTTAAAAATCTCGCCATCATAGAGATATTGCGAGAAAAAGGCCTGGTTCCAGCGACTGTCCTCCTCATAATCGGTGGAACTATCGACTTTGTCTTTTTTATAATCCACACCAATGGTCAATAAATCCGAGTCTTGAATGACGAAGTCATTTTGCCAGCTGATAAAATCCGTTTCGGTATTAAATTTTGTCTTCGGATCAACAAAATAATAACCCTTGGCCGGTGGCTTATATAAAGTGTTATATTGCTTATCATAGCTTCGGCTTAATTTTAATTGACTGTTCCAGACATCATTGACCGAGAAATCGACAACACCGTTTAACACTTGTTGAATGAAATCTGTTTGGCTGCTTTTATCACTATAACCATCAAAATCAGAATCGCCCTCGCTACGTAAAAACTGACCTGAAAGTTTCGTATCTTTGTTCACTTTATGGCTGGCGCTTACCTGCAGGGAATAATTATTATATGCATCATCATCTTGATCTGCAGGATTTTCTACGCCCCATGAGTCTCGACCATAAAAGTCATAACCATCGGTTTCAAATGTAGAAACACCTCCGCTAAACTGTGTTGTATCATTACCGTCAGCATAACTGGCGGTCACTTCTCTGGTATTATCACTACCAAAACCGACACTGGCTGAGGCCGTCTTTTTACCGCCTGCCTGTGTGAAAATTTGAACAACGCCGCCAATAGCATCTGAGCCATACAGACTTGAACGGGGTCCTCGGACCACTTCGATGCGTTGAACCTGTGCTATGGGCAGGTATTCGATGGCTGTTGTGCCGCTGGTTGCAGAACGAACGGGAACGCCGTCAATCAGAAAAAGAACATGGTCGATATTGGTTCCTCTTAACGATATGCCGGAAATGCTGCCAAAACCGCCATTACTGGTAAAACTGACTCCGGGTGTTGTCCGTAGCGCCTCAATAACAGAACTCGCCTGAGTGCGTTCTATGTCTTCCCGTGTGATCACACTGACCGGTGCCAATGTTTCATCCACCGTTTTAGCCGTTCGAGCGGCTGTGACGATAATTTCAGGGGCTTCTAATTTGGAGTCGGATGTGCTTGCTTGAACTGCCGAGCTAATGGCTGACTGCAGCAAAATCGTCAGTATTACCGAGTTTTTAAGTGAGGGAAAATAAAAATTCATAAAGATCCTTGAAACACACACCCCGTGTGTAAGAGAAAAACTGAAAAAGCGGGGTGAGTATAAAAAGGACCAGGAAAACAGTTAGCAGATTGATTGGCTGAATCATTGTTATTCTGACCCATTGCTTGCCCACCGCACGCGCTAAGGTTATTCCTAAAGTCGGTCTCCGGGCTTATGAAGAACTGATTGATGTGTGTTATAAAAATAATCAGTTAGCGATAGTGCCTTCCCATATTTTCATACAGTGGCTGTTACTATCTTACGTGCATTTACCGTTGCGGGGGCAGCGTTGGACTTTCACCAACTTCCAAATTATTAATTTACCTTCAGGAAGAGTGGCTTATTTTAGGGATCACCTTGAACAGTGTCAAGAATAAAAGGCTGGCCTTTAACGGCCCGTTTCAGCCAATGGCAGGGACATACTATTTAAAAAATATCAACGCTGCGACTTTTCGATATTCACTGGTGAGGATGTTAAAGGTACGGCAGGCTGCACCAGTATCCATAAAATCCATGGCTAATTTGTTTTGTGATATGTGCTGCAAGATGCTCTTATCAGGAAACAGGGCACCGGAACCAGTACCAATCAGAAAAATGTCCGCGTCATAGTCAGTCAATGTCGTTATGCAGTCCAGATTAAATTGGGCAAAGCTCTCTGGCAAGGTATCATGGAGCAATTGGTTTTGGTAGACAAGCGTCGTTGATGAAATTTCCACAAAGTCGTCATCTTGAACCTGATTCGAATTGATGTTTCTATTGGGTTTGATTATTTTGGCACAATGAGTGTCATATGAATGAAAAGAATAAGAATTTTCAATGGTTTCTAGCTGTAACATTGTTTTTCCAAATTAGCTTTAAGGTACTTGTCTGAAATAATCATTTTTTAATAATACAGTCACATTTTGGATCAAAATGGTCAGGAAGTAACGGTTTTTAACCGCATTAGATAAAAAACTTGAAAAAAAAGGAAAAAAGACAATTTAGTGATTGACAGCACCTCACAGGGTTAGTATTTTTACAGGTTTTAATATTCAATCTTGAATCTGCAACGTTGGGATTCAGGTATTTTTCCGAGGCCACTTTTTTGAACGACGATTTTCAGCGAATTAAACGTTTACCCCCATATGTTTTCAATATCGTTAACGAGTTGAAAGCCAAAGCAAGGGCACGAGGGGAAGACATTATTGATTTTGGTATGGGGAACCCGGATCAGCCGACTCCCCAGCATATTGTCGATAAAATGGTTGAGGCCACCCAGCGTAATGATACCCATCGCTATTCGATGTCACGAGGTGTACCGCGTTTGCGTAAGGCTATATGCAATTGGTATAAACGCAGTTATGATGTCGAGCTGGATCCGGAATCAGAAGCCATTGTGACCATTGGCTCCAAAGAAGGTTTGGCGCACCTTGCTTTGGCAACTGTTGGCCCGGGAGACGCAGTACTGGTTCCGAATCCTTCTTATCCTATTCATCCCTATGGTTTTGTAATAGCCGGAGCCGATATTCGTCATGTACCTATGACGCCCAATGTGGATTTCTTTGTCGAGCTGGAAAAAGCCATTAAAGATTCCTGGCCTAAACCCAAAATGCTGGTATTGAATTTCCCGGGCAATCCAACCACTCAATGCGTTGAGTTGGAGTTCTTTGAAAAAGTGGTGGCTATTGCTCGTGAGCATAATATCTGGGTCGTCCATGATATTGCTTATGCTGAAATTGTCTTTGATGGCTATAAGGCTCCCTCAATCCTTCAGGTTCCGGGTGCCAAGGATATTGCGGTGGAATTCTATTCACTGTCCAAAACCTACAATATGCCAGGCTGGCGTGTAGGTTTTATGTGCGGTAATTCGACCCTGGTGGCTGCTTTGACGCGTATGAAGTCATATCTGGATTACGGCATGTTTACACCCATTCAGGTCGCGGCGATTCATGCGCTGGACGGGCCTCAGGATTGCGTTAAAGACATATGTAATATGTATCAGATTCGCAGAGACGTTCTATGCTCAGGACTGGATTCAGTGGGCTGGATCGTTGAAAAACCAAAAGCAACCATGTTTGTCTGGGCTCCGATTCCTGAAGAGTATAAAGACATGGGCTCTTTGGAATTTGCCAAAAAATTACTGACTGAAGCAAAAGTCGCGGTATCGCCAGGCATCGGTTTTGGTGAATATGGGGATGATCATGTCCGTTTTAGTCTTATTGAAAATGAGCATAGAACCCGACAGGCACTGCGTGGCATCCGGGAAATGTTTAAAAAAGATAAAGTAGGCCTGTTTAGAGAATAATTTTTAGTCCCCACAGCCTGCGCTGTTTTCAGGTGGCAGGCTTTCAATAAAAAATAATCATTTAGTTTAATTTTAGGCGGGACAATTGTGCTATAATTCTCGCCCAAAATTTACATAAAAATTGGAGAAGCAATTGGAACCGGTTAAGGTTGGCTTATTAGGCTTGGGCACCGTTGGTGGTGGCACGGTCAATGTGTTGCAACGTAATGCAGAAGAAATTTCACGCCGCGCAGGACGTGGCATAGTGATCAGTCATGCTTCGGCACGTGATATCAACAAACCCCGTATCTGTCGCACGGAAGACATTCAGTTAACAGAAAATCCCAATGATGTGGTTTCCGATCCGGAAGTTTCCATTGTCGTTGAGTTAATTGGTGGTGATACTCTGGCTCGTGAACTGGTGCTAAAAGCCATTGCCAATGGTAAACATGTGGTTACGGCCAATAAGGCATTAATCGCCAAACACGGTAATGAAATTTTCTCAGCCGCCCAGAAGCAGGGGGTAATGGTAGCTTTTGAAGCGGCTGTCGCCGGCGGCATTCCAATTATCAAAGCCATTCGTGAAGGTCTTGCGGGTAATAATATTCAGTGGCTGGCGGGTATCATTAATGGTACCGGTAACTTCATCCTTACTGAAATGAGAGACAAGCAACGTGATTTTGATTCAGTGCTGGCAGAGGCTCAACGCCTGGGTTACGCAGAAGCCGATCCAACCTTCGATGTGGAGGGAATTGATGCGGCTCATAAATTAACCATTCTTGCTTCTATCGCCTTTGGTATCCCGCTTCAATTTGAAAAAACCTTTACTGAAGGCATTAGCAAAATTACCCGGGATGATGTGGATTATGCCAGTGAACTGGGTTATACCATCAAACATCTGGGAATATCACGTCGCACGGAGCAGGGAATTGAACTTCGAGTCCATCCCACTCTAATCCCTAAAAGACGCTTAATCGCCAATGTTGATGGGGTTATGAATGCGGTATTGGTCAAAGGTGATGCCGTTGGACCCACTCTTTACTATGGTGCTGGTGCCGGTGCTGAACCAACAGCCTCGGCAGTGGTCGCTGATATTGTCGATGTCGTGCGGGTGCTGACCTCTGATCCAGAAAACCGGGTGCCTCATCTGGCTTTTCAACCGGAATCCTTATCTGATTTTCCGATATTGCCAATGGAAGAAATTGAAACAGCCTATTATCTGCGAATTTCAGCTTCTGATGAGACTGGTGTGTTGGCTAATATTACCCGTATTCTGGCCGATAATGGCATCAGTATTGATTCCATGTTGCAAAAAGAACATGAAGCAGGTAGTGATAAGGCAACGATAATTATCATTACACACAATACTATTGAGAAAAACATGAATGTGGCTCTGGACAAAATACATTCCCTGGATGTGGTGGATGGTGATGTGATTCATATTCGTCTGGAACATCTTGATGCTGATTAGCCTGTATCGTTTTGTCTAACCGAGTCACCTTTATTATGCCGGGTCTTCTCGACCCGGTACCTTATCTCGATAAGCTCCCCCATCAGGAATTACCTGAATTAAGCATTTTTTCCACCATCCTGTCTCGTGGCAGATGGTCTATTCCTGAATCACTAAATGACAGTGATAATTGTTTTTATGACTGCTTATATAATCAGTTTGCCTTAAACAAATATGTCGATTCTGAAAGCTCAAAGTGGCAATCTCAATCCAGTCAGAAGCAAACAGCCATCGCCGCTGTTTCACTGCTTCATGATCGTGAAAAATATGTCTCGGAACAAGTACAGCCATTGCAGGATTCTGAATTAAATGGCAAATGGATAATGAGAATTGATCCCTGTTTTATGACTCCCGATCGGGATCAACTGATTATGGCCCGGACCCAGAATATGGCTATTACCATGCCGGAGGCACAACAACTGGTAGACACCATCAATAATTTTTTTTCTGCCTTTGCTGAAGAGCGTTTTTGGAAACTTTATGCGCTGTCGCCCGATCGTTGGTATATCGTTTCGGATAAGGCTATTAATATCCACACAGTGCCGCCTGAAAAAGTGCTTGGACAATCACTTAAAGCTTATTTATTAAGCGGTGAAGATAGTCAACATTGGCTAAACCTGTTTAATGAGATGCAAATGATTCTGCATCAAAGCCCCATCAATAAACAGCGCCTTGCAGAAAAAAAATTACCGATTAATAGTGTCTGGTTTTGGGGTGCAGGGCGAGCAGTTGAGTTTTCTTCAGAAATTAAAGAAGCTTCCAGTTCAGCATTACAACCGCTTATTTATACGGATAATATTTTTGCCAAAGGCCTGGCTCGTATTATTCGGCAACAGGAACGGGACTTACCTGGTGAATACCAGACTGTTGTTGGGAATCATGAGAGGGAATTTATTTATATAGTAGAAGATTTAATGCAGGCTGTTAATAATCGGGATATTTTCAGCTGGGTCGGTTTACTACAGCAGTTTGAAAAAAGGTATCTGCAAAGTTTGCTCAAAGAAATACAGTCCGGACACATTAAGCAAGTCGAATTTATTTCCCCGTCAGGAACAAAGCTTTTTCTTAGCAGGAAATTATTACGTCGATGGTGGCGCAGGAAATTACCCTTTCATGCTTTTTTAACGCCAGGTTAATTAGTGGCCATCATCTAACTTCCCCCTTTCTTTAGAAGGGAGGTTGATAAATTGTCAAATCAGCTGGCTAAATGTTCCAGCAGGCCAGTAAGATATTCGAATTGTTTGCTGACATTACTTTCTTTTTTCAGTAAGCGCAGTTTATTATTGCCATCAAGTTTATAAAGCACCGATTTGGTCTGAATGAGATTGATGATTTTCATGGGATCAATATTCGGTTGCTCGCTGAAAATAATACGGCCACCCTGATCGCTATAATCAATGCTTAAAATATCCAATGGGGTTGCCATAAGTTTTAACGAGGTAATGGCAAATAGATTTTTTATCTGCTCGGTCAGTAAACCAAATCGGTCGATCATTTCTACCTGAATATCTTTCAGTCCGACATCATTTTTGGCATTGGCTATGCGTTTGTACATGACGAGGCGAGTGTGTACATCCGGCAGATAATCGTCAGGGATCAGCGCAGGTATGTGCATATCTATTTCAGTGCCATGATGTGCTGCTGTTTCAATTTCAGGATCTTTGCCTTCTTTTAGGGATGTTACCGCCCGTTCCAGTAATTCTGTATAGAGGGTAAAGCCAATTTCCTGAATTTGGCCACTTTGATCTTCACCCAATAATTCCCCGGAACCACGAATTTCCAGATCGTGAGTCGCCAAAGTAAAGCCGGCCCCCAGGTCTTCAATGGCTTCAATAGCTTCCAGACGTTTGACAGCGTCGGCGGTGATCAATTTTTTTTCAGGAATGGTCAGGTAAGCATAAGCTTTATGGTGAGAGCGACCGACACGCCCGCGTAACTGATAGAGTTGTGCCAGACCAAAGCGATCGGCCCGTTCAATGATAATCGTATTGGCGGTAGGTATATCAATGCCGGTTTCAATAATGGTGGTACAAACCAGAATATTAAAACGCTGATGATAAAAATCACTCATGATCCGTTCGAGTTCTTTTTCACGCATTTGACCATGGGCTACATCGACTTTGGCTTCTGGAAGCAATTCACTAAGCTCCCGGGCTTTTTTGCCAATGCTGTCAATATTATTATGCAATACAAATATCTGTCCCCCGCGCATTACTTCACGCTGACAGGCCTCCCTGATAGTGTCGTTATTCCATTGCAGTACAAAGGTTTTAATGGACAGGCGACGGGCCGGCGGCGTGGCTATAATGGAAAAATCCCGTATACCAGAGAGTGACATATTCAATGTTCTTGGAATAGGGGTCGCAGTGAGAGTCAGAATGTCCACCTTGCTGCGCAACTTTTTGAAGCGTTCTTTCTGACGGACACCAAATCGATGTTCTTCATCAATAATAACCAGACCCAGTTGTTTATATTTAATACCTTCCTGTAACAACTTGTGGGTACCAATAACGATATCAATGGTACCTTCAGCAACACCTTTAAGAATGGTTTCCTGTTCTTTTTTGTTCTGAAAGCGGGACAAGCCGGCAATTTTAATGGGCCATTCAGCAAAACGGTTCTGGAAGTTTTCAGTGTGTTGCTGACTGAGCAATGTCGTCGGTACCAAAATAGCTACCTGTTTACCGGCTGATACCGCAACAAAAGCAGCACGCATGGCCACTTCAGTCTTACCAAAACCAACATCGCCACAAACCAGACGGTCCATCGGCCTGGGGCCACTCATATCCTCTATGACATTTTCGATGGCTTGTTGTTGATCGGCGGTTTCTTCAAAAGGAAAACCACTGACAAAGGCATGATATTGCTGCTCATCAAAGCGATAGATGAAGCCCTGTTGTGCCTCACGCTGCGCATAAATTTCCAGTAATTCCGCAGCAACATCACGGATTTTCTCCCGCGCCTTACGTTTGGCTTTTTCCCACTGACCGCTACCCAGTTTGTGCAAGGGTGCAGTGTCAGGGTTGGAACCGGTATAACGGCTGATAAGATGTAAAGAAGCCACCGGGACATAGAGCTTGTCACCTCCGGCATATTCCAGAGACAGAAATTCTGTGGTTTCATCATCAATAGTGATGGTTTCCAGTCCGAGATAGCGTCCGACACCATTATCCTCATGAACCACTGGTGCACCAATTTGCAGTTCCGCCAGGGTATTGATGATGGCATCACTGTCCTGAGATTTTGTCTTCCTTCTGCGCCGTTGCATGACCTGCTGGCCATACAGCTGAGATTCACTGATTAAGGCGATGTCGGGTAATTGCAGACCCTCATCGATTGGGGCAGTACAAATTCCGAGACTCTTATCAGAATCCAGGAATTCATCCCAGCCGGAAAAATTTTTCGGATAAATTTTATAAGGTTTAAATAAATCCAGCAGCGTTTCTCTGCGACCTGCTGTTTCTGCACAAAACAATACTCTTTGTTGCGCTTGTTCGGCTGTTTGCAACTGTAATTTAAGCTTTTCAAGAGCGTTATCTGTTTTTGTGGAAATAGTTAATAAAGCTGGCTTCTCGCTGTTAAAATTATAAACACCAGCTTTATCCTGAAATTCAAAACTCTGTGAAATAATACGGGGATAGCGTTTTAATTGAGCAAACAGCTCATCGGTTTTTAAGAATAGTTGAGGTGGTGGCAATATCGGACGTGATATATTGTGTCGGTATTGCTCATAACGTTGCTCGGTATCATGAATAAATTGCTCGGTGACCGTTTCCAGATCGGTAAAGTTAACGATTATGGACTGCTCAGGAAGGTAATCAAACAGTGTCACGGTTTGTTCAAAAAACAAGGGTAGATAATATTCAATACCGGCAGGGGAAATTCCCTGTCCAACTTCGTTATAAATATTACTATCCGTAAGATCGCCGCCGAGAATATTACGATACTGTTCCCGAAACCTTTCGATACTCTGTTTGTCCAGGGGAAATTCGCGGGCAGGCATCATATTTATTGAGTCAACAGTATTTATTGAACGCTGACTCTCAACATCAAAAGTTTTGATGGTATCAATTTCATCATCGAACAGATCCAGACGATAGGGCAGAGGACTGCCCATAGGGTATAAATCGATAATACTGCCACGAACCGCAAACTCGCCGTGTTCATAGACATTATTGACACAGAGATAACCGCTTTTTTCCAGCTCACGGCGAAACTGATCAATATCAAGCGTCATACCCTTATTTAATAGCAGGGTATTGCCATTGATATAATCCACAGGCATTAAACGATGCATCATGGTGCTCAATGGCACAATCAAGATGCCCTGTTTGAGTCGGGGTAGATGGTAAAGTGTCGCCAGACGTTCGGAAATAATATCCTGATGTGGTGAAAATTGGTCATAGGCCAGAGTTTCCCAATCCGGCAGGGTGAGTATTTCCAGGTCTGATTGAGCCAGAAAGAACGACAATTCATACTTAATTTTCTGTGCCGATGGCATGTCTGAAGTAATCAGGGTCACAAAATGCCCTGACTGCCGGGCCAGATTACTGATAGCCAGACTTAGCGCACTGCCATAGAGTTTGCCCCAGTAACTTTTCATACCGGGTTTATTTACGAATTCGGGCTTGATGGGGGAATAAATTTCGGACATTCTTTTGTTAGTTGTATTCGTTCACTGAATTGGATGGCAATTATAATGAATATGCAGAGATTTTAGTAGGGTTGATAGAATCAATGCCAAGAAATTTACAATTTTGCTGCTTCCTTAGGTATAATTACGGTTTTTTATAACTATAGAGTTTCTGCTATGATTCCCTGTTAATGCAGTGAGAATCGACTCCAGGGAGGGATTTATAGCTAATGTGGTTATGATTTGATTGGTTGTGTCAGGACTTATGCTAAAAATAGGTAAAAAATATGAATTTTATTGAAACGCGTGGAAATGATGGTGAGCATCCCCTGAAAGTGAGTTTTTCTGAGGCCATTCTCGCCCCCATCGCTTCTTTTGGCGGCATTTATGTGCCGGAATCATTACCGGACCTGGGGCAGGAATTTTTACAGCAGCATATTGAATCGAATTATAAAACCCTCGCAAAAGCTATACTGACGGCATTTGAAATTGATATTGAGCAGGATGTGATTGATGAAGCTCTGAGTCTCTATGATGGATTTGATGACGCTTTTAAAATGGCGGATGGCTCTATCAACCCTGTCCCTCTGGTCAGGGTAAAAGATGATCTGTATGTCAGCGAACTCTACCATGGTCCGACCCGGGCATTTAAAGATATGGCTCTGCAGCCATTTGGTGTGGTTTTGTCGGCCCTGGCGAAAAAGCGTAATGAAAATTATCTGATTATGGCCGCCACTAGCGGTGACACCGGGCCTGCAGCCCTGGAAACCTTTAAAAACCGGGAAAATGTCCAAGTTGCCTGCTTGTACCCTGATGGCGGTACATCAGATGTGCAGCGTTTGCAAATGGTCACAGAAGCGGCTGAAAATCTGAAAGTAATTGGCATCCATGGTGATTTTGATGATGCTCAAAGTGCCTTAAAGCAGCTTTTAGGTTCTGCTAGTTTTAAAGCCAAACTCAAAGAAAAGAATATCCACCTGTCAGCTGCGAATTCGGTCAATTTTGGCCGCATTATTTTTCAGTTAATTTATCATATATACAGTTATCTGGAACTGGTACGCCAGGATGTTATCAGCATGGGTGAGCAAGTATACCTTGATGTGCCCAGCGGTAATTTTGGTAATGCCCTGGGTGGTTATTATGCGATGAAAATGGGCCTGCCGGTGGCAAAGATCCTTATCGCCTCCAATAAAAATAATGTCCTGACGCAATTAATCAAATTTGGAAAATACGATCTGCGCAATATGTCGGTAATCTCAACCAGTTCACCGGCCATGGATATTTTAAAATCATCCAATGTGGAACGGATCTTGTTTGATTTGTTTGGCGCCCAGCGAACCAAAGAACTAATGCAGCAACTGGATAGTGACAATCATTATGAATTAAGTGCTGATGAATTGTCTCAATTGCAGACAGTGTTTGCCGCTGATTTCTGTGAAGATGATGAAGGCAAGCAATATATTAAAGACACGTTTGCCGGTGGTTATCTGATGGACCCGCATACCGCAACCTGTTTTAAAGCCTATGATACCTGCAGGGAACAGGCATTAAAGACCATTGTTTATTCCACTGCGGAATGGACCAAGTTTTCACCCACGATTGCCAATGCCTTGACAGGTGAGCAGGGCGCCCATGATATCGATGCTCTGGAAGCCATTGCCAAAGAAGCTAATATCACCATTCCTGCAATTATCAAAGGCTTGTTTGACAAGG
>Ga0316204_10005539_pt1 | contig 20653 bp, 17 predicted proteins | sample 6monrhotite_MG_2_FD_205661 | JGI IMG/M metagenome (GOLD analysis project Ga0316204, IMG submission 205661) | Microbial mat bacterial communities from mineral coupon in-situ incubated in ocean water Damariscotta River, Maine, United States -... | ecosystem: Environmental > Aquatic > Marine >... | reverse complement strand
CGGAAGTCGCTTGGCAAGGATGATACGACTTTGGTGCTTTCACCAGATAGTGACTTTTTCAAACTGTTTGTGAATTCAGACGGCGGCAAGAAATAGGCTACACATAAGTAGGGACGCGCTTGTTGGCTTGTCGCTAAAATAGTTTAAAGTTCATCACCTGGGGCTTCGCTTTCTTAAGGAGGCGTGGCCCCAAGCCGATAAAAAGACCAAAGTTTGCTACTGGTCGCAGCCACGCCTCGATTTATCGCAAGAGCGTGTAAGCAGGGTTGACCATGCCTTGATTTGGTGGTGCGATGATACGACTTGTCCTTAGCATTCAGATATATTGGATGCGGCAAGGCCGGCATGAGTTTCAGGCCGGTGCGAGTACCAGATAAGAAAAGAAGGAGTACGTGCGTGAGCACTTATCTTACCAAAAGCATTGACACACGAGCCAGCACCGCCTTGAAGGTCATGTTGATGAGCTTAATGATCTTGGCCGCAGCAACGGTGGCGGTACAACCTGTTTTCGCCAAAGGTGCGCCAGATAGTTTTGCTGATCTTGTTGAAAAACTTTCACCAGCCGTTGTGAATATTTCTACAGTTCAAACAATTCAGGCGCCACAGCGCCGTGGTCGTGAAAGTCGCCGAGTCCCGGAAGGTACACCCTTTGGTGAATTTTGGGATCAATTCCGTGATCGCTTCGAAGATGATGATCAACCCCGCACTGCGCGTTCTTTGGGGTCAGGTTTTATCATTTCTGACACAGGCGTGGTGATTACCAATAATCACGTGATCGAAGAGGCTGACGAAATTACCGTTCGCCTTAAAGACGGCATAGAATATGAAGCGTCGGTCATTGGCCGGGATACGCTCTCTGATGTTGCCGTTTTGCAGATTAAACCCAACAATGGCGAAAAGTTCCCGTTTGTTGTTCTTGGTGACAGCGACAAAGACCGGATCGGCGATTGGGTTATTGCTATCGGCAATCCGTTTGGTTTTGGTGGCTCGGTCTCGGCTGGCATTATTTCCGCCCGAAACCGCGATATTAACGCTGGCGATGTGGAATATATTCAAACTGATGCGCCGATTAACCGTGGTAATTCAGGCGGTCCTCTCTTCAATATGGCGGGCCAGGTGATCGGTGTGAATACAGCAATCATATCACCAACTGGTGGCAGTGTTGGTATTGGATTTTCGATCCCTTCGAATGACATCAAACGTGTTGCCGCTGAACTGCAAGAGCACGGCAAAGTCCGCCGGGGCTGGTTTGGTGTTGGCATTGGGCCAGTAAGTAAGGAAACTGCTGAAGCGCTTGGCATTGATTTTGTCGAAGGTGCGATCATCAACCGTGTTGAACCCAATAGCCCAGCATCGTCAGCAGGCATCGAAGTTGGTGATATTATCATTAAGTGGGACGGTAAAGCCGTGGATGGCCCCAATACCCTAAGTCGTTTGGTTAAACGCACAACAATCGATCAGCCGGTTGATGTGGTTGTGGTTCGCAGCGGTGATAAAGTAACACTGTCTGTGAAAACCGGTGAACTTAAACAGGAAGTCGCCGAGGGCCAAAGTGATGACGATGACAAGGGTGACAAGCACAGCGAAGATGATGATCACGCGCTAGTTGAAGGCATGGAGTTGGCCCCCCTTAACGATAGCCTTCGCCGCGAGTATAAAATCGGTGATGATGTTGAAGGTGTTGTTGTTACGCGGGTTGCGCGGCGTAGCCCAGCCTTCCGCGCCGGTATTCGTCCAAGTGTTGTAATTCTCCGCGTTAACCAAAAGCAGGTTGAAAGCCCCAGCGACGTTGTGAAACTGGTGGAAATAGCCCGTGAAGAGGGCCGCAAGAGCGTGCTTATTTTGGTGAACGTGCGGGGTAATACGGCCCACATTCCGCTGCGTTTGCTGAAAGAGCGGGGTCCTGCGGAAGAAGAATAAGCTTCGACTAAGAAAAACATAAAGATTGGGGTCGGTTCGCCGATCCCTTTTTTTGTCGGTTAGCTGATGCAAAGAGGTGCGCTATTCAGCAAACTCATTTTCATTGTACCCTTGGAAATACAGTAGGGCCGTGAGATCACCATGAATAACAGCGGCACTGGCGGCATGCCGCGTTTTTGGATGGGCGCGGTAGGCCACGCCCAAGCCCGCTGCCTCAATCATTGGGATATCATTAGCGCCGTCTCCAACCGCAAGAATTTCCAACTTGGTAATATTTTGTACTGCCGCAAGCTGGTCCAGAGTATCCAGTTTGGTCTGTGCGCCGCAAATGGGGGGTATAACTTTTCCTGTTAGGGCGCTGTTTTCCAGCGCCAGCACATTGGCGCGGTTCATATCAAACCCTATGGTCCCCGCAACTTTCTCGGTGAAATAAGTGAAACCGCCAGAAACAAGTGCCGTGTAGGCCCCGTATTTTTTCATTGTTTGTACAAGGGCTCGCGCACCGGGCATCAACTTTATTCGGTCATGGTAACAAGCCGCCAGTTTTTCTTCGCTGAGCCCCCTTAAAAGTGCCACGCGCTCGGTCAGTGCTGCTTCAAAGTCCAGCTCCCCGCGCATAGCGGCTTCGGTGATAAGGGAAACTTGCGCTTTCAGGCCAACAAAATCAGCCAGTTCGTCGATGCACTCGACCGTTATCATGGTCGAATCCATATCGGCGAGCAGTAGTTTTTTTCGCCGCCCGCTTGTTGGCTGAATAGCCCAGTCTAAACCCGCTATATTGCTCAGTATATTTTGAAGCGTGGCCTTGGCGTTCGCTAGATCAGCGCCAGAAAAAACCATATCGCTGGCCTGGTCCGCGCTCAAAACAGTATGCTGGAGAGCCTTAAGGTTCAGCGCTTCCTGTGCAGTTTTTTCCGCCATTTTGAGCGATGTATCATAGTCGGGGTTGACGACAAGTGTTAAAGCGATATCCATAGAGCCAGATCCTGAATTGGTAAACGCACGCAGTTATAGCGAGATAAATTTGAAACAAGCCCTTTTTATTGCAGGTCCAACAGCAAGCGGCAAGTCGGCTTTATCGCTGCGGCTAGCAAAAGATATTGGCGGCGTTATTATCAATGCAGACAGTATGCAGGTCTATAAAGGCTTGCGCACCCTAACCGCTTGCCCAAGCGAGGCCGATGAGCGCGCTGCACCGCATAAATTATATAGGTTTCTGGAACCTGCGATACCGTGTTCGGCGGTATTTTGGGCTGAAAAGGCGATGGTTGAAATTGAGGCGGCATGGTCTGCGGAACTGATGCCGATCGTTATTGGCGGTACGGGCATGTATTTCAAAATACTGCTTGAAGGTATTGCTGCAATCCCGGCTATTGACCCCGCCCTGCGCAGCGCTGTTCGGGATGAATGTAAACAATTTGGTAGTGAAAAGTTACATAACGAGCTTTTGCTGGGGGATCCGGTAACAGCGGCAAGATTAGCCCCCGGCGATAGCCAACGCATCAGTCGGGCCATTGAAGTGCTGCGCGCAACGGGTAAGCCGCTTAGCGAATGGCATCGGAAAAATGCACCCGGCTTGATGCAGGAAGCAGATCGATCCGGGCTGATAGGAAAGTTTGTCATTAGCCCTGAACGGGATCAACTGTATGAACGGTGTAACAAGCGTTTTGATATGATGCTGAATACCGGTGTTGAAAACGAAGTGCGGGACTTGGTGGCATTGGACCTTGACCCGGCACTTCCTGTAATGAGAGCGCTGGGCGTGCCGTCGTTAATGGCGATGATCAAGGGCGAAGCCGAGGCGGCTGAAGCGATTGAAGAGGCAAAAATGCAGACGCGGCGATTTGCCAAACGGCAAATGACATGGTTTCGCAATCAATTCACGGATTGGAAAAGGTTGTCCGCGCAACTTTCGGAAAGTGAATATGAAAAATTATTTACGAAATATGCTCAAAAACTGATTGACTGAGTAATTTTCATACCATAGAAATGGGGCATCGGCATCAAGCCAGTCCAAGTGCCGATATTCGGAACCTTCCGCCCAAGTTGGTTCCAACTGTGACGAGACCCACCCCCTGGGGGCGCTTTTTAAGCGCCCCCGACTTATATGTGGGGAGGTGCCTTTTGCAGCGTTCGTCTTGTGACAAAAATGCGATTGGGCGGGTATCGGGATAATATATTACCAAAGTAATGGGTAGGCGGTTGCATGGTAAATGGTTCGTTAATTTATTTGGACTAATTTGAGTTGTTTGGTGGATATGAATATGACTGTTAAGGCCCTGAATATGGCGGTTGGCGCGAAAGAAAGAGACGCAGGGATTTCTGCGACCAAAACTGAAGTTGCCGATACCGAAGTTGTAATGTGCGGCGCTCAAATTATATTGGAAACGCTAGCTGATCTGGGCGTTGATGTTATTTTTGGCTATCCGGGCGGTGCGGTCCTGCCGATATACGACGAAATTTTCAAGCAAGATAAAATCCGGCACATTCTTGTTCGCCACGAGCAGGCTGCGACCCATGCCGCCGAGGGTTATGCCCGCGCAACCGGTAAGCCTGGGGTTGTTTTGGTAACGTCCGGGCCGGGCGCTACAAACGCGGTTACCGGTCTGACAGATGCAATGTTGGATAGTATCCCGATGATTTGTATCACCGGGCAGGTGGCGCGGCATCTGATTGGTAATGATGCTTTCCAGGAAGCCGACACAGTGGGCATCACGCGCCCTTGTACGAAACATAACTATCTGGTGAAAGAAACCGCCGCCGTTGCTGAAGTAATCCGTGAAGCCTTTTACATAGCTACCAATGGCAGGCCGGGCCCTGTGGTTATCGATATGCCAAAAGACGTGCAGATTGAAAAAGCTCCTTACCGGATCAAAAAGCATGTTTCTCACCCAACGTATCGTCCGCAGGTGGACGGTGATGAAGCCGTAATTCGTAAAGCTGTTGAAGCCATGGCCAATTCAGCACGGCCAATCATTTATGCGGGCGGCGGTATTATTAACTCTGGCCCCGAAGCATCTCATCTTCTTAAAGAATTTGCGAAACTCACCGGAATGCCGGTCACCAATACATTGATGGGACTTGGCAGTTATCCTGCTAGCGACCCGCAATTTCTGGGCATGCTGGGCATGCACGGTACCTGGGAAGCGAACCATGCCATGCATGATTGCGATGTCATGCTGGCAATCGGTGCGCGCTTTGATGATCGGGTAACGGGGCGGATTAATGCGTTCTCGCCAGGTTCTACAAAAATTCAGGTTGATATTGATCTTTCTTCCGTAAATAAAAATGTTCGGGTGGATATTCCAGTGATCGGGGATGCTGCCTCGGTTTTGCGGCGTTTCATCGATATTTGGAAATCAGAGGGCTACGGCACAAAACAGCCTTCACTTGAAGCGTGGTGGGGGCAGATAGCCAACTGGCGCGATAAAAAATGCCTTGGCTATGTTGATAGTGACGACGTGATAATGCCACAAAAAGCACTTGAACGATTGCATGCTCTGGTGCAAAGCCGGGAAACTATAATCTCTACCGAAGTGGGTCAGCACCAGATGTGGGCGGCCCAGTTTCTGGGCTTTGAGAAGCCAAATCGCTGGTTAACGTCGGGCGGGCTCGGTACTATGGGGTACGGCTTGCCGGCGGCTATCGGCGCACAGATTGCTTTTCCTGATCGGCTTTGCATTGATGTAGCAGGCGAAGCTTCGATTCAGATGAACATTCAGGAACTTGGCACCATCGCACAGTATAATCTGCCGGTAAAAGTTTTCATTATGAACAATGAATTTATGGGTATGGTGCGCCAGTGGCAGGACTTGTCTTATGATGGCCGCCGGTCGGAAACATATTCAAGCTCGCTACCAGATTTTGTTGCTCTTGCGGGCGCATATGGGATCAAGGGCATGATAGTGTCGGATCCGGCGCAATTGGATGCAACTATTCAGGAAATGATTGATCATGATGGCCCTGTGGTGGTGGATTGCCGCATTGCCAAACTGGAAAACTGTTTCCCAATGGTGCCAGCTGGCGCAGCGCACAACGAAATGATGCTATCAGGCGACGTGGTTAACAAACCAAAAGATGACGAAGCCCTAGCAGTAGTTTAAGTTAACCTCAGCAGAGAAAACAATTAGATGGATGGCTCAATGAAGGAAATTGGACCCATAGCCCGGCATACGATCAGCGTTGTTGTTGACAATGAGACAGGCGTGTTGGCGCGTGTGATTGGGCTATTTTCAGGCCGAGGCTATAATATCGAAAGCCTGACAGTGGCGGCTGTTGATCAGAGAGATACAACCTCGCGCATAACGGTGGTTACCACTGGCACCCCAATGGTAATTGAACAGATCAAGGCGCAGCTGGACCGATTGGTGCCTATACACCGGGTTGCTGATCTTACGAAAGAAGGGTCTTTTATATCGCGTGATTTGGCACTGGTGAAGGTTATGGGGACCGGCCAGCAAAGGGTGGAAGCGCTGCGTATCGCAGATGCCTTTCGTGCCCGTGCAGTGGATAGCACTGCAGACAGTTTTATTTTTGAACTTACGGGTTCGGCTGACAAGCTGAATGCTTTTGTTGAATTGATGGCCGGACTTGGCTTGGTAGAAGTCGCACGGACGGGTGCCGCAGCCCTTAGACGCGGGGCCCAAGGGCTTTGATTTTTGATGTATGATCTTTGGGCGAGGCCCAATATTTAAGGACAAGTAACATGCGTGTATATTTTGATAGTGATGCCAACGTTGATCTGGTGAAGGGAAAAACCATTGCCATCGTAGGCTATGGCAGCCAGGGACATGCCCATGCAGGCAATCTGCGCGATAGCGGTGTTAGCCGGGTGATTGTTGCGCTTCGGGAGGGCTCGTCCACCCGCAAAAAAGCAGAAGCCGCAGGGTTTGAGACCATGACAGCGGCTGAAGCTGCTTCTGTGGCTGATATGGTGATGATGTTGGCTCCTGATGAATTGCAGGCTGGTATTTACGCTGCTGATTTAGTGGCGAATATGAAAAAAGGCGCTGCGCTGATGTTTGCGCACGGCCTGAATATTCATTTTGGTTTGATCGAAGCGCGTAGCGATTTGGATGTGATTATGGTGGCGCCCAAAGGCCCCGGCCATACGGTTCGTTCGCAGTATGCAGCAGGTAAAGGCGTGCCCTGTTTGATTGCTGTGCACGCTGATGCTTCGGGCAAAGCCCATGATCTGTGTCTTTCTTATGCGTCGGCTATTGGCGGCGGGCGTTCGGGTATTTTGGAAACGAATTTCCGCGAAGAGTGCGAAACTGATCTGTTTGGCGAGCAAGCGGTGTTATGCGGCGGCGTTTCTGAGTTGATCAAAGCGGGTTTTGAAACCTTGGTTGAAGCAGGTTATGCCCCTGAAATGGCCTATTTTGAGTGTTTGCACGAAGTGAAGCTGATTGTTGATCTGATCTTTGAGGGCGGTATTGCCAATATGCGCTATTCAATCTCGAATACGGCTGAATACGGCGATTATAAAACGGGCCCGCGCATCATTACCGATGAAACCAAGGCTGAAATGAAACGGGTACTTGAAGATATTCAGCAAGGCCGTTTTGTAAAAGACTTCATGCTGGACAATGTTGCAGGCAACCCCGAGATGAAAGCTCACCGCAGCCTGGCACAGCGCCACCCAATTGAAGAAGTCGGCACGCGCCTGCGCGGCCTGATGCCGTGGATGCAAGAAGGTAAATTGGTGGACAAAGCCAAAAATTGATCTAATTTTAAAGAATAACAAGGTTCCAGCTTCTCGGAGCCAAAATGTGGGCGGCCCTCCTGAGGTCGCCCTTTTTCATCGCGGAAGCCCATCTCGTGTCCGCCTTTTTATTTTTTTCCCAGTTCTGGTACGGTGCAGCAATGATCAGTAAATTTCCCATATCAACAGACCGCCTTATCGTCCGCCGTTTTAGGGCAGACGATGCCGCAGCGTTTCATGGCTGGCGTAACGACGCAGAAGTGGCGCGGTATACACTGTGGGATTTCCCCTATCCTATGGCCGAAGCCGAAGCTTTTTGTCGCGAGCAAGCAGCGTTTGAGGCCTTTCCTATTGGCGGCTGGTGTCAGATTATGATCGAGGAAAAAGCCAGTGGTTTGGCGATTGGGGATATTGGCCTCGGCCTTCGGCTGGAAGACAAAGATAGCTTGACTGTTGGGTATAGTTTACATCGACCCTATTGGGGACAAGGCCTTATGTTTGAGGCGCTGAAGGCAATATTGCCTGTGGTTGCTGCGGAAATTGACGCCGTAATTTTGAAGGCCGAGATTGATATTCGAAATGCAGCTTCGGGCCGTGTTCTTGAAAAGCTTGGTTTTAATCGTGGTCCGCTAAAAGAAAAAGCATCTTTTGTCAAAGACGAATGGTGTGACGAATATGATTATCATTTGAAGGTCGATCAATGGAGCCTGTAAATCATAGGCCTCCACTAGCTGTGGGCGCACCCTATTTTTCCACCTGTGCAGCGGCCAGTAAATGCTGCATTCTATTCTGGTAAATGGCATTGGCTTGCCCGCTTTGCCACATTTCATCAAAAACCAGATTGAGCCTGGGTAAAAGTGCCCGGTGTTTCTCATGAACCAAGTGATAAAGTGATGCCTCGAATAATTTGTCACTAATGATGTGGATGTCTCGGCTGTTGACGGGGGCTAAAGCAAGCGCCAGTTTCACATCTCTACTAATGCCAATCGCTACATCTATCCGGTCAAAAACAAGTAAGCTTATCAATTGGCTGTATGTGCTTACAGTGATAGGCAGCATGCCCTCCGTGCTTTTTTCTGCGTATATCTCACCCGTTATTATGCCGACTCTCAGGCCTTTTAGGTCAGCCCACTTTGTAATTCTGTGTGGGTAAGATTTTGTGAAAACAACACCTTCAATCGCAATTACCGGGCTGTTCAGTTGAATAAGGTGCTTAAAAACAGTGGTTGTACCTGCAATTCTCGCTACTTCCCCGTCATGAATGCCAGTATTTGCCATTTTTAAAGATCGTCGGCAGGGGAGTTCAAAAAAACTGGCTTTGATAGCCACACGCCGATATGCCTCAAGTACCACTTGTTTCGCAAACGCGTGGGTGACATGATCCTGGCATAAAGAGATTGTGATCGCCTGGGGGGGGATATGTAGATTTTCATCAACACCGCTTGCTTGCTGCGAATTAGGCAAAATAACCAGAAAAATTGTAAACAAAAGCCCTATATATAGCCGCTTGCTCACATTAAGGATCCCGTTACCCATAAACCAGCCTTACATTGTCTTTCCAATACGCTAGCTTGAAGACCTTTAATTGTTATTAACAGTGGGTTTAGGGAATGCTTGGTTTCTGCAGTGATGCTCATGCTTGTAAATTTCAGATCGCGGTTCTTGTTATATCTGGCGCAAAAATGGTTTCATTTGAAATATAATTTCTAAAAATAACGACTTGCGAAAACATTATAATGTGGGCATCATTGAGAACACTGAGATATTTGAAGACGTTGAGCAAATGATGCAAACAGAAAACCATATCCGCGCATACCGCGAAACCAGGCAGGCCAGAGCTGTGGCAATTGCTGGCGTTCGTGGCGCTGCCTTATGGATGCATGTGTGCGCGGGCTCGTTCCTCCTTCTATCCCTCCTCCTGTTAGGTGCTGGCCGACTTATTGGCCCTTGAGCACGCGGGCAGGGCATTGTTAAATGCCGCCGTGTTTAAGGGAAAAGCCAAGATAACTTTATAGTCAGTTTTGATACAAAATATTAGGATGCATAGCTATGTCACACAGTGAAGCCAACCGTGTGCGGATTTTCGATACCACACTGCGCGATGGGGAACAGTCTCCTGGCGCCTCCATGACCCTGGAAGAAAAATTAAACATTGCCGAAGTGCTGGAAGCGCTGAAGGTGGATGTGATTGAAGCCGGGTTTGCGATTGCCTCGAACGGTGATTTTGAATGCGTCAAGCAAATTGCAGCACGCGTTAAAAACTCTACAATTTGTTCCCTGGCACGCGCAGCTCTTGGCGATATCGACCGCGCTGCCGAAGCCCTGAAATCTGCGGCAAATGGACGTATTCATACCTTCATCGCCACTAGCCCGCTGCATATGAGGGTTAAGTTACAGATGCGGCCGGAAGAAGTGATTGAAGCAATTCACCAATCCGTAAGCCACGCACGAAAGCTTGTCGGGGATGTTGAATGGAGTGCGGAAGACGCAACGCGAACGGAAACTGAATTTCTTTACCGCGCTGTGGAAACAGCGATCAAGGCCGGAGCCACCACGATAAACCTGCCAGATACTGTGGGTTACGCAACACCACAGGAATATGAAAAAATGTTCCGATCAGTGATTGAGAATGTCCCAAATTCCGACAAAGTGATTTTTTCGGTCCACTGCCACAATGATTTGGGGCTAGCCGTTGCCAATTCATTGGCGGGTCTTGCGGGCGGCGCAAGGCAGATCGAATGCACAATCAATGGTATTGGAGAACGCGCCGGAAATGCGGCGATGGAAGAAGTGGTCATGGCGCTGAAAACGCGCGGTGATATTTTACCCTACCATAGCCGGATTCAAACCACTGAAATCATGCGCGTCAGCAAACTGGTATCCACAGTAACGGGCTTCACGGTGCAAAATAATAAAGCGATCGTTGGGGCGAATGCCTTTGCGCACGAGGCCGGTATCCATCAGGATGGTGTGCTGAAAGACGCTGAAACCTATGAGATTATGACGCCTGCCTCAGTGGGCTTAAGCAAATCGACCCTTGTGATGGGAAAACATTCAGGGCGGCATGCTTTTGCCGATAAACTTGAGGATTTGGGCTACGAGCTTGGGGACAATGCCTTCCAGGAATGTTTCCGCCGCTTCAAGGAACTGGGTGACCGCAAGAAAAACATCTATGACGAAGATATTATTGCCCTTGTCGACGACGAAGTGGCAACATGGGCAAACCGCATACAATTGATGTCCTTGAATACCTATTCTTCGTCGAATGGGACGGCTGTGGCTGACATTTCGGTGGCCATCGACGGCGATAAGGTCAAAACCGTAACTTACGGGTCTGGCCCGATGGATGCGGCATTCAATGCGATCAAGGAGCTGATTGAGATCAAGCCCCATCTCCAGCTTTTCCAGGTTAATGCCGTAACGCACGGCACCGATGCGCAGGCCGAATGTACGGTGCGACTGGAATATGAAGGCAGAACTGTGAACGGGCAGGGCGCTCATGAAGATACCGTGACAGCTGCTGCCCGAGCGTATGTATCGGCGGTCAATAAACTGCTGGTGAAGCGCGAGAAAAAAGCGCCGGGTCCGACATAGGGCTTGGCGTTGCTTTATAATGTATTTTTGATGATGGGATGGTCAGCAATTTAACGAATTGCTGACCAGTTTCATCCAAGGCATTAATGTTGCATTTTCTTAAAATCTTATGAGCTGTGTTGGTTGTTACCTATTTATGGTCACAAAATCAAAAACTCGCCTTAATCCTGAGTCATTACTGGTGTTTCTGGTTGTTTATGGGCGCATTCTGGCCCATAACCGGCAGATGGGAGTCGCCTTCCGACTGTTGGAAACCTAAATATAACAAGAGGCTCTAAATGCTTTCAAAATTTCTCGGTATGTTTTCATCGGATATGGCCATTGACCTTGGTACAGCCAATACGCTGGTTTACGTAAAGGGCCGGGGCATTGTTCTGAATGAACCGTCTGTTGTCGCCATCAAAAGCGAAAAGGGTCGGGACCGTGTTATTGCTGTGGGCGATGAAGCCAAGTTGATGCTGGGCCGCACGCCAAGTGGTATCCAGGCTATCCGCCCGCTACGTGACGGTGTTATTGCGGATTTTCACGTGGCCGAACAAATGATAAAGCACTTTATCCAAAAAGTTCATAATCGCTCTTTTGCCAGCCCGCAAATTGTTGTTTGCGTGCCGTCTGGCTCGACGGCTGTTGAGCGCAAGGCAATTCAGGAATCTGCGGAACAAGCCGGCGCGCGCAAAGTCTTTTTGATTGACGAGCCTATGGCTGCTGCAATCGGCGCTGGATTGCCGGTGACCGAGCCTCAGGGTTCAATGGTCGTGGATATTGGCGGCGGCACGACGGAAGTTGCGATTCTGTCGCTGTGCGGTATCGTTTATGCCACATCGGTGCGTGTTGGCGGCGATAAAATGGATGATGCCTTGATCGCCTATATCCGGCGTAACCATAACCTATTAATCGGTGAAGCTACGGCTGAACGAATCAAGAAGGAAATAGGGACGGCTCTTGCTCCGGAAGACGGGGTTGGCCGCGAAATGACCATCAAGGGCCGCGATTTGATGAACGGCATTCCAAAAGAACTTGAAATTAACCAATTGCAGGTGGCGGAGGCTCTTTCAGAAACTGTGAGCGCGATTATTGAGGGCGTAAAAGTAGCCCTGGAGCACACAGCACCAGAGCTTGCCGCAGATATTGTGGATACAGGCGTGGTCCTCACCGGCGGTGGAGGTATGCTTGGCGGCATTGATACGGTGATCCGCCGTGCAACAGGCCTGCCTGTAACACTTGCCGAGGAGCCTCTAACCTGTGTGGCGCTTGGCACGGGGCGTGCGCTTGAAGATGAAAATCTTCGCCGCGTTTTGACGGAAAGTTATTAAGTCGGCGAAAAGCCGAGATGTTTTTGGGAGGCAGGCCGCTGAGCTCGACGATGCAAACCTCCAGACTATCCAGTAGTGGGATGCCGGGCCGTCGTGCAAACCGTGGCCGGGAACGGCTGTGGCTCTATTTGGTTATCTCAGTGTCATTTTTGACACTTGAAGCTTTTGGGCCTGGCGTGCCAACGCAAATTAGGGCTTATGCGAATGATGTGGTGGCACCGGTCCTCTATTTGTTGGAACGACCGCTTCGGGCGGTGCAGGGTGGCCTGGAAAGGCTTGCGGGTGCATCCGACATCTATGCCGAAAATATTGAAATTCGAGGTGAAAATGAACGCCTGAAACAGTGGCGGGAAGCCGCCCTACAGCTGGGCCGCGAAAATGAACGTTTGCGTCAAATATTAAAAGTTCCAAAACGTGAAGTACCGCCCGCAGCAACGGCCCGTGTCATTGGCGTCGGCGGGGGCACGTTTGAACGCAGTGTTTTGGTGGGTGCAGGTAGCAATGACGGAGTAACGCGGGGCTTCCCCGTGGTCGATGTCAATGGCTTGATCGGTCGGGTGTTGCATGTAGGCAGGTGGACCAGCCGCGTGCTTTTGGTTACCGATTTGAATAGCCGGGTGCCCGTGCGGGTCGAGCGAACAGGAGCTCTGGCCATTGCCGAGGGCCAGAACGAAGGTTTTTTGAGGCTAAAGTTTCTACCACGCGCGGCAAAGGTACAGGTGGGCGACCGAATTTTGACATCAGGCCACGGCGGAGTTTTTCCCCCTGATATTCCTGTTGCACGTGTGTCTGAGATTGCCTCGGATTTCATTTATCTGGAGCCGCTTGGCATTCTTGCTAAACTCGATTACGTGCGCATAATGGCTTATGAGGCCGTGCCTGAAGTGGGCGGCCTATTGCCGGGCGAGGATCCGGCTGATGGCTGATCGTGGGTCTGTAATGGTATCCAGCGGCGCTGTAGGCTTGGTGCCTTTGGCTGTGACGCTTGTTTTGGCCATTCTAATGTTGCTGCCAATTGGAAGCGGTGTTGCCAATGTGACCATGCCGCATTTGGTTATGATTTCCTGTTTCTATTGGCTTTCTTCGCGTCCGTTACTGATGCCTTACGGGGCGTGCGCTATTGCTGGCTTTGCCCTTGATCTTTGGCTCGATGTGCCGCTGGGTCTGAATATGGTTTTACTGTTATTAGCGCGGTTATTTGTACTGACGCAGCTCAAACATTTTAAAGGCCGCAACAGGCTTGTCTATTGGGCCGTTTTTTCCACAATGTCTTTGGGCCTCTATATAATATCCTGGGTGATAATTTCCATTGTTGATGGTATGCTTTGGCCAGCGAAGCCGCTGGCACTGCAGTGGCTGGTGACCGCTTTTTCTTATGCTCCGGTAGCATTTGTTTTGGGCCGGCTTAGGCGATGGGTGTTTTAACGTATAATGGCGCGCGAAGGACTTAGATATCAAGCTTTCAGCAGGCGTGCTTTGATGCTCGCAGGGCTGCAAGGCTTGGCGTTGGCAACGTTGGGTGGACGACTTTATTATCTGACGGTAGTTAACGGTGAAAAATATCGGTTGCGTGCAGACAGTAACCGGACATCAATGACATTGATTGTGCCTGAACGCGGTGAATTTACCGACCGAAACGGTGTAAAAATTGCTATTAATCAACCTGACTTGACAGTTTTTATGGTGCCCGAACAAGCGGGAGATATCTCTGCAACACTGACAAAGCTGGCACGCATTTTGAGGTTGGATCAACGTGGGCTGCGTAAAGTGCGGCGGCAAATTCAGCAGCAGCGCAAGTTTTTGCCCGTGACCGTTGCGCAGGGACTGGACTGGAATACTTTCAGCCGGGTAAATGTGGAAATGCCGGATTTGCCAGGTGTTATTACGGATGCGGGCCTGAGCCGCTACTATCCGCATGGGAGGAATTTTGCTCACATTGTCGGTTATTTGGCGAGCCCAAGCGAAGACGAAGTTGCCCGCAATAGAATATATAGGTTGCCCGGATTTAAAGTGGGGCGGCAAGGACTTGAACGTCAGCTTGAGGATGAACTTCGCGGTACAGCAGGCACGCGCCGTGTTGAGGTGAATGCTGTAGGGCGCGAAATTCGGGAGTTACCGCCGCGCCAGGATGCGGCTCGGGGCCACGATGTTCAATTGACGATCGATCTTAGGCTGCAGGAATTTGCACTGGAGCAATTGAAAGAGGAAGCTGCTGGTGCTGTCATGGTTGACTTGGAAACGGGCGAATTGTTGGCGCTTGCATCGGCACCAACTTTTGATCCTAACGAGTTTACGAGAGGCATCAGCCAAGAAAATTATGATGGTTTGTTGAATGATCCCCGCAAACCTTTGTTGAATAAATGTACATCTGGTCAGTATCCGCCTGGTTCCACAGTGAAAATGCTGGTGGCGCTTGCGGCTTTGGAACAAGGCGTTATTACTCCGAAAACTGAATTTTATTGCAATGGCAAACATAAGCTCGGCCAAAACACATTTCATTGCTGGAAAAAACGTGGGCACGGGAAACTGGATTTGCTTGGTGGCATTTCAAACAGCTGCGACGTTTATTTTTACGAGATTGCGGAGAAGCTGGATATCGACATGATTGCGGATATGGCGCGGCGTTTTGGTCTGGGCGAATTTTTTGATCTTGGCATTGGTAGTGGCGGGGCGGGTTTGGTGCCTGATCGGCGTTGGAAACGTGATTTTCGACAACAGCCTTGGCATTTGGGTGAAACTTTGAATGTTGCGATTGGACAAGGCGCGATGTTAGCCACACCGCTCCAACTAGCCATTATGACGGCGCGGTTGGCGACAGGCCGGAAAATGCTGCCCGCGTTGGTGAAACATTCGGTCAAAACCAGGCCAGATAGTTTTGAACAACTTGCTGTTAATCCCCTGCATTTGCGCACCGTGCGGCGTGGCATGGAAATGGTTATGGAAGCCAGGGGAACGGCCCATGATTTTCGGCGCAAGACGTCTGCGATAAAACAAGCCGGTAAAACCGGTACTGCACAAGTGCGGCGAATCACACAGGATCAACGGGATGCGGGCCTGTTGAACAATAGTGAGAAACCGTGGCGAACCCGTGATCACGCATTATTTGTGGGCTATGCTCCGGCAGAAAACCCGCGCGTTGCTGTTTCGATATTGGTTCAGCACGGCGGCGGTGGTGCTAGCACAGCTGCACCGATCGGCAGAGCGTTGCTTGATAAAGCCCTTGAGCTTTTGCCGTCTGTTGAAAGCAGAAATGGTAGCGAAGCCCTTGCCGCAAATAACTCAGAACCGATTCTTGGTGCTGGAGCTACGTCTGATGAGTAATACGCGAATATTTGGATCAAACAGGGTAGAGAAGGGGCTGTTGCAACGGCTTGTTGGTTTAAACTGGCTCATCATCGGGATCATATGCTTTTTGGCGGCCACGGGTATAACGATGCTTTATTCTGTGGCGGGTGGGGACATGGAACCCTGGGCATCCCGCCACGCGATGCGGTTTGGTTTTGCGCTTGTTCTTATGCTGATCATTGCTGTAACGGATATCCGCTATTGGATGGCACTGGCCTATCCCGCATGGATTGCGGGTCTGGTTTTGCTAATATTAGTCGATGTTATCGGTGACGTAGGTATGGGCGGGCAGCGCTGGCTGGATATTGGTTTTATGCGTATTCAGCCCTCTGAATTGATGAAAATTGCCGTCGTCATGGCTTTGGCGCGCTACTATCATGCAATGACGTTTGTGCAAAGCCGTAGGCTGCCCGCGCTTTTAATGCCCTTGATTTTGATTATTGTGCCTGCCGCATTGGTTATTCGCCAGCCTGACTTTGGTACGGGGCTAACCATTATTGCTGGTGGGGTGATAATAATGTTTTTGGCAGGTTTGCCAGCATGGCTGTTTGCGGTTGGCGGCGTGTCGATTACTGCTGCCATTCCAATTGTATGGCAAACCATGAAAGAGTATCAGAAAAACCGCGTCCTTACTTTCCTCAATCCTGAATCAGACCCTTTGGGAGCCGGTTACCAGATAATGCAGTCAAAAATTGCACTGGGGTCGGGGGGGATGACGGGTAAGGGCTTTCTGGACGGAACACAGAGCCACTTGAATTTTCTTCCCGAAATGAAAACGGATTTTATTTTTACGGTGCTTGTGGAAGAGTTTGGCCTGATCGGCGCGCTGACTGTATTGCTGCTTTATGGCAGTGTATTGATGTACGGCCTGTTGATAGGTATTGGCTGCCGGAATCAGTTTGGACGATTGATGGCGTCCGGTTTGGCGATGACTTTGTTTTTCTATATTTTGATAAATGTTGGCATGGTGATGGGTCTGATGCCGGTCGTGGGTGTGCCTCTGCCCCTTATTTCGTATGGAGGCTCGGCCATGCTGACATGGGCTATTGCTTATGGTCTCATTCTATCTGTGGCGACCCACCGTCATGTGACATTAGCGCCTAAAGGTAGTGGCTTAGCATAAAGATAGGCACGGCTTTTTACTATCCATCAATGCAGTTGTCGTTTGGTCATTCGGCTCACACGTCTGCCTTCTGGGGGCAGCGACATAGATGCTTCAGCGTGAACGACTTGGTCTCTGCCATTTTCTTTTGCTGCATATAAAGCTTTATCAGCCAGGTTTATCAACATGTCGATATCGTCCATGGCGATATCGCCCATCACTACACCAAGGCTGACAGTTACAGAAAATTCAGCATCTTCCGATTTGATGACATGATTAGATATATCGCGCCGGATAGCTTCTGCATAATGTAGCGTCTCATCAATATCAATATCGGGCAAAATAATGACAAATTCTTCACCACCGAAACGTGCAAGCATTGGATGTGGTAGATCAGGCTGATCAACAAGGGCGCGGTATGCAAGGATATGCTCGCAGACCCAGACGACTGAGCGAAGGGTTGTATCCCCGAGTTGGCGGCCGTACGTATCATTCACATTTTTGAAAAAATCTATGTCCCACAGTATAATGCCGCAGTCCCCAATGTCGCCGCGTTCTCTCAATTCCTCCACATAATTTATGAAACTGCGGCGACTTTGAGCGCCGGTAAGAGAATCTGTGGCTATAATGTTTTCTATTTGGCGTCTGCGGGTTGCTTGTTTTGTGATGTCATGTATCAATATTTGGACCACAGGGGTACCCTCCCATGGCATCTTGGCTATGACGACCGAATAAATTTTTCTGAGCTGTCCTGGCATAGTCAGCGCAATTTTTTCTATTTTGCAGATGTCTTCATTGTCGAACGCTTGTGACAGAGCCTCGGAAACCGTTTTCTGCAAAACAGGGTCCAGGTGATCAAGAAAATGCTGTCCAATTAGCGCTTCTTGTGAGCACCCCAGAAAGTCACTGGCCGTTTGGTTAGCAAATAGGATGCCTTGCTTTTGTTGGATCAGCAGGCCGATCGGTAATTGGTCAAGGATCATTCCGATACGCTCATGCGTATCAATCAAGATTTCCTGGATGGATTTGGCCTGCGCCAAGCTTTCGATATCTTCAATGAAATCCACAATGTCCTCCTGTTAAGCTTTGGTTGTATTCTAACAAACGCAGGTTAACAGGAAACAAACATGGTGATTTTCTTGAACCTTGGCGTGGGCCCTGTATGGTAAATGCCATGTGAACCCCTTTGAAAAGGAATAGATTATTATGTTGAAGGCAGGAATAGTTTCGGTATTGTTTATAACGCAAGCCGCATTTGGTACCGATTTGGGAACGGCTGTTGATAAAGATTATGCATATCTTGATGCGCTATACCAACACCTGCACTCCAACCCGGAAATTTCATTTCAGGAAGAAAAAACGTCAGCGCGCATTGCGCATGAGCTTAGCATTGTTGGATTTACCGTTACTGAGAATGTAGGCGGCTATGGTGTTGTTGCTGTTTTGAAGAATGGGGACGGGCCAACGGTTTTGGTGCGCACTGACATGGACGGCCTGCCTGTGCATGAGCAAACTGGACTAAGTTTCGCAAGCACCGTGACAACTGTTGATGATAGCGGGAAGACTGTTCCCGCCATGCATGCATGCGGGCACGATGTTCATATGACATCTTTTGTTGGTACGGCGCGGCGGCTGGCTGCGATGCAGGATAAATGGCATGGCACGCTGGTTATGATCGGTCAGCCAGCGGAAGAGCGGGTCGGCGGTGCCAAGGCTATGTTGGCCGACGGGCTGTTTACGCGGTTCCCACGACCAGATTACAATATCGCGCTTCATGTGAGCGCGACAATGCCTGCGGGCGATATTGGCGTGGCAAGCGGCTTTGCGCTCGCGAATGTAGATTCTGTAGATATTGAAGTTAAAGGCATTGGTGGCCACGGTGCTTATCCCCATACCACCAAGGACCCGGTATTGTTGGCGTCGCAAATCGTTGTGGCGCTGCAAACGCTTGTCTCACGCGAGACATCACCGCTTGAGCCAGCCGTTGTGACGGTGGGTTCATTCCATGCGGGTACCAAGCATAATATTATTTCTGACAGTGCGCATTTGCAGCTTACGGTGCGGTCCTATGCGGATGATGTTCGCAAGAATCTGCTGGAAGGTATTAAACGTATAGCAAAGGCGCAGGCGGCATCTTACGGGTTGCCCGAAGATAAATGGCCCGAGGTGACCTACAGTGAGGGCACCCCGGCGACTTACAATGATCCGGGCCTAACATCGCGCATTCAGGCTGCGTTGACGGCAAAACTTGGCGAAGATCATGTTCATACACTTGCCCCGGTTATGGGGGCGGAAGATTTTGCCTTTTACGGTCGTGATGAACCAAAAATTCCGAGCTTGATGTTTTGGCTTGGGGCAGCAAAATCCGAAGATGTGGCCGCGGCAAAACGCGGCGAAATAAGGTTGCCCAGCCTGCATTCGCCGTTTTTTGTACCGGACCGCGAAAATACACTGAAGCAAGGCGTTACCGCCATGACGTCAGCCGTACTGGAGCTGATGGCTGGCCCCGCGAGTTAAGCCTTGGAAGACTGGCAAGTGCGGGGCAATTTGCCTGGTTACCGGATGTGTGAACGTTTATCTTCGTTCAGGAGGCAGGATGCAGAACGAAAAACTTGTTGAGCGTCAGATACTGGACTTTGTCGACTCTCTGCAGAACATGGATGTTCTTGATGATATGATTGGGGCTTTTGCAGCGCTAATCGCCCGATATGGCTATGATAGCTTTCGCTGTGCGGAAATGGTTCGTCATAGTGAGCCTCTTTCCCCCCAGATGGCGTTTGGTACGCTTGATAGAGACTGGGCAGTATTTTATAGAGATCAGGATTATGTCTATACAGACAGTACTGTGCAGATGGTGTTGCAGACGCGCTATCCTTTTACATGGGGGGCGCTGAAAGAAAATCGAAGATTGAATTCTCTTACAAAGAGAATATTTGACGAAGCCAAATTTGATTTTCAGTTTAGCGATGGTTTGCTTGTGCCTATTCACCTGTCAGATGGTTCCATTTCAGCAGTTTCTTTGGTTGGGGAAAAGCCGGATACAAGGCCCGCAGTGAACCGTGGTCTCGGCATAGCAGCCATATATTTGCATTCCAAAGCCAGTCTGCTCGTTATTGAGGACAGTCAGATATCAAGTTCGCGCAATAAGCCGATTGTTAGCAGACGTCAGCTCGATTGCATCCAATGGGTTGCCGAGGGCAAGTCGGACTGGGAAATATCTATGATTCTGGGGATTAGTGAAGCGACTGTGCATAACCATGTAGAACGTGCCAAACGTAGCCTCGGCGTAACGACAAGGGTTCAGGCGGTAGTAGAAGCCGCCCGCCGCCGACTCATTATCCTGTAAGACAACCCTGCGGCCATCCGGCTTTAAAAAGCTCCGAGTTCGCATTCACCGTTTGTTGTGCGTGACTGTGAAAAAACTTTGATGCAAGGCGTTCCTGCAACTTCGCGTCTGCGTGGCTAGGCAGCAAGTGGCTCTGTGATTGATAGATTGGGAATGTATTTTATGCTCATGGACGAGAAAATTGAGCGCGATGTTTTGGGCTTCATTTCTGATCTTGAAGGTCTGATCAACCTTGAACAGATGATCAAACATTTTGAAGTTCTGATTGCCAGTTTCGGGTATGAGCATTTTCGCTGCGCAGAGATTGCGCGGGTAAACCAACCCATAGA
>Ga0316204_10005537_pt1 | contig 20662 bp, 25 predicted proteins | sample 6monrhotite_MG_2_FD_205661 | JGI IMG/M metagenome (GOLD analysis project Ga0316204, IMG submission 205661) | Microbial mat bacterial communities from mineral coupon in-situ incubated in ocean water Damariscotta River, Maine, United States -... | ecosystem: Environmental > Aquatic > Marine >... | reverse complement strand
ATCTGGTACGCCGTTTCATTTCTGGGCTTCGCGGCTATTCTTTGGAAATATGGCAAGCCTGCGTTACTGGGTGCTTTAGATTCGCGCATTAATGCCGTGAGAGAAGAGCTTGAGACAGCAGAGAATCTTAGGGTTGAAGCGCAAGAAATGTTGGCACAGTATCAGCGCAAACATAAAGATGCCGTCAAAGATGCGGAAGAAATTCTGACAAACGCAAAAAAGCAGGCCAAAGAAATTCAGAAAAAGGCAGAAGTTGATCTTGATGAGACGATTGCTCGTCGCGAAAAACAGCTCATTGAACGTTTGGACCGCTTAAAGCAAAATGCTAAAGATGAAATTCTAGAGCATGCATCGAGCCTTGCTATAGCAGCAACTACAGAAATTATTTCTGATACTCTTGATAAAAAGGCCAACACCAAGCTTGTTGACCAAACGATCAAGGGCGTTGGTAAAAACTTCCATTAATTTTTCCTTTTTAAAGGCTTAAATCATGACCGCAGCACTCGAGAAACAATCCCCTCAGGATATTGTTCGTGAGCTTGGTCATAGCTGTAAAGATGCCAGTCGTGTTCTTGCGCGGGCGAGTGAGACAGAGATCAACAAAATCTTAAACACCCTCGCCCAAAATCTGCGAGAGAATATTTCCGCTATTATAGACGCTAATCAAAAAGACTTAAGCGCCGGACAGCAAAAAGGATTAAATGCCGCCCTGCTCGACCGGCTTGCGTTAGATGAAGAGCGTATCGAAGCTATGGCGACGGGGATTGAGGCGATTGCCTCTCTTCCTGATCCTGCAGGGCGCGTTTTGTGGGAAACAGAGCGGCCCAATGGCTTAAACATACAACGTGTAGCGGTCCCCATTGGCGTTTTGGGTATGATTTATGAATCGAGACCGAACGTCACAATTGATGCGGCAGCGCTGTGCCTTAAGTCTCGTAATGCCGTTATTCTTCGCGGTGGCTCAGAAAGCCTTCAAAGCTCTCTGGCTCTGCATGCTTTAATTCAAGAAACCTTGAAAGAGCATAACTTGCCCGAAAGTGCAGTTTCCATGATACCGATTGCGGACCGGGATGCTGTTGGAGAAATGTTGCGTGCTCATCAGTTTATAGATGTGATGATTCCGCGCGGTGGAAAGAGCCTCGTTGAACGGGTACAGAACGAAGCACGAATGCCGGTTTTTAGCCATTTGGACGGGGTGTGTCATATATATATCCATCCGAGTGTGAAGCCTGATACGGCGGTTGAGGTGCCTTTTAATGCCAAGCTTCGCCGCACTGGTATTTGCGGAGCGATGGAAACGTTGCTTCTTGATCAAAGGCTGGCTCCGGAAATTGCAAAAGCGACTCTTGGTAAGCTTCTTGATGGTGGCTGCGTGATTGTCGGTGATAAAATGGCACAAGCTTTGGACCCGCGTATCGGGCAAGCGGGCTCAGAAGACTGGAGTACAGAATATTTGGAGAGCAAGCTTTCTTGCGCTGTCGTAAATGGTGTTGAAGAGGCTGTCACTCATATCAACACATATGGCTCGCACCACACTGATTCTATCCTCGCCGAGGATGCCGAGACCGCTACATATTTTCTAAATAATGTTGATAGCGGGATTGTCATGCAGAATGCCTCAACTCAGTTTGCTGATGGTGGTGAATTCGGCATGGGGGCAGAAATCGGGATTGCGACCGGGAAAATGCACGCACGTGGTCCTGTTGGCCTTGAACAGCTTTGTACTTATAAATATCAGGTTCGAGGCTCTGGACAGACCCGCCCATAACGCGGCACACTGTTCATCATGTCTTTTCTTACACCGCCTCATTTGCTCAACAGCCCAAGATGGAAGAACAAACGTGTCGGTTTGCTTGGCGGTTCTTTTAATCCGCCTCATCAGGGTCATGTACATATCAGCCTGGCTGCGCTGAAAGGATTACATCTGGACTCTGTTTGGTGGCTTGTGTCTCCCCAGAATCCAATTAAAGAACAAAAGCCACTCCCGCTGGAAGAGCGAATGGGGCTTTGTAATGATTTGGTTGAGCACCCTCAAATTCTTATTTCTGATATAGAGAAAGATCTTGGCACCACCATTACCTATTACTCCGTCAAAAAACTTAAAAAACTCTATCCGGCGACTGATTTTGTTTGGATCAGCGGTATGGACAATGCTCTGGGCTTACATAGATGGCATCATTGGAGGGGTCTCCTTGGGGAAATATGTATGGTTCATCTTACACGCAAGCCAGCCAAATCTTTGGTCAGCAGTTGCCCCCTTCGTATGTACGGACGGCAAAAGCATGTGGTTATCGATAAAGGTGGTCATTATCCGCTCGATTCGGGGACGACATACTGGATGATGCAGAAAAAAATGGTCAATATATCCTCAACTGAAATTCGCAATAACCAGTTGAAAAACAACGATGAAAAGAAAAACAGCTCTGCATAGCATCGCATTGCGGTATCAAGAGTTGTTGATCAGTAACCTCAAACGGCTTACAATGGGAGTATGTGGTCAAGAAACGATGACACTGCTGAAAACTACAGATGGAGGCTAAATGAAGTCTGATTCCGCTGGTTTTTCTAGTGTATGTTATTTAAACCGCATTTATTGTGCCAAACAGGCTGAACCTTGGTGTTCGGCTTTTTTTATACTAACCCCAAGTAATCTTAAGCAAGAAAGGAGGCTTCTGCCATTTTAACTCATGATCCTCATGGACTTTTAGGTCCTGACGAAATTAAAGCTCTTATCGAGAAGTCATTAGACGCAGATAAGGCTGAAGATATTGTGAGCATTTCGCTCGATGAACAAACTGGATTAGCCGATTATATGATCGTTGCATCCGGTACATCTTCAAGGCATGTCAGTGCTTTGACTGACAAAATCATCAATAAGCTGGCGCTGAACGGCATTAAGGGCGTTTGTGTTGAGGGACAATCCCGTGGAGATTGGGTCGCGATTGATACTGGTGACGTAATTGTTCATATATTCAGGCCTGAAGTACGCTCTTTCTATAACATCGAGAAAATGTGGGGCGCTTTTCAGCCGTTTGAAGTTGTTCACGACCAGGTGCAAGCATAGAGAGCTTTAAGTTTTTTCAATGAATATTCAGCTCCTTGTTGTTGGGCGCCTGAAACAAGGCGCGCATTATGATCTCTTCCAAAATTATCTTAAACGTATGGAGTGGACTGTTTCTGTTCACGAAATAGAGTCTCGCCATAAAGATCAAAAAAAAATTCATAAAGATGAAACGACACAAATCCTTGATCGGCTCAACAGTCAATCGTTTATTATAGCCATGGATGAGAGAGGTAAAACGCTTTCCTCACGTCAATTTTCTTCAAAATTCCAAGCCTTGCAAAATGATGGGCAAAGCCAAGTTCAAATTATTATTGGTGGTGCGGACGGTTTAAACAATGAAATTCGTAAGCGTTCTAATTTCCTCCTCAGCTTTGGTCAACAAACATGGCCTCATATGCTTGCGCGAGTCATGCTTTTAGAGCAAATTTACAGGAGCCAACAAATTTTAAAGAACCACCCCTATCATCGGGACTAGGTCTAGAGAGTCTTTATGCGTTATGCGCTTGTTTGTGTTTTTTATTGTCTTACTCTTTTTTGCGCCTTATACAAGCACGGCAGCGGCTAAAGGACAGGCTGATGAGCTTAAAAAGCTTGATCAAAAGTTACAATCGGGTGTTGCAGAGCAAAAAGCTTTAGAAAAAAACTTAAAGACCATTGAAAAAGAACTTGGCAAAATGAAGTCCTCTTTGGTTAAGACTGCAAAATCTATTCAAGCAAATGAAAGGGATTTACAAAAGCTTGATATTCAAATTACTGATTTGGAAAAAGAACAAAAATCTCTGATTCACAAACTACAAAAGGAACGTGGCTCTATTGCTAATCTTATTCTCGCTTTAGAGCGAATAAGAAGGGTGCCGCCCGAGGCGCTTATTGTTAAACCGGACGCTCCATTTAAAACGGCGCAAAGCGCTATGCTCATGCAGGACATATTACCCCTCATCCATAAACAGGCCTCTGACTTAAAAATAAATCTCGAGAGATTGGATGCATTGGCTTTGGACTTACAATCCAAACGTGAGCGTGTTGTGAAATCGTCTGAAACGCTTGAAACCGAGCAGAAGGCTTTAAGTGTACTTGTTGCCAAACGAACAAAGCTTTACGAAAGTACTCATAGAGATTTAGGCGCGCAAAAAAAGAAAATTGCCAAAATATCCTCACAAGCTAAAAACCTCGCAGATCTTGTCAAAAAACTCGATGAGGAGCGTACGCGGTACGCAAAAAAAACAAACTCAACGCGCAAGATTGCGAATCATAAGCCTCCAAAAGCGGGAGAGGCTCGTTTGCCTTTGCCTGGTATCCTTAAGACGGCATATAATGAACCGGATAATTTTGGTGCGCCCAGTCAGGGCATTGATATAGAGGGACGTGCCGGAGCGCTTGTTGTCGCCCCTATGGGCGGTATCGTTCAGTTTGCCGGTTTTTTCAAGAATTACGGTAACATGATTATTCTTGAACATGAAAAAGGTTGGCACAGTCTTATTGCAGGTTTAGAAAATATTGATACAGTGGTTGGACAATCTGTATCTGCAGGTGAGCCCCTGGGTGTTTTACACAAAAGTTCTTCAGATCAGAAACCTGTTCTGTATTACGAATTAAGACACAAAGGTAAGCCTGTTAATCCGGCGAAAAAATTTGGTAAATTGAGTTAATTTACTCTCATTGAAAATACAAAGGGATATTTATCCATGCGCATCGTAACTGCTCTCGTTCTTTTAACCGCTCCCCTCCTCTTTAGCTCTGTTGCAGCTTTTGCTGATGATGAGCGTACGGCGGGAACAAAGCCCATGGATCATAGCGAAACATATCGGCAACTTGACTTGCTTGGTGATGTTTTCGAACGTGTGCGCGCACAATATGTAGAAGAAAAAGAAGACAAGGAGCTGATTGAAAACGCTATTAACGGGATGCTTACCTCCCTTGACCCCCACTCATCATATCTTAATGATGAGAAGTTCGAGGATATGCAAGTTAGCACTCGTGGTGAGTTTGGGGGGCTCGGGATTGAAGTAACCATGGAAAATGGTTTGGTTAAGGTTGTTTCGCCGATTGACGACACGCCCGCTTATCGTGCGGGTATTGAATCTGGTGACTATGTTGTGCAGATTGATGGTGAGCCCGTTATGGGGCTTACACTTTCCGAATCGGTGGATAAAATGCGCGGAAAAGTTGGAACGGAAATTGAGCTTCTCATTACGCGAGAAAATGAAGAGGCGCCTCTCAATATCACTCTGGTCAGAGATATCATAAAGATACGCTCTGTTCGACACCGTATCGAGGGGAATTCCGGCTATATCCGTATCACAACATTCAACCAAAACGCAGAATCCGGTGTTAAAAAAGCTATCGAAGAGATTAAGGCAGAGTTGGGCAACAAACTGAACGGCTATGTTCTGGACCTTCGCAACAACCCTGGTGGATTATTGGATCAGGCGATTGCCGTTTCTGATATTTTTCTGGATAAGGGAGAAATCGTTTCAACACGCGGTAGGCACGATGATGATACAAAACGTGATAATGCCACATCGGGAGATCTAACAGAGAGCCTTCCTATTATTGTTTTGATCAATGGCGGCTCTGCGTCGGCATCTGAAATCGTAGCCGGGGCCTTGCAGGACCATCGCCGTGCCATTTTACTCGGGATGAAATCCTTTGGTAAAGGGTCTGTACAAACCGTTATTCCCCTCCCCGGTCATGGGGCTATGCGCTTAACGACGGCTCGGTACTATACGCCTTCCGGGCGCTCTATTCAGGCTACGGGAATTGATCCCGATATTATTGTAGAGCCGGCAAAAATTGAACCTTATAAGGTTAAGCGCTATAGAGAAGAGAACTTGAAGGGTGCCCTGGATAAGAAATCGGCCAATGACAATAATGCTGAAGAGGAAGATAAGAAGGATAAAAAAGACGGGGACGAAAAAGAGGTTGGAGATGAGATACAGGATTATCAGCTTTTGCGTGCACTCGATTTATTAAATGGTCTTACCCTTTACAAGGGTTCGGACCCGGCAAGTAAGGGATAAGAAGTTTTGTTGAGCGCCTTAAGAGAGGATTTTGAAAATTACTTTTCTTTAAAAGCCTTTGCTTACGGTTTTTTAGGTGTGGTTGCCTTTTATTGCTTGCTGTTTATGTATGCTTTTTTTCAACAGGCAAGCACTGTAGAAGCTTTAGAGGAGACGCTTGCATCTCAAGTCAGTCTTATTGAGCGGCCGGTTGTGGCTCACCATCTTTCCTCGTCCGTACAAAACCCTGTACAAGAATCGTCAGGGCATGAGCAAAATCATTCATCGGAAACCTCTGAACATGATGGCGGACAAATGCGCCAACCAGAGGGGAGCAAAGAGCTTGAGGATATTATTCAAGTTGGAGGGAAAGCTTTGCGAGAGGCCCCTGTCCCCGGTTTTTTTGAAGACGGGCCTTTTGGGCCACTTCCTATCGCAAAGAGCGCTATACAGACGCCTTTTGAGATTTACAGGAAACCTTTTTTGATCAACGAGGGGCGCCCTACCGTTTCTATTGCTGTGTATAATTTCGGATTGTCAAAGCTGGTTTCCGATCAAATGCTTGATAACTTACCTTCTTCAGTGTCCTTTATCCTTTCGCCCTACAGCCTCAACCCTGAAGAATGGGTTAAAAAAGCGAGAAAGCGAGGGCATGAAGTCTGGATGGGTGTTCCCATGGAAAACAATAACTTTCCACTTGATGATCCAGGCGCTCAAGCTCTGTTAACCAGAGTTAATCTACAATATAACCGCGATAGAATTGATTGGATTCTCGGAAGAGCTACGGGATATGCAGGCGTCGCCGCTTATAGCGATTCCTCGCTTGAAAATGCTGCCCCTATGTTTGAAAAAATTGCCAGAGACATGTTTAGAAGAGGGCTTGGGTATCTTGAAATAAATCCAGATTCAGACAGTTTCTGGCTTCCTTTTGCTGCTGAGCTTAAAGCCCCGGAAGCACAATCCATAGGAAACATCGAGATATTTAAAGATGGCGATATGGATCTACTGGCCATTTTAAAGGAAAAGCAGAACGGTGTATTAACGGTAACCGCTTCACAAACAAATATTTTAAACTTGTCCAAATGGTTAAAGGCTGTGGATGCTGAAAACATTCAAATTGTTCCTGTGTCCGCCATTGCAGCTCAAAACCAAACTCATGCGGTTGAGTTGCGTAGGGCTTTAAAAAATGACGGATAAAACAAAACTTCCCTATCGTCTTTGTGTTGGTATTGTCCTTTTTAATAAAAATAATGATGTTTTTGTTGGGGAGCGTATAGATAGGCCCGGAGCATGGCAAATGCCGCAAGGTGGTATTGATTCAGGTGAAGAGATTGAAACCGCAGCTTTCAGGGAGCTGAAAGAAGAGGTTGGAACTTCGGATGCTCAAATTTTAAGAATTGCTGAGGACGTCACTTATTATGATCTCCCTGATCACCTTCTTCAAAAACTATGGAATGGTCGTTATAGGGGGCAAGAACAACGTTGGATTGCGATGCGTTTTACGGGTACAGATTCCGATATCGACCTTCAAAGTTTTAATCCGCCTGAATTTCAAGCGTGGAAATGGGTTCCTCTGTTTAAAACTCTGGACCTTATCGTACCCTTTAAACGTGATACATACCGAAAAGTTTTAAGCTTTTTCGAGGATATCGCACAATAAACTATCCTTATTGATTTATCGGTGACCATGCCGGATCAGAACCGTCCTGAGGTGTTCTTAACCAGCGTTCATTGAACCCTGTAATATCAATCGTATAAATTTTGGCTTGTCTTTGCGTTCCGCCTGGGCCAACGGGGCGCTCCTTAAAATATGTTAGAACCCGTCCATTAGGGGACCAGCTTGGCCCTTCGACATGATATGCGTTTGTAATTAAACGCTCTCCGGTCCCGTCAGGGCGAATAACACCAATATAGAATTTACCTTGATACATTCTTGTAAAAGCAATCAAGTCACCGCGAGGAGACCATACAGGGTTTGCGTAGCGCCCTTTCCCAAAGGTAATGCGCTGTACGTTTGAGCCGTTAGAACTCATTGTATAGAGCTGTTGTGATCCACCGCGATCTGATTCAAAGGTTATACGCGTGCCATCAGGTGAGTAAGATGGAGAAGTATCAATAGATGAATTGCTTGTAATTCTTTTTGGCTTACGTGTTCGTAAACTCATCTCGTAAATATCGGTGTTTCCGTTTTGAGCCATAGACATAATGACTTTACTCCCATCAGGAGAAAAACGCGGTGCAAATGTCATATTTGGAAAGTTGCCAAGAACTTCATGACGACCTGTGTTGATGTCATAAAGATATACACGCGGGCCTTTTCGTCCATAAGACATGTATGTTATCTGCTGTCTTGATGGTGAAAAACGCGGTGTTAAAACCAGATCCCTGCCATCGGTCAAATATTTATGGTTTTGACCATCCTGATCCATGATTGCCAAACGTTTCATTCTTTTTTGTGGCGGTCCATTTTCAGAAACATAAACTATACGGGTGTCAAAATATCCTTCTTCGCCCGTTAAGCGTTTGTAAATTTCGTCTGAAATAATATGTGCAATTCGTCGCCAGTTTTGAGGCGTTGTCATATATGCCATTCCGATCAACTGCTTCTCGCTAAAGACATCCCACAAACGGAATTCAACACGTGTGCGGCCATCACTCGTTGTTGTTATGCTGCCTGTAACCATGGATTGCGAACCGATGGCGCGCCATTCTCCAAAGCGTGGTCCAGATGTCTGCATAGAATTGATGTCCTGAACAAACGCCTTTGGGTTGATGGGTTTAAAGAGACCGGAACCTTCGAGGTTGGTTGAAATCACCTGAGGGATTTTTGTTGCAAACTCCTTGTGTTGAGCGGCTGCCGAATGAAATGCATTTATGGCAATTGGCATCGGCTCGCTTACGCCGCGTTTTAAATCGAGCTGAATTTCAGCTTTGGCGATTTGCGGCGTGCAGATAAAAAGCAAAATCAGGAGTAATTTTTTCATGGTGAAATAACCTCTTTAAATAACCTTGTTTGTTTATAGCATATCGCTGGGGTCAAAATTAATGACAATCGTCTTCCATTGATCATATTTTTCAGGGGGGAGTCGTAAAGGCGAGCATCTTGGGTTTCTCACTGCCCGTAATGCAGAGTCCGCCGCCGCACGAAATGCGGGATCAGATCTTTCATTTACAACGCGGGCGCTTCTTACTGTCATGTCTCTATTCATTGCCAAGCGCAATGTTACAATCAAATTTTCCGCATATTTGGCCCCAGATGGTACATTCCAGCATGGCTCAATTTGCGCTCTTAGGGCATCCAGCTCGCTCACACTTATTTGATTGGCTATTGGTGTTTTCTGCCCGTTATCCGGTTTTATAATGTCTTCTTTCTGTTGTTGCTCTTCTTTTCCTTCAGGCGTTAAATCTTTGAGGAGGCTCTTGAACAGATCCTCTTGCGCGGGCTTTGGCTTTTCTTTTGGTTTCTCTGGCTTGGGCTTGGGCTTGGGCTTGGGCTTGGGCTTGGGTTTAGGCTTTGGTTCTTTCGGTTTTTTTGGCTCTGGTTTCGGAACAGGCGCAGGATCAGGATCAGTTTTTTTTAAATCTTCTTTCGGTGGTTTGGGAGGTTCTATTTTTTTTGGTTCTTTAGGCTTTGGGATAGGTTTAGCTTTTGGGGGTGGTTTTTTTTCTGTCTGGGATAGCTCCGACAGATCTACTAACTCTACACTTAGCGGAGCGATGATTACGGGTTCTTTTTTTGCGAACGGCATTCCGATCAGAGCAATCACAACAATAATGGCATGGAATATCGATGACTTAACAAAGGCCCCCTTCATAGAGCCTTCGTTTTTATCAGTCTTGCTGTTTGTGCGTTCGGCGTTCATCGATTTATTTGCCGGTATTCTCCGAAATCAAAGCTACTTTTGAAAAACCTGCTGCGTTAATAGAACCTATAACTTTCATGACGCGTCCGTATTCCAGTCCCTGGTCTGCTCTTATATAAATACGGCGATCGCTTTGTCCTTCTGTCATCGCTTCAAGTTGAAATTTTAACTTAGCTTCTTTTATCTCACTATCGCCGATATAAAGCTTTCCATCCTTGGCGAGCGTTATTTCGATTGGTTTATTGTCTTCATCAGGAATAGATTTTGCTTCGGATTGCGGGAGGTCTACGGCCACTCCTGACGTCAAAAGCGGAGCCGCCACCATAAAGACAATTAAAAGGACCAGCATAACGTCAACAAATGGTGTGACGTTAATCTCGGCCATGGGTCTATATGTGCCCCCCGTGCGCCGGCCCCTGCTTCGTGTTTTTGTGCTTAATGTTGCGCCCATTATTCAGCTGCCCTTCTGCTTGAGGCCTCGCCTTCTTGCGAATCTAAATGACGCGAAAGAATGGCCATAAACTCATCCGTAAATGCTTCTAAACGATCTGCGTAACGGTTTATACCGCTTGAAAAAACATTATATGCGACAACCGCAGGGATAGCGGCAACCAAGCCCAAGGCTGTTGCAAACAGAGCTTCCGCTATACCGGGAGCGACAACAGCGAGAGATGTATTGTTTGTTGCGGCTATTGCTGAAAAAGAGTTCATTATGCCCCACACTGTTCCGAAAAGACCTATAAACGGTGCAGTAGAGCCTACGCTTGCCAAGAATGTCATACCACGTTCCAGGGCATTTATTTCACGGCCTATTGCAACATTCATTGCGCGTTCTACGCGTTGGCGCAAGCTGGCCATAAGACTCTCCTTTACAGGCATGCCTCCAGATACGCCAGCCTGCCATTCTTCCATACCTGCTGAAAATGTCGATAAAATCGGGTCAGGTTTAGAGTTTTTTACCCGTTGATAAATTTTATCAAGCGGCTCCCCGGACCAAAAAGAATCCTCAAAAATATTTGCCTTACGATTCAAACGTTTAAGCGTCGATCGTTTTGAAAAGATAATGGCCCAGCTCCAAATAGAGGCCAAAACAAGAAGTATCATCACTCCTTTTACAACCGGATCGGCCATCATAAAAAGACCGAGCATACTTAAATCGTGCTCATATGTTCCTAAGCTCACACTTTCGACTACCGCGGCGGGGACTGCTTCTGCCATCAGTTTTCCTCTTCTAAATAGGGTTCCATTTTGCTTCTTAAAATACCGGGCAATCGTACAGGCTTTATAGTCTTCGTATCAACACAAACAATGGCTACATGCATGTCTGACAAGATTTTTTTCTCCCGGTATAATGTTTGTTGCATTGTAAAGCTTGTGTTCTTCATTGTTTTCATTCGGGTTTTTAATTGTAGCTCATCGTCAAGCACTGCTGGTTTCATATATTCTATGTCCACATGTTTTACGACGAACAAAACGCCAAACTCCTCGGCTAAGGCGCTATTTTGATGGCCTAATTTGCGAAGCCATTCTGTCCGCCCACGTTCAGCAAAGTTGAGATATTGCGCGTGATAAACAACGCCGCCCGCGTCAGTGTCCTCATAATAAATCCGGAGGTTTAGTGTATGTTCGACCATTACTCTGGAAATAACTTTTCTTGCAAAGCGTTTTGGTTAAATTTGGTTGATTCAAGGCCTAGATATTCGCAACCTTTGGATGAGATAATACGGCCACGGGGGGTTCGTTGAACCAATCCCTTTTGAAGCAGGTACGGTTCTATGACGTCTTCGATCATATCACGTTGTTCTGATAACGCGGCGGCCAAAGTATCAACACCAACGGGACCTCCACCATAATTTTCAACAATACAATCGAGATAGCGCCTATCCATAGTGTCCAAACCACTGCTGTCTACATCCAAACGTCTCAAAGCGCTATCGACCAACGCTTTATCAATTTTTTTTGCGTTTTCAGCTTGGGCGAAATCTCTAATCCGGCGCGTTAGACGACCTGCTATACGTGGTGTACCGCGAGATCTTTGGGCAATTTCCAAAGCGCCCTCTTTGTCCAAAGGCATTTTAAGTAATAAAGCTGCGCGCGAAACAATACTCGAAAGCTCTTCTGCATTGTAGAATTCCAAACGTAGAGGAATTCCGAAACGATCGCGAAGAGGGTTTGTTAACAACCCGGAACGCGTGGTTGCTCCTACCAAAGTAAAGGGTGCCAAATCGATCTGAACAGAGCGCGCCGCCGGTCCCTCTCCGATTATTAAATCCAATTTGCCGTCTTCCATTGCCGGATATAGTATTTCCTCAACAGCCGGATTCAATCGATGGATTTCGTCAATGAACAGCACATCATTCGGCTCAAGGTTTGTCAAAATAGCCGCCAAATCCCCTGACTTTGCGATTACAGGGCCGGATGTTGCGCGAAACCCTACACCAAGCTCTTTTGAAACTATCTGTGCCAATGTTGTTTTCCCAAGGCCCGGCGGGCCAAAAAGCAAAACGTGATCCATGGCGTCGCCGCGCGCTTTTGAAGCTTCTATAAAAATCTTTAGATTCTCACGAAGTTTTGGCTGACCGATAAATTCTTTCAGAGATAAAGGGCGTAACGCCCCCTCCTCGCCTTTTTCATACTCTCGTGGTGCGCGTTCCAAATCGGGATTTTTGGCTAAGCTCGCATGTGGGTCACTCATGAGCTTAGCTCCTTCAGAGCAATACGGATAATATCTCCCAGATTATCATTGGCTTTGTCTTTGGCGCGGGTAACCGCTTGATATGCGTCGGCGCGGGCATATCCCAAATTAACCAAAGCTGACACCGCGTCCTGATCTGCCGACCCGCTCTCCTCGCCACTCAAATTCCTGAAACTTTTTGACGCTTCACTTGCAGAGGGGGATAAATCCATATTAGAGGCTTTGTCTTTTAATTCTGTGAGTATGCGAGTTGCGAGTTTTGGACCGACACCGTCTGCTTGCGTTAAAATTGCTTTGTCTTGAGCCGCAATTGCCAAGCCTACTTTTTCAGGAGGGCAAGCAGACAGAATAGAGAGGCCCGCCTTCGCTCCGACACCTTGTACGGATGTCAGTAATTTAAACCACGCACGTTCAGCCTCGTCCACAAAACCGTAAAGCGTAATGGCATCTTCACGAACAGATGTTTCTATGAGAAGGCTTAAGGCCTCGCCTTTTTGACCTGCCTTTCCCAAGGTCCGCTGACTTGCGTTCACCAGATACCCAACGCCTCGCACATCAAGAATAAGATGCCCTGATGCATAAGAATCAATGATGCCCGAGAGTTTTCCAATCATATAACGCTCCCAAAGTCGCCACCGATCGCTATATCAAAGGCCAGACACAGTCCCATAGAAATAAGCCCTGCCTGATTTTGTCTGTATGTACCCATAGCTGAAAAACTCCAAATTATATTATATGCGCCAGATTTTTATTCAGGCCTCCATAATGCGCATGTGTAATTGCAACCGCAAGCGCATCAGCCTCGTCAGGGCCAATCTGCCCACAAGCGGGAAGTAACATTTTGACCATCATTCCCATTTGTTCTTTAGCAGCATGCCCAGTACCGACTATCGATTTTTTAATTTTATTTGGGGCGTATTCAGCCGTTGGAATGCCGTGTAAGGCAGGTACGGCGAGCAGTGCGCCCCTTGCTTGCCCAAGCTTTAATGCGCTTGCCGGGTTTTTATTTACAAATGTTTCTTCAATAGCCGCGATTTCGGGTTGCCACTGCTTAATGACACTAACCAGTTGTTCATGCAATGTTGCCAAACGAAGGGGTAACGGCTCTTTCGCATCCGTTTTAAGCAATCCGCAAGCGCGGAATTGAAGCTTTGGGCCTTCGCTGTGAATGATGCCCCAGCCTGTTTTTTGAAGACCGGGGTCAATGCCTAGAATCAACATGGGTACAGGATAGCACACCGGCGGAACATAACAAGAACAAAAAAACCTATTATTCAGACATAATTTTTTCCATGACCTCGTCAGAGGCTTCGAAATTGGCCGTAACGTTCTGAACATCCTCACTGTCCTCGAGGGCATCAATAAGCTTTAAAATTGAACGCGCGCCCTCTTCGTCAATTTCACTGGTCACGTTTGGCTTCCATATCAACCCCTGACGCTCTGGCTCTCCGAACCTGGCTTCCAAAGTATCACGCACCCCTGCAAAGTCATCTGCGTTGCAAAGTATTATGTGGAATTCATCATCGCTTTCTACATCCGAGGCCCCTGCTTCCAGAGCCTCCTCAAACATCGTATCCGCATCGGCTTTACCGGCAGGGAAAACCACTTCTCCCATGCGATCAAACATAAAGTTTACAGAGCCTGTCTCTCCCAGACTCCCATTGCTTTTGGCAAAAATGGAGCGCACTTCTGCGGCTGTACGGTTACGGTTATCACTCAAACACTCAACAATGACGGCAACACCGCCCGGGCCATATCCCTCGTAGCGGATTTCTTCGTAATCTTCGCCCTCTGTGTTCCCTGAGCCTTTTTGTATATTTTTTTCAATACCGTCTTTTGGCATAGATTGCCCCCGCGCCGTCGCAATAGCCAAACGCAAGCGTGGATTCATATCCGGATCAGGACCACCAAGCTTGGCAGCCACATAAATTTCACGCCCCAGCTTAGAAAACATTTTGGCCCGCACAGCATCCGCACGTCCTTTCTTATGTTTAATATTTGCCCATTTGGAATGTCCGGCCATGAATACTCATCCTTTTTATGTTTTTTTATTTGTTCGATAAGTATATAAGTGTTTTTCCGGCTTTCAAGGGGCCTTCCTGTGTAATTGCGCGTATATTCAAATAAAACTCCAAACTTTACAGCGCCTTGTGTTAAAATGGCTGGAGAGATTAATTAAGAAATATCAGTTGGATGGCTTACAATTTTTCAAATGTCTCTGTTCTTATTGTTGAAGACAACCAGCCTATGGTTGATCTTCTGAAATCTTTATTGCAGGCCTATGGGATAGAAAAGATCTTTACCGCATATGATGGCGGTGAAGGTTTCGATATTTTTCGTAGAGAGGCCCCGGATCTTGTCATCACAGACTGGATGATGAAACCTGTTGATGGCATCTCCCTTGCCCGGCGTTTAAGGAATGATCCGTTAAGCCCCAACCAATTCACCCCTGTGATTCTTATGACAGGCTTTAGTGAAAAGCGAAGAGTTACCCAGGCACGGGATGCTGGCGTCACAGAATTTCTGGTTAAACCATTTAATGCCCGTGATCTTTATCGCCGCATAGCACAAATCATTGAAAGGCCCCGTCAATTTGTTCGTTCCGAAAACTTCTTTGGACCAGACCGACGGCGCGTACGTAAGAAAGATGATTATAAGGGTCCCAAGCGCAGGGAGGAAGACCCTAACGCAGCCGTTACAGAACGTGTGGAAATTGATATAGACGCACAGCGTATTTAACTTTTTTAGGATTTTAAAGCTATGGTTTTGGAGCATTACAACAGAACACCTTTAAGAAAAGCAGAGTTCATCAGCCCTCCTAACACTTTGAAACAAAAGGTCGGGAATGGTGGTATCAGTGATGAGATTATCGCCAAGGCGCAAAAATTACTTGAAGAAAACACACAAGATTTCGAACCTTTGGCGAATATGTATCTTACCGCTCTTATGAACGGTATAGAGATGGCGAAGGGATTTTCTGCAGCCGATGACATTGAGCAAATCATTGCGAATATGCTTTATCCATCTATGCAGTTAAAAGCGAATGGTGGGATGTTTCGTTACAGTCTTATCTCGAAGATCGCAGATAAGCTCATTCAGTTTTTAGAGGTTATTGATGAGCCAGATATTGAAGCTGTAGAAATCGTCCTCGCGTTTCACACAACCATTACAGCGATCATTCAAGCCAAAATTACCGATGATGGTGGAAAAAATGGTGACGAGCTTATGTCTGCGCTTACGTCCGCATGTATGCGATACTTCGAAAAACATCCGGATGCTATCGGTTAAATATTGGGCATAACATTCGGGAGCATACCGCCTAGACGTATGGGTTCTATGGATTTTGCCATTCCGGTTTGATCTTTGGAAACAATAAGGCAGCCGCATAATGTACCCTCACCATTTGCAGGAATCATCCTCTCGCCCGGGATTTTCGTTACGAATTTTTGAATGGGCGTTTCTTTTTTTGCACCAATTACGCTGTCATAATCGCCAGTCATGCCTGCATCCGTTTGGTATGCCGTTCCTTGCGACATAATATGGTTATCAGCCGTTGGAATATGAGTGTGCGACCCGACAACGGCCGTCACCTTTCCATCCAGATATTGCGCCATGGCCATTTTCTCTGACGTTGCTTCTGCGTGAAAGTCCAGGAAAATAGCATCAACCCCGCGGCCAACAGGGTTCTCATTAATGATTTGCTTAACCGCATTAAACGGATCATCGAGCGCATCTATAAACACACGGCCCAAAGCATGAATCACAAGACAAACCTGCCCTTCTTTTGTTTGATGTTTATAATATCCATTACCCGTTGTACTCTTAGGATAGTTTGCGGGGCGTAGCAGTTTTGGATCACGTCCAATATATGGGATGATTTGTCGTTGATCCCAAATATGGTCCCCGCCAGTAATGCAATCGACGCCCCATGAGTAAAATTCTTCAACATGTTTCGGTGTGATACCACGACCGTTCGTTGCGTTATCGCCGTTTACAATCACTATATCAGGCGCAAGCTCTTCTTTGATTCGAGGCAGGTGTTTTTCGAGTGCTTCACGGCCACTTCTTCCATAAACATCTCCAATAAATACAATCTTCATTTTAATCCTTAAAACTCGTGATGCCCTGAGGCGTTATAATCCAGTCCATTTTTTGGTCATGTTCTTCTGCGGGTAAAGTGAATAGAACAGCCTGGGATGCGAAAGCAACACCAACCGCCTGAATGGCCTTTTTTGCTCTGTAATGCTCTAGCGTTGCATCATAATACCCACCGCCCTGCCCCAGGCGGTATCCTTTTCTATCGAAAGCCAGCATAGGAACAATCAGTATATCCGGTTCAACTTCTTCCCCTGTTTCAGGCTCCATAATCCCATAAGCCCCTTTGGTTAGCTTTGAGTCTTGCGACCAGTGAATGAATTTTAAAATGCGGGAATCATTTTCAACCTTTGGCAAAGCGCACTTTATGTCTTTTTTTAAGGCTTGTTCCAAGATATGGGTTGGATCAAATTCGCGCCCTTTTGGCCAATATGCTCCAATGATTTGATTTTCTTTTGGCTGAATTGTATCAAAAAACAGCGCCGTAGCCGCTTCGATGTCCTCATCACGGGTATCTGTCAGGGTTCTATGTTTACGGGCTTGTTCGCGCAAAAGCGCTTTTTCTTCAGACATGTCAGCATAACAGCAGAATAAAGTGGGCGCCGCAAGAGCCGTGTACAAGCGATATTCGCGTGTGGCCCTGTAAAACAGGTGGGCGCCGTTAATAACAAGATCCCCAATGCAAAGAGAGTGGATAAAGTCAGGGACAGCTCCCTATGCGAAAAGCATCGGCCTCCGGAATAAAATTGAGTATCACAAACTCCGCAGCAAACCCGATGGGCACTATGATATATAGCCGCATGTGATTACAAGAGAATTATGCGTTTTGAATACGGCTGGCGATGCGGTCGATACGTCCGGCCAGATCTTCGATAGCGTGTGCAACGGCCGTTTCATCATTTTGATTAGCCTCAGCGCCCTGCACTTTTGATCCCAGAGAATTTACGTCATCGCGCAGATCAAAAACCTCGTCAGCAAGCAACAGTGCCGTTAAAACGAGCAAATGCGACTCATTGGTCGCGGCTCCGGCCTTGGAGATGTCCTTAACACGAGAATCAACATATTGGCCCAAATCCGCTACACGCTGTTCCTGACCATCTTCGCAGGAAATACCGAATGAACGGCCGCTGATCATGATATTGACTTCGGCCATTATGCCCGACCTTCCTGAAGAACTTTTTCAACATTTTCGATCGCGCTGTCCAGTTTATCTGCAACGAGGTTCAGATCAACGCTACCATTTGCATTTGCCGGAGAGGGCGCGGCCCCACCAAACATATCACGCTGTTGGCCGGCCAAAGCTGTCTCTACTTGAGCGGCTGCTCCTTCTAAGGTTCCAATGGATTGTTCCAATTTTACCAAGGCATCGAGTATTGCGGACACGTTTGCACCTCTTTCTACAATAAATTTTGTGATGGGAACGACGTTATCAGCCGTCAGAAATAACCGTCAAGGATGCAAACCGGTTTTCTCCACTTAAACCACAAGAAATTATACGCTGTACGCTTGACCTTGGACATTCATAACGGCATGTTACATCCAACTTTTACATGTAATAGTATGGATGAACTAGTTTATGACCTCGCAGAGCGCCACTGCCCCTGAAGCGCAAAATCAGGATCTTACCGAACCTCAACTTAAAAATATGGCCAATGCCATTCGCGCCCTTTCCATGGACGCTGTACAAAAAGCGAACTCCGGTCATCCGGGAATGCCGATGGGTATGGCCGATGTTGCGGCAGTGCTTTATTCAAAATTTTTAAAGTTCGATCCAAAAAACCCGGAATGGCCAGACCGTGACCGGGTTATTTTATCTGGTGGTCATGGATCGATGCTTCTTTACTCTCTTAATTATCTTACCGGTTACGAGAAAATGACACTTGAGCAGATCAAGAACTTCCGTCAGCTTGGCGCGATTACAGCCGGTCATCCAGAAGTAGAGCAAGATGCAGGCATTGAAACAACGACCGGGCCATTGGGCCAAGGCATCGCGAACTCAATCGGTTTTGCGCTTGCCGAGCGTAAACTGAACGCCCGTTATGGTGATGCGCTTATTAACCATTACACATATGTTATGTGCGGTGATGGTGATTTGATGGAAGGCATTTCTCATGAAGCCTGCTCTTTGGCTGGCCACCTTAACCTTAACAAACTCATTGTCCTTTATGATGACAATTCAATTTCTATTGATGGCTCAACGGACCTCAGCTTTATCGACAACACCCCGGCCCGTTTTGAAGCTTATGGCTGGAACACGCAAAGTGTTGATGGGCATAGTTATGCCGAGATCGAAGCGGCAATTGCCAAGGCCCAGACATCCGACAAACCTACATTGATTTGTTGTAAGACGAAAATCGGGTATGGCGCGCCGACAAAAGAAGGCAGCTCGTCTTCTCATGGCGCTCCTTTAGGCGAAGATGAAATTAAAGGCACGCGTGAAAACCTGAACTGGCCTCATGCGCCGTTTGAAATTCCTGACGACATTCTTGCCGATTGGCGCGGTGTTGGTGAAAAGGGGAAGATGCTTTCTCATGATTGGGCCAACCGTCTGAATTCTCACGACATGAAAGATTGTTTTGAGAAATTTAACGCTGGTGACTTCTCGAAAGCCATCGCGCCGGTTATTCAGGAATTGAAAGCTGAGTTTGCTTCGGAGAAGCCAAATAAGGCAACGCGCCAGACATCCGGTATGTGCCTTGAAAAGCTTGTTGATCGTTTATGGCTCATGATTGGCGGTTCTGCTGACTTAACGGGATCGAACAACACAAAAGTTGGCGCTTCTGTCGTGCTGGATAAAAGCAACTACGACGGAAACTACATCAATTACGGTGTGCGAGAGCACGGAATGGCCGCAGCGATGAATGGTATGGCGCTACACAGTCCGCTTGTTCCTTATGCGGGGACGTTCTTGCAATTTGCAGATTATTCCCGTCCTGCTATTCGTTTGGCCGCTTTGATGAAACAGCGTGTGATCCATGTGATGACACATGATTCCATTGGCCTTGGCGAAGATGGACCAACGCATCAACCGGTTGAACATGTCGCTGCTTTACGCGCTATCCCTAACTGCTATACCTTCCGTCCTTGTGACGGGATTGAAACGGCAGAGAGCTGGGAGCTTGCGATTAACAGTCGAAATGCGCCCTCCGTTTTGGCGCTCACACGTCAGGGGCTTCCAACACTGTGCGAAAACCGTGAAGAAAATCTGGTCGCCAAAGGTGCTTATATTCTTAAAGAGCAAGGTGACGCGCCGGAAGTAACATTGTTTGCGTCCGGGTCCGAGGTTTCTCTCGCGCATGAGGCTTATGAAGAGCTTACAAAAGACGGAGTTTCCGTGCGTCTGGTTTCAGTTCCGTGTATGGATCTGTTCTTTGAACAAAGCGGCGATGATTTTGTGAAACTTGTTTGCAACAAGAGTATAAAAATCGCTGTGGAAGCCGGCATTCGCCAAGGATGGGACCGTATAATCGGTGGTCACGCAACATTTATTGGCATGAATGGCTTTGGTGCATCTGCGCCGGCTGATGAGCTTTACAAGCATTTTGGAATTACGACCGAGGCGATCCTTGAGGCCGCCCGTAACAAACTCAACAAAGCATAGATTAACAGGAGTACTTAAATGACCATGCGCGTTGCCATTAATGGCTTTGGACGAATTGGGCGCCTTGTCGCCAGAGCAATTTTAGAAGCGGATCGTGACGATGTAGAATTGGTCGCAGTGAATGATCCCGGTGGACATTTCTTCCCCCTCCTTAAATACGATTCAATTCATGGACGAGCACCATTTAATGTTCAACGGGACCCGAATAACCAAGATGTAATGATTTTAGCGGGGAAACCTATTCGCCGCTTTCGCAATCGTGACCCCAAAAATATCGATTGGGGGTCTGAGAATGTAGATATTCTCATGGAATGTACGGGTAAATTCAGAGACCGTGAAGGTGCG
>Ga0316204_10005536_pt1 | contig 20663 bp, 20 predicted proteins | sample 6monrhotite_MG_2_FD_205661 | JGI IMG/M metagenome (GOLD analysis project Ga0316204, IMG submission 205661) | Microbial mat bacterial communities from mineral coupon in-situ incubated in ocean water Damariscotta River, Maine, United States -... | ecosystem: Environmental > Aquatic > Marine >... | reverse complement strand
GTTGGGCGAACCACTATGACGGCATGATCGAACGTGTTGGACCAGATTTTGGCGGCGCCAATGTAACGGTTGATCCCGATGCAATGACTGTCGACATCGACGGCGAAGTGACGAAGGTTGACGTTTGTAACGTGATCCCCGCCATGAAAGCTGGCAAAATCTGTCAAATGGCTGGCGTCAATGACGGCAACTGGGCCCCAGTGATTGCACACACAATGCAAAGCAAGATCGACGAGAATATTCATGTTCTTGGCGATGCGTCTTCACAGGGTGACATGCCTAAGTCTGGCTTCTCGGCCAACAGTCAAGCTAAAGTTGCAGCTATGGCCGTTCGCGGTGCGCTCACAGATTCCAAGGTCTTCCCAGCGAAGTTCTCGAACACGTGCTGGTCCTTGATCGACGAAAATGACGGTATTAAAGTTGGTGCATCTTACGAAGCAACCGACGAAAAAATCGCCAAGACGTCTGGTTTCATCAGTGCAACTGGTGAAGATGCTGCATTGCGCAAGGCAACATACGAAGAATCTGTTGGTTGGTACGCTGGTATCACATCTGACATGTTCGGCTAAACAATCAGGACCGCCGTTCGCGGCGGTCCACCCTCTGCAGCGGTCTGCTGTCTGACCCAATCCCAAAAAATCTGCATTTTTGAACTATTGCCTTGTCGGCAGTAACCGGTTGGATATTGTTTTGAGATAACCACCGTTTGCGCGCGTTGTTTGTCGGTGGCCCTTGCAGCCCCTAAACAGCGACACTAAGACTCTTATGAACGGTTTTGAAACTACAAACAGCGGAACAGGCAGGACTCAATTATGCAAGATCCACATGAGACATATATGAATACTTTGGTGCCGATGGTGGTCGAACAGACAAGCCGCGGCGAACGTGCATACGACATTTTTTCACGCCTGTTGAAAGAGCGGATCATTTTCCTGAGCGGTCCTGTGCATGATGGGATGTCGTCGCTGATTGTCGCGCAGCTTCTTCACCTAGAGGCTGAAAACCCGAAAAAAGAAATCAGCATGTACATCAACAGTCCAGGTGGAGTTGTGACCTCGGGTCTGTCGATCTACGACACGATGCAGTATATCCGTCCCAAGATTTCGACGCTGGTGATCGGACAAGCAGCATCAATGGGGTCGCTGCTTTTGACAGCTGGTGAACCTGGAATGCGCTATTCGCTGCCCAACAGCCGGATTATGGTGCACCAGCCTTCTGGCGGGTATCAGGGTCAAGCGACGGACATTATGATCCACGCGGAAGAGACGCAGAAGCTGAAGACACGTCTCAACGAAATCTACGTGACCCACACGGGCCATAACCTGAAAGAAGTTGAATCCGCGCTTGAGCGTGACAACTTTATGTCGCCCGAGGATGCCAAAGAATGGGGTCTGATCGACGAAATCGTACAGCAGCGCGACAAGTCGGCTGACGACGAAGACTAAAACACGATGCCTCCGAAATTTCGGAGGCATTTTCGCATTGTGGACAACAGAATGCTGTCCTAAGCTAACGGCGAAACAGGAATTCGGGTTTGTAATCCGAATAAGGCGGGCGATGTCCGGAAGGAAACAGAATGTCGAATAGCTCGGGCTCGGACAGTAAAAATACCCTTTATTGTAGCTTCTGCGGCAAAAGCCAGCACGAAGTCCGAAAACTGATCGCCGGTCCGACTGTGTTCATTTGTGATGAATGCGTTGAACTGTGCATGGACATTATTCGCGAAGAAACAAAGTCGGCGGGTCTTAAAACCACTGATGGTGTACCGACCCCGAAAGAGATTTGCGGCGTTCTTGACGATTACGTTATTGGTCAAGCGACGGCCAAAAAGGTTCTGTCAGTCGCGGTTCACAATCACTACAAACGTCTGGAGCATTCGCAAAAGACCGGTGACATCGAGCTGGCGAAATCAAACATCATGCTGATCGGCCCGACGGGTTGCGGCAAGACTTTGCTTGCACAGACGCTGGCTCGCATTCTCGACGTTCCCTTCACGATGGCTGACGCGACGACCCTGACCGAAGCCGGTTATGTTGGCGAAGACGTTGAGAACATCATCCTTAAGCTTTTGCAGTCGTCCGAATACAACGTCGAACGCGCCCAACGCGGGATCGTTTATATCGACGAAGTCGACAAGATCACTCGTAAGTCTGAAAATCCGTCGATCACACGCGATGTTTCGGGCGAGGGTGTTCAGCAGGCGCTTCTAAAGCTGATGGAAGGCACTGTCGCAAGCGTGCCACCGCAAGGCGGGCGTAAGCATCCTCAGCAAGAATTTCTACAAGTCGACACCACGAACATCCTATTCATCTGTGGCGGGGCCTTCGCAGGGTTGGACCGGATTATTGCGCAACGCGGAAAAGGCTCGGCTATGGGCTTTGGCGCGGATGTGCGCGATGACGATGACCGTGGCGTGGGTGAGCTGTTCAAAGAGCTTGAGCCTGAAGATCTGCTGAAATTTGGTCTGATCCCGGAATTTGTCGGCCGTCTGCCGGTTATTGCGACGCTTGAAGATCTTGATGAAAGTGCGCTGGTCACCATTCTGACCGCGCCGAAGAACGCTTTGATCAAGCAATATCAAAAGCTGTTCGAACTTGAATCCACTGAGTTGAAGTTTACCGAGGATGCCCTCCACGCGATTGCCCGACGTGCAATTAAACGCAAAACTGGTGCCCGTGGTTTAAGATCGATTCTGGAAGACATTTTGTTGGACACGATGTTTGACCTGCCCGGAATGGACGAAGTGACCGAGGTTGTTGTGAACGAAGAAGTCGTGACCAGCGACGTGGCACCGCTTATGATTTATGGCGAAGCCCAGAAAGAGGGCGCGTCGGCGTAAGGCCTAAATGCGAATTTTTACGAAAAGGGCGGGCGATTGTCCGCCCTTTGTCGTTGTTCCTAGTCTGGACCTTGGCACCAGAATGGTTCATATGATGGGTAATCATTTCGGAGACTTTCATGGGCATTCTTAGAACCGTATTGCGCGCTTTCACGTGGTGGCATGGCCAAACACTTAACACCCAGTTTTACACATGGCGAAAAGGCGTGAAGGTCGGTGAAGACGATCAAGGCAACATGTTCTACACAAACCGCGATGCAAGCCGACGTTGGGTGATTTTCAATGGCGACATTGAGGCCAGTAAGGTCAGCCCAGATTGGCACGGATGGCTTCACGGAACGTGGGATGAAACCCCGAAAGAGCGCCCTCTTGCCCACAAAGACTGGGAGCAGCCGCACCAGAAGAACTTGACTGGATCGGCGCTTGCCTATGCGCCTGCAGGGTCTTTGCGGCAGGCTGACGCCTCGGATCGTCGAGATTACGAGGCCTGGTCGCCAGAATAAGAGCGTTAGCATGGCCGAGAAACGATCAGAGATATTTGTTGGCGCGGTGGTTCTTGCCGTGGCTGCGGCGTTTCTTTTTTACGTGCTCCAAACCAGTGGTCTCGGCATATCGGGTGATCGCTATAGCCTAACGGCGTCGTTCCGATCGGCCGAAGGTGTGTCGTCGGGCACCGACGTTCGCTTGGCAGGCGTTAAGATTGGCAGCGTGACCGGTGTCACCTTGGACCCCACAACATTTCGGGCCGTCACCGCATTTAGTCTAGACCAAACCATCCAAATCCCCGATGACAGCGCCGTCATCGTTTCGTCCGAAGGTCTGCTTGGCGGAAGCTTCGTTGAGATTATCCCCGGCGGGTCGCCTTTTAATCTAGAAGCTGGCAGCGAGATCGTTGACACACAAAGCTCTGTGAGCCTCATCAATCTATTGCTCAAGTTCGTCGCAGGCGGCGAATGACCCGCTTTTGGATCACCCTGTGTGCGGTCTTTGTCGCAACTAGCGTGGTTGCGCAAGAGATCGAAGTCACGCCGCTGGAACCCCTTGATCCTGACGCGATTGTTGATGATCTGCTTGAGGATGTGACGGTCGACGTCCCGACGCTGTCGATTGGCCAAGCCATCTTGCGCGGGATCGACAAGCTTGATGGAACGGCTGACAATATCATTATTGCCACTGACCTGCCGCGCAAATTTGGGTTGTTGGATATTGAGCTTAAAGATTGCCGCTATCCCGAAGACAATCCGACCGGCGAAGCCTTCGGCTATTTGATCGTGCGTGAGGCGGACGCCGTCATCTTTTCAGGCTGGATGATCGCGTCGTCTCCGGCGTTGAATGCGCTTGATCATCAACGCTATGACATCTGGCTTCAACGCTGCAGAGTTTCGCCAACCGTTGGGACAGATGGGTAGCGTTCAAACGACGTCTCAAGCCGTATGGCGCTTTGTAGACGCTCTAAATAGTCTTCCTGTGTGATTTCGATAGCGCCTAAAGTTGCCAAGTGTGGCGTCAAAAACTGCGTGTCAAACAGTGCGAAACCACATTTCTTTAGGTGTGAAACCAGATAGGCCAAGGCAATTTTCGAGGCATTGGTGGCACGCGAAAACATGCTTTCCCCAAAGAAGGCCCCGCCAAGGGTGACGCCGTAGACGCCGCCGGTAAGGGTATCATCGCGCCAAACTTCAAGCGAATGGGCGTGTCCAGCGGCGTGCAGGTCCATGTAGCCTTTGCGAATGGACGAATTGATCCACGTTTCGTCACGGTTAGAACAGGCATCGACGATTGCGCCGAAGTCGCGGTTTATGGCGACCTCATAGTCAGCCTTCTGGATGGCTTTGGCCAAGGATCGTGAGATATGAAATGCGTCCAATGGAAAGACGCCGCGTAGTTTTGGTTCGATCCACATGACGGTCGGATCGTCTTGGCTTTCGGCCATCGGGAAGACGCCCATCGCATACGCATGGAGAAGCAGTTGAGGGGACAGTTCCATCGATTGGGTATCAGTCTACGCTTTGGGCCAAAAGAAAACGCCCCCAAAAGGGGCGTTTGAAACGGCGGTGTTAGCCGTAGGTTTTCTCCAACCAGTCTTCAAGCCAGTGGATGTTGAAGTTCCCCGTGTGCAAGTCTTCTTCGTCCAGCAAGGCGTGGAATAGGGGTATGGTTGTGTCGACTCCGTCGACGATCAATTCGCTGAGTGCGCGTTGAAGACGGGCCATGGCCTCGGGGCGATCTCGTCCGTGGACGATGAGTTTTGCGATCAAACTGTCGTAGAAGGGCGGGATCGAATACCCGTCATAAAGCGCCGAATCCATCCGCACGCCCAACCCGCCGGGGGCATGGAATTGCGTGATTTTGCCGGGGCAAGGTGTGAAATTCGGCAAGCGTTCTGCGTTAATACGCACCTCGATCGAGTGGCCATTGATCACCAAATCATCTTGGGTGAAGGACATCGGCAGCCCTGCGGCAACCCTGATTTGTTCGCGCACAAGATCGACACCAAAGATGCTTTCGGTGACGGGGTGTTCAACTTGCAGACGGGTGTTCATCTCAATGAAAAAGAATTCGCCCTTTTCGTAGAGAAACTCAACGGTGCCGGCGCCGATATAGTTGATACCGGCGGCCGCATCGGCACAAATTTTACCGATCCGTGCACGTTCTTCTGGCGAGATGCTAGGTCCGGGGGCTTCTTCGAATACTTTCTGGTGGCGACGTTGAAGCGAGCAGTCGCGTTCCGCAAGGTGAACCGCGTTGCCTTTGCCGTCTCCGAAGACCTGAACTTCGATGTGGCGCGGGGTCGTTAGGTACTTCTCAATATAGACTTCATCGTTGCCAAAGTTGACTTTGCCCTCAGAACGGGCCGTCGTAAATGCCTTTTCCATCTCGGCGGCTGATGAGGCCACTTTCATGCCTTTGCCACCGCCACCGGCGGTTGCTTTGATGATGACCGGATACCCGAAGTCTTCACCAATTTGCTTGGCGGACGCAAGATCAGGCACCCCACCCGGAGATCCAGGTACGCATGGAACACCAAGGTCTTTCATGGTGTCTTTCGCGGTGATTTTATCGCCCATGATCCGAATATGATGAGAGGACGGGCCGATAAACGTTAGGCCGTGGTCTTCCAAAATCTGAACGAAATTGGCGTTCTCAGATAGAAAACCATAGCCCGGATGAACGGCCTGCGCGCCGGTGATCTCACATGCGCTGATGATGGCGGGAATAGACAGATAGCTAAGCGTGGCAGACGGCGGGCCGATACAAATGGATTCGTCGGCCATGCGGACGTGCATGGCATCGGCATCAGCGGTAGAATGCACCGCGACGCTTTTGATCCCCATTTCACGACAGGCTCGGATGACGCGAAGGGCAATTTCGCCCCGGTTCGCGATTAGGATTTTATCAAACATATGCTCGCCTTACTCGATGATCACCAGCGGTGTTCCAAATTCGACCGCGGCGCCGTCGTCGACAAGAATGCGTTTCACGGTGCCAGCTTTAGGGGCAGGGATGTGGTTCATGGTTTTCATGGCTTCGACGATAAGAAGCGTGTCGCCTTCGCTAACCTTAGTGCCGACGCTGATGAACGACGGTGCACCCGGTTCGCTTTGCATATAGATTGTGCCAACCATGGGCGATGTGACCGCGCCGGGGTGGCTTGCAGGGTCTTCACCAACCGGTGCGCTAGAATCAGTGGTCGCAGAAGCGGCCATAGGCACGCCGGCAACCGGTGCTGCGGCCATGGCAGCCATCGGGGCTGCAGCAACGGGTGCAAATCCACGGCTAACGCGGACGGTTAGGCTGTCGTCTTCGCCATACTCGCGCATAACCTCGATTTCATTCAGGTCTTTGTCGCGCAAGAGTTCGGCTAGTTTCTCAATAAAGGCTGCGTCTGCGTCGCGTTTGCTCTCGGTCATGTAATCCCCTCGACCTTGTAGTGGTCATTATCGTGAACGTCTCTGACCCGAGGTTATACGGAAATGCCATTCAAGAGGAAAGCGTGCTTTTTCAGTTGCGCCTGAAACAAAAAAAGGCCGGCCCGAAGGCCAGCCTAAGAACGCACAAACAGGGGAAGTTATTTGCGGTTCATTCTGTTTTCGATCAACTCTTCGACCACTGAAGGGTCTGCAAGCGTCGATGTATCGCCAAGCGCGCCAAAGTCGTTTTCAGCGATCTTGCGAAGAATACGACGCATGATTTTGCCTGAACGCGTTTTTGGCAATCCCGGAGCCCACTGGATAAGGTCCGGCGACGCGATTGGACCGATTTCTTTACGGACCCAGTTGCGCAGTTCGACTTTCAGGTCGTCATTGTAATCCTGACCTTCCATCAAAGTGACGTAGCAATAAATGCCCTGCCCCTTGATTTCATGGGGGTATCCAACGACAGCTGATTCTGAGACTGCAGGGTGTGCAACAAGCGCGCTTTCGACTTCGGCGGTGCCCATACGGTGACCAGAAACGTTGATCACGTCATCGACGCGACCGGTGATCCAATAGTCTCCGTCTTCGTCGCGACGACATCCGTCACCGGCGAAGTAGTAGCCTTTGTAGTCACTGAAGTAGGTTTTCACAAAACGCTCATGATCGCCGTAAACGGTGCGCATTTGGCCCGGCCAGCTGTCGGCCATGCAGAGAACACCTTCGATGGCATTGCCTTCAACCTCAACGCCGGAAGTTGGCTCAAGGACGACGGGTTTCACCCCAAAGAACGGCTTCATCGCGGCACCCGGTTTCGCGGCATGCGCGCCCGGCAGGATGGTCATCATGTGACCGCCCGTTTCTGTTTGCCACCATGTGTCGACGATCGGACAAGTTCCGCCACCGACGACCTCGTTGTACCAATCCCAAGCTTCAGGATTGATGGGTTCGCCAACAGTGCCCAAGACCTTTAGGGATGACAGATCGTGCTTTTGAACGAACTCTGGGCCTTTGCCCATCAGGGCGCGGATTGCTGTCGGGGCCGTGTAAAATTGGTTCACCTTGTGCTTTTCGCACACATCCCAGAAGCGTCCCGCATCGGGGTAGGTTGGAACACCTTCAAACATCAGCGTCGTCGCGCCGTTGGCCAGTGGGCCGTAGACGATGTAGCTGTGGCCTGTGACCCAACCAACATCAGCGGTACACCAGTAGATGTCGCCGTCGTGGTAATCGAACACATATTCATGTGTCATCGACGCCCACACCAAATAGCCACCGGTCGAGTGGACGACGCCTTTAGGCGCGCCTGTTGATCCTGACGTATAGAGGATGAACAGCGGATCTTCGGCATTCATCGGCTCTGGTGCGCAATCATTCGAAGCGGTCGCCATCAAGCCAGTATAGGAATGATCGCGGCCCTCTTTCATGCCGACGTCGCCACCTGTACGCTCAACAACAAGCATCTGAACGTCGCCGCAGATATCCATCGCTTTGTCGACGTTGGTTTTGAGCGGCGTATTGCGTCCACCACGAGGGGCTTCGTCGGCCGTAACGACCAAGGCGGCCTTACAACCACCGATACGGGCGGCCACAGCTTCGGGTGAGAAGCCAGCGAAGACGATAGAATGAATGGCACCGATCCGCGCGCACGCCAGCATCGCATAGGCGGCTTCTGGGATCATCGGCATATAAAGGATAACGCGATCGCCTTTGGTCACGCCAAGTGATTTGTAGACGTTCGAAAGCTTGTTTACCTGCTCGGACAGTTCGCGGTAGGACACGTGCTTTGAGACATTGGGATCATCGCTTTCCCAGATGATCGCCGTCTGATCAGCGCGGGTTTCTAGGTGACGGTCAATGCAGTTCGCAGCGACGTTAACTTCGCCGTCTTCGAACCATTTGATCGAAACATCCGGATGCGCAAACGAGACGTTTTTGACTTTGGTAAAGGGTTTGATCCAGTCGATCCGCTTGCCATGTTCGCCCCAAAAGGCGTCAGGATCATTGATTGAAGCCGCGTACATTTCGTCGTATTGTGCTTCGTTGATTTTAGCGTTTGCGACAAATTCAGCGGAGGGCGGGTAAGATTTGTTCTCGGACATATCGAGTCCTCTTCCTCAAATTTCCAGAAAAATGGGGTTCCCCGCCCAAAGTAGGGCGGGAAAGGGCAATTAAATTGCCAGGTATTCAGCGCGAAGTTCGTCGTTTTCGAGAACTTCTTCGGCGGTGCCGTCGAATACAATGCTACCGGTGTCAAGAATGACAGCGCGGTCAGCCAACTGAAGGGCACGAACGGCGTTTTGTTCGACAATCACCGTCGTGATGCCTTGCTCTTTGATGATACGAAGAGTCTTTTCGATCTCATCTACGATAACCGGTGCGAGACCTTCGTAAGGTTCGTCAAGAAGCAAAACCTTTAGGTCGCGCGCCAAAGCGCGAGCGATTGCGAGCATCTGTTGCTCACCACCAGAAAGCGTAATGCCTTCTTGCTTACGACGTTCGCCCAAACGTGGGAAAAGGTCGTAAATACGCTCGATCGACCAACCAACAGGCGGGGCAATCTGTGCGAGCTGCAAGTTTTCCTCGACCGTTAGGCCGGGAATGATGCGACGGTCTTCTGGGACGAGACCCAAGCCAACGGCTGACGCCTCATAGGATTGCATTTTGTGAAGTGGCTGGTGGTCCAGCCAAATCTCGCCGTGCTGAACCTGCGGATCGCCCAGACGCGCGATTGACCGCAACGTCGTGGTTTTTCCGGCACCGTTCCGGCCAAGCAGAGCAAGAATTTCACCTTCATGGACGTTAAAAGACACACCCTGAATGATGTAGCTTTCGCCGTAGTATGAATGCATGTCCCAAACGGACAAAAACGCAGGAGCGGTTTCAGCTTTGTTGCTGTGCTTTGAGAAATCGGGTTTGACGTTCATCGTACCCCTCCTTATGCGGCTTCGCCAAGGTAAGCTTCTTTTACCTTGGGGTGGCCTTTGATGTTGTCCGGCGTATCTTCAACAAGCGGAGATCCCTGCGCGAGCACCGTGATACGTTCAGCAAGCGAAAAGACGACGTGCATGTCGTGTTCGATGATCGCAATAGTGATATCGCGTTCTTCTTTGATCTGCTTGAGCAGGTCGATTGTGTTGTTGGTATCCGCGCGCGCCATACCCGCTGTCGGCTCATCGAGCAGAAGAAGGCGAGGGTCTTGCGAAAGACACATAGCGATTTCAAGACGACGCTTGTCACCACGCGACATTGCAGCCGTGTGGTCATGGCGTTTGTCGATCAGGTCCATGTCTACAAGCATCTTTTCGGCTTTATCGACAACGTCCTGTTCACGGTACATGTCTGCCATCGCTTGCATACGGAACGACCCGTCACGTTTAGCAAAACACGAGATCATCATGTTTTCCATGACGTTCAGTTCACTAAAGATTTCCGGTGTTTGAAACACACGGCTGATGCCCATCTGATTGATTTCGTGCGGGGCACGACCCAAAACAGACTGGCCATCAAACATGACGCTGCCTGTATCCGGGATCAACTTACCAATCAGAACATTCAGCAGGGTAGATTTACCGGCCCCGTTTGGGCCGATAATTGCGTGTACGGTATTGTCTGTGATGCTTAGGTTCACGTCACCCAAGGCTTGCAAACCACCGAAGCGTTTGTTGACGCCTTTGACTTCAAGAATTCCCATCAATCGTCTCCCTTACTCGGCTGGTTGCTTGGTTTTTGTGTCATGCTCAGTTTTATGCTTGCGGCGTTTGAACAGCTTTTGTCCGCCTTCAACGAGACCACCGGGCAAGAAGATAATCACTAACATGAAAACAATACCCTGCGTCATGTGCCAGCCTTCGCCGGTGAACCATGAGGCGCTCCAGACCATAGCCTTTTCCAAGCTTTCCGGAAGGAAGCTGAACCAATCATGCAGAAGCTTTTCGTTCATCTTTGAAATGATGTTCTCCATGTACTTGATCGTACCTGCACCCAAGACTGGGCCAAGCAACGTACCAACACCACCAAGAACGGTCATGATGACGACTGCGCCACTTTCGGTCCAATACATACGCTCAGCACCCGCAAGAGGGTCCATCGACGCCAGCAATCCGCCTGCCAAACCGGCAAACATTCCTGAAATGATGAATGCAGCAAGTGTGTAGGGCCGTGGATTAAGACCTGTGTAGGTCATGCGCTGGTTGTTTGATTTTACCGCACGCAGCATCAAACCAAACGGAGACCGGAAGATGCGGATCGACAGGTAGAACGAAATCACGAGGAAGATTGCACAGAAATAATATCCAACAGGGAACACAAATTCCCAAGGACCAACCGGCAATGTCAGACGCGAGTTCATTTCTAAACCAAACAGGTGCGGAACAGTCGAACTGTTTGGCCCCATCAAGATCTGTGGATCGTTGTTGTAGACTTGCAGACCGGTTTCACCGTTTGTCAGCGTGATGCCAAGCCACCGACCAAACAGGTCAGAATAGGCGATCGAATACATCATCTGCGCAAATGCAAGTGTCAGGATCGAGAAGTAGATGCCCGAACGACGCAGCGAGATAAAGCCGATGACGACAGACAGCAGACCCGCAGTGATGACACTAAGGATAAGCCCTGGCAGCACGTTGTAGCCCAGTAGTTTGAACATCCAGACCGCCGAATAAGAACCCACACCCAAAAAGGCAGCGTGTCCGAATGAAAGGTAGCCCGTCAGGCCGAACAGGATGTTGAACCCGATTGCAAAGATTCCGAAGATCGCAAATCGCTGCATAAGGTCAGGATATCCGCCGTTAAAGAAGGCAAACGCCGACTCTTTAGGGAAGATGTTCAGGATGAGAGGCGCAAACAAGCTAAGCGCCACGACAACCATTAGAAGGTTAAAGTCTTTCTTTTCTAGACCCAGCATAATTAGTCCTCCATCACGCCTTTTTTGCCAAGCAGACCACGAGGGCGCGTAAGCAAGATGATGATTGCTACGAGATAGATGATGATCTGATCCAGACCGTCAAACACCTTGAAGCGCTCCCAGGAGGCAAAGCTTTCCAGAATGCCGAGCAGGAAGCCTGCTGCAACAGCTCCGGGCAGTGAGCCCATACCGCCGACAACAACCACAACGAAGCTCAGGACCAAGAAGTCCATGCCCATGTGATAGTTTGGCGCGTTAATTGGTGCATACATCACACCCGCCCAGCCTGCGACAACGGCCGCAATGGCGAACATGATGGTAAAGCGTTTGTCGATGTTGATACCCATCAGGCCAACCGTCTCGCGGTCCGCCATACCAGCCCGCACGACCATGCCGAACGTTGTGAACTGCAGGAATGCAAACACACCGCCGATAACGATAAGCGCGAAGAAGAAGTAAACCATTCGCCACGCAGGGTAGACAATATCAAGACCAAATGCGCCGCCCAGTTGAGCGACAGACGACAATGCCTCGGGGGCAGGGGTCTGGATTGGGTTGGCACCGTAAAAGCCGCGCACAAGTTCCTGAAGAATGATCGCAAGACCGAATGTCACCAGAATCTGGTCAGCATGAGGGCGCTTGTAGAAGTGCTTGATAAGACCGCGCTCCATCGCAATGCCAACGATGATCATGATTGGAATCGAGAATATGATGGCCAGCGGAACTGACCAATCAGTGATCGCGCCACCAACTTCTGGCCCAAACCAGCTTTCCATGTAAGAAGATTTTACTTTAAGGGGATTGCCCAAAAAGTCCTTCTGCGTGGGGTCAATTGTTTCATAGCTCGCGTTTAGAATCCGTGACAGCGTCACAGAACAAAAAGCACCGATCATAAACAAGGCCCCGTGGGCAAAGTTCACGACACCTAGTGTGCCAAAAATCAGCGTCAGACCAAGGGCAATCAGCGCGTACGCAGACCCTTTGTCGAGGCCGTTTAGGATTTGAAGAATGACTTCGCTCATCTTCCCCCACCTCTAGAAGAATGAATAACCCACGTTTTCAAATGAAACGACGGGTCCTTGGATAGAAGTAGGGCGGGGAAAATCCCCACCCTACAATGTTTTCAGACTTAAGCGCCTGGGTTACAGTCGCCCAGCTCGCCACCGGCGAACATTGGGTGATCTGGTGCGTACTCAACCTGAGCGCGCGGAGTAACCTCAAGGATCTCCAGTGTGTCATACTCGTTTGATGGGTTCTCTTTACCCTTCATAACCAGAACGTCTTTGAAGCACTGGTGATCTTCAGCACGGTACAAAGTTGGACCGTTGCCCATGCCGTCGAATTCAAAGCCTTCAAGAGCTTCTGCAACGCCACATGGGTTGAATGTACCAGCACGCTCACATGCGTCTGCGTACAGAATTGTCTGAACGTAGCATGTGTGAGCCGAGTTTGATGGTGGACGACCGTACTTTTCGCCGAACGACTTAACGAATGCTTTTGTGCCTTCGTCTGTCAGCTGCCAGTTCCAGTTCATCGAACCGATAACACCTTCAACGTTTTTGCCAGCACCAGCAGCCATAAGCTCTGAGTACAGTGGAACAACGATTTCGAAGTTCTTGCCGTTGACGACTTTGTCGCGCAGACCAAACTGAATAGCGTTGGTCAGCGAGTTAACCATGTTTCCGCCGTAGTGGTTCAGAACCAGAACGTCAGCACCAGAGTTAAGTACAGGCGTGATGTAGGACGAGAAGTCTGTCGACGCTAGCGGTGTTAGAACGTTGTTTACTGTGTTCCAACCCATGGCCTCGGTCGCTGCAGCGATCGATTCCTGCTGTGTCCAGCCCCATGTGTAGTCAGCGGTCAAGTGGTAAGCGTTACGGTCTGAACCATATGCGCTTGATAGAACCGGTGCCAAAGCTGCACCAGACATATAACCGTTGAAGAAGTGACGGAAGCCGTTAGCCTTCTTGTCTTTACCAGTTGTATCGTTCGAGTGGGTAAGACCCGCCATGAAGATAACACCAGCGTCCTGACACAAACCTTGAACAGCGACAGCAACACCCGAAGATGAACCACCGTTAATCATGATTGCGCCGTCTTTTTCGATCATCGACTTGGCAGATGCACGCGCAGCGTCGGATTTAGTCTGAGTGTCGCCAGTTACGAACTCGACTTTTTTACCTAGGATGCCGTTACCTTTCAGCGCTTTCGAGCTGAATGTGTTCATCATGCCGCCGTCACCCATGCCGTTTAGGTGCTCAACTGCAAGTTCCTGTGCGCGAAGTTCGTCAAGACCTTCTTCAGCGTACGGACCAGTTTGTGGAACGTTGAAGCCCAGGGTAACTGAGCTGCCTGTAGGTGCGTTGGTGTAGCTAGCGTGGCTACCAGCGCTCAGATATGTTGGCAGTGCAAGACCAGCGCCGGCTACGGCTCCGGTTTTCAACACGCCACGGCGAGTAAGGTTTTTAGTCATGGAATTCCTCCCGTTTCATGAAACGTGGCTAAATGCTCCTCAACACGTAGCCACATGCACAATCTGTGCAGGCCTATTATCTGTTAAAGTAAGAAAAGTTCGCAACAACTGCTTTGAAAGAAAGAATTTTTTTGTAAAAACGTAAACAGAATGTTAGGAAATTCAGTAAATTTGTTTTCTCGCACTTGCAGAAACACGTTGATTTGTAAGGATGAAACATGGCGCGCGTCTCTCTTATTGGCACCCGTATTCGCGAAAGACGGATATCCAAAGAAATTCGGCAGACCGATTTGGCGAAATTGGTCGGCATTTCTCCGGCGTATCTGAACCTGATCGAACATAACCGGCGAAGAATCGGTGGAAAGCTGTTGCTTGATATCGCCGAAAAGCTTGAGGTCGAGCCTGCGCTTTTAACAGTAGGGGCCGAGGCCGCGCTTTTGTCGTCGCTTCACCAAGCCAGCGCGGATTTTACATCGGCTCCGGTCGAGGAAGACCGAATTGAGGAATTCGCAGGCCGCTTCCCAGGTTGGGCACAGCTTATTGTTCAACAGAACACTGAAATCGCGAATTTAAAGGATGGCGTTGAGGCCCTAAACGACCGCCTATCCCACGATCCATTTTTGGCGACGGCGCTGCACGAGGTGATCTCGACCGTTTCGTCCATTCAATCAAGCGCGACCATTCTGGTTGAATCCGAAGATATTGAGAAAGAATGGCGCGACAGGTTTCACCGCAATATTTTTGAAGACAGCAGTCGATTGGCACAAACAAGTGAATCCTTGGTCGGATACTTGGATCCCGCCGAAGACGAAGGCGTCAGTCAGGCGTCTCCGATTGACGATTTAGACCAGCATCTAAGTGAAAACGGGTTCTGGATGACCGAAATCGCGTCAAACACCCAATCCGAGACCAGTCGCGACACTACATACATGCATAAGGTCATCGGCGCCGATCGTTTCGTCTACGACGCGTTTATGACCAAGCACGAGGGCATCGTGCGCAAAATTCCCAACGAAATCCTGACAGCCGCAGAAGACCAAACAGATGACCCCGGCGAAATGGCCCTTCTGTGCGGCGTTTCAATACCCGAGATATTTCATCGACTGGCGTTTCGTCCAAAACAGTCAGGCGTGACGTCCTATGGGTATCTTTCGGCAGACATGGCAGGGGCCTTTTTGTCCAAACGATCAATCGAGGGGTTCAGTTTGCCGCGCATTGGCGGCGGCTGCGCGTTATGGCCGATGTTTGATGCGCTCGCCCAGCCGACCGTGCCGGTTGTCGAAGACATAAAGCAATCTGGGCGCGGCTCGGACACCATGCGGGCATATGCGATTTCCGAACCCGTTGGCGAAAACTCATTCTCTAGAAAGCCACGGTATATTACGCATATGTTGCTTAAACCGGTGGACTCGGGCGCGACCGAACCCAAAATGGTCGGTGTGAATTGCCGCATCTGTCCGATAGAAAAATGCCCCGCCCGTCGCGAAACGTCGATTTTGTCCAATGGTTTTTGACAAGTTGGAAATGCTAAGCAATATTTAGCCTGAGGGAATGTATATGAGGGGCAATATGGGGAACTCAGTTCTTCTTATCGAAGATGAACCGAACATCATCGAAGCAATCAGTTTCATTCTGTCTCGTGATGGGTGGACAGTGCATTCGCATTCCAATGGCGCGGATGCGGCAGGCGAAGTTCTGCGCAGGATGCCAGACGTCGTGGTGCTGGATGTCATGTTACCCGGCAAAACCGGATTCGAGGTGTTGCAGGAAATTCGCGGACATAAGGAATCGGCGACAATTCCAGTTTTGATGCTGACTGCACGGGGTCAAACGAAAGATCGTGAAAAGGCCGAAGGGTTTGGTGCAAATATGTACATGACCAAGCCTTTTTCAAATTCGGAAGTGCTTGAGAATATTAGATCGTTGGTTTCGTAGTGGATGAAAAACGTCTCTCCGTCTTCTTAGAGCGTTCAAGCTATCGAAGGCGACGCGCGCGTGATGCGTCCCGAGTTTTGCCAATTCTTTGCCTTTTCCTATTTTCTATTCCCGGCCTGTGGCAGGTTGGTACAGGCGAGATTGTTTTGTCCGAAGCGTTGACATTTTTGTTCGCCGTTTGGTGTGTCGCTATCCTTATCGCGGCGGCTTTGTCGCGCTTTTTAAGCGAACCCGTGGTCGGGGATGACGCGTCCTCAGATCAACAGTCTGGCGGCTAGGGTGATGGTCAACAGTCTCGTTGCGGTTTCACTCGCTTATGTCGCGGTCCTGTTTCTTGTCGCGTTTTACGCTGAAAGATTGGCAGCCCGCGGTCGCGGTTCGTGGCTTCGCAGCCCATTCGTCTATACGCTTTCGCTGTCGGTCTATTGCACGGCTTGGACCTTTTACGGGGCCGTCGGATCAGCAGCCCGCGCCGGGCTTGAGTTTCTGGCGATCTATTTGGGTCCAACACTGGTCCTGATCGGGTGGTGGTGGGTTTTACGCAAAATCGTCCGCATCGGGCGCAGCCAAAAAATCACGTCGATTGCGGATCTTATTTCATCGCGTTACGGCAAGTCGAATTCGATCGCGGTTGTTGTGACGATCATGGCTGTAATCGGCACGACACCCTATATTGCGCTGCAACTTCAGTCGGTAACCCTATCTTTCAACGCGTTTCTTGTGGTGTCTGAGCCAGTGTCCGATCTTTACGACCCACGCTCGACCGCGTTTTGGGTGGCCCTTGGCTTGGCCTTTTTCACAATCCTATTTGGCACCCGAAACTTGGATGCGAACGAACGTCACCACGGGGTTGTGACGGCCATCGCGCTTGAAGCCGTGATAAAGCTGATTGCCCTTGTCGCCGTCGGTGTTTTTGTCGTTTGGCAGGTCATGGGCGGCCCCGCCGAAACTTTTGCGGCGATTGACGCCTCGGAAATTAACCTCTGGCAACGCGACGGAGGCCGCTGGACCGGCATCCTGTTCGTCTCAGCCGCCGCCTTTATCGCGTTACCGCGCATGTTTCAGGTGTTGGTCGTTGAAAACGACGACGAAAAGCATCTGGCAACGGCCAGCTGGGCGTTCCCGATCTACGTCATGTTAATGAGCCTGTTTGTGGTTCCCATAGCCGTCGCAGGTCTGCAAGTCCTGCCCGAAGGCGCAAATCCCGATCTGTTCGTTCTGACGGTTCCTTTGGCGCATGGGTGGGACGGTTTGGCAATGTTTGCGTTTATCGGCGGGTTCTCAGCGGCGACATCGATGGTCATTGTGGCGGCCATTGCGCTGTCGACTATGGTTTCAAACCACGTCGTGATGCCCATCTGGCTTGCGTCGTCATCGCGCGATCTTTCTGTGGCAGGCGACGTGCGCCAGATCGTTCTCTATTCGCGTCGTCTTTCCATCGCGGGCATTCTCGCCCTTGGCTACTTTTACCTTCGTTTGACGGGCGGCGGCGCCGCGCTGGCGTCAATTGGTCTGATTTCCTTTGCGGGGGTCGCGCAATTTTTGCCTGCGATGCTTGGCGGTATCTTTTGGCGCGCAGCGAACCGGCATGGGGCCTTGGCCGGTCTTCTGATCGGCTTTGTCATTTGGGCCTACACGCTATTCCTGCCCAGTTTTGGACCTGACGCCCTGATTTCAAAACAGATTTTGGAACAAGGCCTGTTTGGACTATCTTGGTTACGGCCAAATGCGCTGTTCGGTGTCGATGGTCTCGACAGTTTGGTGCACGCCCTGGTTTGGAGCATTTCGTTAAATACACTCGCATTCGTTGTTGTTTCGTTAACAACGTTTCCAAATCCCATGGAACGGTTGCAGGGCGCGCAATTTGTCAACGTTTTCGACCACTCGGCCGAGGCAAGCAGTTGGTCCAAAGGACGGGCCGAGGCTGAAGATCTACTGCTGATGAGCCAGCGCATTATCGGGTCAACCGAGGCACAAAAAATCTTCCGACGCGAGGCCGAGCGTCAAGGGATTGGCGGCTACCTTCCCGACACGACGCCGGGGTTTTTACAACGGCTCGAACGGGAATTGGCGGGGTCGGTGGGGGCGGCGACGGCGCATGCCATGGTGGCTCAGATTGTGGGGCGATCCAGTGTCTCGGTTGATGATTTGATGCGGGTTGCCGACGAAACGGCGCAAATTATGGAGTATTCGAGCCAACTTGAAGTTAAATCGAGCGAGTTGACGAAGACGGCGCGCCAGTTGACTGAGGCAAACGAGAAGCTGACCAATCTGTCGGTCCAAAAGGACGCGTTCCTTTCGCAAGTGAGCCACGAACTTAGGACGCCGATGACCTCAATCCGCGCGTTTTCAGAGATTTTAGAGAACGAAGGCGAATTGAATGCGGACGAGCGCGCGAAATACGCAGGCATCATCCACGGCGAAACCATTCGCTTAACGCGTTTGCTGGATGATTTGCTGGACCTGAGCGTTCTGGAAAACGGTCAGGTTAAACTGCATATCGCGAACGGTAGACTTGTAGATGTCATTGACCAAGCGATTGCTGCGACGCATTTTTCCAAAGATCAGTTGCTAATTTCAAGGACACGCGCCAACGAAAAGATTGATGTCTTAACGGACCTTGATCGATTGTCCCAAGTTGTCATTAATTTGATCACCAATGCCGCGAAATACTGTGAGAGTGAGCATCCCAAACTTACAATATTGGTTCGAAAAGACGGTCAGTTTTTGGTTCTGGATTTCATTGACAACGGCCAAGGTGTGCCGCGCGAACTTCAAGAAGAAATATTTGAGAAGTTCTCGAGGGCGACAAACCGGGCCGCCGGTGCAGGTCTTGGTCTCGCCATTTGTCGGGAAGTTATGACCAATCTTGGCGGGCAGATCAGCTACCTTCCCGGACAGGGTGGTGCCGCGTTTCGGATTATGCTGCCCAACCCTTAGGGAAATGTCCGCGCACCGAATGCGCGGACACATGATTTAGGCGGTGCCCGCATCCAAATAATTTTTCAGCCTTGGCGCTAGCAGCATTCCACCGGTCATCGCCGCGATAAAGACCAATCCGCCGATGCCGTTGATCGCGATAGACGCGAACGACGGGCCAGGGCAAAGCCCGACCAAAGCCCAGCCCATACCGAACATCGTTGAGCCAATGATAAGGCTGCGATCAACAAAGGGCTCCGTTGGTTCAGGAAATTCGCCGCCCGCAAGCGGTTTGCCCAGTTTCTTTGTAAGCATCCACGCAATCGACATAGGGATGATGGCCCCACCCATGACAAACGCCAATGTTGGATCCCAGTCGCCAAAAACGTCAAGCCAGCCTTGGACTTTCGTGGTGTCGATCATCCCCGAAACAGTAAGACCGATACCGAAAAGCGCGCCTGACAAAATCGAATAAAAGTACCTCATCAGATCAATCCTAGAACATGGCGGGCAATTGAAATTGTGAAACCACCCGCAACAATATAGACAACCGTGGCCATAATTCCACGGAACGAGAAGCGTGAGATACCGCAGACCCCGTGGCCGCTTGTGCACCCGTTTGCTGTTCGCGTGCCCAATCCAACAAGGAGGCCTGCGATAATGATGATCCAGTAATTGTCGGTCAAATGCGTATCGACCGAGCCATACAGTGGGTAAATGGCCAGCGGAAACACCATGACAGCAATAAGGAAAGCAATGCGTTCCTTTGCGGTCGACCAGCCAGAACGATCTATCAGTCCCCCGAAAATCCCGCTTGCGCCCATTATCCGGCCGTTTGCCAGTAAAAGCACTGCGCCAGCCGTGCCAATCATGACACCGCCGACCAGTCCCCAGATCCAATCTTGTTCCATGTAAATCTTCCTGTGTACGACCTGAGATGCCTCAGGCCGGTTTCGCGCTTGGTGTTTCAGTCGTTTAGATCTTGTTGACGGGAACCTTAAGGTAGACGTCACCGTTTTCATCCTCGGGGGGCATGTTTCCGGCACGCATGTTGACCTGCAAGGACGGGATGATCAGCCTTGGCATGGCCAACGTCGCATCCCTCGTGTCGCGCATTTCAACAAAATCCTCTTTGGATTTTCCTTCGCCGACGTGGACGTTCTTGGCCTTCTGTTCCGCGACGGTGGTTTCCCACGCGAAAACATCTCGGCCCGGGGCTTTGTAGTCATGGCCGACAAAAATGCGTGTATCGTCCGGTAGGGCGAGGATTTTTTGGACCGAATTATAAAGCGTCTCGGAAGACCCGCCGGGAAAATCACAACGAGCGGTGCCAAAATCTGGCATGAACATCGTATCGCCGACAAAGGCCGCGTCACCGATCACGTAGGTAAGGCAGGCAGGCGTGTGGCCTGGGGTGTGAAGGACATTCAGATTCATTTGACCGATATGGATGTTTGAGCCGTCAACGAACAACGCATCAAACTGAGAACCATCGCGCTCAAACTCAGTTCCTTCGTTGAAAACTTTGCCGAAGGTGTCTTGAATCACGCGGATGTTGTCTCCTATTCCTACCTTCCCACCCACCTGTTCTTGCAGGTAGGGGGCGGCGGACAGATGGTCTGCGTGAACGTGGGTTTCAAGTATCCACTGCACCTCAAGACCTTCGGCCTGAACATG
>Ga0316204_10005535_pt1 | contig 20663 bp, 18 predicted proteins | sample 6monrhotite_MG_2_FD_205661 | JGI IMG/M metagenome (GOLD analysis project Ga0316204, IMG submission 205661) | Microbial mat bacterial communities from mineral coupon in-situ incubated in ocean water Damariscotta River, Maine, United States -... | ecosystem: Environmental > Aquatic > Marine >... | reverse complement strand
TCCACCAGAGGGTGAAATGAACGGCTTACGGGAACGATTTCTTTATTTGAAAGTTTCAATTTCAGCTTCTGCCCATCTTTCATTAAGCCCTCTATTGCGGAGAAGGCAATCCAGTGCGAGCGGTGAACCTGCATTCCCAGAGAGCTGGGCATTTCTCGAACGGCGTCGGAAAAACGGTAAAGTACCATTCGGCTTTCGCTGGTAGTTATGATCCGGATGTAGTGCTCTTGGGCTTCGATTCTGCAAATGAGACCGTTTAATGGCGGGGTGATGGCCTCATGGAAAATTGGGGCACCTTTGATGTCCGGTATTTTTTGCTCCCCCTCATTGTTGGTGACTTCTTTTGTCGAGAGAAGCAGCCTGGGGAGCAGTAACATCGCGCACAGCACCAAGTGGTTGTCGAGCAGATAAAAAAGTTCTTGCCCGAACGCCTGAAGCCGGCTTGTTCCGGTATCCTGGGTTTCGTTCAGCCCAAGTTCTGGCAAGCCGACAATCAGGTCGAGGCTTGTGATAGCGAGCGTGAAGGGAAACAGACTGATGAGGATTGAGGCAGTAATCACCATCGGTTGCGGGTAGTCTGGACTCACGTACTTTTCAAGGGCGTACAGCGTAGCAACAAAAAATGCCGATTCAATGGCTATGCGCACTACCCAGTAAGCGTAGGAACTCATCCAGCCCTCAAATCCCCCTAGAGTGACTTCGTTTGAGGCAAGCAGTAATGCGGCGAATAGTGCCACAAGAGCTACCCTTATTTCCTCTGAGTTGTGTAAATCGGCATTCATTCAAGTAATCCATTCATGCTGCACGAATGATTGTTGCTCTTCAAGTGTTTGATTATCATATCAAAAAAAGCTGCGTGAGTCGGTGTGGAGGGTTATTCATTATGTTGGTGAAATGGCTTGGCCTGAGCTGTTGCAATTCTGATGGTGGTGCGCCAAATTCAACTTTGGCGACCATTTTTTAAACATTACTCGCTCAAAATCGGTGAATGCATTATCAGAGCGAATCACACTAGAGGATCCTCCATGAAAAAATCACTTCTTTTTGTTTCTTGCCTGACAGTGCTTTCAGGGCTCCAATCAGCAGTTGCGGCCGACACTTCCATGAGCTTCTTTGTTACCAGTACAGGCGGGGGAGACGGAGCGAATTATGGTGGACTGAAGGGAGCCGATGCTCATTGCCAGAAGCTGGCAGTTGCAGCCGGTGCTGGAGGAAAAACTTGGCGAGCTTACCTGAGCACCAGCGGTAAAATTGACTTTAAGAATCCGCAAAACAATGTTGCGGCTGTTCATGCTCGCGATCGTATCGGCAAAGGCCCTTGGTACAACGCAAAAGGTATGTTGATCGCTCGTGATATTGAGCAACTGCACAGCGATAATAATATTAGTAAAGAGTCCGCACTGAGCGAAAATGGCAATTTGGTGAATGGCCGTGGTGACAAGCCCAATAAGCATGACATTTTGACTGGTTCACGATCTGATGGTACTGCGTTCTCTCCTTTCACCGATACCACATGTAAAAACTGGACCAGTAACGCTGAAGGATCTGCTGTTGTTGGCCATCATGACAAAATCGGACTCAATCGCGACAGCTGGTCGAAGTCATGGAATTTCTCGCATCAATCTAAGGGCTGCAGCCAGAAAAATCTTCAGGCTACGGGTGGTGCTGGTCTGATGTACTGCTTTGCCGAGTAATATGTGCTCTGCTCAGGTTTGTTTGTGCACAGTTAGAAACGACAGTTTTTTCAGTTGCATAGGGAATGTTGGAGTGAATCAACAGGGCTTGCAGGGGAAAGGGCGCGGTGCGCTTCATGATGCAATTATTCCTTTCATGTTGAAGTAATTATGTCCCAGTCATCGATTCGAATTGCCGGATATGCCGCACTGGTCTTTGTCACGTCCGACTTGGTTTTGGTGGTCGAGATGGTTGCCGCGCGCCTGATTGCGCCTTTTGTCGGGATTTCCCTTTATTCTTGGACTGCGATCATTGGGGTGATTCTTGCTGGCCTGCCGCTAGGAAACTGGCTGGGCGGGGTGTGGGGGCAGGCCACCAAGGGGCTTTTGGCCCAAGGCATTCAGATGTCAGAGGTTCCGCTGATCACTGATGAATTGGCGCCAGTTGAGCGTCTGATGGCTGGGTTGTTTTTGAGTGAGTCTGGTCGTTGTATGGAGAGATGATGATGCGTTTACGGGAATGTTTAGTCTGTCTGGGGGTCGCTTTGGTCCTGCAGCAGGTGCCTGGCTTGGTTGCGGCAGGTGATGATCATGGCACTCTTGGCAAGGGTGCAGAAACACTGCCGCTCTTCGATGCGCATATGCACTACAAACGCCCGGCCTGGGGTCCGTTCCCCCCAAATGTGATTTTATCCATGATGGATGCGAATGGTGTTGCCATGGCATTGGTTTCTTCAACGCCGGATGAAGGAACTATCAGGTTGTGGGAGTACGCACCGAACCGGATTGTGCCGGAAATGCGGCCCTATACTGGTGCTTTCGGTTCATCCAACTGGACAAAATGGGATGCCGTTGGCGATTACATCGAACAGCGCATAGCAGACTATCCGCATCAAGGGATCGGTGAATTTCATCTTCATAAGGTTGATCTGCAAGATGAGCCACTGATGAAAAGAATCGTTTCTCTGGCTTTGAAAAATGATATCCCTTTGCATGTGCACTCTGATGATGAACCCATCGAGTACCTATACAGTTTAAGCCCCGAACTCACAATCATCTGGGCCCATGCGGGAATGAATGAACCGTCGAATGTGGTTGCGGATCTGATGGCGCGTTACCCAAGTCTTTATGCTGATACATCGTACCGAGAAACCGATATCCTGAATGGTGCTGGGGAAATCAATGCGGACTGGCAGCGATTGTTGGAGCGGTTCGCCGATCGTTTTATGGTCGGCTCTGATACCTGGGTAAACGATCAATGGGAAGACTACGACCAGCTGATCGCGACCCATCGGAAATGGCTGGCGCAATTGACGCCTCGCGCGGCAAAGAAAATCGCTTATGAAAATGCTGAACGCTTATTTGGCAGGAAGATTGATGCCAAACAAGTTGGTACGAGGTAGGGTGAGGAATCAAAGTGAGTCAACTTTTCTCCACACTGTTTGTTTTCAACAGACTTCTATGGTGATGACTACCCAAGAGGCCGATATCGTCAGCGAACATGGTATCGGTATGGAACTGGTACGCGACCTTGCCAGCGAAAAGCTCGACGAGCGAGTCGAATTCTCGCTTGAGTAATGTGGCTTTCTTTCTGACTATTTCTCAGTTTGGGTATTCAGTGGCAGGTTACATTTTTGTGGGCCGTGTCTGAAACCTCATGAACTTTGTGAAGCAAGCCCAAGCTTACATTCTTCTCAAATAGCTATGATTTCACCAATTGGTAACAGAGGTGGTGACAGTTATTGCAGATGCTGAGAAAAATATCTGAGGATACAGTCGGTTAGCAGTGCATTTGATGAGCGGGTGTAGAATATTGATCGGTATGCCGTGCTTTCTAATGGCTTACTTATAGAGATATTGAGCGCACCACCTTCTACTATCTTTGTTATCAGTAGAATCCTGCTAGTATTTTAGCTGTGAGCCTTGGCTTCCTGGTACAGCCTCCGAGCCATCGGCTAAAATTCCCTTTTTTTTAAAGCGTGTATTTTCGCGAAACCGTGCCGATAGCTTTATTAAGCTGGATAGTAATCTGCTTTCACAATCCACCTGCCATATTGAGAGGGTTTATGAAGTTCCGCTATTTATCCACATTAATTATGCTGTTGCATGTTTGCCTGGCGCAGGCAGAAACTAGCAACCCTCTGCTGGTTATTAATAATACTAACGCTCCGCCCTTCACTACCAGTACACAGAATGGCTTTCTGGATATTGTCGTTACTGAAGCCTTACGTCGCGTAGGTGCGCGTCTTGAGCTGATTAAACAGCCGGCGGAGCGAGCACTGCTTAATGCGGACAGTGGGCGTATTGACGGTGACCTGACACGCATAAAAGGCCTGGAAACGTTATATCCGAACTTGATACGTGTGCCTGAAAAGTTGGTGGATTGGGAATTTGTCGCTTTTGCAAGGAACCCACAGGCCTCTGCTGAATGGCCATACATTCGTAAGCAGCAGACGGGTCATATTACCGGATGGAAAATCTATGAAAAGGCGATGCATGGTGCAGATTCTGTAATCAGTGCCACGACTCCGGAGCAGCTGTTCTATTTGCTGGAAAAAGATCGGATTGATATAGCGCTGCATGCACGCTGGATGGGGCATGGCTATATTCAACAGCTTGGCCTGCAGGGAATTGTGGAGCTTTCTCCACCCCTGGCTAAAAAGGAGATGTTTATCTATCTAAATAAACGTCATGCTGCCTTGGCTGACGAAATTGCCAAGGCCCTACGCGAACTCAAACGCGAAGGTTTTTATCAAAAACATTGGGAAGAGATTATTGGTCCCTACCGTAGGCAGGGTCGTGATCTCGAACAGTCATAACAAAGGCTGGCGTTCGCCGCTGGCACGGCGCCTTGCTCTTTCCATTATCCTGGTCAGCAGTGCGATCACTTTATTGATGACGGCACTTCAATTGTATTGGGTTTATCAAAAGGACACGGGTGTCCTCAATCACAGCCTGGATCAAATTCAGAAGGTGCATGTTAAATCTGTCACGCGATCATTATGGGCCGCCAACCAAAAGGAATTACGCATACTGCTGGAAGGGATCACGCAGATCCCTGACATTGAATTTGCCTCTGTGCAAGAGGGAGGCAAACTCTGGCATGCCGCCGGTAAGAGAGCAGGGAGTCGTGTAGAGCAACGTCAGTACTCTTTGACTTACGAGAGCCGTGACAGTAAGCAGGAAATCGGTACCTTAACTGTCGTTGCTAACCTTGACGGCCTATACCAACACGTTCTAGAGCAGGCGCTTGTTATTCTCGCAAGTAATGGTTTAAAGACCTTTCTGGTGGCAGGCTTCATGCTGTTGATCTTCCATCGGCAGGTAAACCGGCATCTCTGCTCGATAACTGAGCATATGCAATCCCTGGATATTACGAGCGAGAGCGAACCGCTGGCTCTTGTCGATGAATCGTTTCGCCAAAAAAATGAATTCGACATCCTGGTAGATTCGATTAATCGTATGCAGTCGTCTGCTTATAGTAGCCACAGAGACTTGCGCGAAAGTAAGGTTAACTTTCACGCGATTGCGGACTTCACCATCGACTGGGAGAGCTGGCTGGATCCGAATGGTGTGCCTGTCTGGGTAAATCCATCGGTGACCCGAATGACGGGATACACGCCTGAAGAATGTCTTGCCATGAAGGATTATCCTTTACCGATGGTTGCGGATGAAGCAGAGCGCGCGCAGCTGAGAGATTTATTACGTCGCTCTGCTACCGTTGAAAACATTGAGTTTCAGTTGCGCGAAAAAAACGGTGGCCTACGGTGGATGTCCATTTCCTGGCAGCCTGTTTATGGTGAAAACGACGAAGACCGGGGATTACGTTGTAGCGTGCGGGATATTGAGCACCTGAAGATGGTAGAGCAGGATCTTCAGCACTCTGTTATCGACCTAAAACGGGCAGACACTGCAAACAGTGCATTACTCAAACGCGCCCAGCAGGAAAAGGCTCGCCTGGTGGCGCTGCTGTCGGCAATGAAGCTGGGCATTTTGCTTGAGGATACCGACAAGCGCGTGGAGTATTTTAATCCTGAATTCCGTCGCATCTGGCTGATCCCTGAAAATACCCCTTTAACTGGCATGGCCAGTGATGAGGTGATGTCACACTCCAGTAACAACCTTTCCAGACCAGATCATTTCTCCGCTCACATATTAAAGGTACTTGATACCCATCAGGCCAGCGAAACCTATGAAGTGGAGATGGCCGACGGCCGTATTGTTACTCAGGCGTCATATCCTGTGCATGACGATACAGGGACCTTTATTGGTCGTCTCTGGGTTTATGAAGATATCACTCGCGAACGGCAAACTGCTGAGCAGCTGATCTATCTTGCGGAACGGGATTCACTGACCGGATTGTTCAACCGTCGTCGCTTCCAGGAAGAAATGACCCGTATGATCGGTGATTCGGCGCGCCATGAGGCGACTGGTGCCTTGCTGTTTTTCGATCTGGATGAATTCAAGTACATCAACGATACGTTCGGACACCGTACCGGCGATAGCATATTAATCCGAATCGCGGGTGAGGTGGGCTCGCTGGTACGCAAGCATGAAGTTCTGGCTCGTCTTGGCGGTGATGAATTCGCCATACTTGTACCTGACGGCACCAAGCAGGAGGCGAGCAAGCTGGCAGAACGCGTTGTTCGAGCTGTTTCCCAAATTCCCTTTAGCATCGAAGGTCAGAATCTGCGCATGACGACCAGTCTGGGGATAGCCTTGTTCCCGGAGCACGGTAGCAATGTCGAAGAACTCGTCGCTCATGCCGATACCGCAATGTACCAGGCTAAAGATAATGGTAAAAATGCATGGGCTGTTTATCGTAACGATATTGGCGGCAGTAAAGAGATGCTGAAGCGTCTGACATGGCATGAACGAATCTGTAACGCCCTGGATCACAATCTGTTTGAATTGCATTTTCAGGGGATCTACAGCGCATCGGATCTCAGTTTAAAACACCTTGAGGCATTGGTGCGGATGCGGAACGAAGATAATCCGGCGCAACCCATTATGCCCGGGCATTTTATCCCACACGCTGAAAAAACAGGTAAGATCCTCGATATTGATCGTTGGGTGGTGGTCGAGAGTATCAAGCGTCTCGCCCAGCATCAGACGGTGCCTGCAATTGCGGTAAATATTTCAGGGCGCTCCTTTGATGACCCAGAACTGCCGCATTTTATCGCCGAGCAGTTAAGGCGATTTAATGTTCCTCCGGAACGTTTAATGGTGGAACTGACTGAGACCGCTGCGGTTGGTGACTTGCATGATGCTCAACGCTTTATTGAGTCGTTGCAGCAGACAGGCTGTCTGGTATGTCTGGATGATTTTGGCTCTGGATTCTCTTCCTTCTCCTATTTGAAGCACCTTGAGGCTGATATTCTCAAGATAGATGGTATTTTTATCCGTGACCTGGACAATGATCATGATAATCAGATTTTTGTAAAATCGATCGTCGATGTCGCCCGAGGTTTAAACAAGATAACGGTAGCTGAATTTGTCGAGAATGAACAAATTTTGACTCTCTTAAGGGAATTTGGCGTTGATCTGGTGCAGGGCTATCACCTGGATACACCGACAGCCACACATCCCGCCCTGGGTTCAAAGCCTGTCGAAATAGGTGGCACAGCGCAGTCATCGAAGCGCGCTTAGCTGAAAGAGGCTTGCGCCTTGGTACGGCGTCTCTCACACGCGATAATGACGCTGCGTGGTTCACCTCGTACAAGGGTATTCGCCGTGGGCTGGAAGTGGTCTGCCTCGCTATCAATGAGTCGAGCTGTTACAATGGCGATTCAGTTTAGATGTATCCAAATACCATGGCATGATGTCCGTTAAATAAATTCCTCGTTATTTGATCCCGTCTGATTCACATACCGTTTTGATTTAGAACACAACATGATGCTGCGTGGACGATGATTTTGTAGATAGATCTTCGCTCGAATTTCATTTCTGATCCCCCTTTTTCTCTATATCTACGTTCTCCCTAATTTTTGTAGTTTTATGGGAGATATCCAAGATATTTTTGTCAATAGATATGATGTGTCAGACGTAAAAGCAGTTTCACTGTATTGCGCATTCATTTCCTTGATTCCGAGTGTCTGGCTGGTTAGCCAATGGACTTAGCTGTCTTTTACGCAAACGTGTAATTTTTTTGTGAACACGAAGCCTTGTGATCTGGTTTTCTGAATCAGGTCAAGGTGGGTAATGTTCATTGCTGCAACACCTAATTAAATAATCGATTCAGATTATTTATCACACTCAGGATTAAAATGATCGCAGATCACACCGAATCGCAACCCACCATTCTTTCCTATGTAAAAGATATACCAAACTTGTGCTCACTTGCCGGTTTGGCGTGCACAATACTTGCCATTTACTTCAGCATAATGGGTATCTATCACGCTGCAATGATCGGCATGATTTGGGCTGTTGCATTTGACTGGGCGGACGGGCTCATTGCACGAAGAATGAAAGGGCGAACGGGTAACGACCGTGCTTTTGGTGGCCAGCTTGACGTGCTCATTGATATTGTAAGCTATGGTGTTGCTCCGGCTATCCTCGTGCTGAGCTATGGGGAGTTTAACCCACTGCTTCTGGTGGTCGCCTTTGTCATGCTTGCGGCCAGTGCTATACGGCTGAGCTATTTTAGTACATTCGGTCTTTCCGGCGGATCGAAATACACCGGATTGGCGCTCGACAACAACAGTATCATTATTGTTTTCATATTTTTATTTGAAAGTGTTTTTAGCGCGGCATCTTTTTCCGTCATTCTTCCTATCAGCGGACTCGTCCTGGCAGCCCTGAATGTATCTCAGATAAAAACACCAAAACTTTCTGGGAACCCGATCAATGTCTACATTCTCGCGATTTACACCCTAGCAATAACGATCATTTACGGATTTCTGTTGTTACAGAAATAAACAAGACAATAGCGATAAATAACCAAAGCCACATATGGCTAGGAGTTAACACCACAATGATTGTATATACAGTCGGAACATTTGATTTACTGCATGTAGGGCACCTTGCCTTACTGGAATACTGCAGCACGCTAGGCGATATAGTGGCAGTTGGTGTTGCTTCTGATAAGGTGGTGAACTCTTACAAGCCAAATGTGCCTGTCATTCCTCTTGAGCAACGAGAAGAAATGTTAAGAGCTTTACGTTGCGTCAACATTGTGCGCCCTTACCATGAGCTTGAGTACGTATCTGGATGCAAGGAACTGGATGTAGATATCTTCGTGATTGGTGAAGACTGGGGGAGAAGTCCGCATAATATAGCGGTGGAAAAATATCTTAAAGGTAAGGGGAAAAAGATCATTCAGGTTCACTATAACCCTCGCACCTCGTCTACAAGGATTAAGCAAAATGTTGTTGATCAATCCTATGAGCGTGGGTATGTAACACAGGCTATTGCCTAATGGCCGGTTAGGATATGGGCGGGGTCTTTCTTCGGTAAATCACTATCGAGATAACTTACACTTTTTGTCGTTCATGACTTTTATTGTGGCGTTCGATATGAACAATAAAGACTTTAACCCTACAGCTTAGACATGCATTCTGGGAAAACTCGATAGCGGACTCAATGGCCAGTCAGCTATGAGCTATGTAAGGCTGCTCATGATAGATGAAATCACTGTTATGGCGCAGGGTTGAAGTAGGTCTGACGAACCTCCTCAACATCGGTTTCTAGCTCAGTCGTCCATTTTATCGATGCCGCACCAATATTTTCTTTTAACTGATCAATCGTTGTTGCACCGATAATAGTGCTTGCAACAAACCAGCGCGAATAAACAAAAGCCAAGGCTAGCTGTGTAGGTGTCAGTTGATGTTTTACTGCCAGCTGGGCATAAGCCTTAACAGCAGGTATTACATTGGGTTTTTCGTATCGCTGGCCAAAGCCCTTAAACAGGGTAATCCTACCTGTTGCATTAGGATCATTAATATATTTTCCACTAAGATGGCCAAACGCCAGTGGAGAGTAAGGCATCAGCATTATATTTTCGCGGTGACACATTTCCAGCAGTGTCGTTTCGTAGGTGCGATTGATCAAGCTATAGGCATTTTGCATCGTGATAACGCGTGGAAGATTGAAATCCTTCGCAGCATTGAGAAACTGCATCAAACCCCATGGCCATTCGTTGGAAAGACCAACATAGCGAATCTTGCCTTCTTTAACTAATTCAGCCAGTACCTCCAGTGTCTCGGGTATCGGCGTAAAATCCCGTTCTTGTTCTGGGTTGTAAAGGTACTGGCCAAACATGGGAGTGTTCCGTTCTGGCCAGTGAAGTTGGTAAAGATCAATATAATCTGTCTTGAGGCGAGTTAATGAGGCTTCGAGTGCTGCGCGAATGTTCGAACGATCAAATTGAAGCTCTCCTCCGCGGATCCACTTCATATTGCGCCCACCACCGGTAACCTTTGTTGCAACAACCAGTTTTTCACGCTGTTGTTGTTTTATCCAGTTTCCAAGAATGCTCTCTGTTGAATGGACTGTCTCTGCGCGTGGAGGCACGGGGTACATTTCAGCGGTATCAATGAAGTTGACACCCTGGCCTATCGCATAAGAAAGTTGCTCATGAGCCTGTTTTTGATCGTTTTGCTGGCCAAATGTCATAGTTCCCAAACAGACTTTTGAAACATCAAGGTCGCTATTTCCGAGTTTTATATATTGCATGGCTAATACTTACTCTCGCTTTTATGAGATAAAACGTACACCTTTACTATAAAGAATTATCAAGAAGTTCTATATACAACAAAATGGTAACCTTGATGGCAGTTCCCTGGTGCAATGGGCATCCGGCAGAAACTGTTGGTGGTAGCCCTGAGGTAGGAGGCAGGAGCTAATTGGCTTGGGCTTGGGATGTCGCCACTCTCGTGAATAGCTGAAGATGTTTGAGGTCAGCAATTTACAGTGAGATTTAGCTTCCAGAGTTTTCGCATTGCACAGGAAAAGGGGAAAAGCCTGCCGGAATAGGTGAAATACCGCAGTCATCGAAGCGCGCTTAGCTGACAGAGACTGCATGATTTTTAACATGCCTCTCAAGCAAAGTGGATTCTGCCTTCATGCAGGATTAACTGATCGAAAACAGGTTTGCTTTTTTGAAGTTAAAGCTTAACTGTGAGATATTCGCGCAGCTAGAGAAGCTGTTCAACAGCGACATACTATGGAGATTCAGTGTGGGTGCTGATGGCCTGGGCGTAAAACAGTGGTGGCGGGAAAACTGCTTTTTTCTTTCCTATGCCCGTATGGAAAATTTCGTTATTACTCAATGTCTAAAACGAACCAGTATGGTAATTCCACTGCATTGTCGGAAGGGTACGCAAAGTCTGGAACCTGCGATTGTGTCAAATGAAGCTTGAGCGAGAGGCAGCTTAAGTGTCGCTGACCTGTAATACACCATGAATAAAAAAACGCTCGCCAAATGGTTAACGGCCTTGGCCATTGTGGGTATTGCAACGTATATCTACGTCGAATGGGACAAGTTCTCACAATTGCGCATCGTGAGCGCGGCACACATCGGTGTTGTCGTTTTTGCTGTATTGATGAACTTAGTCGTTACGAGCCTGATTCTGTGGCATATGCTGCGCAAGTTGGCGTTGCCGATTTCATTGCTAGAAGCAGTTTTTCTCAGTTTAATCTCGACCATCGGTAACATCGTCGGACCGTTTCGCGGTGGAGCGGCCTTGCGTGCGGTTTATTTGAAGTCGGTTTATGGTTTTGAATTTTCTCACTTCATGTCAACACTGTATGGCGTCTACGTGGTGACAATCGGAGCTAATGCGTCAATCGGCCTCGTGGCGGTAGTGTTGATGGGGCTCGACCAATCCTTTGCTGGTTTAATCGATCCTCTCATTGCCCTGGTGGCATGCATGGTTGCATGCTTTGTTGCTGTAATGGCCCCGCGCGTCAATTCAAACGGTAGTTGGCTTTTGGAGCGACTCGCCTCCGCCTCTGACGGCTGGCATACTTTGCGTAGCGACCGCGGTCTTATGCGCACTGTCATCGGACTGACTTTTTTGCAAGCGATTGCTGGCGTCACCGCGCTTTGGGGATGCTTTGCGATCCTCGGGGTGCAGCCAGCGGTTATGTCTATTGCGGTGACCGGTACTATGGGTAATTTGTCATCAATGCTGAGCATTACACCAGCGGGGCTTGGTGTTTATGACGGGGTGGTGGCATACATGGCATCGAAGGCGTCGATTGTCCCCCATGTTACTGTTGCCGCAACGTTGTTGATGCGACTGATATTGCTCGCGGCGCTCGTACCCCTGTGTATACCCGCGATAATATGGCTAAGTAAAAAATTCGGCGCTAACGTGTTGCGCCCGACGAAAGTTTAGAATCACTAACGGTTGTGGGGAATAGCATATGTTTCAGGTAGCTATAGCACGGATGCCTGATTTCATGAGGACCAGGGTTGATGGTGGACAATAGCATCGTGCGAAAAAAGAAGATTCTGCTAACAGCTATTGGATTCCCTGCGGGGTCTAGCACGTCGCGGGCAGGCGGCGACAAAAAATACCTGCTGACCGAAGCGCGTGCATTGATCGAGGATGGTCATAGCGTGACAGTCCTTATTCCTGCAATGCGCGATCTACCCGATGAGGAAGTGAACGACGGCGTAAACATCCGCCGATTCCGCTATCCGTTAATGCGTCATTCACCGGCCTATAACATGATGCCTTTGACGCTAAAAAAAACCTGGTTGCAGGCTGTAAGCGTGGTGTCGCTTTCCCTGTCGTTAGCGCTAGCTGTGCGCCTGGAACTGAAACGTTCCAAGTACGATCTGATATGGGCAAACTGGTTGCAGGTCGCAATGTTAAGTCGATTGGGTCGTAGACGCTCAATACCAATTTTATTGACTCTTAGAGGTTCGGACGTGACGACTTACCCGAAATGGTTTGTCCGACTCGGGTCCAAACTAGTACCCGATGTTCTCAACATGTATGGCCCTGACAGTGAACCAGTCGAGTGGATTGAAGAATTTGGATTTACGGAATGGCGCGTCCCCGGCGTGTACAGGCCGCAAGATGTCACGCGTATGGTCAAGCCATCTGCGCCCAATATCGTGGTCATTGGACGGTTTGATGGCGAGCCAATCATCGAACCGATGAAAGGTCTGGGACCCAATCTTTTTCAGGCATTGAACACACTGTTACGGGATAGGCCTGAAATAAGCGTTACGGTGATAGGAGATGGTGTAAAACTGGACGAATATCGAGAATTGCTAAACGATTACGGATCACGAGTTGTTTTCACCGGTTGGTTACGCGATTTCCGTGAACAGCTGTGCGCGGCGTATTGCGTTATTGGGGGTGCTGGTCGAAACGGCGTCATCATGGATACCGTACCTTACGGAATTCCTGCGCTTATATCGCGCTTCGCACCTGGCAGCCGATTTTGGGAACACGAAAAAAATTGCCTGATTTATGATCCGTCGACTTCTGAGAGTTTTGCCAAGGGCATTGCAATGGCTCTGGATGAGCCTGAACTATTAATGAGCTGCGCCGAGCGTGCGCGTTCCGAGCTGGCTGAACTCGTCCTTCCCGTGGAAACAGCGGGAGAGCAGTGGGCAAAGGTTATCGACGCTTATCTGCAAAAAACATAGAACGCCGGTAATACGAAGCTTTTATGTGGGCGAGTTATTCCGCTGTATATGTGGATTTCCAATGCTGCTTTATTTTGTTTTCGGCTAGGGTATACGAGTAACAATTATTGGATACCCTAGACGCTATTTTTCACTAATTTAACCTTTAGAAAAAACCATTTCTCCAGCTAAGCATCAGGCTGTAATTATGCTTTGCCTGAACGCCATTACGATCTTGTGATACTGGTTTGGCAAATTCCATACTGATGTTATGGCCCAGTCCGTACATCCAGTTGGCACCTACAGCAAACTCTACTCTTTCGCCGCCATAGTTATCGGGGTCTCCACCCAGACCTGGTCCGAAGATATTAGGATCAATGCCTACAATTTTGCCTTGAGTTTCTCCGCGTACACGTGCTGAAGTGACAAAGGTTGGGCTCCATGAGTAGCTCAGCCACGCTGTGCCTTCATGTTTGTCGCCATAGCGCCAGCCCTCACTGTTTTTGTCTTCAAGTGGCAGGGTGGCCAGATATTGTGCCCCCCAACCCCATTGTTTAACTTTTCCCCAGTAAGCGACGCCAAGGAGGGCGTCCCAGGTGCCTGAGCCAAGTTGCATGCCGTAACCCAGACGGGTTCTGACGCGTGTGTTGGCTGGTGTCAGGTTGACGTCTGTTTCTGTGATACTGCCAGTGGGGGCGCTTAATACGGTGTCGATAACAACACCGTGCTTGCCGGTATTAAAGGCCTTGTATATGGCACCAAATTTTATATCACCTAATCCTTGAGAGCTTACGGTGTTGGTTCCCAGGCTGGTTGTGCCACCTCCACCGGCGAAGGTTTGCAAAACCGTTTGTTTACGGATCAGTGGGGCTAGACCTACCAGTGCAAAATTGTCACTAACCGCAAAGTTTGCGAAGGGAAAGGCTACGTCCGCTTTAGCGCTATTCGGTACTACGCGTAAAGTAGGCGGTTGTCCAGGGTTGCCAAAAAAGCGATTAGGCACAGTTGTTACTACTGTTTGTGCTGAAATGGAATTGCTTCCCTGCATCAAGCCCTTGAACTCATGATGTTGGTAGTTGATTCCAGCAACGCCCTGGCCTTTTTCTGGAAAGGCATATATGCCAAAGAGTCCAGAGGGTACCGGGATGGGTAGTTTTTTTCTCAATGCCCTCAAGCCTTTAATCCTTTTTGATAAAGCGGTGCGCTGTTTGTAGCTTTCCGCCTCGCTGAGGCTTTTTTCTGCGGCAAAGACCTGTGTCGGTGCTGTAATGGCTAGCGTAATGGCAGCCGAAAGTGAGATAGCTTTGTATTTCACGGCATTCTCCAAATAAATTAGGACGGATTAACGTAGCAGGTTCGACTTCCCAGGCATGCTGCGGAAGACAGTATGGCAGCCAACACAGCCAGACGTAATGTCTCCGAGTAATGAGGCAGCTGTAGCCATGTCGCCTTTGTCTGCAGCTTCAGCCAGCTTGATGGAGTTTCCCTCGACACTGTCATTAAATCCCTCAAGCACAGCAAGACGCTCATCATTGATGTTCTCCATACCGAGGTAAGGAAGGAGGCCGCCAACCGGAATTCGGTGATTGGCAAGACGGCGCGCGCTGTCTGCTGTCATCTCCGCACTGTCAGTCATGATGCCCATGCCCATGCTTTGGTAGTCGGAATAGACTTCAAGCATGACCTGGCGCAGCGTTGCCTTTTCACTATAGCGGTTATGCATAGCTAAAATTGCCATAAGAGACATTTTGGTGTCTGTTGACAGACCCTTAACCTGATTTTGTAATTCCGGTTTCATCAGGCTCAGTTGATGCTGCATGACCTTTTTTAAAGCATCCATGCCAGGTTCGGCTATTGCGATTCCTGATGTTAAAACAGAACCACCGATGAGTAGCGCAGCGGCAATTGGTGCAAAACGTAATTTGTTGGTTTTTCTATTCTTAAGTGACATTGACATCCTCCGAAAAATGTTTGGTTGTTATCTGATTCTTGTTATCGTCTATCCAATCTTGATGAATCTTTGGTGTTGGTATTACGATATGCGAATGGATGATAAAGCGTGTTTATGTCACTTCGGCTGCCGGTTAGTAACAAGATTTAACCAAATTGTTTCAAAACTGTGTCAGTGATCGGTTTTAGCTGGATGTTTTTATGACTGCCTTGTGCCAACGCCTGTTAGTGGTAGACGATGAGCCCAAACTGAGAAAGCTGGTTAAGGCCTACCTTTCTAGAGAGGGCTATGTGGTTGAAGCTGTCGAAGATGGAAAGGCGATGGATGCTTATCTTGCTGAGCACAACGTCGATCTGGTGTTGTTGGATCTTATGCTTCCAGGAGAGGATGGCCTCTCGATTGGCGTTAGGTTGAGGTTACAAAACAACCTGCCTTTTATTATTTTATCCGCACGTGGTGAAGAGCTTGACCGAATTGTCGGGCTTGAGATTGGTGCCGATGATTATCTCGCTAAGCCTTTTAATCCGAGGGAGCTGCTCGCAAGGGTTCGTTCCGTTTTGCGGCGCTGTACCCAGGATAATCTTTCATCTTCTGTGGCTACGAGCCCGGTTCTGACTTTTGGCGCTTTTTGCCTGGATATCGAGAAGCACCTGCTGACGAGAGAGTCACAGAATATTCCTATCACTACAGGTGAGTTTACGCTTCTTCGTTTTTTCCTTGAAAATGCCAATAGGGTTTTGAGTCGTGATCTTTTACTGGAAAAAACGAAAGGTTACGACCACTCGTCTTTCGATCGTAGCATTGATGTCTGCGTTGGTCGGCTACGTCGCAAGATAGAGCCAGATCCGTCAGAGCCTGTTTATCTCCGTACGGTTTGGGGTGCTGGTTATTTGTTTGTCACTGAAGATAAAAAATAATCGTTGGGCGATTAAGTATGCGCTTGCTTAAGTCTCAAAGTTATTTTTGGCAAATTCTTGCGACTATAGGAGTGGTGTCTATAGGGTTTCAATTGATTACCCTGTCAATATTGGCCTACTACATGTTGTTTCCTTTAGGGCAACGTGCGGCAGATGATCTGGCTAGTGTGATGACACACGCAGCAGAAACATGGGCCAAGCTTCCTTCAAAAGAACAGTTGCTGTTTAGTGAGAAAATGCGCAGTAAACACGAACTCTTGATTTCACGTAGTGATTCTCACTTATCCGATACAACAAGCTTTTTACCCTATCTGTATTTTCTTCGACAGGTATTGGAAAAACAGCTGTCGGTTGAAGTTCGAATTAAAGAAAGTCTTAATAAGGATGGGGAACGATGGTTCTGGGTAGATATCCCGGTATCGGACAGCAGTATTCGCTTTGGATTCTCTCGATCACGTATTGGGGTCAATCCTCCAATTGTTTTCTTTGCGTTATTGGTGATTGGGCTTTGTATCAGTTTTATCACCGCAATTTTATTGACGCGTCGCCTTACGACCCCAATTGACCAATTATATCGTGCTGCCCAGTCGGTTGGTAAAGGCCACTGGCCAGATGAAATTGTTGTTGATGGCCCGAAAGAGCTGGCTGTGCTTACGCATGAATTTAATCGTATGAATATTCAGGTAAGAGAGCTTTTATCCAATAGAACTGCTTTGTTGGCAGGTATAGCGCATGACCTACGAACACCTCTTACACAGATTCAGCTGGCCTTAACATTGTTGCCAGAAAATGAAGAATCTGAAGACTTGATGGAGAGTATTCATGAAGATCTAAAGGTGATTAATCATTTGATAGGTGAGACCTTAAGTATCAGTTTTGAGCTGGAAGAAGAAGAAGATGTACTTACCGAAGTTGGTGTTGAGCTGGATAACATCATTCAAAACATTCAAACCAACGGCGTTGAGATTCAGTGGTCAAAGACGAAATTTTTATGTCACATCCTTCACCCCTTGGCATTTCGTAGAATCATGACCAATTTGTTGGTCAATGCGGTGCGTTACGGAGAAGGCAGGCCAATCGAAGTTACATACGAATGTGATGATAAGAAAATTGTCGTTCAGGTTTTGGACCGAGGTCCTGGAATTCCTGCAGAGTCTTTAAGTTTGGTGTTTCGTCCTTTTTACAGGCTTGAAAAATCTCGTGGTAGCGATACTGGAGGGAGTGGTCTAGGGCTTGCAATCGTTCAGCAATTGGCCGATGCGAACAAATGGAATGTTGAGTTGCTTTCTCGCCCTGGTGGCGGAACCATTGCCGCGTTGACACTACCATGTGCTACGCAGTAAGTAGCCAGTTGGCTTTTTGCCCTTCATAAAAAACGGAGCTAAAAAGCCCCGTTTTTTGTTGCTCAAAATAGAGCTGAAGTTACCTAGGTTACTCAGCCAAATGCATCGTTAGTGATGTTGTTGAACCAGCTGTAGGTATTCAGAACAGCACGCTTGTGTGCTGCAGCTGAAGCATCCTTAGGTGTTAATCCACCAGATACTTTGGTAATTTTAGAGCCGTCTTCCGCCAAGCGGTAAACCGCCGCAACAGAAATGCCCCAGTCCTTCGCAATGATTGAATAACAGGTATTCACATATGAAGGGGTGCCAACTTCATGGCCATTAAGCATGGCAATAACTGCTGCTGCCGCTGCTTTGGCTTGTGAGTTGGCTGCATAGCCTGACTTTGGCATACCTTTCGCCACACTTGCATCGCCGATCACGTGAATATTTTTGTGTATCGTAGATTCAAATGTTTTCAGATTGATTGGGCACCAGCCCTTGGCGTTGGTTAAGCCAGCAGTGGATGCAATTTTACCGGCTTTTTGTGCTGGAATAACATTCAGCACGTCTGCCTTGATGGTGTCACCAAACTTGGTTTTAACTGAAACATTTCCAGCGTCAACAGCAACGGTAGCTGCATCTGGGCCTGGACGCCACTCAATCAGTGCATTGTCAGTTTTGTAGCCGTAGAACTTTTTCCAGCCCTGTGTAAACAGGCCTTGCTTAGAAAACTTGGGCTTGTTATCCAAAATAATAACCTTGGATTTAGGCTTATGGTTTTGTAAGTAGTATGCAATCTGACTTGCACGCTCGTAAGGTCCAGGAGGACAACGGAAGGGATTAGGTGGTGCTGTAATAACAACAGTACCGCCATCTTTCATGGCTTTAAGCTGCTTACGCAAGGTGACGGTTTGTGGGCCAGCCTTCCATGCGTGGGTTACCGTGTTTGCAACACCTTCGTTGTAGCCTTCGATGGTATCCCATTTTAGGTCTACGCCAGGCGCAACGACACAGCGGTCATAGGCAAAGCTCTTGCCGCTTTTGGTCATAACGATCTGTTTTTTTGCATCAATACCGGTTACGTAATCATGCACGATATTCACGCCACGTTTAGCCAGACCAGTGTAGCCAAATTTGATGCTGTCAATAGTACGGTTGCCACTGAGTACTTCATTGCTAAGGTAGCAGGTGTAGTAATCCTTATTGGCTTCAATGATGGTTACGTCGATAGTTGGATCAGCCATCTTGATATACTTGGCTGCAGTTGCTCCACCTGTACCACCGCCGACTACAACGACCTTTTTGGATGCGCCTAAAACAAGGCCGGGAAATCCAACAGCACCAGCTGCTGAGACTACGCCAGCGGCTTGAATGAAATTTCTACGAGTTATCTTAATGCTCATGTCTAGTCTCCTTAGTCCTGGCTGCTGTAGTAGTGAAGTAGGGCAGTAATGCCTGCGTCTCCTTCTTTTTTATGAAGTTTTTTCAATTTCTTCATCATTTTCTTTTCGTATTCACGAGAGCCAGATAATGCATCTTCGATCTGCCAACGCACGTATGGTCTCCACTGGCCAGCAAGGATGCCTGCATCATCTTCTTTGAGAGTGCCGCCTTCCGAATGACATTTTTCGCAATACAGGTCGTGAATTTTGGCGCCTTTTTTGACGAGTGCAGGATCTGTAGTCTGTGACGCTGCTTCAAAAGGCAGAGCGGCATAGTAGTCTGCCATCTGCTTGATTTCATCATCGGAGTAGCCTTTTGCGATACGTCCCATAATGGTGCTGTACGCATCCCCTGATTTATATGATTCCATAATGGTCACAAAGTAATCAGGTGATAGGCCGGCAATTGTCGGCATGCTTGGTCCGGTGCTGACACCATTGGTGCCATGGCAACCGGCACAGGTATTGGCAAGCATGCTATCGCTCGCACCGGTCATGAGTGGTTTTTTTTCTTTTGCTGCTTGGGTCATGCCTGCTGCGCTTAGCAGTATTGCAGCAAAGAGTATGCGCTTGGTTAATGGATACTTTTTCATAGCACCTCGTCTCCTCGATGGTTAAGAAAGCTTTCTGGTTATTTCTGCTTTTGAAGTATGGAACTTATTTCTTTATTTTCACTTGATATATATCAAGCGTAAACGACAGAAATCGTTTCATAGCCTAAGAACAGTAGTGCTGAATAAGTATGAAGTCTACTTGTGAAGCTAAAATGCTTGACCTAGGTTATTTAATAAGTATTTGTTTATATTGCCTGGTTCTATGTTTGCGCGAAAAATATAAAAAAACACGATAAATTTTTTACAGTTTTAACCTATGTGAATAGGCTTTATGTCGTTTTGATGTTACTTTTTTGCCCGCTGTCCTCTGTCTGTGCTCGAAGAAAAAATAATGAGGCTTTCGGCGATGGTTCTTTTTTGATTTAGCTGCCTTGGCGATAAAAAATGTTCATCTTTATAAAGATGTTGGACGGGCCAGGATCGACTATTTTAACTACTATAATTGCAAAGAATAACGTAAAGGCATTTATCAACGTTTAAGCGCTAAAAATGCTTTAAGTTTCAGGGGTAAGTGATGCTGGCTAAAAAAATTGTCTTGTTTTTATTTTGTTCTGTTTTTACTTTTTTGTCTCAGGCTGCTGATGTCGGCCAAGCTCAACAAAGTGTCTTGATCGAAGTGCAGAGTCCCATTGGTTTTGATGAAACCATTGCAAAATTAAAATCGAACGCCAAAAAGCTGGGGTGGAAAGTGCCTAAGAAGTGGGCAAAAAACTTCCAGAAGAATCTCAAGCATGTAACGAAAGTTGATGTTGGTCGGAATCTCGTTATTGAGATGTGTGAGCCTTATGCCGCTGTAAAGTTGCTGGTTCACGATAAATATAAAAAGTTCCTGGCAATGATGCCTTGCTCAGTTGCCGTCTATGAAAAGTCTGATGGGAAAGTTTATATCTCCATGATGAACATGCGTTCCTTAAGTAAGTTATTTCCAGGTAAAGAAGTAGAAGAGCTGGTTGATGAGCTGGCGCCACAAATGGATCAAATGTTGATCATGCAGTAAGACAGAACAAATCAGAATAATAATTAAGTTATAAGTTATAAGTTATAAGTTATAAGTTATAAGTTTGCAGTTAGTCGTTTTTAAATGAGTTTGTATAGCATGCCGAAGACCTTCTTCGGCATTCGTGCTATGACTGTGCTTGATGATAAATATTGCA
>Ga0316204_10005532_pt1 | contig 20673 bp, 13 predicted proteins | sample 6monrhotite_MG_2_FD_205661 | JGI IMG/M metagenome (GOLD analysis project Ga0316204, IMG submission 205661) | Microbial mat bacterial communities from mineral coupon in-situ incubated in ocean water Damariscotta River, Maine, United States -... | ecosystem: Environmental > Aquatic > Marine >... | reverse complement strand
AATTTAACTTTTTCGTCTAACAAGTCATATCGCTGGAATAATTCTTTTACTTCTTCAAGTGATACCGCAAGCACCGGAAATACGTTTGCACTTAAGTCGAAACCACTATCTTCTGGCCAGGTGGGTGCCGGCACTCCCTCAAATGAGTCAGCGGCCCAGACTATTCTATCCGTAATCCCATAGGCCTTAAGCAGCCCCCGCATAAAAATGCATGCACCGCCGCGCCAAATACCGGTTTCTATAAAATCACCCTTGATGTTGTCCTCAAGTACAGCCTCAACGCAAAACTGTAAATTTTCAAGGCGCCTCCTGCCTATCATTGTGTGAGAGAGTTCGGTGATATTACGCAATTCATTCGCCGCTCTCGTTTTTCCATCGGCAGTATTATGGTGTAAAACGATAGTGCCCCCGGTCAACTTTAAGTCAAGCAAGGTTTCAACGAGACCGGGGCGAGATTTTTCAATATCAAAGTAGTGATTGTATTCAAGCGGGCCATTGGTCAACATTTGCAGAAAAGTATGTATAAGCCGCGCCTCATTTTCAACATACAGTTCATTAAGAAGCGACTTCTTGAGAAGATCGAGATATTGCCCGGTGAGTTCTGTTTTATTCATTTGGCTTATAATTTAAAAAGAAATGAAAGATTAGGTAATGCAACCGTACACTTCAAAGTGTCTTAGGTTTCACTGCCTCCGTCAATTGCTTAATTCCATATGTATAAACTCAACCAGCTACATTTCATAGAGCTTAATATTCAACCGCATAAGCGTAGTTCGAAACCAAAGTTAACTTTACTCAGCTATTTATTTTCCTGGAATAACGAGCGACCGAATTAGAGACTGTCACACATTTAATCCACCGACAGTTGGAACACGGTCAGCACACCCGCCTCATTGGCAGAATTATCCGCTTCGGCTTCCATGATAAATATCCGCTCTGGGCTGAGCCCCTCAGTTTCAACAAGGTAGTTACGAATCTGGCTGGCACGTGAACGAGCCAGGTCACGTAATTCATCATCAGTGACTGGCTGTGCTTTAAGTGAAGTTTCATACAATGAAAAACGATAAGCCTCGACATCAAGTTCAGGTTTGGCTTTTTCTTTTGCACCCTCTGGCAACACCATGTTTTCAGCTTTAATCCTGGCAACGGCTTCCTTACCTAGTTGATCTTTTAGTTTGGCTTCGATAATTGATAACTTCATATCAGCAAATGTCACCTGTTCTGATAACTCAAAAAATACTGCAAGCTTCTGTTGCTGTAGCGATTGAACATCTCTGTCTGGATCAAACAGACCTCTCACCTCGATGCGCAATTGTGGTCGCTGTGTTAGCGCCTTGGCTAAAGATTCAAGTCGAGTTTGATGGCCGTCGACCATATTTAATTCACCAGGCACAAAGGCGACCTTGTCCAGCTCTTGATCACCCCCCGCCAATTTCGACAACAACTTAAAGGGCGATGTCACTATGCCGGTAATCACATTAAATAATGCTTTGAATACTATCTTGCTGATTTTAAATTCAGGCTCATCAAGATTGCCACGTACTGGCAGTGATAAATCAATGCGACCGTTAGCATCTTTAAGCAGTGCTATCGCCAGTCCGACTGGCAGGTCGACGGCGTCCTCTGATTTGATATCTCGACCAAGGGTAAACTGATCAAGGGAAATTTCATTTTCACCTATCAGCTCTCTTTCTGAAACGCGGTACCCCAGATCCAGTTCGAGCTGACCTTTATCGACTGCTTTGCCGATAAAATTCCCGGTATAAGGCGTTACAGCGGTCATATCATAATCTTCAAAGCGAATCTTGATGTCGCTGTAAAGATCGCCCTTAAGCGGATTTATTTTTCCCGTTATTGATAACTGGGCAACGTCATCAACACGACCATTCAAATCAACATCGGCCCGTGCCAGCTCAGCTGATGACAAACCTTTTATTGCACCCTTAAAACGAGACAGTTTAGTAGTAAAACGTGGCGACATAGTATTGTCGACAAAAGTAACTTCGCCATCGTTAAACGAAACAGTCTCTATGCTAATTGAAAAGGGCGGCTTGGTTTCAGTTTTCTGACTTTCCTGAACTTCAGATTCAGCTGCCTCTGTCTCGTCGCTCTTGACCAAACTGGCGACATTCATCGCGCCATCTTCAGCAATAACAATATGACTATTTAATTGATCAAAGCTTATATTTGAAATCGAAACAGAATCAGGCTGCAGTTTTAAATCGAGATCTTTAATTGCCAATTCATTCCATGCAACAACTTTATCGCCGGTTTGGCTATTGATGGTGGCCAGTTTTTGTACACTGCTGCTGCCACTAAGGTGAAAAAGCTGGGGCGTTGCAGAGGCAAAATATTGCAGCTTGCCATCAAACATAAAGGCGCCATCTTCAATACCAACAAAGGTGCTGGCATTGAGATACGGTTGGAAGTCTTTCAACGCCAGCGAATCTAATGCCAGCGTCAGGTCAGCTACCACCGGCAGCGCGCCAACCTCACCAGTAATATTGAGTTTGCCTTGTTGATTGACTCGCATGCCTGCTTGCAAGCCAAAGCGTGCATCACCTTGATTGTTTATATTGCTCAAAACAAATTCAAACTCATCGACCATGATCTCGGCCGCTGGCTCTGTGCTCTGATCAGCCAAAGCAAGCTGACTTTTATTGATGGCAAAACGATCCAGACTTATTTGCCATGGCGTTGCGTCACCAGCCTCGTCTGCCTGTGCCTCTACTGGTTCTTGAGCTGCGTCTGTGCCAGCATCAATGGGTGAAAACAGCCGCACCAGATCAAGCTCAGCGTCTTTTGTCATAAACGTTTTCAAGTCGATGCTGGAGATTGAGATCTCATCTAGCTGAACACTTTTTTCATGCAACGATAGTTGGCCATTCGACAATGAAATATCTGCAATGCGTAAATCAGGCTCTAATCTGGTTTTGTCACTAATTGCCAATTCGCTGAGGTTGACAGCAATTTGCTCAACCATAAGCTCAGGCCCTTGATCGGCCATGAAAAACTGATAATTGGCACTGATAGCCAGTTGCCCTGAGTCGACACTAAAACGCAGTTGGTCTTGAACATAACGCCATATTTCTCGAATCTGAACCTCGCTGACCTCAACACGCCCTGTCGCACGCAAGGGGTTGACCGAGACATCCCCCTGCCATGCCAAATGGCCACCATCAGGAAAAACCAGTTGGACTTGATAAGGACCGTCTTTCTCCGGCAGGGTGGAAAAATCGGTCAATTCAAATGAGACGGGGTGAATTTCCTGTTTGTATGGCGTAGGAATTGAATTATCGCTGAACAAAAAATGACCATTGTTGACAGCAAGGCGATGAATCACCAACCGCGGCAGTGCGGCCTCTTCCTCCGCAGGGGGGGGTGGCTCGGCGACTGCTGAATCAGTTGTTGCCAACAGGTCGTGAAAACTGAGATTGCCAGCTTCATCTATTCGTACATTGCCACGCGGTCCATCGATACTGATATCGCCAAAGGTCCAGGCCCAATTAATTAACGAGCTGGTCTGAAAGTTGACATAGAACTCATCAAAACCGGCAAGCTCGACACCATCCTTATCGGCGAGAGATACGCCGGACAATGTCAGTGACAAGGCATATGGATTAAAGCGTACCTCTTCAATCGTAAAATCCCGATCTGTCAGCTCAGGTACCAGTGAAGAGAGTTGCGACTTGACGATGTATGGCAGCACAAAAAAACCAAACAGAGTATAAAACGCTAGAAACACCGCCCCCCAAAAGCGCTTGCTGGCTCGCAAACGGGGGCCAAACAGTTGTGTTAACAAAGTTTTTTTAGGCGCTGCGGCTTGTTTTTCTGGTGTGGCTTCCATGATGCGTCTCCACTTTTCTATGGCTGTTTTGTTGCTGGATTGCCAGTCAGCGTTTGGGTTGCTTAGCCCTGCAAGGCAATAAGCGGCATTGTCACAGGCGCTGCAAATTCGATCTTATAAGCAAAATCCCTGAGCCTCAATTCTGCCGTTATAGGCAGCCCCGATTTTTAATCATAATATACCTGATTGGGATCATTCTGTTTAAGCTAGCAAACTACCTGTTTTGATTGGCGAGACGCTTCCGTATGGTTAGAACACTGAAGCCGCCTCTGACCTGTATATCTCATCACTCCTAATCACTCTGGCCATAATCATCAACACTCATGAATAACACTGAGGTAGGCTCGCATGAATACTGATAGAATACGGCATATTTCAGCACAATTACCAAGCTATTCAATCCTCATCTTAGCCGTTAACTAATAAGCTTTATCAAATGACAACACTCACTAATCAAGACATCCTCATCAATGTCGGCGATACCTACTTTGCCCGTGGTGATGCCTATTATAAAAATGGCTATGTTGTGTCAGTAGTCGTTGAAGACGAAGCTGATGACTTCATCGAACTGCAAAGCTCAGTGAGAGGCAGTGGCAATCAGCTTTATACTCAAACAATCAGCATCGACCGGAGCTCTAAGCATATAGATATTGAAGGCGATTGCAGTTGTCCCGTTAACTACAACTGCAAGCATGTCGCCGCCGCTTGCATACAGTATGTAGCTGATGGCGGATCAGCCGTACACGTAGACGCCGAATGTCTTAGCTGGGTTGATGACTTCAACAATGCCGGGGATAGATATACAACGCCAAGCACCAATACCGAATTTTTGGTCTATCTGCTCAGCCCATCGCAGCAGACTGGTAAACTTGAAGTAGAATTTCGTGTTAGCCGTTATCTGAAAAATGGCGAACTAGGTAAGACTCGTAATACCAATCTCAACAACATCAACAATAGCCAGTCATCCGCAGCGTTTGTTCAGGCCGTTGACCGAGAAATTTGCAGCCTGATTGAAGCCAACAATCAGCTTCATTGGCGGGGCGTCCTACTTTACGGCGACCTGGGTTTTCTAACCCTAAGTAAGATGCTGCCCACCGGCCGTTGTTATTGGCTCGACACGAACCGCGCGCCACTGCAATTAAAACCAGCCCGTGATTTAATACTAAAGTGGCAGACAGATGCCGACGGTGACGCCAGGCTGGATATGCAGATCGAAGCCGACGGTATGTTGCTGTTAACCACTCCGCCGCTTTACCTCTCAACCGAGACCAATAGCATTGGTCAATTGAATAATGCCCCCTACACCATGGCCCAGCTTGAGCAACTACTCAAGGCCCCCACCGTGCCAATCGACCTGCTTGATGAATTTAGTCAGCGCCTGGCACAGAAAGTCCCAAGTACGGTGTTACCAACACCCAAACAGGTGGCTGTACAAGAGATTAGAGATCAACAGCCCTGCCCTCACCTTTATCTTTCGGCACAAGAACTAGATGATCATTACCTTCATAGCATGCGTATCCATTTTGCCTATGACGATCACGAACTAGCCTACGCCAATAATAAAGAGGTCTGCAGCTTCAACAAAGACAATACGATTATAAGAGTCTGGCGAAACCTTGAAGCGGAAGATGCTGCAATCGAGCTGATTGAGTCTTATGGTTTTGAAGGCCGAATAAATGCTGATGAAGGTGAACTTATTTTTCATAGTCAAAGCACAAACAATTCCAGCGAAGACATTAACCGCTGGCATCAATTTTTGACTGACACCCTGCCACAGCTTGAGCAGCAAGGCTGGAAAATTGATATTGATAACAGCTTCAATATGATTTTCCATACAGCTGATCAATGGAACGTTGAAGTAGAAGAAGATGGCAATGACTGGTTTGATCTACGCTTTGAAATCGAAATCAACGACCAGCCGCTGGACTTGCTGCCTTTAATTGCCCAAGTGCTCACCCAATATGAACCGAATCAACTACCTGACTCGTTGACACTGGAGCTAGGTGACAACCAGTACCTAAACATTGCCAGCGAGCAATTAAAACCTGTGCTCAATACCCTTTATGAGCTTTTTGACAAAAACGGCCTACAAACAAATGGCTCATTGCGCATGTCACGTTTTGATGCTGCCCGTTTAAACGAATTGGATGAACAGGGCAGCAGTTACCTGCAATGGAACGGAGGTGATGCCCTGCGCAAACTGGGCCGTCAGCTTAAAGACTTTCAAGGCATTACTGCCGTCGAGCCGCCAAAGGGGCTTGAAATCAGCCTGCGTGACTACCAGAAACAAGGCCTGAACTGGTTACAATTTCTGCGTGAATATGGTTTTGCCGGCATCCTCGCCGACGATATGGGCCTGGGAAAAACCGTTCAAACGCTTGCCTATTTGTTACTGGAAAAAGAACAAGGCCGCATGGATAAACCTTGTTTGATTGTTGCGCCCACCAGTCTCATGAGCAACTGGCGACGCGAGGCAGAACAGTTCGCTCCAGCACTCAAAGTGCTGGTATTGCAAGGACCAGAACGTCAGAATAAATTTGGGCAAATTGCAGAACATGACCTGATACTAACCACCTATCCCCTACTGGCCCGCGATGAAGAAACACTTATGTCGCACCACTATCACACTTTGATATTAGATGAAGCCCAGGTTGTCAAAAACCCAAAGGCTAAAGCCGCACAAATGATTCGTCGAATCAAGACCGATCAACGTCTCTGCCTAACCGGCACGCCAATGGAAAACCATCTCGGTGAGTTATGGGCTTTATTTGATTTTCTCATGCCTGGCTTCCTCGGTGAGGCACGACAATTTAACAACCTGTTTCGTATCCCGATTGAAAAACATGGTGATGAGCTACGACGTCAACAATTGGCACAACGTGTCGCGCCGTTTATGTTGCGCCGAACCAAAAGTGAAGTTGTGTTAGAACTACCCAAAAAAACTGAAATCATCCGCACAGTGACTTTAGAGAAAAGCCAGGCCGCTTTATACGAAAGCATTCGTATGTCTATGGAGCATAAGGTCCGTCAAGCCATCGCCAACAAAGGCCTGTCCGCCAGTCACATCACCATCCTTGATGCCTTACTTAAACTTCGTCAGGTATGTTGTGACCCACGGCTATTACAACTCGCACAGGCCCGTGCAGTAAAAGAATCCGCCAAGCTGGATTTATTAATGCAAATGCTGCCGGAAATGGTTGAAGAAGGTCGTCGTATTTTACTGTTTTCGGCCTTTACAAAAATGCTTGGCCATATCGAAGCCGAACTCAAAAGACATGACATTAGTTTTAGCAAACTCACCGGCCAGACCCGCAATCGTGATGAGGCAATAGAAAAATTTAAGACGGGCGAAGCCGATGTGTTTTTGATCAGTCTCAAAGCCGGCGGGGTTGGTCTAAACCTAACAGAGGCCGACACAGTAATTCACTATGACCCCTGGTGGAATCCCGCAGCAGAAAACCAGGCGACGGATAGAGCCCATCGCATCGGTCAGGACAAAGCCGTATTTGTTTATAAACTAGTCACGGAAAACAGTGTCGAAGAAAAGATTATTGCCATGCAGGCTAAAAAACAGGCCTTGGCCGACGCGATTTATAACAAAGGCAACCAGGAAGAAGAAAACAGTCTGAGTGCTGATGATTTGAATCTGTTGTTTTCGCCATTGTAAACTTGTTGATGGTCCAGCGTTTAAATGAAAATGCAAAACATCAATCTGATATCAGATCGATTTCTTACATTACGTTGAATTATGCTAGCTTGTAGTCACACGTTTGAATAAAAAGGCAATGCGATGAAGAGTCACACTCAGACACAAACCTTTACAGCATCAAAGGAAACATTATTCACTTTCTTATCAGACATCCAGAACCTGCCAAAATGGGCTACCGGATTTGCACAGGAAGTAAAAAAAGTTGATGGCAAATTCAAAGTAATCACACCCGATGGAGAGATATTTTTCCGAATGGAATCGGATATTCAAACTGGGATTATTGATATTTACTGTGGAGATTCCGAGGATGAAATGGCCTACTTCCCAAGCCGAGTCATTAGTTTGCCTGACGGAAACAGCGCATATCACATCACAAACTTCCAGTGGCCAGGCATTACTAATGAGATGTTCGCTACGGAAAACGAAATACTTGCTGAAGAATTTGAAAATATCCGAATACTAGTAGAAATTAACTAGATACAGCGGCACATCGCTTCCCTTATTTTAATTTGTTAATAAAGCATAAACTCAGTCAGGAACTGGGCAAACCAGAACATCCTTAGCCGTGTTCATCTTAAAAATTCTTGCATACCCAATCAAACACAAGCCCAATGTTATTAGGAAACAGCTAAAACTGGCTACCGCCAATCAAACATAGAGCACATGAATTCGTGGCCATTTTCACACACAAACTAGGGCACTCTAGATAGCCAATCGCTCAGCTTCAAGTTGATTCAAAAACCAGTCAACGCCCTAAGTAAAATCCCGTATTGCAAAAAAACAATTAGCCAAAAAATGCTAAAACAGACTGTTTTTTATTGTTTTTCCATACACCCCACCTAAAGGTCCTAAATATTCTGAACGATACAAGTAGGGCTTAGCAAATCAGATACGGGCCTAGGGGGCCACAGGCATGAAAAAAATAATCAGGAAAACGAACGTTTTCAGCTTAATTTTTTGCACATCAATAATTTCAAACATTGCGGTTGCTTCTGATGCCAATGACATTGAAACAGATACTGAGAATTCATCAGCAGATAATTCCATATCATACGGTTGGGATGCCACACTATCTTCAAAATATATATGGCAGGGGATTGACTATAGTAACGGCGGAATGGTTCTTCAACCGGAAGCATATATCACGCTCAACAATTTCTCGGCTACGGTTTGGTTTAATCATGACATCGAAACAAACAAACCTGACGAATTTGATCTTTATCTACAATACGACTGGTCATTTACAAAACATGCCTTAAGTGCTGGCTATGCATACTATGAATATCCACAAAACGAACCCCACCGGGATAACTGGGATGCATCACAAGAGCTTTATCTGGATATTTCTGTTGACAGGACATTGAACCCATCTCTAAGCATGCACTATGACTTTGATACTGGCAAAGGCACTTATTACGCCCTCGGTGTCAGCCATGACTTTGATCTAGCCAGAGAAAGTTTTACGCTTGCCGCCAACCTTTTTTATCACGATGATTATTTTGAAACCAGTGGCATCCCTTCTTTTGAACTCAATGCCAGCACAAACTTTAGTGCAGGATCATTAACCATTTCACCATCTATTTCATATTTCCACAGCTGGGAAAATGGTGACTTTAGGGGGGTTAATGCAGTCCCTGACGTTTGGCTATTCTCAGTCAATATTGCAAAGGATTATTAATAGCTTAACGATTATCAACTATCCAGGTAGTTCTTCTCAAAAAAGGACCGAATATCAACATGGAAAAGACACCCGCTATAATCGCAACAGGATTCACCTCGGCCTATCTAGGAGATGAACGCTCACTAAGAGAGTTTATTGTTGGCGATTTTGTTACAAAAAATATTCAACGCAAGGGTGAAAACGCTGCTCTCTATCTTGTTAACGATAGTTATGACCCACTCACCGTTCGTCAACTCAGAGTTGCCGTAAACAAAGACGCCAACCTAATTCAGCAATATACAAAATTTTGCGGACAACCAATTGCTGAAATTCCAGACCCATTTGGTTGTCATGCCAGCTACGCAGAACATTTTGCTGATGCCATGCTACAAAGATTAAGAAGTCTGGATATACACCCGGTTGTTCTTGATGCATATAAGGCCTATAAATCCGGTCATTACGCCAACTATATCAAAACAACGTTCGACAACTATGAGCACATCCAGGGTCTTCTGGCTGAGCGATTCGATTCATACAGCATGAAAAACCTTTTTCGGGCACAGTGCCCCAAGTGCAACTGCCTTGACGCCACCTATATAAGCAAAGTCACCAATGGCTGCGTAAGCTTTAACTGTGAGCACTGTGATAGTTCACATACTCAGATGACTGATGAGATACAGGGAAAATTGAGTTGGAAAATTGATTGTGCGGCAAGATGGAATTTATATAACATTGACATAGAAACCTTTTCAAAAGCACATATAGAAGATCTCGGCAGCCTGGCCATATCAAGTTTAATATCCAAGACATTTTTTGGCGGAAAGGTCCCTGAGCCAATTAAATATGGCGCAGTCAATATGAATAGTGAGCTCAGTTATAGACTGCTCGAAATACTCCCCCCACAGATATTGAAACAGCTGTTTACTGATCACACCAGCCGTGACATTACGTTGAACAAAGAGACCGTCGAACATTTTTGTCGTAAATACTTTATCCGCCCTGACGTAAGCTATGTGGATTTTGTTAATCAGGAACTGCCTCTACTGGCAATTCGTGATACGAACCGAAGTAACAACATCGTCAACAGCCTGTGTGCTGATATTGAGCTAAGCACATTAATCGACTTTGGCAATCGGTATTCAGGGTTTTATTATCATAAGGAATATCAGCTTTCTCTTTCTCACGCAAAAAACATCCAAACTGCAGATAAGGTCACAGCAAAAATCGCACAGGAATTTATCCGCTACGCCCTATCAGTTCGTGACAGTGAAACTGATGAAAAAAATCTCAATACGCTAATAACAGCGTACCTGAAAGAACAGCAGGACAAATCCACTGTGTACCCATATCTTCGTAGAATATTTGGCCAACAAGGTGGGCCTACAATCAGCACACTGCTCGCCACGCTTCCGTATGACTATCTGAATTTACTGGAGATGACACTAGGCTACTATGCTGATGAATCAAAATCATTCAATAATAGCCGTGGTTCCAATACAATTCCTGCAAACCATGCAAGCAATAACAACCCAAGCATGACTAAAAAACAATTACCTACATTGAGCGGAGATGACACATGAAATCAGCTTATCTATTATTGGCTTTACTTTTACTAATATCCGGTTGTGATAGCGGTGTTAAATCACCTGACACAGACTCATCTCTTGAAAGGGTAAAAAAGGCGGGAGTTCTGCGCTGGGGAGCTGACGTTATTGGCGGAATACCCTACGTTTATGAGGCCCCTGATCACCCTGGTACTTATATCGGTTTTGAAATGGACATTGCAAAAAGTATCGCCCAGTCGCTGGGGGTTAAGCAGGAACTGGTGATTAAGGCATGGGACACATTAATCCCGGAACTTCAAAGAGAAAGTTTTGATATGGCGATGAATGGTATAGAGGATACTGAGGAGCGAAGCAATATAGTCCATTTTTCTGACCCTTACTATCTCTATACTCAGCAAATTACGGTGAGAAAAGATACTCAAGGAATAATGAGTCTTGACGATCTAAAGGGCAAGAAAGTAGCGACACTATCTGGATCTGCAGCAGAGGACATTCTCAGAGGCATACCTGAGATCGATGTCAGCATTAACCCGGAAATAATTTACAGTTATCAGGATCTTGAGGAAAACAAGGTTGATGCTGTAGTTCTCGACACTCCGATTGCCATTGCCTACGGCGCAGGCAACCCTAAACTCAAAAATGTAGGAAAACCCTTTGGTGAAGGTCACTACGTCATCGCCTTTAGAGGTGCTGATAACGCGCTGTCTGATGCTGTCAATCAGGCTCTGATTAAGCTAAAACAAAATGGTGAGCTCGGTAAAATATACAAAAAATGGGGCATCATGAATGACCAGCAACAGAAGGCAGGAATAAAGTGAACGACAAAAGGTATGGCAATCTAATTAGCAATAGCATTAGTTATTGCGGTGACTCATACCAAATAACCTCGCCTGTCACCAACAAGACTGTAGGCCAGGTATTTCTTGCAAGTAAGTCTGACATTTCAGACTCAGCATCAGATCTTGCTTCTTCAAAACCTTTGCCGTCCATGACTGAAGTCTTGGCATTTCTCAATCGACTAAAAAATCAGCTAGAACAGACTCGTGAAAAATTTTTTGAACACACCTATCTTGAAACAGGTTTTATAGCAGAGGACAGTGGTGAAATTGTTGATGGTGCGATTGAGTATCTGAATGACTTTGAGACTTATGCCAATCAGACACAAAATCATGAGCGCATTTTTCCTCATTCCTATTCTTCAGAAACCGGTCGAGATATGCGAATGATTAATCGTCCGTTTCGCTGCATAGCTGCTGTGGTGCCGCAAAATGCTTCGCTTACACTTGGCATTGTAATTATTGCGTCAGCACTTTATGCCGGATCGAGAGTCATATTACGTCCATCCCTACAAAGCGGAACCTCAGGCGCCTTGCTTGCCGAGGCCATCTTTGAAAGCAGCCCACCAGAATCATGCATTTCAATCGTCAATTGCCTGGCCAAAGATTTTCTGGCGGCATGCAATGAAAGTGATCATGTTGATTTAATTCATTACATAGGCAGCAATCAATATGCCATGCCTGTCTATAGCAGTGCATTCTCGGCAGGCAAGGCCTGTATTATTGATGGCCAGGGAAACGGCATGTTATACGTGGATGACACATTTCCAATTGATGAAGCGGTTCGTATTATTACAAGCGGCGTTACCAGATATAACGGCGGGACATGTACTTCCATCAACGGTGTTCTAATTAAGAATACAATTTATCAAGCCCTCAAAGAAGTCCTGGTCGAGAAATTTATAAGTCTCCACGTAGGTCACCCACTAGAACAAAGCACGCAAATAGGGCCTTTGTTCAGCACTCAACAGGCCATGTCGTTGAAACAGAGCATTAATGACTCTGCACAAGCAAGGCTTCTGTGTGGTGGCAACGTAAATGACGCATACTTCAGTCCCGCCATAATTGAAAATGTTAACCTTGATAGCACCATAGTACGTGAAGGTATGTTTGGGCCGGCAATGTGGATAAAAGAAGTTGAGGAGAAAGAGTTGTGGCAGTGGCTTGATGCAAACCGGTTTCCTCTCAGCGATACTATTCTTAGCAACAACAAGCAGCTAATTCAAACATTTGCCACACAGTCAAGAGCGGCAAGAATTTGCATTAATAATGACCCATCCATTGAATCAATGTTCGAACCCTGGGGCGGCTATCCGCCAAGCGGCCTTAACCCCGTCTCCACGTGGATTGATAAATACCAGCAGACATTCCAGCTGGACGGAAAGTTGACAGATATCATGACTGTAAATACAGGCACAAGAAACAGGCATTCATAAGCAATGAAATATTTTGGTATCAGAGGGCGCGTAATATTAATGGTAGTAGGTGTTCTGATCCTGTCAATACTGGCAGCCGCCTTTATGGTTCGCAGCCTTATATATCAGAATATAATCGACCAAAAGATGGTCACTGCAGACATTCTCACCGCTTCTGTTGTGCATGACATTAAATATGATATAGAACGACGTAGTTTATCCTCTTCAGCTGACATTATTATCAGCAAATATATGACCTACTATAGGGCAATAGATCAGATTCGGATTTACAACAAAGACTCCATGTTGTTGGCCACATCGAGCAAAGACGCTGTTGGCAAAAAGTCAGCAGACACGAATATCATCCAGGCAAACATGACAGCGAAACCTTCCACCATCATCATGGTGGAAGATAAAGAACAGCTTGGAGTCCGATCCATTTATCCTGTCATGCAAGGATCAAGAATTATCGGTTCAGTTGCAATCGATATATCAATTAACGATATCGAAGAAACACTTTCTGCAATCAATCAACGCATAGCCATCATCATGCTTATCACTGTGTTGTTGGCCTTTTCCGTATTATTTGTCTTATTGCGAGGTGCTGTATTAAACAGGCTTGCCCGCCTTATGAATGTGACTCAGGAAATTTCTTCAGGCAACTACAAAATCAAGATTGAAGACAATGGTAAAGATGAAATTGGCGCTTTAGCACACTCTTTCAACTTCATGACTGACGAGCTTAGTGAGGCTAGCAAAAAAATAGACGAACATAACAGACAACTAGAAAGCAGGATAAAAAAGGCAACAAGGGATGTGGTTGCTGCGATGCATAACGCAGAAAAAGCCACACAAGCAAAGAGCCAATTCCTGGCCACCATGAGCCATGAAATACGCACCCCTATGAATGGAGTGCTGGGCATGCTGCACTTGCTTAACAAGACCGATCTAAACGCCCCCCAGCAGCGTTATCTGAATACTGCAACTGGATCGGGAAAAATGCTGCTTAAGGTGATCAATGACATTCTCGACTTCTCAAAACTTGAGGAGGATAAAGTTGAGCTGGAATCGATACCGTTCGAGCTGGTTCCATTGCTAGAAGATAGCATCGCCCTTCTGGCCAAAGGTGCGCAAGATAATAACGTCGAGCTACTCATTTCGGTTGATTCCAATTTGCCATGTACGATCAAGGCTGACCCTACACGTCTGCGTCAAGTGCTCACCAATCTGATCAACAATGCCATCAAATTTACCGAACAGGGCGACATCGTGCTGTCTGCGACAAGGCTGGAGAATAACCTTATCCGCTTTGGCGTGAGAGATACTGGCATCGGAATGACCAATGAGCAACAGCAACAGCTGTTTAAGGCTTTCAGCCAGGTTGATAGCTCCCATACCCGTAAATATGGTGGTACTGGTCTGGGGCTTGCGATTAGTCAAAAGCTGATCTCGGCCATGGGCGGTAAAATACGTGTCGCAAGTGCACCAGGACTGGGCTCAGACTTCAGTTTCGACCTTTCACTTGAAATTGTCGCTGACAGCAAACCTTTTGAAATAACCTCTGAAGTGTTAAGCGAACAACGCATCCTGGTGGTTGATGACAACGACACCTTTGTAACGTTGATGGCGATAATTTTAAAACAATGGCAGGTACCTCATACAGGGATTGCCATGAATGGCAGTGAGGCCCTGGCAAAACTGCGTGATGCTGCTGCAGCTGGCGAACCTTACGACATTGCCATACTCGACTTCATGATGCCTGGCATGAATGGCCTGGAGCTGGCACAAGCCATTCGTGCCGATGACACTCTGCATAAAATGAAGCTAATAATGTTTACCTATATCGAACAAAACGCACCTGTAGCAGAAGTGGATGCCTGGCTAAGCAAACCGATTCGGCAAACCGAACTGCACAACACTCTGTTACAGGTTCTGGATGAGCACTGCACTGAGATACCTGACAATCAAGATGTTGTTAAAAACCGCGAATGGTGGTTTGGCGATAACAAGCTACTGCTGGTCGATGACAACCAGATCAACCAGGAAGTGGCGCAGGAGATACTGGCTGCTGCCGGCTTTGAGATTGATATTTGTGATAACGGTGCCAAGGCACTAGCGGCGGTACAGGATAATCACTACGATATCGTGTTGATGGATGTCCAGATGCCGGTCATGGATGGTCTACAAGCCACACAAGCAATTCGTCGTCTTGAAGGCCCCTACTCCGAGCTACCCATCATTGCCATGACTGCACACGCCCTTGCTGAAGACACAGACAAGAGTTTTGCTGCCGGTATGAATAGCCATATTACCAAGCCCATCGAGCCTGACATTCTGTTCAAAGAGATATCACGCTGGCTTAAACCAGGGACAAAATCAGTAGCCAGGCATTCTGCAGATGTCGCACCTGATCTCATCCCCGACATGCTGCCTGGGATCGATATTAAAGACGGTCTGACGCGCCTGAATGGTAAATGGGCGATCTACAAGCGGATTTTGCTTAGTTTTCGAAACAAGCAGTATGACGCCGCTAACAACCTGGAAAGATTTATTCTTCAAGGTGAGTGGGATAATGCAGCACGCCTGGCCCATTCCCTCAAAGGCAGCAGCGGTAATCTCGGCGCTAAGCGACTCTATAAAGCAGCAACAGCCATGGAGCAAGCCTGCCACGATTCAGATGTTGATGTGAATAGTGCCTTTTTCGAATCACTGCGCAGCAGTCTGGCCGAGGTCATTGATGGCCTGGCTGTGCTGGAGGATGCCGACAACTCAACACCAGCAGAGACAAGCAATTCAACAACACTTGAGCCACTGGCTTGGCGTACGTCTCTAAACAAACTGGCTGAATCTTTGAATACTGACGTGGGTCAGGCGCAGGCATGCTTTGCCTCATTGAGGCAGACTGCAATTGGCAGTAATTGCCAGGACAGTCTGAACGAACTGGAGCATGCCTTGAATATTTTTGACATAAATACCGCCAAGGCCATAACCCAGCAGTTACAGGAAAAAAAGCTGTAATAAATAATCAGAAGGATTAATCTCGCCGACTGGCTGAGCCGCTATAAATAATCAATTAAATCACCAAAGCCCCAGATAAAGGTACCGAAAATCAGCATGTAGAGGCCGTACTTTTCACTAAGCCAAAGCAGCTCTTCCTTATCATGAACGAAAGCGCTCTTCTCACCTCCGGCCCAATCACGATTGAACTGGGACTGCCTGCGCATTTGGCTCTGCCTGAGTCGTTGCATATGCTCAAAAATCTGATGTGAGGTCAACACGATGCCGTTAATCACAATCAGCGAGCCCGAACGTGACAACCATGTCCAACTGTTTAAACGCACGCTCAGCACCAAACCCAACAACAGAGTGAGAGCAGCAATGGCATAGGCGCGAATGGCAAATCGTCTTATTTTCATAACAGATGCACCGGTAATTTATCTGTTCTTAGTTTAGATCAAACACCCAGTTATGCTAATTCATCAGCCCTCAAAATTAGAGTTTGCACACAGACTGAGCAAAAGTATTGAGACTGATGCCCAGAAAATATTTTTTGGATCTCGAAATTGCATTAAAACACCATTGTTTCTATGCCCGGCCATTGACCGGCGATGAATTTGAAAAACTGATGATTCCTGTATAACTGGTCAATGGACAGCTAACCCAAGCCCATTACCGGACCTCCGTTTTCTTCTCACCGCAACGTTTACACTGGAACAGAGTCACCAGTTTGCCTTGCTTCACATCAAACTGTTTCTCTTGTACGATTTCCCACTTGTGAAAACCACTTTTACACAAGGTCTTACCTTTGTGCTTTTCACTTAATTTTGGCTTTTTAAATTGAACAACATCACCCATACCAGCAATTTCCATATTTTAAAAGTCAGAATAAAAAAGCAACACAGCACAGTAATAAATAGCCAGTAACCTATATATTGTATTCTGAATACATTTGTTTTAGCATCAACCAGGTAGTTCCGTATTATTTATAAATAAGACAAGGAGATACAGATGAAAAAGACTCTAACTGCTGCAATTTTGTTGGCTGCCTCATCGTCAGTCATGGCTGAAGCACCTGGCGGCCCAGATTGTGGCTGGGGAAACCTATTGTTTGACGGTCAGTCTGGCATGGGCCCTCATATTGTCGGTTCAACCGTAAATGCTTCAACTGGCAATGCATCTTTTGGCATGACTTCGGGCACCAACGGTTGTTCAGTCGACGGCACCTTGAGCTATGGTGGTCAGTCCATGATCTCCAGTGTTATGGATGAGTTTTCTGAAGATGTGGCTCGTGGCCACGGCGAAGCACTTGATGCCGTCGCGGTTGTCATCGGTATTGAAAAAGCCGACCGTGATGTTTTTGCCAAAGTCACACATGAAAATTTCAACACGATCTTTCCAAGTGAGAAGGTAACAGCAAAAGATGTTATGGCCTCACTCAACACCCTAATGAAAGCTGATTCACGCTTGGCTAAATACGCTTCATAATCCAAGCACAGTTATTCAAATAGCAAATCTCTGTGTCGTATGGCACAGAGATTTTTTATTAACCAAATAAAATCATAGTAATCCGTGTGCTTATAAAATATTACTGGACCAGTTTTTTAATCCTTATCTCCACAATCCCTCTTGTTTCATCCGCAGACACCATCACGTCACTTCAAGAAAAGGCCATTCAACAACAGCTTTGGGATCAACCCGAGTGGCTAAGGCTACTGCACTATTACAAAAACAGTGCTTCAGTACATGGTTATGTTAGCCATGTAGACGATAGACGTTTCTTTAACGCCGGTGATGGCGCTGAAAACCCAAGGGCCGAAATGCTAGCTACATTGGCCGCCTTTTATAGAACGGATGTTAAAGATGATCAGCATGCTCTTTGCCGCTTTGTTGCTAGGCTCGACTGGTTCAAACAAAAACTAACTCTTGATGAGAACTCATTACCCAAGGTTGTGTGCAAAGAATATATTGAATGGCACTCAATGATAAAGGCGGACAGCGCTACGTTAATCTTCCCGACCTACCACCTAAACAGCCCCTCTTCAATGTTTGGCCACACCCTACTTCGATTAGACCCCGAACAAGGCAGCAGCACCTCAAAATCAAAATGGCTCTCATTTGCAGTAAATTTTGGCGCTGACACAGCAACAGGGGACGATTCATTATCTTATGCATTCAAAGGACTATCAGGCGGTTATCCAGGGATTTTTATTGTCACACCCTATTTCAAGAAAATTCAGGAATACAATAAGATAGAAAAACGTGATATCTGGGAATACAAACTAAATCTAACGCCGGCTGAAGTACAACGCATGGTGACCCATTTATGGGAATTAAAAGAGATCAACTTCGATTATTATTTCTTTGATGAAAATTGTTCATATCGTCTACTCGAGCTACTTGAGGTTGCACGCCCAGGCCTAAGACTAACGGATGAATTCGGACTAACAGCCATCCCGGTAGATACAGTGAAGGCCATCGAAGCCGCTGGCATGATAACCACATCAGACTATCGCCCATCAAAAGAAACAGAATTAAGAGCGTTGCTGTCTCAACTAACCACCGATGAACTCAATCTCATAAAACAACTCACGACTGAACCATCAATTGCGACAGACACCGCATTCAAAGGCCTGGATCAAAAGAAACAACAACTCATCATTGATACGGCCTATCGCTATCAACGGTATTCACAAGCAGCAAAATCCAGAGACAAAAAGGCCGCAAAAATTAGCCATGAACTACTGGCTTTAATTAATAGTTACCCTCCGACCCAAATCATTCCAACAATCACCCCACCACAAAGACCAGAAAAAGGTCACGACTCAAGACGTTTATCGCTCAAGTTTGGCCAAGACCAAAAGCAAAACTATGCTGAATTAGGTTTTAGAATGGCATTCCATAGCCTGGAAGATAACGAGAAGGGTTTTTTACATGGCGCACAAATCAACATGGCCAACATTCAAATCCGCGCCAATCAAGAAACGAATAAGATCAAACTGGAACGCTTAGACGTGATTGATATTTTTTCACTCACACCACGCACACAATTTTTCAAACCACTATCGTGGCGTGTTTACACAGGGCTTGAACAACAAGCCCACAACAGCAAAGACAGCCTCTCTACACATGTAACAGGCGGTGGTGGCGTAACGTACCCATTGTTCAATGATGGTCTTTTTTATACCCTTGGGATCATGCGTCTTGAAAACAACAAACAGCTGTCAAACCACCTTATCGAACCAGCAGCCGGGATCGAGTCTGGTGTTTTATGGCATTTTGGCAGTTCAACTGCCCGCCTAGAAATAAGTGGGCGAAAATTTGCTAATGGCGTAGAACGTTCGAAACTACATTATGGCCATAACTTTTCGCTGGCACGAAATCATGCCATAAAGATTGATGCCAGCAGAGAAAAGAACCCTGCCGAAATGCTATCCAATGCCAGCATTTCCTATCAATACCATTTCTGATCCAAGATGAGATTTCGACACATAGTTATAGCATTACTGGCATTGGTTCAGCTTGGCTGCACCAGCCAGTTTTTTATTCCCATGCAACAACTTGTGCGCACGCCAACCGACATTGGCCTGACCTATAGAGACATTAATTTTAAGTCCAGCGATGGTACACCACTACATGGCTGGTTCTTACCGGCACAGGGCAAGCCTCGTGGATCCATCCTGTTCCTGCACGGCAATGCTGAAAACATCAGCACCCATATTGGCAGTGTCCACTGGTTGCCAGCGGCTGGTTATAACGTCTTTTTGTTTGATTATCGTGGTTACGGAAAGTCTGGCGGGGCTATAGAGCTAGACGGCATTATGCGTGACGCTGAAGCAGCCCTGGGGAAAGCCGTCGAGCTTGCAGAAAACACGGCTATTGTTGTTTACGGCCAAAGTGTCGGTGCTGCAATCGCCACATATGCCGTTGCCCATAGCCAATATCGTAACAGCATCAAGGCTTTGATCATTGAAAGCAGCTTCAGCAGTTATCGTGAAATTGCCAGAGAAAAACTATCTCAATTTTGGCTTACCTGGCTTCTGCAATACCCTCTATCGTGGACTATATCGGATCAATACAAACCCATCGATGCAATGCCACAAATCGCCCCTATTTCGTCACTACTGATCTATAGCGATGAAGACATCATCATCCCTCCCCATCATGGCCAACACTTATATGATGCCGCCAAACAACCCAAACAATTATGGCAAATCGAAAATGGCCGTCATATCAGCATTTTTGCCAGACCGGAACAACAGCAACGACTGCTTGATTACATCAACACAGTTATCAAACCATAAAAAAGGCCAACCTTTTCAGGTCGGCCTTCATCAACAAAAAAAATTGTTTATTCAGTACGGCTGGTCACTTCCAGCAGGTGGTAACCAAACTGGGTCTGCACCGGGCCTTGAACTTCACTCAAAGGCGCAGAGAAAACCACCTTATCGAATTCTGGCACCATCATGCCTGGTCCAAATTCACCCAGATCACCACCTTGCTGACCCGAAGGACACTTTGAATGCTGTTTGGCCTGGTCTGCGAAATCTGCACCGCCTTCGATCTGCGCCTTGATTTCGTTGCACTGTTCTTCAGTTTCTACCAGTAAATGTCTTGCTGTTGCTTTTGCCACAATGGTTCTCC
>Ga0316204_10005531_pt1 | contig 20675 bp, 14 predicted proteins | sample 6monrhotite_MG_2_FD_205661 | JGI IMG/M metagenome (GOLD analysis project Ga0316204, IMG submission 205661) | Microbial mat bacterial communities from mineral coupon in-situ incubated in ocean water Damariscotta River, Maine, United States -... | ecosystem: Environmental > Aquatic > Marine >... | reverse complement strand
CTGCTAAATCAATATCTTTAGTGCTGCCATCTACGGTGCTCTTAATGCGCATACCTGTAACGCCGCTGTCATCGCCAAGAACTTCATCTAGAGTGCTGTTCCATTCAATGGTTACATTGCCGTTTTCCGCACGATCTTTTAGGCGATCGGATAGAATTTTTTCTGAGCGGAATTGATCACGACGGTGCACGATAGTTACGTGGTCTGCAATATTGGCCAGGTATAGTGCTTCTTCGACCGCAGTGTTACCACCGCCGATAACCGCAACATTTTGTCCGCGGTAGAAAAAACCATCACAGGTAGCACAGGCAGAAACACCTTTGCCCTTGAAGGCCTCTTCTGAATCGAGACCCAGGTACATTGCACTCGCACCGGTTGCAATTATCAGTGCGTCACATGTGTATTCATGAGAGTCGCCACTGAGTTTGAATGGGCGTTCGCTTAAATCTGTTGTATGAATATGATCGAAAATAATCTCTGTGCCAAAGCGTTCAGCGTGAGCTTTCATGCGCTCCATGAGCTCCGGGCCTTGAACACCTTCATTGTCGCCCGGCCAGTTATCAACATCGGTAGTCGTAGTTAATTGACCACCCATTTCCATTCCAGTAACGATAACCGGGTTCAAGTTGGCGCGTGCTGCATATACAGCGGCTGAGTAGCCGGCAGGGCCCGAGCCCAAAATTAGTAGTCGGCAGTGTTTAGTTTCGCTCATTATTCTTAATCTCCAAATACAGCGGCCATGTACATTGGCTATGTGCCAATAGGCCAAATCGTAGCAGCGTGAAAAATTTTACGTATTCTAGCAAATCTTACCCCATTAAATGCACAATCTATCTGTGATATTTAATGATTCACTTATTTAGTTGTTAGTAAGCAGTTAGTGCAGTCGCAATCATATGACATACACTTATCGATATGGTTTAGTTATTGTTTGGTGAATGATGTGAAAATTGGTATTCCTAAAGAGACGAAAGTGTTGGAAGGCCGTGTCTCGCTTATTCCAGCGAGTTGCGCTGCTTTAATAAGTAAGGGTAATGAGGTTTTTATTGAAACCGGAGCGGGTTTGTTGAGCGGGTACACTGATGATGAGTATCGGGTGAAAGGGGTAACTGTCTGTGCAAATACCGGCCTGTTATATGCCTCGGCCTGTTTAATCGTAAAGGTAAAGGAACCTATTGAGCAAGATCTCCAATATTTACGTAAGCATCATATCTTATTTTGTTATTTACACCTGGCTGCAAATCTGGAGCTAACGCAGCGCCTGTGCGACGTTGGGCTCACGGCCATTGCCTTTGAAACGGTGGTAGATGATGAAGGCTTATTGCCCTTACTGAAGCCAATGAGTGAAATCGCGGGGACATTGGCCGTACAAATTGGGACACATTTATTGCATCAACCGCAGGGTGGTAAGGGCATAATGTTAGGTGGGCTGTCGATGACAGAGCCGGGGAATGTAGTAGTACTGGGTGCAGGGATTGCAGGGAGTTCTGCAGCAAGACAGGCTGCTTCAACGGGGGCTCACGTAACCTTAATTGATCGAGATGCAGCACGATATCAAGCCCTGACTGAGCAATATCCAAATATTGATGGTGAGCTATCATCAGAAACCAGTATTGCTAAGGCCGTAAATGAGGCGGATTTGTTAATCGGTGCAGTGCTCCTGCCGGGTTTACAGGCACCGCGTCTGGTCACCGAATCGCAGGTGAAATGTATGCAGCCAGGCAGTGTGATTATTGATATATCAGTGGATCAGGGTGGGTGTATTGAAACGATACATCCAACAAATTATCAGCAGCCGACCTATAAGCGTTATGGTGTGCTGCATTTTGGTGTTACCAATATGCCTGGTGCGGTGCCGAGAACCGCTTCACAGGCTCTATCAGCCGCTATTTTGCCCTATGTTCAGTCCCTGTGCGAAGAAAACTGGCAGCAGCAAGATAATCTATTGAGTGGAATAAATGTAAGAAATGGGCATATTGATAATCCATTGATAGAACAGGCTATTAATAGTTAGCAGAAAGGACGTATGTGCTTAATTACTTGTCGATGGGAAGTGGTTCACTTGTATAGAAATCGCTTTAGGTCATCCATGTAGCTTCATGTATAATCGATTTAATCGTATAAAATATACTGTCTAATCAAATAATTGCGCAAACTATAGCGCAAGGCTGAAATGAACTAACGAGGGTTAAAAACTTGCCTCAGGCACGCCGCAAAAAAGAAGACAATCAATTATCGGGGCTCACTATTCACATCAGTCGTGGATTGCGCGAAGCTGCTTTATTCATTTTATTAGCAATATCCCTGTTTCTGCTAACTGCGCTTGTTACCCATGATATTCAGGATCCAGGATGGTCTTATACCGGACCAGTTACTCAGATTAACAATATGGCCGGTGCGGTTGGCTCATGGTTCTCCGATGTCTTATATTTTCTCTTCGGCTTATTAAGTTTCTTATTCCCGGTGATGATTGCCTATAGCGGCTGGCTGGTGCTGCGTGGACGTAAAGATGACGGGGAAATAGATTTCCACGTGCTGGGTATTCGCTGGGTAGGTTTTTTTATGACGCTTGCCACAGGCTGTGCGTTAGCAAGCTTACACTTTGTTATTCCTGAAGGTACTTTGCCATTAGATGGTGGTGGTATCCTGGGGCGCTGGATTGGTGATGGCATTGCGGAAAGCCTGGGTGTGCTGGGTTCAACACTTATATTACTGGCGATTTTCCTGGCGGGTATTACGCTATTCAGTGGTCTTTCCTGGATCGGTGTTATGGACTTTATTGGTGATGCTATTTTACGCACCTACGAGTGGATCCAGGCAAAGATTGCAGACTTCAAAGAGCTTCGTGAAGAAAAGAAAGAGGGTGAGGTTGCCCGTCAGACGCGTGAAATAGCTGTAAAAGCTGATACCAAAAAACAGAAAGAACGCAAGACGCCAGTTCGAATAGAACCTGTCATTAATAAAGTCGAAATCAGTGAGCGACACAGTCGTGAAAGCCAGATTGCCTTATTTGATAATGACGATGTTGGTGATACGGAGTTACCGCCGCTTCGTTTACTGGATGAAGCAATTCGATCGGGTAAAGGTCTATCAAATGATGCTCTGGAGGCTTTATCTCGACTGGTGGAAATAAAACTTAAAGACTTCAAAATAGATGTTGAAGTGGTAGCGGTTCATCCTGGTCCGGTTATAACACGATTTGAATTGCAGCCCGCACCCGGTATTAAGGCGAGTAAAATCACTGGTCTTTCTAAAGATTTAGCGCGTTCATTGTCTATCGTTTCGGTGCGTGTTGTTGAGGTTATTCCGGGTAAAACCTGTGTTGGTTTAGAAATACCCAATGAACATCGAGAAATGGTTTCTCTCGGCGAAATCCTAATGTCGAAGGCCTATGATAAATCTTCATCTCCGTTAACCATTGCGCTTGGTAAAGATATTTCAGGTCAGCCCGTGGTTGCTGATCTGGCAAAAATGCCTCATCTGTTAGTGGCGGGTACTACCGGTTCAGGTAAGTCGGTTGGTATTAACTCTATGTTGGTGAGTTTGCTTTATAAGAGCACACCGGAACACGTACGTTTAATTCTTATCGATCCAAAAATGCTGGAACTAAATGTATACGATGACATTCCACATTTATTGACACCGGTTGTTACCGACATGAGTGAGGCGGCGAATGCTTTACGTTGGGCTGTGGGTGAAATGGAGAATCGTTATAAACTAATGGCGGCTTTAGGTGTCAGAAACATTACGGGTTATAACCGTAAAGTATCTGAAGCGATAGAGGCGGGCACTCCGATTAAAGATCCATTGTTTAAAAGAGATGAACTCATGCCGGATGATGCAGAAGCGGCAGATTTAAAACCGATGCCATTTATTGTGGTTGTGGTAGATGAGTTCGCCGACTTAATAATGGTTGTTGGCAAAAAGATAGAAGAGTTAATTGCACGCCTGGCGCAAAAGGCGCGTGCCTCTGGCGTACACCTTATTCTTGCAACGCAACGACCCTCAGTTGATGTTATTACGGGCTTAATTAAAGCAAATATCCCAAGTCGAATTGCCTTTCAGGTTTCATCAAGAACCGATTCAAGAACCATATTGGATCAGATGGGGGCAGAGCAGTTGCTAGGTCATGGTGATATGTTGTACTTGCATGGTGGCAGTAGCGTGCCTGAGCGTGTACACGGTGCCTTTGTGGATGACCACGAAGTGCATGCAGTTGTAGATCACATTAAGAAACAGGCGAAGCCTAGTTACATTCCTAACTTAATTGCAGATAACAGTGATGCTATTAAGTTACCGGGCGAAGGCCCAGTTGATGGTGGCTCTGGGGAAGAGCTTGATGCGCTGTATGATGAAGCCGTAAAAATTGTTACGGAGTCGGGTAAGGCCTCTATTTCATACGTGCAACGACGATTAAAAATTGGATACAACCGTGCCGCCCGTATGGTTGAAGAAATGGAAGCATCCGGCGTGGTTAGTTCAATGCAATCTAATGGTAAGCGTGAAGTATTAGCGCCGCCACCACCAGAGATGTAGTGCTGGTGTCTTTATTTATTTCTATTTAGTGATGTCAATCAATGATTAAAAAAACCATCGCGTTGCTTCTATGCCTACTCAGTTTTAATGTTGCTGCAGAAGATGTAATTGCAATACAGCAATTGAGAGCTTTTTTAGAAAATACGCATAGTTTATCCGCACGTTTTCAACAGAAATTGGTGGATGAGTACGGAGGCTTGATGCAACAATCTGCCGGTACATTGAATATGCAGAAACCAGGAAAATTTCGCTGGGACTATATTTTGCCATATTCACAAAACATTATTTCCAATGGTAAAAAAATCTGGATGTATGACTCTGAGTTAGAACAGGTGAATGTTCGCCCCTATGACCAAATGAAGTCATCGCCCGTTAATCTACTTGATAATCAAAAGCTGGACGATCAATTTATTCTTGAGTCACTACCATTTACGGAAAATCAGCACTGGGTGCGCCTTACACCAAAAAGTGCAGAAAGTGATTTTAAGAAAATGCTGGTTGGCTTGCAAAATGGAAAAATTAAATCGATGCGATTTCGAGATAATTTTAATCAGCAAACCGATATAGAATTTGAACAACTGGTCGTTAATCAAAAATTTAAAAAACATAACTTTGAATTTATAGCACCTGAAGGTACAGATGTTATGGGTGATTTTTAGTTATATAACTTAAGTAATAATTAAATGTCAGAAAATGATTACCGGCCGTTAGCAGATCGTGTACGTCCAGACAGCTTACAGGGCTATTTAGGGCAAAGTCATATACTAGGGGAGAACAAGCCACTACGTATTGCTATAGAGTCTGGGAAATTACACTCGATGATTTTCTGGGGGCCACCAGGTACGGGTAAAACAACCCTTGCCAGACTTATCTCAAATTATTCTCAGGCTCAATTCATCGCCATTTCTGCTGTTTTGTCAGGTGTTAAAGATATTCGTGCTGCAATTGATAAAGCACATCAATATTTCGATGTATATCAAAAGCCAAGTATCTTATTTGTCGATGAAGTACATCGTTTTAATAAATCACAGCAAGATGCATTTTTACCTTTTGTCGAAGATGGCACGGTTAGCTTTATCGGTGCGACTACAGAGAACCCATCTTTTGAATTGAATAATGCATTATTGTCACGTTGTAAAACCTATATTTTAAAATCGATTCAACCTGAAGACATGATTGCTTTGTTGAAAAATGCATTACATGACAAAGAATTCGGTTTGGGTGATAGAGCTTTTTCAATTGATGAAGACGTACTGGAGTTAATTGCTTTAAGTGCAGATGGTGATGCACGCCGAGCACTAAATTTTCTAGAGATTGCAGCAGACCTGGCCGACGAAGATAACGGACAGCTAGTAATCGATAAATCAATTATTCAGGAAGTTACTTCACAAACACTACGTCGTTTCGATAAAGGCGGTGATTTGTTTTATGAGCAAATTTCAGCCATGCATAAGTCAGTTCGGGGTAGTAATCCGGATGCTGCGCTTTACTGGATGTGCAGAATGTTAGACGGTGGCTGTGATCCTGTTTATATCGCACGACGTGTTGTGCGTATGGCATCGGAAGACATCGGTAATGCGGATCCACGTGGTTTAGAGTTATCACTAAATGCCTGGCAAACATATGAGCGACTGGGTAGTCCGGAAGGTGAGTTGGCTATCGCTCAGGCAGTTACTTATCTGGCTTGTGCGGCTAAATCGAATGCGGTTTATAGCGCCTACAAATCGGCAATGGAGCTGGCCAAAAATAGTGGCTCTATGGAAGTGCCTATGCATATTCGAAATGCGCCAACGAATTTAATGAAAGACATGGGCTATGGCAAAGATTATCGTTATGCGCATGATGAGGATAATGGGTTTGCTAGCGGTGAAACTTATTTTCCAGATGAATTAGGTGAGTTTGAACTTTATCACCCAGTGGACAGAGGGCTGGAAATAAAAATTAAAGAAAAGTTAGATTATTTGCGCCAACTTAATAAAGCTAAAAAGTGATGCAAAATAAAATAATTCAAACGCTGGCTGTAGCATCCAGTATAGGTGGGCCATCAGATAGCTGCGCGCAGGGTCCGTTGGTATTACAGGAGTCTATTTATGCCTCAGATTTATCTGATGCAGATAGAAAAATTTCATTAAACTGGCATGAACCTCTGCTTGTATCAAGTAAAGAAAAAAACTCCCTTCAAATACTTAAAAAACAAAGTTTTTATATTACACAGTTTGTTCAGCAGCAGATTGAAGATGAATATCCATTTTTGATATTGAGCGGCGACCACTCCAGTGCAATAGGTACCTGGTCAGGTGTATTGAATAGCCTGCCAGTAGAGTCTAGCTTTGCATTGATCTGGATCGATGCACATATGGACGCTCATACACTGAGTACATCACCTTCAGGTAATCTGCACGGTATGCCGGTTTCGGTTTTGCTGGGCGAAGCTGAGCATGAATTACAGGAATGTTGTCCTGCGCGACATGATTTACAAGGTAAAAATCTTTACATGTTTGGAGTACGTAGCTATGAAGCTGATGAACTGGTTTTACTGAGTAAAAGTTCTGTAAATGTTTTTGGTACAGTCCGTATAGAGCAGGAGGGTGGTACGGAAAAAGTACTAAAGGAGCTTATACAGACAGTGTCACGCTGCTACGATAAATTCGCTATAAGTATAGACCTTGATGCTATTGACCCTAAGGATGCTCCTGGTGTCGAAACACGAGAAGTATCGGGCTTGTCTGCTACTAGTTTGTTAACGGCCTTAGATGAGATTAAGCTTTCTGATAATTTTTTGGGTTTAGAAATATCAGAGTTTGATCCCGGGTCTGACATCGATAATAAAACTGAGAAACTTGTATTTGAAATAGTTAAATCGGTTTACTTATAGCTGAGTTAACAAACTAAATGGTAAAGAATTTTCGGATTATATAAATTTGCAACCAGGTAAGCTTCCTTGCCGATACTGAGGCTATGCAAAAATTTATGTATCATTTTAATATTGAAAAAATCTCTAATACAAAATATCAGAATCGAATGTTGTGATCTCAGTGTTGTTATTTCAAGCAATCTTTATGATTTATGAAGAAGCTACACTTTTTCAAGCCTTCAAAGCACACTTGTAGATTTTAAAATACTACCAGAGGCTTTATGAAAACTGGAACAATCATCATTTAATACTCTTGAACTTATGTTTGGCGTGTTTATTTTTTAGTTTCACAAACAAGGTACAACCAGATAAATCCTGCTATACCGGCGAGGAATGAGGCAATAAGAATGCCTGTTTTTGCCATTAACAACAGCTCGGTCTGACCAGCAAAACCTAGCTCGGCGACAAAGATAGACATAGTAAAACCAATACCTGCTAGCAGTGATACACCGGCAACTTGTGTAAATCGTGTGTCTTTAGGTAGCACTGCAACATCCAGTTTTAGCAACAACCAACACACACCGGTGATACCAATAAACTTGCCCAATATGAGACCTATAGATACTCCAAGCATTACTGGGTGAGTGAAAGTCTCGGCGAGTGAATCTAGTTCTACTGGAATACCCGCGTTGGCTAGTGCAAAGATGGGAATTACCAGATAGGCAACAGGCATATGCCAGGCGCGCTCCAGGCGTTGTAAAGGAGCTTCAACACTACGCACGCCATTTTCCAGCGTCTGTACGATGCCGCGTAACTCATCGTTTGTCATAATACTTTGGCCTGGCTTGTGACTGGCATCAAAGCGTTGCATGAGTTCTCGAACATGTTGGCTAAAACGCTCTGGGTTGTATCGAGGGAAAGCCGGTACAGCAAAGGCACCTAGAATTCCGGCTAGTGTGGCATGTACACCGGATTGTAATAAGGCATACCATAGTAAGGCCGCGACCATTAAATAGGGTGTGGTTCTACGAATGCCGCTTAAGTTAAACGCAATCAGTAGTGCAAACAATCCAGCAGCAGCGCTTAATGGGCCAAGTGAAATTGTATCTGTGTAGAACAGGGCAATTACAACTACCGCACCAAGGTCATCGACAATGGCTAATGCGACCAAAAAAGTAATTAATGCTTTAGGTACCCGGCTTGCGAGTAATGCCAGTGCGCCAATTGCAAAGGCGATATCCGTTGCCATTGGGATTCCCCAGCCGATGGCAGCATCACCTGACGGGTTGATAGCAAAATAAATAAGTGCTGGAACTAGCATACCGCCAATAGCCGCACCAATCGGTAGTACAGCGTTACGCAGGTTGGCTAATTCACCAACCAATATTTCCCGTTTCAGCTCAAGACCAACAACAAAGAAAAATAGCGCCATTAAGCCATCATTAATCAGATGGTGCAGGCTCATTTGTAGAGTCCAGCTACCAGCGCCAAAATTAACCGGGGTATGTATGAAGTGTGCATAATCAGACGCCAGTGGCCCGTTAGCAAGTATTAATGCGACGACGGCTGTCGCCATTAAAAGCAAACCACTGGTGGTTTGCTGATGAATGAATTCTTCAAAAGGCGTGAGTATTTTGTCGAAAGACTTTTCCCAGGGAGAATGAAATATTCCTTTTCCTTTGTACTCATCTGAAACCTTATGTTCATTACTCATAATTTCGCCTTACTCTTCTTATGTTTTGTTTGTTGCGGAGCATCTTTAAATAACCATTCACCTGCTGTTTCTGTTATTGCAGCAACAGCAGGGTGGGTGATTTTTCGTTCAACGGAAATTGCATAAAATTGTTCTTGTACTTCATTAGTTTGCCCAATAACTACGACACCATATTGTTTTACCACTTCTGCGGCAATTGGGGTAGGTGCGATAAAAATACCAATACTGGCATGACCAAAGGCTTTCATCAATGCGCTATCATCAAACTCACCAACAATGCGTGGGTGAATATGATACTTACCAAGCCACTTTAAAAGCCGACTTTGTGCCACTGTCGCCTCACTTGGTAACAACATGGGGGCGCCCTGGAGGTTCATGGGAAAATCGCCGGATAATGTTTGTGCCAACTGAGGTGTTGCAAAAAAACTAATTCCGCATTCGCCTAACTGGTGGTTAAAGCCCCGTACATTCACATCATGCGGTATTGGGCTGTCTGCAATCACTAAATCAACTCGGTGTAAGGCAAGTTCAGCCAATAAATCATTGAGATTATTTTCACGGCAAACAATGCGCACAGGTTCTGCTAGTTGAAGTGCTGGCGCTAGTAGGCGATATGCTATTGATTTAGGTACTACATCAGCCACACCCACCTTAAATATCTGTGGTCTTCCATGGGGCAGGTTTCTTATGACTTCTTCTAATTCTCCGCCCAGTGCAAAAATCTCTTCTGCATAGCTTAACGTGAGACGGCCAGTCTCTGTCAATTCCAAATTTCGTCCGACTCGATTAAATAAGGCCTCACCCAAGTTTTCTTCAAGCAGGCTAAGTTGTCCGCTAATAGTTTGAGGAGTGAGGTGCAATCGCTCACTGGCACGCGCTATGCCACCTTCTTTGGCAACTACCCAGAAATAATGTAAGTGCTTATAATTTATCATTGTCCCTGATTGCTTCGTTAAATACGAATAGTACGGCGATAATAATCGACTTTTTCTTATGAATAATCAAGCATATCTTAGTGCTGTACCTCAAAACAGTAGAAATAACGGAGACTAAGATGCAGATAGATATCCAGGCACGTAATTTTTCATTAACAAATGCCTTACGTGAGTATATACAACGGCGACTAGGTTTTTCACTGAGTACAAGAGACGAACATATACAGCGGATAATGGTAAGGCTGTCTGATATCAATGGGCCACGCGGTGGCAGGGATAAATGTTGTCAAATTCAGGTGGTGCTTCCGCAGTTGGCTGACGTGGTGATTGAGGATACAGAGCTGGATATGTATGTTGCCATTGATCGAGCGACCGATAGAGCAGGTCGCACAGTTAATCGTAAGATTGCCCGCCAGCGAGATAATGGTCGTACTACGAATCTACATGATATTGCATTGCTGACAGAACAGTATATAGCAGAGTCAGTAAGTTTTAATCAACAGAATGACTAGAGTGAATTAATTAGGAATACTTCAATCAGTAGTGGCGTGCCGTGAACACAAACAACAAGCCTTGCTACTAGTAGCATGATTCTTAATGACGAAATTTTGCTATCCATGACCATGGTGTTTGGTGCGGTGGTTGCTGATGTTTAGATGAGCTTAAATCTACTCCATCAAGATTTCTTGTTAACGCTTGGTAGGTATTCTGAACTGTTATTTGCCATAAGTAAGTTTCGTAATGGCAGTTAGGGCTTGGTTTAGTGTCCGTATTAATGGATTTCATGGGGTATACCCAGGGGTCGGTTCTCTAAAGTTATTTGAGTATTAAAAGTATATCTAATAATCAGTCATTAAATTCATTTACTCATGTAAAACCGGCAAAGCATATTACATCGATTAATAAGCGCAATATGCTTTACCCCCGTTGCTACACTGAGCATGCTAAGTACTATCCTGATCATCCTTGGTTTGATTTGGGTATAAGTATTAGTATTAGTTGGTTTTGTCTGTGAATTAGTTGCAGCATATGTGATATGAATCATTCAGATTGAATGACAATATATAAATATTAAAGTTATTATCCAGATTAATAATGACTATATTTTTAGCAAATTAGTTTGGTAACAACACATGAGCAGCAGTAATCTTAAAAACACCATACGGTCACAACGTGAAAAGCTGACTGCATTATTAGGTGGAGAAATGCTCGATCTGGCGGTAAATTCTATAAAATTGCTTGATAGTCGCAGAGCATTGAATGAATTGTTGTCTAGTGCATTGCCAAGGCTGCAGTACTGTAAGCATCTTTATGTGCTCAATGCCGATGGTGTACAGATTACAGATAATATAACTCAGACAGGTACGGATACAGCACACTTTGGACGAAACCGGATGGATCGGCCCTATATGGAGGACATAATCGGTACGACTGATTTTAAACTGTCCACTGCCTATATTAGTCGAAATAAAAAAAGACCTTCGTTTACCGCAATACAGGTTATACGAAATACAAATGGTGAACGCGTTGGTTTTCTTGGTGCCGATTTTGATTTAAGAGAATTGCCCGGAATCAAAGATGCCTATCAGGAACCGGATAACTGGCGACAGATAAAAGGTGACCCTGCAATTCGTAGTGTTGTGTTTAATCAACAGCGCACCGATAGTTTAATGGATAAGCATCTTAATGAAATATTGCCGATCATGAATGAACTTATGGCGGAACACGGTGTTTTTCACGGGAAATTGCATTTCTCCAGTAATCGAGCCACGATCTGGATAGTCGATGATCCGTTTAGCTATAGAATTTTAAGCTTTGACGAACTCATAGATCCAAATATTTGTCTGGCTTATCCAAAACGAACGTATCACAAACGAGCGATTGTTCCAGCCGAAAAAATAATGCAGGTATTCGAACTGTTTAGAACCTTACGTTTTGCAGACGAAAATATTTATTTAAGGGCGGGATCACTGAATATTATCAACGGTATGGTCGGTTTGAATTTTTCATGCGATGGCTCGCACTATATGCGCTTTGATGAATTTCTGGAAAAGAACACAGACTTCTGGTTTGGTTTAAACAGTTAATAAATTCATTCAGACTATTTTCGGTAAACGGAATAGGTAGGTTTGCCTGGAGTTGTTAAATCCCAGTAGGGTCTCATTCGAGTATTTTCTCTTTGTGTCGTGCATATAATATGTAATATAAAGCATCTGTTGTGATCGCCATAACAAAAAACGAGGTGACATTGCCAGAGAAAAAATTTCCTCCAGCGGCTATACGAGCCATGCTGACTAAACAGTCATATGTAACCGCTATTGCAAATGCTTTTCTCCGGTTTTTAAATAGAAGGACTAGCGCTAGCGTAAAAAAAGTGGCTGAGCCATGACCAGAAGAAAATGAGCAATTCCGATCGCACTCCTGACTGATAACAAAGGCGGGTGTGAATTGCTGTGTACCGTTAAATTCAATAATAGCTGAGGGTCTTGCGCGGCCAAAGTTGTCTTTAAATACAGCGTTTACAATTAAACCAGAGCCCAGCACTAACACCAGAACTATAAATCCAGTTTTTCTGCCATTAATTTTAAAAATGTTTTTATCTGTATATTTATTAACTAGCCATAGGATAGTTATTGTTAGAAGTGTGAGTATTAAAAATGGTTTTACGCTTTTTATATAGAAGTCTTTCACACCAGCACCTTTTTATGTATTTATCAGATCATGGTGAGTCATTAATGGAGAATGATCGTATTTTCCACGGTATGCCACCGGGAATACCTTTACCTCCTGAGCAGGCTCAAATTCCATTAATTGTTAAATCATCGGTGCCTATATCCATAGTGGAGCGTGAGGAATACTTACAGCAAGATGTATATGACACGGTGCTCGACTTATTTTCGATAGAGTCTGAAGGTTTTGATAAAGAGGGCAGCTTTATCAAAAAAAGTAGTTCAGGCACTAAATATGTAGAGGCTACAGAGAAAGACGATGAAGTGGTTAAAGAATTAGAAACGGTAAATTAATTCATACTTTCATTTGTGTGTAACTCATTGTTTAAGACGGGCGACTAAAGGTCGTCTTTTTTATTGCGCGAATATTTGTTGCGGATAGTAATTAAACGATGCGTATTTATTGAGTTAATTGCAGGCGTAAAAAAAGGCCACCGGATAAGGGTGGCCTTCGTTTTTGGTGGAGATGGCGGGACTCGAACCCGCGTCCGCAAGTACTCCGCTTTAGGCTCTACATGCTTAGTTTCGCCTTTTAATTTAATCGCTTAAGCTCCGGCAGATCAGGATTTTAAGCAACGAGTCTGTTTAGGTTTTAATGTTTTAGCCTCAGTCCGACTAGAACACGATCATGTATAAGATGACTCCCGAAATCCAAAGCCTACAAGCAAGCGATGGCCGGAAGGCAATCTACTGGTTATTAAGCAGCGATTGCGTAGTTGTTATCGTTAGCAACTATAAGTTTGCAGCTGTATTTACGAGGGAACTGCAATCCTCGGCATGCACCATAAAGTTTTGTTACCCACGTCGAAACCAGAATCATCCCCGAAGCTGAGCATTAATGATTAGACACTTTAAACGATTAAAGTTCTCATTAAGTCGCACTATTTCGTTAAAAACTAATAGCACTCACTTATAGGGTATATGGAGCCTCTATTAGTGATTTTAAAGGGCTGGTAGCAATAATTCTGCAGTCAACCCGAATTAGGTGGTTAAGCCTGTAAACAATTGTACAGATCAATGCCTTACATTGGTAGCAGTCGCCTGCGCATTGCTTTAAAATCACGCCCTTAAAGCTTAATCCTTCATCATTTGAGGCAATCAATGCAAATTTTTCGTGGCTCACCCGCGCTATCTAGCTTTCGTTCAGAGAAATTACTTAGTCAATTACAGTCGTCAGTACCGTCTATCAGCCATGTTTATGCAGAGTATGTGCATTTTGCAGATGTGGAAGGTGAGTTATCGGCTGAGCAAACGGCTACCTTACAAAAGCTATTAACCTATGGCCCCGCTTATTCTGTTGAAGAACCTACTGGCCAGTTATTGGTGGTAATTCCTCGATTTGGCACTATTTCGCCATGGGCCTCTAAAGCAACGGATATTGCACATAACTGTGGTTTGCAGCCTGTACATCGCCTGGAAAGGGGTGTGGCTTACTATATTCAGGCATCAGACGCATTGAGCGACGCTGACATGCAGTCGGCTATAGCGCTTATTCATGACCGTATGATTGAGATGGTGCTGAATGACTTTAATGAAGCGTCTGCTTTGTTTGAGCAGTCAAAACCTGCAGTAGGTGGTCATGTAGATATCCTCGGTGGTGGTCGTGATGCGCTAGTTTCTGCCAATAGTGAGCTTGGTCTGGCGCTATCAGGTGATGAAATTGATTACCTGATGGACTATTTTGAATCAGATAAGCGTAACCCCGGTGAGGCCGAGCTGATGATGTTTGCACAGGCAAACTCTGAGCATTGCCGTCACAAAATCTTCAATGCGGATTGGGTGATTGATGGCAAAGAGCAGGATATCTCTCTATTTGGCATGATTCGCAATACCTATAACAAATCACCTGCCGATATATTAAGTGCGTATCACGACAACTCGGCGGTTATGGAGGGGCATGTCGCTGGGCGATTCTTTGCCGACGTAGAAACTGCCGAGTACACATTGCATCAAGAGGCGATGCCGATTTTGATGAAGGTTGAGACGCATAACCACCCAACGGCAATTTCACCATTCTCCGGTGCGGCTACCGGTTCTGGTGGTGAAATTCGTGATGAGGGTGCTACGGGCCGTGGTTCTAAGCCTAAAGCGGGTTTGAGCGGTTTCTCTGTATCTAACCTGAAAATTCCTGGCTTTGATCAGCCGTGGGAAACCGACTATGGCAAGCCAGAACGCATCGTTTCGGCGCTAGATATTATGGTTGAAGGCCCACTGGGTGCCGCAGCCTTTAATAATGAATTTGGTCGCCCGAATATTAATGGTTATTTCCGTACCTTTGAAGAAACTACACCTGGTGTGAATGGTGATGAGGTACGTGGTTATCACAAGCCCATTATGCTGGCGGGTGGTTACGGTAATATGCGCAAAGAGCATATCGATATGATTGATATGCCAGCAGGCACACCGGTTGTATTACTCGGTGGCCCGGCTATGTTGATAGGTTTAGGCGGTGGTGCTGCGTCATCCATGGCATCTGGTGAGAGTGCTGAGAATTTAGATTTTGCTTCTGTACAACGGGGTAACCCAGAAATGGAACGTCGTTGTCAGGAAGTGATTGATCGTTGCTGGGCAATGCGCAAGGAAGAAAAAGATAACAACCCGATCATCTGGATACACGATGTAGGTGCTGGTGGTATTTCAAATGCATTACCCGAGTTAGTTAACGACGGTGGTTGTGGTGCTGAGTTCGAGCTACGCGAAGTACATATCGATGAGCCGGGCATGACGCCAATGGAAATCTGGAGTAACGAATCGCAGGAACGTTATGTAATGGCGATTGCGGTTGACCAGCTAGAAGATTTTAAAGCGCTATGTGAACGTGAGCGTTGCCCGTATGCAGTACTGGGCTACACAACAGAAGCGAAAGAATTAAAAGTTCACGATAAACACTTTGATGATTATCCAGTGGATATGCCACTCGATGTATTACTTGGCAAGCCACCAAAGATGACACGTGACGTAAAGCACGAAGAGGTTAAGCACAAGCCATTTGATACCTCATCTATTGATATTAAAGATGCCGCTGCGCGTGTAATGCGTCTGCCTGCAGTCGCTAATAAAACATTTTTAATTAGCATTGGTGACAGAACCGTTACCGGACAAATTACCCGTGACCAGATGGTCGGCCCCTGGCAAGTACCTGTTGCCGATGTTGCAGTAACGGCAACATCATTTAATGTTCACACCGGTGAAGCGATGGCGATGGGTGAACGTACGCCAATTGCATTATTAGACGGTGCGGCATCAGGTCGTATGGCGGTGGGTGAGGCAATTACCAATATTGCTGCGAGTGCAATAAATAAAATGGGCGACATTAAATTGTCAGCTAACTGGATGGCACCTGCAGGTCACCCGGGTGAAGACGCTGTGCTATTCGATACGGTTAAAGCAGTCGGTATGGAACTTTGTCCAGAACTGGATATTGCGATACCCGTTGGTAAAGATTCCATGTCGATGAAAACGGTATGGAGTCAGGATGGAGAAGAACGTGCAGTAACCGCACCTTTGTCATTAGTAATTACTGCATTCGCACCGGTGATTGATGTGCGTAATACGCTGACACCGCAGTTAAGTACAGAACCAGGTTCCTTACTCATTGCTATTGACTTAGGTTGTGGCAAAAATCGTATGGGTGGTTCGGCACTGGCACAGGTTTACAAACAAGTAGGTGATACACCTGCCGATTTAGATGAACCGGCCTTGCTGAAAAAATTCTTTACGGTTATTCAGGATTTAAATCATCAAGATAAATTATTGTCGTATCATGATCGTTCAGATGGCGGTTTATTTACAACGCTGTGTGAAATGGCATTTGCTGGTCACTGTGGTATGAGTGTTGATATTTCAGGCCTTGCCGGTGGCGATGATGGTGACAATGTGGCCGCATTATTCAGTGAAGAGCTGGGTGCTGTGATACAAATTAATTCAAGTGATATTGAATTTATCATGAATGATTTACGAGCTGCAGGTTTAGGTGATTGCAGTTATGTGATTGGTACCGTAAACAAGTCAGATAAAATTGCAATTTATAATGATGTGACACCAGTGTTTGAAGATACACGTATTAACCTGCAGCGCGCATGGTCTGAAACAACACATCAGATGCAGTCACTACGTGATAATCCTCAATGTGCTCAACAGGAGTTTGATTCAATCCTTGATGAAAAAGATCCGGGTATATCGCCTAAGTTAACATTTGATTTGAATGATAATGTTGCCGCACCCTTTATAGCAACAGATATTAAGCCTAAAATGGCGATACTACGTGAGCAGGGCGTTAATGGTCAGATTGAAATGGCTGCAGCATTTGATCATGCTGGTTTCAACGCCGTTGACGTTCATATGAGTGATATTTTAAGTGGCCGTGTTTCACTAAAAGATTTTAAGGGCTTAGTGGCCTGCGGCGGGTTTTCGTACGGTGATGTTTTAGGTGCCGGTGAAGGCTGGGCAAAAACTATTTTGTTTAATGAAATAGCGCGTAATGAATTTAGTGAATTTTTTGCACGTGAAGATAGTTTTGCATTAGGTGTATGTAATGGTTGCCAGATGCTATCAAACATTAAAGAACTTATTCCGGGCGCAGAGCACTGGCCGCACTTTGTACGAAATGTGTCAGATCAGTTTGAAGCGCGTTTTAGTACAGTAGAAGTAATGGATTCTCCCTCTATCTTCTTACAGGGTATGGCAGGTTCACAAATGCCGATTGCGGTTGCACATGGTGAAGGCCGAGCTGAGTTTAAAGATAGTTCATCAATTGCAGCAAGCAAGCAGGCCTTACGTTATGTAAATCACTATGGTGATGCAACGGAAACTTATCCGCTGAATCCAAACGGTTCGCCGGAAGGCTTAACCGGTTTTACAACAGATGATGGCCGCGTAACGATTATGATGCCACATCCGGAGCGTGTGTTCAGAACAGTGCAGCACTCATGGCACCCGGATGAATGGGAAGAAGACGGCCCATGGATGCGCATGTTTAGAAATGCGCGTGCCTGGGTTAAGTAATACATAAAATAAAAATTCAAGTTAAAAAATTAAAAGAGGCAACATGGAAAAAGTACTTATCGTAGGCGGAGCTGGCTTTATTGGTTCACACACTGCAGATATATTGATGGAACAGGGCATTAAAGTTCGTGTTTTAGATAACCTGAGTTCTGGTCATCGAACAAATTTACCTGTCTCGCATCCTTTGATGGAATTTATTGAAGGTGATATGCGCAATGCTGAAACAGTTAAAGAAGTTATGCAGGGTATTTCTCATGTTGTGCATTTAGCAGCGCAGGTATCGGTTGTCGCTTCTTTAGAGGATCCGGAATTTTCTGCACAGCAAAATATTATTGGTTACCTAAATGTTTTAGATGCGGCAAAAAATGCCGGTGTTAAACGCATGGTGTACGCATCTTCTGCGGCCATTTATGGTGAGCCGCCAAGCTTGCCATTAGATGAAGAAATGGATGTGAAGCAGTTGTCACCCTATGGTCTGGAAAAGCAGGTGAACGAAGAATATGCAGATTTATATTATCGCCTGCATGGTTTCTCCGCTTTAGGTATGCGCTTCTTTAATGTATACGGACCAAGGCAAGATCCAAAGTCACCTTATGCCGGTGTAATTGCCCTGTTTATGGATCGTATAAAAGACAACTTACCACTGACTATGAATGGTGATGGTGAGCACACACGTGATTTTATATATGTACGTGATGTCGCGCGTACCAATGTTGAGGCATTGGGTGTGGATGTGCAGGGTGCATGTAATGTAGCAACCGGTGAAAAAACATCACTTAATGATTTAGTGAATGTGCTATCTGATATTACCGGTAATAAAGCAGAAGTGACTTATGGCCCAGAGCGTGAGGGTGATATTGTTCATTCATTGGCCAACCCTGCAAAAATGAATAGTGAGATAGGTGTAGTGGCGGATACTGATTTGAAAGAGGGCTTAACGAAGTTGTTAGAATCAGTTAGTAATTAAACAATTGTAGTGTTCTCAGCGCTATGAGCTTATTGTAGCAGCTGAGGAGTACTTACCGACTTGCAGTCTTCATGATGCGCGCCTTCTCGCGGTTCCAGTCACGGTCTTTATCATCGGCACGCTTATCATGCTCCTGCTTACCTTTTGCCAGGCCAATCTCCATTTTCGCGTAGCCTTTTTTCCAGAACATTTTTAGCGGCACTAATGTGTAACCCTTACGGTCTACAGCACCGACTAACTTGTCTATTTCACGACGATGTAAAAGCAGTTTGCGCGCGCGGTGAGGCTCAGGATTAACGTGGGTAGAGGCAGAGAGTAGCGGGGTAATTTGACCACCCACCCAGAAGATTTCATTGTTTTTGACCATTACATAGGTGTCGGTCATTTGTACACGACCATCTCTCACGCTTTTTACTTCCCAGCCATCTAAAACAATACCGGCTTCATAGGTGGACTCAATGGCGTAATCGTGACGCGCTTTTTTATTTTGCGCAATCATGCTGCTAGGCTTTTTCGGTGCTTTCTTACTTTTTTTTGCCATTGTCTATAGTGTCATCACGGGTTGGTGGGGTGGTTTATCGTGCTGATTATACTTGATGTGGTTTGAATATAAATTCATCATTTCAGCTATTTTGTAAAGTATGTTTTGTATTGCACACCCAATGCTTTAAAGCATCGTGACTTGTTTAATTTTTCAATTTTTATCAGAATGTGACTCGGCATTCTCAATGCCGGTGAGTTAGGATATAGCTTTATCTGCTTGCAGATAAGTTAAACAGTAGCATTAAGTATTTAAGTATAATAAAAACAATAAGATATATCTCATAATTAAAGTAGATTATCATTTGATGTCTTAAGGGCGATAATATATGTCGAGTGAAATACGCACGTCAATTCATGGCCAGTGGTCTAGTCGTATGATGTTTGTTATGGCGGCTACCGGTTCAGCGGTTGGTCTGGGCAATATCTGGAAGTTTCCCTATATTACAGGCGAAAATGGCGGCGGTGCTTTTGTACTGGTGTATTTGCTGTGTATTGCAGCGATAGGTATCCCTATTATGATGTCCGAAGTGATGTTGGGGCGTCGCGGTCGACAAAGTCCCATTAATACCATGGCAACACTGGCCGCGGAAGCTGGCAGGCCGAAGATCTGGTCATTGTTAGGCTGGTTTGGTGTGATCGCAGGGTTCCTTATTTTATCGTACTACAGCGTTATCGCGGGCTGGGCACTGTCTTATGTGTTTCGCACGGCTAGCGGTATGTTTGAAGGTGTAACTTCAGATGGGGCAAACAGTATTTTTACGGCGCTGGTATCAGACCCTGAAAAACTCCTCGCCTGGCATACATTATTTATGGTTGCAACGACGTTTGTGGTGGCCCGTGGTGTGAAAAATGGCCTTGAAAAAACCATCAGCTTTTTAATGCCAATGCTGTTTGCTCTGCTGGTTATTCTGCTTTTTTATTCAATGAGTACGGGCTATTTTATGCAGGGGGTCAGTTTTTTGTTTAGCCCAGACTTTAGTAAACTGACCGCAGAGAGTATTTTAACGGCCATGGGGCATGCCTTTTTTACCCTGAGCTTAGGGATGGGTGCGATCATGATTTATGGCTCATACCTACCGCAGGATACCTCAATAGCAAAAGCATCTATATTAATTGCGCTTGCAGACACTGCAGTTGCTTTGCTAGCCGGGCTGGTGATTTTCCCCATCGTGTTTGCGAATAGCCTGGAACCGGGTGCAGGTCCGGGTCTTATTTTCCAGACGCTGCCTATTGCATTTGGTCAAATGGAAGCAGGCGTGCTTATTGGTACCCTGTTCTTTGTATTGCTGGTGTTCGCTGCGTGGACATCGTCTATTTCGCTTATAGAGCCTGCGGTAGCCTGGCTGGTTGAAAATCACGGCATGAACCGAATTTATGCATCCGTATTTATGGG
>Ga0316204_10005530_pt1 | contig 20679 bp, 20 predicted proteins | sample 6monrhotite_MG_2_FD_205661 | JGI IMG/M metagenome (GOLD analysis project Ga0316204, IMG submission 205661) | Microbial mat bacterial communities from mineral coupon in-situ incubated in ocean water Damariscotta River, Maine, United States -... | ecosystem: Environmental > Aquatic > Marine >... | reverse complement strand
CGTCATCAATCCTTTTGAATGCACCCGGTGTCGCAGGCACGGTCGCATCAAGCTTTGACGGCTATCCCATGGCACGCAAAGGCATGGCGGGCAAAGCGCTGACCATTGCTGCGATCTCATCTTTCGCCGGCGGCACCATCGGGGCGATCCTATTGATGGTCTTTGCGCCAATGCTTTCCAGTGTCGCCCTATTGTTCCACTCAGCCGAATACTTCGCACTCATGGTCGTCGGATTATCCGCAATTGCCGCCTTTGCAGGAACCGGCAACGTCGCGAAAGCGATCCTGATGACGTTGGTTGGTCTCATTCTTGCAACGGTCGGCGAAGGCGCGCTTTACAACATGCCTCGGTTCACGATGGGCCTGTTGGATTTGCAGTCTGGCTTTAGCTTTATCACGCTCGCGATGGCGATGTTCGCACTACCCGAGGCAATCTTCCTCGTCCTCAACCCCAGCCGCGCAGTGCAAGCAGGCGAAGGTGGAAAGATCACGGGTCTGCGAATTTCAGCAGCCGAAGCGCGCCTGATTGCACCCGTCATCGGCCGCCAATCGATCCAGGGCTTTTTCATCGGCGTTCTACCCGGTGCAGGCGCTACAATTGCGTCCTTCCTTGGCTACGCTGTTGAACGAAACATCGCGACAAAAGAAGAACAGGCGGAATTTGGCAAAGGCTCTATCAAAGGGTTAGCCGCGCCGGAAACCGCCAACAACGCAGCCTGCACGGGATCGTTTGTCCCGTTGCTGACGTTGGGCATCCCTGGGTCTGGCACGACAGCGATCCTGCTTGGCGCGCTGATCGCCCTTAACGTGACCCCCGGTCCGCGCATGATGATCGACAACCCTCAGGTGTTTTGGGCCGTCATCGTGTCGATGTATATCGGCAATCTTGTACTGTTGATCTTGAACCTGCCGCTGATTCCCTACATCGCGAAAATTCTATCGATCCCGCGCACATATCTGATTCCATTCATTTTGTTTTTCACACTGATGGGCAGTTACATCGGGCAAAACAACTCGACCGAACTGCTGATCCTTGTTGGAATGGGCGTCGGCGCCACGATTCTAAAGTTCGCAGACTACCCGCTGGCGCCGCTACTGATCGGCTTCATTCTGGGTAGCATGTTAGAGGACAACTTCTCGCGATCCATGCAGCTTTATGACGGCTTCGGCTTCGTCCTAGAACGCCCAATGACACTTGGCCTGCTGGTTATTGCAGTGCTTCTCGTTGTCATACCAAGCTACCGCTCGCAACGCGCAAGATCACGCAAACAGGGCGTGGCCGAAGGCGATTGATCCGCGCTTGGGTGGATCGATCATCCTAAATCTACGGTGATGAGAAAACCAAACAGTCCAGCCACAACTATGCATTTCTACATACTTGCTAATTGGCTGGATTATTTAAGTTTCAGTGGTGAGCCGTGCAGGATTCGAACCTGCGACCCACTGATTAAAAGTCAGTTGCTCTACCAACTGAGCTAACGGCCCACTGGTGGCGGTATCTAGAAAGAGCGGCCCTAAGGGTCAACCCAAAAAAGGTATAAAAGCATAATAAAATTAGGGCGATCCTTTAACGCCCTACATTTGGGCATAAAGGCACGAAACGCCACAAACTCTGCCACGAAAAACAGGCCGAGGGGACAACGTGTCGCTTCCACTGGAAACGGCCCCGCAACCGTCGTATATCCGCTTTATGGAACAGACGCGACAGACCCCTTTGAGATTTCACAAAATGCACGGCCTTGGCAACGATTTCGTTGTTGTGGACGCGCGTGCAGCGCCGATCGCCTTTTCGCCTAGGCAGGCGCAGGGGATCGCGCATCGCCAGATGGGGGTCGGGTTTGACCAGCTTGCGGTGATTGAACCGTCTGCACACGCCGATGCGCATCTTGTCTTTTACAACGCCGACGGGTCGCTCTCGGCGGCTTGCGGGAATGCCACGCGCTGTATTGCCCGTCATTTGATGGACGAAAGCAATCTGACAGAAGTGCGCCTAACGACCGAGCGTGGAACGCTGGCTGCTAGGGATGCTGGGGGTGGACTGACGTCTGTGAATATGGGCCAGCCCTTGCTGGATTGGCAGGATGTCCCGCTTGCAACGGCCATGGACACATTAAGCCTACCGATGGACGGCGCCCCGACGGCCACAGGAATGGGCAACCCGCATTGTACGTTCTTTGTGGATGACGCAGACTCGATCGCTTTGGCTGACAAAGGCCCCGAAATTGAAAACCACCCGCTGTTTCCTGAACGCACGAATGTTCAGTTCGCATCGCTTATTGGCCCGAACCACCTGAGGATGCGCGTTTGGGAGCGGGGAACAGGTATTACACTGGCCAGCGGATCGTCTTCGTGTGCGACGGCCGTTGCTGCGGCACGCCGCGGGTTGACGGGTCGCATGGTCAAGATTGATCTCGACGGTGGCCAAATCGACATTGACTGGCGTGATGACGGGGTTTGGATGACTGGCCCGACGATGCATGTGTTCAGCGCCACGTTTACAGCCGGTTTTTTGGAGTCGCTTACATGACCAAAACTGCGCCAGTGTTTTCCACCCACGGCTGCCGTCTCAACGCGTATGAGACCGAGGCCATCAGGGACATGACCTCAATAGCGGGGTTGAGTGACGCGATTGTCGTCAACACCTGCGCCGTCACGGCCGAGGCTGTGCGCAAAGCCCGTCAAGACATTCGCAAGCTCCGCCGCACCCACCCCGACGCCAAATTGATCGTCACAGGCTGCGCTGCACAAACCGAGCCTGAAACCTTTGCCGCGATGACCGAAGTTGATCACGTCATCGGCAACACCGAAAAAATGAGACCCGAAACATGGGCTGCCATGGGCACGGACTTTGTTGGCGACACGGAAAAGGTTCAGGTTGACGACATCATGTCGGTTACTGAAACCGCAGGTCACTTGATTGACGGATTCGGTACGCGATCGAGGGCCTACGTTCAGGTGCAGAACGGGTGTGACCATCGCTGCACGTTTTGCATTATCCCTTACGGTCGCGGGAATTCCCGTTCCGTGCCTGCGGGTGTCGTTGTCGATCAGATCAAGCGGTTAGTGGATAAGGGCTTTAACGAAGTCGTACTTACGGGTGTTGATCTGACCAGTTGGGGCGCGGATTTGCCGTCCGAGCCTAAGCTGGGCGATTTGGTGATGCGTATCCTCAAGCTTGTACCGGATTTGCCGCGGCTTCGCATAAGTTCAATCGACTCGATTGAGGTCGACGACAACCTGATGCAGGCCATCGCAACCGAGCCACGCTTGATGCCTCATCTACATCTCAGCCTGCAGCACGGCGACGATCTGATCCTGAAGCGCATGAAGCGCCGCCATCTGCGCGACGACGCAATCCGCTTCACCGAGGACGCCTTGCGTCTCAGGCCGGACATGACCTTCGGGGCGGATATCATCGCAGGCTTCCCGACCGAAACGGATGCCCATTTCGAAAACTCATTGAAACTGGTGACCGACTGCAATCTGACATGGATGCACGTCTTCCCTTATTCCAAGCGCGACGGCACGCCCGCCGCTAAAATCCCCAACCAAGTCAACGGCACGCTGATCAAAGACCGGGCTGCAAGGCTTAGGGACGCCGGTGACAAGCAGGTTGAAAAGCATCTGGCTGCTCAGGTCGGGCGAACCCATAGAATCCTTATGGAAAACCCGAACATGGGGCGCACGGAACAATTTGCCGAGGTGGTGTTTGCCACCCCTCAAACCGAAGGCCAGATCGTCCTGGCAAGGATTGGCGCGGTCTCGGGCACGCAGCTTTCTGTTGCCGGAACGGCCTAGCCATAATGCATCGTCCCATACTCTATACCTTTCGGAGATGCCCCTACGCGATGCGCGCCCGTCTTGCGATTGCGTCGGCATGCCTACAGGTCGATCTGCGTGAAATCCTCTTGCGCGACAAGGCGCCTGAATTCCTTGCCGTTTCACCAAGCGCCACCGTCCCCTGTTTGGTCACAGAGCAAAGCGTGATTGATGAAAGCCGCGACATCATGGTGTGGGCGCTGCAGCAAAACGATCCCGAAAGCTGGTTGAGAATGCCAGACGCAGGCTGGGACATCATTGACGACATCGAAGGCCCGTTCAAACAGGCGCTGGATCGCTACAAGTATTCCGGCCGGTATGAGGCCGCAGACAAACAGTCTGAGCGTTCAAAAGCCAGCCAATCGCTTTTGGCCCTAAACGCCCGCTTGGATGGTCAAGATTTCCTATTCGGCGCAGGCGCGACTTTGGCCGACATGGCCACGCTGCCCTTTGTCCGTCAGTTCGCCAATACCGACAGGGATTGGTTTGACGCGCAGGATTGGCCACACCTTGCGGCTTGGTTAAACGCGTTTCTCGCGTCAGATCGTTTTCAGTCGATCATGACCAAGTATCCGACTTGGAAACCCAACGATCCGGTCACTCATTTCCCTACGACCTCGCCTAAGGCTTGATAATCTGGCCATCGCCCTGCAACATCCGTGAAAACGGCAGGCCAGCGATGCATCCGAACCCAATCTATAGATCAACCGATACAATCTCAGCGCTTTCATTCGCAAGCGATATGGGATTTGGAATGCTCGGGGTCAACGGCCCCGAACATCCGCTCTTGGCACATATTCCCTTTGTGATCGATGGCAACAGTGCCTTGTTGCATCTGGTCCGCTCAAATCCGATCACACGCGCTGTAAAAGACCCCGTCAGCGCAACCCTCGCCATAAGCGGCCCGCATAGCTATGTGTCGCCCGATTGGTACGAAATGGACGATCAGGTGCCAACGTGGAACTACGTCGCGGTCCACATGATCGGCACTTTAGTGCCCGAGCCCGATGACCGTCTGCTGGGCATTTTGAACGACCTTTCGGATGAATTCGAAACGCGTCTGCTGCCAAAACCCGTTTGGGCGTCTGACAAAATGGACGATCAAGCGTTATCGAAAATGCTGCGGATGATCCAACCTTTCCGTTTTGAAATTCAAGACGTGCGCAGCACCTATAAGCTAAACCAAAACAAGCCCGACGCTGTGCGGCTAGCCGCAGCCCGCCAAATCGCGAACAACGGCATCGGATCCGAGGTCGAGACCCTGTCGGCCCTTATGACCTCACTCAAACCCAAGGAAACGAAATGAAACTTATCTACGCAAGCGCGTCCCCGTTCGTGCGCAAGGTTCACGTGGTTCTGGCCGAAACAGGGCTGATCACCGACACGACTTTGGTTCAGGTCACAACGACTCCGGTCAATAGTGCCGCCGAGGCTGTCCAAGCGAACCCCAGCGGCAAAATTCCGACGCTTATTCTTGAAGACGGATCGCCGGTTTATGACAGCCGCGTGATTTGCAGGTACCTGAACGACCGCGCGGGGGCTGATCTCTATCCCAACGACACAATCTGGAAAATGCTCACGCTTGAAGCGACGGCGGATGCGATTATGGATGCGGCAGTTTTGATGACCTACGAACGCCGCATACGCCCCGAAGACATGATCTATGAGCCTTGGATTGACGCACAATGGGCCAAAGCTGACCGTGCGATCAAGGCGATTTCAAGCGACTGGTCGGCCTTCTTGAACGGACCGCTAAGTATCGGCCAAATCGGTGTTGCTTGCGCTTTGGACTATGTCGATTTCAGACATCCAGATCGCGACTGGCGGGCCACAAATCCGGCGCTGGCCGATTGGTTTGCAGATTTCAGTACGCGGCCGTCCATGCAGGCCTCAAGCCCGAAATGATCAATCCCACCCTTGCAAATAGAATCGGTTAGCCCACGCGCGCGCCAAAATGACCCGCCATCGCTTCCGAGACCGCAAATTCTGACGGTTTTTTCTACCATATAACCGCGACACATGCGCTCGGATCGTCAAAGCGCTATAAAGTGCGCTGGACGCATTGGTTTTCCGGCGCTAAACACGCCCTCGGACGGCTGCGGGGAACTGCGGCCTAATTCTGTATACGGCTGGTTCCGGCCGAAGAAACTTGGAGAAACCTCGTGTCCCACGCAGACGATCACGACGGCACCCGCAGAGATTTCCTCTACTATGCCACGGCAGGCGCTGGCGCAGTTACCGCAGGTGCTGCAATCTGGCCTCTGGTCAATCAAATGAATCCCTCGGCCGATGTCGTTGCGCTATCTTCCATTCGCGTAGATATCAGCGGAATTGAGCCTGGTACGCAGCTCACAATTAAATGGCGCGGCAAGCCCGTATTCATTCGTCGTCGTACGACAGATGAAATCGAAGCCGCTCGTGCAGTTGACTTGGCTGTGCTTCCAGACGGCGACGCACGCAACGACAACACTGGCGCAGCCGTCGCAAGCGATGAAAATCGCGCGATGGATGAGGCCGGTGAATGGCTTGTTATGATAGGCGTTTGTACCCACCTCGGCTGCGTGCCTTTGGGCGACGGAGCCGGCGACTTTGGTGGTTGGTTCTGCCCTTGTCATGGTTCGCATTACGATCAATCTGGCCGTATTCGCCGGGGCCCTGCGCCTGAGAACCTTCTGGTTCCAGTAGCCGAGTTCCTGGACGCCGATACGATTAAACTGGGTTAAGGAGACACACACATGTCCGGAATCCCACACGACCATTACGAACCAAAAAGCAACGGTGGCAAATGGCTACACTCGCGTTTGCCTATTGTTGGTTTGATTTATGACACCCTAATGATCCCCACACCAAAGAACCTGAACTGGATGTGGATCTGGGGTATCGTTCTCGCTTTCTGTCTTGTTTTGCAGATTGCCACAGGCATTGTCCTAGCGATGCACTACACGCCGCATGTTGATCTGGCCTTTGCGTCGATCGAACACATCATGCGCGACGTACGGGGCGGCCACTTTATTCGCTACTTGCACATGAACGGCGCATCGCTGTTCTTCGTTGCTGTATATCTCCACATTTTCCGCGGCCTTTACTACGGCTCTTACAAGTCGCCTCGGGAAGTCACGTGGATCATTGGTATGCTGATCTACATCCTGATGATGGCAACCGGTTTCCTTGGCTACGTTTTGCCATGGGGTCAGATGTCCTTCTGGGGTGCAACGGTTATCACTGGCCTGTTTGGTGCCATCCCGTTTGTCGGCGACGCGCTGCAAGCTTGGTTGCTTGGCGGACCTGCAGTCGACAATGCCACGCTGAACCGCTTCTTCTCGCTGCACTATTTGCTGCCATTCCTGATCGCTGGTCTTGTGATCGTCCACGTCTGGGCGTTCCACACCACAGGCAACAGCAACCCATCAGGTGTTGAGGTCCGTCGCGGATCGAAAGAAGATGCTGAAAAAGACACGCTGCCATTCTGGCCTTACTTCGTCATCAAGGACTTCTTTGCCTTGGCCGTCGTATTGGTGATCTTCTTCGCAGTTGTTGGCTTTATGCCAAACTATCTGGGCCACCCAGACAACTACATCGAAGCAAACGCACTGGCCACGCCGGCGCACATCGTTCCTGAATGGTACTACCTACCGTTCTACGCGATCCTGCGGGCGTTCACCGCTGATGTTTGGGCTGTACAGTTTGCCAGCTTCATCACCGGCGGCATCATCGACGCAAAGTTCTTTGGTGTGTTGGCAATGTTTGGCGCGATCTTCGTCATGGCACTGGCACCTTGGTTGGATACATCATCGGTTCGTTCGGGCAAGCATCGCCCAATGTTCAAGTGGTGGTTCTGGCTTCTGGCCATCGACTTCGTCGTTCTGACGTGGTGTGGCGCTATGCCAGCCGAGCCTCCCTACTCGATCATCTCGTTGATCGGAGCGACCTACTGGTTTGCATATTTCTTGGTCATCCTGCCGCTACTTGGTGTGATTGAGAAGCCCGAGGCAGCTCCGGCGACCATCGAAGACGATTTCAACGCCCACTACGGCAAAGCCGAATAAGAAAGGACCGAGAGAATGATTAAGAAACTCACCCTTTCGGCAATCGCAGCCGTCGGCCTTATGGCCGGCGCAGCGAACGCAGCAGGCGGCGAATCTCATATTGAGAACTTCCAGTTCTCATTTGAGGGCCCATTCGGCACCTATGATCAAAACCAACTTCAGCGAGGCCTCAAGGTCTACACTGAGGTTTGTTCAGCCTGTCACGGTCTGCAGTATGTTCCCTTGCGGACGCTGCACGACGACGGTGGCGTCGGTCTTCCAGAAGACCAGATGATTGCTTACGCAGCCCAGCTGGAAATCTTCGATCCTGAGATTGACGATTACCGTGTTGCCACGCCATCAGATCATTTCCCAGCAAACACCGACGCTGGCGCACCTGATCTGTCGCTCATGGCAAAAGCGCGTGCTGGTTTCCACGGTCCACTCGGAACCGGTATGAACCAACTGTTCAAAGGCATGGGCGGACCGGAATACATCGCGTCGATCCTGACAGGGTACACCGGCGAAGAAAAAGAAGAGGCTGGCGTTACGCTTTATGAAAACACAGCCTTCCCGGGTGGCTGGATTTCAATGGCCCAGCCCCTTTACGGTGAAGATGTCGACTTTGACGATGATCACGACAACAGCGTTCACCACGAAGCAATGGACGTTGCAGCGTTCTTGATGTGGGCCGCTGAGCCTAAGATGATGGCCCGCAAAGAAACCGGTTTCATCGGCGTTCTGATCCTCGTCATCCTGTCTGCTCTGCTTTATGCGTCAAACAAGACCCTTTGGGCCCCTGTTAAGCGCAAGGCTAAAGAAGGTTAAGCCAGACCTCAGTCTGAGCTGCTAAGAAGCCCCGTCTTTTAGGCGGGGCTTTTTCTTTGCAGGGTCATAAATACTGGCGCAGTGCCTCGGGCGGGTCGGCCAACAGGTCTTTTGTACTGAACGGTCCTGACACGTGATCGTCGGCCACAAGGATCGTCTCATCCGACAGCCCAAGCGCGTCGGATGGATCATGGGTGATCATCAAGACCGTCGCACCAACCTCGGCCGCCATATCTTTGACCAATGCCAGCATATCGCGCTTCAACGACGGCCCGAGGGCCGCAAACGGTTCGTCCAGCAGCCACACTGGCCGATCAAGCAACAGCATGCGTGCAAGGGCCACACGGCTAAGCTGTCCGCCAGATAGCTGCGACAAACTGCGTTCCGCCATGCCCTCCAGCCCGAGCCGCGCCAAAACGCTATCAACCTGCATCATTTGCGCGGGCGTCAGCCGTCGTTTGTGCGACAACGCCAGCCCGATATTCTGCCCGGCGGTCAAATGCGGAAACAGGTTGTTGTCCTGAAACAGAATAGCAATCGGCCGCCGACCCGGTTCATGTGCGTTAAGCACCACACCGTCAAATTCGACCGTCCCTTGATCTGGCGCGATAAATCCAGCCAGCCCGTCAAACAACGTCGACTTGCCTGCCCCCGACGGTCCCATGACGGACGTCAGCGACCCTGTTTTTAGTTCAAAATCGGCGGACAATAAAAACCCGCCTTTCGAAAGCTTGACCTGTTTAAGAACCAACGCCACGGCGACCTCCTCGATCAAAAATCCAAAATAGCCCGAGGCTAAGGACCAAAAGCAACAACGCCGCCCCTGAAGCCGCATCCATCTGATACGCGCTCATCAAGCGGTACATCTGTAGCGGCAAGGTCGCGCGATCAGGATCGGCAAACAATACAATCACCCCAAGATCTCCCATCGATAGGGCCGCTGCCAAACCTGCCGAAAACCCGATAGGCCGACGTAAACGCGGCAGGTAAAGCCACCGCCACCGCGCCCCCCCCAGAAGACTAAGCATATCAGCGGTTCGGGCGTAATCAGCGTTGATCTGCGAAAAGGCAGGCCCAATGGCACGCACAGCAAACGGCAACGCCATCAGCGCGTTCGTCACACAAGTCACCACAAGCGCCAGTTCAAACGGGTTGGCGTAGGGCTGGATCAGCAAAAACAACCCCGTCCCAAGCACCAGCGGCGACAGCGCGAACCCAAACAGAGACACCATCTGCCCCGCCCTGAACGTCGCCAAGGGCAGCGCAAAGGCGATGCACAATCCGGTCGACACCAACGCGACCGTCAACGAATGCCCCGCCGCGCGAAACACCGACGCCGGCAGGTTTGTCAGCTCAAACACACCGGACCAGACAATCGCCAGAATTGGCCCCATCAGAAAAACCGCAACCAGCGCTATCATCCCAGCATCAAGGGCCGTCGTGATCCGCGATGATTTGCGCAAGAACACCTGATCGCGCCCAAGCCCAACATCTGCCCTAGGCGCCCCGACCAAGCGCAGTAAAACAGCCGCTGCAACGCCAACAAAAACCAGTTGAAGAACCGCCAGAGTCGCGGCCTTACCGATGTCGAAATCAAACCGGAACGCTTGATAGATGGCAAGCTCCACAGTCGTCGCCTTCGGTCCGCCCCCAAGGGTCAGGGCCACAGCAAAGCTGGACAGGCAGACGACGAAGATCACCAGAAACGCGCCGGGAACTGACTTTTTCAACACCGGCCACTCCACAACTCGCAACATCGCTAAAGGCCCCAGCCCCAACTGGGCGGCAAGGCGGAAGCGTTCTGACGGCACGTCTTGCCAACCTTGCAGGATAAGGCGGATCGCAAGGGGAAGGTTGAAGAATACATGCGCCAGCAAAATTCCGTGCAATCCGTAAATGTGAATGCGGGGAAGACCGACGAACATCAAGGCTTGGCTCAACAAGCCCTCTCGCCCAAAAACCGCCAAAAGCCCAAGAATCGCGACGATGACAGGCAGGATGAAGGGCGCCCCGAGAACGGTCACAAGCGCCTCTCGGCCCCAAAACCGCTGCCGATGCAACGCGCGCGCGGCCGGTATGGCAAAGGCACAGGACAGAAGTGCCGAAAGCGAGGCCTGCCAGACGGTAAATCTAAGCGCCGACCAATCGCCAGCCCCCAAGGAGGCGACCCCACCGGCACGGCTGAACACCGCAAACAATGGGATCGCGACAAGGGCTGTGACCAGCCCCGCCGATGTTATTGAGACAGCGCGCGACGCCATTCTTCAATCGCTTCGGCGCGTAGAGCCTCAGCCTCGTTTTCGGTAAAGAACAGGGCTTTGTCCGGTGCGGGCAAATTGGCAAACACCTCGGGCCATTCAGACGATGGTTGGGCCGACGGGTACGAAAAGTTCGTCATAGGGATCGCGTTTTGGAACGTATCCGACAGAACAAACGCCATGAACTGATCCGCCAATTCAGGGTTATCCGTGGTGGACGTTTTCGCCGCCAATTCAAAGAACCCGTAATGCCCATCTGAAAATATCGCGGCCTGTTTGGTCACGTCGTCCTCAAACGCGATGTGGTAGGCGGGCGAGGTGTTGTAGGACAACACCATCGGCGCTTCTCCGTCGGTGAACAGGCCGTAAGCCTCGGACCAGCCCTTGGTCACGGTCAGGATGCGCGGCGCAAGGTCGGACCAAAACGCCTCGGCGTCATCGCCATAGACGGCCTTGACCCAAAGCACCAAGGCAAGCCCCGAAATGGAACTGCGCGGGTCTTGGATGACGATCTTCTGATCCCTTGGCATGGACCGAAGGTCGTCGAAACTAGCAGGAGGCGTGTCGATCTTGGTGGTGTCATAAATGAACGACACATAGGCCCAGTCAAACGGAAGGAACACGGTGTCCGTCCATTCAATCGGCAACTCAAGCTTGCCGTTGTCCTGCCCGTGGTCCGCAAACAACCCCGTTGAGCGCGCCTTGGCCGTCACGTCGGTGTTTAGGCCGATGACGATGTCTGCACGGGTGTTTTGCCCTTCAAGCATGATGCGTGGCAGCAAATCACCGGGCACAAAATCAAGATCGCAATCGCAAACCTTTTCGAATTCGGCCTCGATCGTTGGGCCAGGGCCCCATTCGGATGTAAAATAATCAGGCGCATAGACTGTCAAAGTCTCGGCCTGCACCACTGCGGTCGTGGCTGTAAATATTCCCGCTGCAATTAAAAGGGCCTTCATGGCGATCTCCTAAAGTTGCGACGAATGGGCAAGATTGGAGATTTCCAGACCTTCCCTCCGCCGGTGTTAACCGGTTCAGGTTCAACGGGTACGCATCTCTGCATCTCAGCCATAACGGCCCCCCGAGGTATGGCCCACCTAGCCTTGGAGCAGGCACAGTTCAAGGAAAATCGCTTGAGGCCCTAAGCCCCTGCCTTTAGACCGGACCAAAAGGAGAGCCGTCATGAGCATGAACAGCTTTGGTCACTTGTTCCGAGTCACCACTTGGGGTGAAAGCCACGGGCCCGCATTGGGCGCGACGGTTGACGGCTGCCCTCCTAATGTTGCGATTGACGAAGCGATGATCCAACAGTGGCTCGACAAGCGCAAACCGGGTCAAAATAAGTTCACCACGCAGCGCCGTGAAGCGGACGAGGTGAAAATCCTGTCCGGCGTCTTTGAAGGCAAAACGACCGGCACGCCCATTCAGTTGATGATCGAAAACACCGATCAACGTTCAAAAGATTACGGCGAAATCTCAGAAAAATTCCGCCCCGGTCACGCCGACATCACCTATTGGCAGAAATACGGTATCCGCGACTATCGCGGTGGCGGGCGTTCATCCGCACGCGAAACCGCCGCGCGTGTTGCCGCCGGCGGCTTGGCGCGTGAAGCAATCAAAGCGCTTTTGCCAAACGTCCAGATCAAGGGCTATATGACCCAGATGGGCGCGCACGGCATTGATCGCGCGAACTTCGATTGGGATCAGATTGATCAGAATCCATTCTGGACGCCAGATTCCGGTGCTGCAGACACTTGGACAGATTACCTTAACGGGTTGCGCAAATCTGGAAGCTCGGTTGGCGCGATCATCGAAGTGGTCGCCAAAGGCGTCCCGGCAGGCCTCGGCGCGCCGGTTTATGCCAAGTTAGACACTGATTTGGCCGCAGCAATGATGAGCATCAATGCCGTCAAAGGCGTCGAAATTGGTGATGGTATGTCGACGGCCATGCTAACGGGTGAAGCAAACGCCGACGAAATCCGCATGGGTCCAGATGGCCCTGTATATACGTCCAACCACGCAGGCGGCATTTTGGGCGGCATTTCGACAGGTCAGGATCTTGTCGTGCGCTTCGCGGTCAAGCCGACCAGTTCCATCCTGACCACACGAAAAACCGTCACTAAGTCAGGTTTAGACACTGAAATCATCACCAAAGGCCGCCACGACCCTTGCGTCGGCATCCGTGCCGTGCCGGTGGGTGAGGCGATGATGGCCTGTGTGATCCTCGACCATATATTGCTGCATCGCGGTCAGGTCGGTGAAAATCAGGGCAAGATTGGATGACCGATCCCCTTCGCAGCGCGTTAAGGAAAATCGCAGCTGAGAAGATGGATTTCGATCCCGCCCACGACCTTGCGCATTTGGACCGTGTTTGGCGAAACAGTCTCGAACTATCGAAATATGAGCCTGTTTTGGACTGGCGGGTGTTGATTGCCGCCGCCTATCTGCATGACTTGGTGAACTTGCCCAAAGATTCCAAGGACCGCCACCTTGCGTCGCGCCTGTCCGCAGAACGTGCCGAGCCTCTTTTGGGCGCGCTTGAATACTCTGTTTCAGAGATTGCTCAGGTCCGCCACGCCATCGAAGCACACAGCTTTTCGGCGGGAATAGAGCCTAATTCGACCGAGGCTTGTGTCTTAAGAGATGCCGATCGACTGGAGTCGCTTGGGGCAATCGGCCTTGCCCGATGGTTCGCAGTTTCCGGTCAGATGGGTCGCCCCTTCTATGATCCAGACGATCCTTTTGCACAGTCCCGAAGCCCGGACGACACGCCTTTTGCGCTAGATCACTGGCAAACCAAATTAAACGGTTTGGCCGATCATATGCTGACCAGCGGCGGCAAGGCATTGGCCCTAAAGCGGCATGCGGTCATGGAAGCTTACCTAGACGACCTAGCGCAGGAACTTGGAGTTACCGCGCCCTAAGACGCGTCGCGCTCCAAGCTGCCTGCCGAGGCACTTCGTTTAGCCAGTTGCCGCGTTCAAAGCCGTGTCCATCAATGCTTTGATGTCGCCATACCGTGTGCCAGCAACGATGCGACCCAGTTCTTCTTCGCCCTTCAACACAACCAAGGTTGATTGGCGCGGGATTTCCAGATCAAACGTGATCGCAGCGTTTCTATAGGCATCCCAATCGACGCGCACGAACACAACGTTCTCAACATAGGCTGCGTTTTCGCCCATCAGAATGCTGATCTGACGTTCTTGCGCTTTGCAGGTTCCACACCAAACGGCCGAGAAATCTAGAAACACCGTTTTTCCGTCTTTAAGCAGGGCATCCACAACGCCGGGGCGATAATGGGTCCAGTTTTCGTCGCCTGCGGCAAAGGCGGCAACGGGCATCAGGGCTGCAAGTGCAGTGGTTTTAAGGAAGTCACGACGTTTCATAAGGTGTCCTTTCAGATCAAATCGAAACAGATAAATCGAGAAGCCATACCGGCATGATTTCAAGCAAATAGGCTTCGGCGTAGTGATGAAGTTTGAAGAAAAGCATCAAGCCAACCAGCAGGAAAACGATACCCATGACCTTGGGTGCGGCTTGCGCAATGCGCATCATGGTTGCCCGATTGCGTTGCAGTATTCCGCGCGCACCATAGCCTATGCCCAGTATTAGGGTCGAAACACCCATGGCAAAGCCAATCATGATCAGGGTCGCTTGACCCAATCCTTCGCCTTGGCTTGCCAGCGCAATCGCGCCCCCTAAGGTCGGTCCAACGCAGGGACTCCAAACCGCGCCAAGCAGCAGACCGCCAAGGAATTGGCCGCGCAGTTTTGAATGATCAATGCCCGACAACGCCCCATCAGCGCCGGACGCAATGCCCGAAGTCGCCAATGCAAAGCGATCTCGGGCGGCAGGGATCAGCATCATCAACCCGAACAGGATCATCAGAACTGCACCGCCACTGGCCACGCGGTCGGGTGTTAGCCCAATGCCGTAGCCAAAAGCCGTGACTAGAACCCCGAGGATGACAAACGAAATGCTCATCCCTGCGGCAAGAACCAAGGGACCAAGCCTGTCAGCTTGAAGTGATCCCGCCAGCACGACGGGAAGGACGGGAAGGACGCACGGGTTGATAAGCGTCAAAAGCCCAGCGAGGTATGCGAATATAATTTCCATAGGTCGAACATAGCCAAATATCTGAATGTGTCACGGCAGGTTCGACTGACGCCGGTTCACCTTCGCGTGGGGTTTTGTTTCGAAAGCTGCACCGCAAGAATGCCAGCGGCAATGATCACAACGCCGATCACATCGATCAAGCCCAAAGCCTCGCCCAGGATCAACGCCGCGACGGCGACTCCGAAAAACGGGTTGAGGAAATGAAACGTCGCCGCGCGAACCGCACCGATCCTTGCGACCAGTTTGAACCACAACCACGTCGCGAACAATCCGGGGGCGAGGGTCGTGTAAACAAATGCGGCGACCAGCGGCAGGGTGATATTTGCATGTGACTCTTCAAACAACAGTGCTGCGACAAACAAAACGCCTGACCCGACAAGCATTTGAAGCCCGACGACCATCATAAGATTGCCCCCCGACATCGCGTTTCGCATCGACAATGTGGCCACCGCCAACGCCATCGCAGCAATCACGCACAACGCAATCCCCAGCGGATCAACGCCACCCCCTAAACGGCTGCCCATGATCAAAACCACGCCCGCAAATCCAAGCGCCATGCCAACCAAACCCAATGTGGATAGCTTTTCCTTCAACACGGCCCAGCCTGCAAAGGCCACAAGCAGAGGCATCGACGACGCAATGATTGACGCAAGCGACGCCTCAATCCACTGCATCGCCACGAAGTTAAGACCAAGATAAATCGCGTTCTGGCAGATCCCGAACACAAAGGTCGCTTTCCATTGCGACCGCGTCAAAGTCCACGTTTGCCCAAGTGCACGCGCGATTAGAACACCGATGACGCCCGAGATAAAAAACCGGAGCGCCAAGGACGCCAAAGGCGATGCGTCGACGACGATAATACGCGCCGAGGTAAAGGCCGAAGACCAAATGAGCGCGAACAGCAAACCCATTCCGATTGCGCGAATGTCCATGGGGTCTCCTAATTCATGGTTGGCTATCTGAGATGTAGCAGTATTTGGTGAGGTGACAATGCGCCTTTGCCTTCTAGACTGTGAAGGCAATCCGCTAGGGTGGAATTTCGAAAGGGTTCAACGCGTGTCATATTTGGGAATTGATCTTGGAACCTCGGGGCTACGGGCCTTGTTGCTGGATGGGGACGGCAACCCGATCGGGTCGGTTGCACGAACCTATGAGACCACACACCCCCATATTGGCTGGTCCGAACAAGACCCTCAGCTTTGGATCGACGCACTCGAATCCGCTGTACTAGAGCTTTCGGCCAGCTATTCGGGGTTTGCTGATCTGTCTGGCATAGGTGTGTCGGGTCACATGCACGGGGCCGTCGCGCTGGATTCAAACGCAAGGGTCATCCGACCCGCGATCCTGTGGAACGACACCCGCAGCCACGCCGAAGCCGCGGCGCTTGACGACACCCCCAAGTTTCGCACCCTAAGCGGTAACATCGTCTTTCCCGGCTTTACGGCCCCGAAACTGGTCTGGATGCAGCACAACGAACCCGAGTCCTTTGCCCAAATCGCGAAGGTTTTGCTGCCCACGGCCTTTGTGAACCACTATCTGACGGGTGCTTTTGCAAGCGATATGTCCGATGCGTCCGGTACGTCTTGGTTGGATGTGGGCGCGCGCGACTGGTCGGATACGCTGTTAAGGTTGTCGGGCATGGAGGCCGCACAGATGCCGACCTTAGCTGAAGGAAGCGACCCTATTGGCATACTTAGACCCGCATTGACCGCGAAATGGGGCGTCACCGGCACCCCCATTGTCGCTGCGGGGGCCGGTGACAACGCGGCGTCTGCCTGTGGCATTGGTGCGTTAACCCAGGGTCAAGGCTTCGTGTCTTTGGGAACGTCAGGCGTTGTCTTGGCCGCGCGTGACGGGTTTCACCCCAACCCCGATACAGCCATTCATACGTTCTGCCACGCCGTGCCGGATCGCTGGTATCAGATGGGGGTTATGCTGGCCGCTACAGATTCCCTCAATTGGCTTGGGCGCATTACGGGTCTCAGCCCTGCTGACCTGACGCAGGAATTGGGATCGGACATATCGCAGACAACGCCTACGCGCTTCTTGCCGTATATTTCTGGTGAACGAACGCCGCACAATGACGCGGACATCCGCGGGGCTTTCACAGGCTTGGGCGCACAAACCATACGGGCCGACATGACGCGCGCTGTGCTGGAAGGTGTTTCCTTCGGCCTAAAAGAGTCTGCCGAGGCGCTCAAGGCCACCGGCGCACAACTCGACCAGATGTTCATCGTCGGAGGCGGCGCGGCCTCGGACTATTGGGTATCGATGTTGGCGACCGTGTTGGACATGCCGCTGTCTGTGCCCGACAACCAAGAATGCGGAGCAGCGATGGGTGCGGCGCGATTGGCGATTTGCGCGGCAACGGGCACAGCGGTTGAGGACGTGATGACCCAGCCTATTCCATCGGCCAAAATCGACCCTAATCAAGCGCAAAAGGCACGGTTTGAGGATCGCTACCAAGGCTTTAAAAGCGCTTACGAACACATCAAACAAGCGCAATAAAAAAGGGCCACAAAAGCGACCCTTCTTTGAAACTCTGATGCCTTAAGATTAACCGTTAACGCTATCTTTAAGGGCTTTCGCGATGGTCATCTTAACGACCTTGTCCGCTTCTTTCTTGATCTGCTCACCCGTCGCTGGGTTGCGCACCATACGCTCAGGACGTTCGCGGCAATAGATTTTGCCAACACCTGGAAGCGTCACTGCACCGCCGGCTGAAACTTCGCGTGTGATGATCGCAATAACTGCGTCCAATGCACCGCTTGCGGTTTTCTTGTCTGAATCCATTTCCTCGGCCAAGGCGGCAACGAGTTGGGTTTTTGTCATGGGTTTTGCCATTTATTTTCTCCTTACACTGCCCCTGTTGGGCCTCATCTGCCACAGTTAACTGTATGTAGCGGTAAAACACAATAATTTGCGGTCGAAAATAAGGGAAAAAGGCAGGTTTCTTGGACTTTTTTGGCCTTAAAGAAAGGCTGTTTCCTCAAAACTCCGCAATTTCCGACTGTGAATCCGTTCAAGCGGCATTTCACGCAGATTTTCCATGGCGCGGATGCCTATCATCAAATGTCGCGAAACTTGGGTTTTGTAAAAATCGCTCGCCATGCCGGGCAATTTCAGCTCGCCGTGAAGCGGTTTGTCGGACACGCACAGCAAGGTACCGTAAGGCACGCGAAAGCGAAACCCGTTGGCAGCAATCGTCGCGCTTTCCATATCTAGCGCCACCGCACGCGACTGAGAAAGCCGCTGCACCGGACCCGTTTGATCACGAAGCTCCCAGTTGCGGTTGTCGACTGATGCCACGGTGCCGGTCCGCATAATCCGCTTAAGATCATAGCCAGACAGTTTCGTCACTTCGGCCACGGCTTGTTCAAGCGCAATCTGGATTTCCGCAAGCGGAGGGATCGGCACCCAAACGGGCAAATCATCGTCCAACACTTTGTCTTCACGCAAATACGCATGCGCCAAAACGAAATCGCCGAGCGCTTGGGTATTTCGCAGCCCAGCGCAATGCCCGACCATCAACCATGCATGAGGGCGCAGAACGGCAATGTGGTCGGTTGCGGTTTTGGCGTTCGACGGCCCGACGCCGATATTCACCAGCGTAATCCCAGACCCATCCGCACGCTTTAGATGATAGGTCGGCATTTGCGGCAGCTTCGCAAGCGGCGTCAGGTTTGCCTTTGCGTCACTAATCTGGGAATTTCCCGGACCGACGAAGGATATATAACCACTGACCGGATCGGCCAGCATTTTGCGGCCAAAAGCTTCAAATTCTTCGACATAAAACTGGTAGTTGGTGAACAATACATGGTTTTGAAAATGCTCGGGCTGCGTGGCGGTATAATGTGCCAAACGTGCCAGAGAATAATCGACCCGCTGCGCCGTGAATGGGGCCAACGCGCCAGACCCATCCGCATTGCGCACCGAAACGCCGTTCACAATATCATCGTTCGTTGTGTTCAAATCGGGGACATCAAAGACGTCGCGCAGATTGAACTTGGCCGCGCCTTCTTGTGGCACCACAGGGCCTTGCCCCGCACTCACAGCGAAATGCAGCGGGATTGGGGTCGAAGACACGCCAATCTCAACATCAACGCCGTGATTTTCGATCAAAAGGCTGATCTGCTGTTCAAGATAGCTTTCAAACAGGTCCGGTCGTGTCACAGTTGTCGCGTATTCTCCCGGCTCGGACACATGCCCGAAACTTAGCCGGCTGTCGGTGACGTCAAATGATTGCGTCACCACCCTGATCTCAGGATAAAACGCCCGATACCGCGCAGCCGGAGCGTTGGTCTGCATCGCTTGTTGAAACTGGTCCTGTAGGTAGGTCGTTGAAACCTCATAAAGCTTGCGAACCTGTGCGACCGCTGCCTTTGCATCCAAAAAATAGAGCGCCTCGCCCATGTCTGGGGTCTCTATTGGTAGATTTTTGAATTGTGCTGGCATCTTGATGACACTCCTTTTTTGGGCGGATTGTGACTGAAAAAACCAAAGTCGCAAGGGCGCAGGGGTATTGCCCTCTTGTCTGACAGGCCAATTGGCGGCATTTCAGGGGCATGACACAAACACTTCTTTCGATTGGACACGGATTCACGGCGCGTGAATTTGGAACCCATGTGCAAAACCAAGGCTGGCAGGTGATTGGCACCACGCGTTCGAATGCCAAGGCGCAGCGCCTTCGCGACCTCGGCGTTGAACCTATAGTTTGGCCCGGTGGCAATCTTAACGACGCGATCCATCAGGCGACACATATTCTGGTTTCCGCTGCCCCAGATGAAAACGGAGACGCATTTTTAAACGCCTACCGCGATCAGGTGCTGTCCGCCACGCACCTTAAATGGATCGGCTACCTGTCGACCACAGGTGTTTACGGCGATCACCAAGGCGCGTGGGTCGACGAAGACACGCCCGTCGTCCCGACTACCAAACGCGGCCATCACCGCGCTTTTGCCGAACAGCAATGGTTGGCCACCGATCTACCTATCCACGTTTTCAGACTGGCTGGGATCTACGGCACAGGCCGTGGTCCGTTTGAGAAACTGCGCAACGGCACCGCGCGACTGGTCAAAAAGAAGGGTCAAGTCTTTGGGCGCATCCACGTCGAAGACATCACCCAATGCCTTTTCGCATCGGCCATGTCGCCAAACGCAGGCAGGATTTACAACCTTTCCGATGACGAGCCCGCTGCCCCCGAAGACATCCTGACCTACGCCGCGACACTGCTGAATATGCCCGCCCCCCCCGAGGTGGATTTTGACACCGCTGAAATGTCACCCATGGCGCGCAGCTTTTATTCGGAATGCAAACGCGTGCGCAATGACCGCCTGAAGGACGAACTGGGCATCACTCTAAAGTATCCGGGTTACAAAGACGCGCTGGATGCGATGTTCAGAGACGAAACGGCTTAACCCGCGCTCGTCTGGATTTGCGCAACGCCCAACAGGTCCAGAACCTTGGTCTCAATATCCGATGCGTTCATCGCCGCGACCGAATACATGTCCTCAGGGTTTGCTTGGTCGATGAAGATGTCGGGCAGCATCATTGAGCGGAACTTGAACCCTTGGTCGAACACTCCGTTTTCAGCCAATAGCTGCGCCACATGACTACCAAACCCGCCGATGGCGC
>Ga0316204_10005529_pt1 | contig 20679 bp, 12 predicted proteins | sample 6monrhotite_MG_2_FD_205661 | JGI IMG/M metagenome (GOLD analysis project Ga0316204, IMG submission 205661) | Microbial mat bacterial communities from mineral coupon in-situ incubated in ocean water Damariscotta River, Maine, United States -... | ecosystem: Environmental > Aquatic > Marine >... | reverse complement strand
GAGCCGTGGCACGCGTTCACCTACGACGGCGATACGCCGCCGTCGGTGCGTCGCACCCTGCGCGACCGCGGCCACATGATCCTGACGAACCCGTACATGCTGCACGCGGGCATCCTGCCGAACCACGCGAAGTGGGCCGAGCTGTTCCGCGACCTGCGCTACATCGTGATCGACGAGGTGCACACGCTGTCGGGGGTCTTCGGCTCGAGCGTCGCGAACGTCTTGCGGCGTCTGCGGCGCATCGCGCGGCACTACGGCAGCGAGCCGACCTTCCTGCTCAGCTCGGCGACGATCCCGAACGCGGCGGAGCACGCGCGGTCGCTCGTCGGCCGCGACGTCGCGGTCGTGTCCGAGGACGGCTCGCCGTCGGGGGCGCGGCTCTTCACGGTCTACAACCCGCCGATGCTGAACCCGGTGGCGGGCCTGCGCGCGAACGCGCTCGAGGAGGCGCGCAAGCTCGCCCGCCACCTCTGCGGGCCCGAGCACCAGACGATCTTCTTCTGCCGCCGGCGCACGGCGGTCGAGGTCCTGACGCGCTACCTGCGCGAGGGCGCGCGCGAGCTCGGCCTCGAGCCGGACGAGATCCGCGGCTACCGCGGCGGCTACCTGCCGCTCCTGCGGCGTGAGATCGAGGCGGACCTGCGCAGCGGCAAGGCCAAGGTCGTCGTCAGCACGAACGCGCTCGAGCTCGGCATCGATATCGGCAGCCTCGACGTGGCCGTGCTGATCGGCTACCCGGGCTCGCAGGCCTCGTTCTGGCAGCGCGCGGGGCGCGTCGGTCGGCGCGGCAAGCCCAGCCTCGTCGTGCAGATCGCGCAGTCCGACCCCGTCGACCAGTACCTCGCCGCGAACCCCGACTACCTGTTCGGCGAGCCCCAGCAGAAGCTCGCGCTGGACCCGGACAACCTCGTGATCCTGTCGGAGCAGCTGAAGTGCGCGGCCTTCGAGCTGCCGTTCGCCGAGGGCGAGCTGCCCGGGAGGCTCGCGGACGAGGCTTACGGCGACGTGGAAGGCGCCGGCGAGGTGCTGGACTACCTGGCCGAGGAGTCGGGGCTCTTGCACAAGCGCGCGGGCCGCTGGTTCTGGATGGCGGACGCCTACCCGGCCCAGGACGTCAGCCTCGACAGCGGCGAGCCGGACAACGTCCTGATCCTCGACGTCGAGACCGAGAAGGCCGTCGGCGAGATCGACCGCGAGTCCTCGATCACGACCGTGCACGAGGGCGCGATCTACCAGGTCGAGGGCGAGACGTGGATCGTCGAGCGCTACGACTACGCCAACCGCCGCGCCTACGTGCGCCTCGTCGAGACGGACTACTTCACCGAGGCCGAGACGAACACCGAGGTGCGCGTGCTGCGGCTCGAGCTCTGCAAGCAGCGCACGCGTGACGTGGCGCCGGTCACGGACCCCGTGCTGCCCGAGGCGACGACGAGCCTCGGCGCGGCCGAGCGCCTGCCCGCGGAGGGCGAGGACTGCGCCGTCTGGCGCGGTGAGGTGCACGTCACGACGCTCGCGACCCTGTTCAAGAAGATCCGCTTCTACACGCGCGAGAACGTCGGCGCCGACGACATCGTGCTGCCGGCGGAGGAGCTCGACACCGATGCCTTCGTTCTGACGCTCTCGGAGGAGACGGCGGCCGAGCTCGGTCTGCACGGCGGCGACCGCGGCGCGGCCTGGCACGGCGTCGGGCACCTGGTGCGGCGCGTCGCGCCGCTCTACGTGCGCTGCCAGCCGACGGACCTCGGCATCTCGACGCAGGTCAAGGCGCCGCACTTCAAGCGCCCCGCGCTGTTCCTCTACGACCGCGTTCAGGGCGGTGTCGGCCTCGCGGAGCTGCTCTTCGCCGGCTATCGCGACGTGCTGCGCGCGGCGCTGGCGGTGGCGCACGGCTGTGGCTGCCGCATCGGCTGCCCCGCCTGCGTCGGTCCGCCCGAGGAGGTCGGTCCGCTCGGCAAGGAGACCGCCGTGAAGATCCTGGAGCACCTCGTGGGCGGCCCCGCGCTCGTCGACGCGGACGCGGGCGCGCTCGAGCGAGCGCTGGCCGGCGCGACGACGACGGAAGCCTCGAACGGCATGGACGACTAGGCCGCGATGAGCCTGCGCGACAAGCTCCGTAAGCTGCGGCGTGAGGAGGGCGAGCGGCCGCCGCCGCCGCCCGCGCCGGAGGTGGAGACCCTCGAGGGCGCGAGCTCGGACGCCCCGCGGGGCCTCGAGGACTTCGAGGGCGCGCTCGGCCCGTGGCAGGCGCGGCGCACGTCCTTCGACGCGACCCACCGACACGGTGACTTCGGCCTCGACGAGATCGTGCACGTCCGTGGCGAGGACTTCGCGCGCCTGACTGGCGACGACGCGCTGGCGGAGCTCGACCTGCGCGAGGCCGTCTACCTCGACACGGAGACCACGGGGCTCTCGGGTGGGGCGGGGACCTACGTCTTCATGGTGGGCCTGGGTGCGTACCGCAGCGCCGCCGACGCAGAGAGCGAGGGCGGCGATTTCGAGGTCTGGCAGGGCTTCCTGCCGAGCCCGGCCGAGGAGGCGGCGCTGCTCGCGGAGTGCGCCGAGCGCATCCGCGCGGCGAGCAGCGTGGTGTCCTTCTTCGGCAAGTCGTTCGACCGCCATCGGCTCGAGGACAAGATGCGCGCCTGCGGCGTGACGCCGCCGTTCGACGCGCTGCCGCACCTCGATCTCTACCACCCGCTGCGGCGCCTCTATCGGGACGCCTACGTCGATGGGAGGCTGAAGACCCTGGAGGCGGAGCTCTGCGGTCTGGCGCGCGCGGACGACTTGCCGGGCGCGCTCGCGCCGGCGGCCTGGTTCGACTTCCTCGCCGGGCGCGAGCACCGTCTCGAGGGCGTCTTCCGCCACAACCTCGACGACGTGCTGAGCCTCGTCACGCTCGCCGCGCACCTCGGGCGGACGAGCGCGGAGTCGCGCGGCGACGGCTCGGCGCTCCCCGGCGACGCCGCGGCGCGTGCGGTCGGCTACGCGCGCTCCGCGGCCGCCCGCGGCGAGCGCGACCTTGCGGGGGAATGGTACGAGCGCGCACTCGCGCGCGGCGCGCGGCCCACGCGGGGACTGCGGCTCGAGCGCGCGCACCAGTACCGGCTCGGCAAGCAGCCGGAGGCGGCGCTCGCCGCGTACCGCGAGCTGGCGGACGGTCCGGAGGACGCCTGCAGCGCACCGGCGTTGCTCGAGCTGGCGAAGCTGCTGGAGCACCACGCCCGCGATCCACGCGCGGCGCTCGCCTGTTGCGAGGCCGCGCGCGCGCTGCTCGATCGTCAGCACAGCGGCTCGGACCGCGCGCGCCTCGCGCGCGACCTGGAGCGCCGCGACGCGCGCTTGCGAGCCCGGAGCTAGTCGGCGCGGCACGCGTGCGCCGCCTGAACCGCCCAGGCAAGCGAATCGTGATAGTCTGGTCGAGTGAAGGACATCTCCGGCTCAGGCGGGCGCCATCGGCGCGCCGGCTCGACGCGCCCGGGGCTGCCGCACTGGGCGGGGTCGGTGATCCTGCTCGTCGCCTCCTGCGGCGGACACGGGAGCGCTCCGGCGCCGCCATCGGCCTTCCGCCCCGCGCTGCACTCGGTCGCGCTGGACCGCGCCCTCGCGCGGCCTGGCGGGGCGGTCGACCTGACCCTGCGCTTCACGAACCTCGGCGGCGCGCCCGCGGATCGGGACCTGCGGGTGTTCGTCCACGTCGAGTCCGCCGCGGACGGGTGCTGCGCGATCGCATGCCAGGACGACCACGCGCCGGCGACGCCCACGACCTGGTGGCGGCCCGGCGAGGTCGTCGACCTCGGCGTGCGCGAGCTCCCGCTGCCCGAGGACATCCCGGAGGGCCTCTACGCGCTGCACGTCGGCCTCTACGACCTGGCGACCGAGTCGGTCGTGGTCGAGGGTGAGCGCAGCTGGCTCGCGATCTCCGAGCACGCACCGGCGGCGGGCAGCGCGCCGAGCGCGCCGCTCTCCGCCGCGGAGCTCGCGCGCCGCGACGCCGCCGAGGCCGCGCGCTTCGCGCCGTCGGCGTCGCTCGACGGCGCGGGCTGGCGCTACGAGGTGGACGCCGAGCGCGCGGTGTTCCGGCTGCTGGACCTCGAGGGCGGCGCCTCCTGGAGCAGTCACCCGCTGCACGAGCGCCTCGGCATCGCCCACCTGCGCCGCGGTGAGGAGCTCGTGCACGCGCCGCTCGACGAGGTTCTGGTCGCGGCGAGCGAGGACGTCGGGCTCACGCTGGAGGCGGCCGGTCGGCTGGCGAGCGGCGCGCGCGTGCGCGTCGAGCTGCGCGCCGAGGCCGTGGACGATGGCCGCGGCCTGCGGCTCGGGTGGCGCGCGCTGGGCGTCGATCCGCCGCCCGAGCCCCCGGCGGGGGACGCGCCCGCGGCGACGCTCGACGAGGACGTACCGGCGCCGCACGAGGGCTGGACCGTGGAGGCCGTCACGCTCCTCGACCACGCGCCCTGGACGACGGACGCTGACCGCGGCGCGGTGCTGACGCCGCAGTGGCTCGGCGAGCTCGGCTGGGCCGAGGGCGCGCGCCCCGACGGCTGGATGTACCGCGCGAACGACATCTCGATGCAGATGGCCGGCGTGCTGCGCCGGGAGTGCGCGCTGCTCGTCACCTGGACCGACCACGGCGCCCAGCTGTTCTCGCACGTCGAGCGCTTCGACGACGAGCGCCTGCCCGGGCGGAGCGTCCGGAGCGTGTCGCTGAAGCTGACGCCCGAGAGCCCGACGCTCGAGCTGTACCCCCTCGGCGTCGGGGACTACGTGGACATCGCGACCGCCTACCGGCGCGTCGCCGAGCGCCGCGGCCACCGCCGGAGCTGGGCGCAGAAGCGCGCGGAGGAGCCGCGCGTGGACCGCCTCGTCGGGGCGCCGATCCTGCGCGTCGTCGGCATGCTCGGCGCCCCTGGCGACGCGCCGGGAGAGGTGCTGCACACCTTCGACCAGGTCGCGGCCTGCGCCGAGCACTGGAAGCGCGACCTCGAGCTCGACCGTGTGCAGCTCCTGCTCGGGGGTTGGAACTGCGGCGGCTACGACGACGGGCACCCCGACGTGTTGCCGGCGAGCGCGGTCTGCGGTGGGGACGCGGGGCTCGCGAACTGCGCGCAGCGCGTGCGCGAGCTGGGCTACCTCTTCGCGCTGCACGACAACTATCAGGACGTCTACGAGGACTCGCCGTCCTACGACCCCGACCTCGTCGGCCTCGAGGAGGACGGCTCGCCCAGGGCCGGCGGGGAGTGGGCCGGCGGCCAGAGCTGGATGGTCTGCACGACGCAGCAGCTCGGATTCGCGCAGCGCAACCTGCCGGAGGTGCGCGCGCGCTTCGAGCCGGACGCCTACTTCCTCGACACGACGCTGACGACGCGCCTGCAGGGCTGCTCGCACCCCGCGCACCCGATGGAGCCGCTCGAGGACCGGGAGCTGCGGCGCGAGCTGTTCGACTATGCGCGCAAGACCTTCGGCCTGCTCGGGCTGGAGGGCGCGCGCGAGTGGGCCGTGCCCGCGGCGCACTCCTTCGAGGGCATCCTGACCCACCGCACGCTGGCGGGAGAGCGCTTCACGCCCGTGCCCGTCTTCCCGCTCGTCTACGGCGACTGCCTGAACCTCTTCACGCTGCACGGGGACGGGCTCGAGCCGTCGTCGGCCAAGGCGGTCCTCGACCTGCTGCTGCTCGGCGAGCTGCCGATGTACCTGGGGCGGCCGGGGCGCTACTGGGAGTCGCCGGCGGCGCTCGTCCCCCTCACCGAGGAGCAGCAGCGCGAGCCCGAGTTCACCTTCGCGCGCGCCGACCAGGGCTGGGCGCAGCACCTGGGTCCGGTCGACCGCTTCCTGAAGAACAGCTACGAGGTCCTCTCGTACACGCACCGGGCGATCGGCGACGCGCCGATGACCGACCACCGCTTCCTGCGCGGCGACCGCACGGCGGAGTGGAGCGCCTTCGGTGACGTCGAGGTGACCGTGAATGTCTCGGACGCGCCGCTGCGCATCGGCCACACCGTCCTCGGCCGCAACGGCTTCCTCGTCACGAGTCCGGGCTTCGTCGCCTTCCACGCGCTGGCGTTCGGCGGGGTCGAGTACCCGGGCGGCGCCTGCTTCACCCTGCGCAGCCTGGACGGGTTGCCCCTCGGCGAGTCGAAGCGCGTGCGCGTGTTCCACGCCTTCGGTGATCCGCGCGTGCGCCTGCCCGACGCGATCCGCGAGGTCGCGCGCGAGACGGTCGTCGCGCGCTGACGCCGGTCGGAGTGGCGATGGGGCGATGGGGCGCGCGGAGTGCGTTCGTCGCGTGGCGACTCAGTGGCCAGCGCGCGCGGCGTGCAGGCCGATCGCCTCGGGCAGCGCGCGCTTCTCCTCCTCGAAGACGCGCGCGGCGAGCGTGTCGACCGTGTCGTCCGACCGCACGTCGACGACGCGCTGCACGAGGATCGGGCCGTTGTCGTAGACGTTGTCGACGTAGTGCACGGTGCAGCCGGTGACCTTGACGCCGCGCTCGAGCGCGGCGCGGTGGACTCGATCGCCGTAGCAGCCCTTGCCGCCGAAGGCGGGCAGCAGCGAGGGGTGGATGTTGAGCACGCGGCCGAGCCAGCGCTCGGGGATCGGCAGGAAGCGCAGGAAGCCCGCCAGCACGACGAGGTCGCAGCCGGCCGCCTCGACCGCGGCGAAGACGGCGTCGCCGAAGGCTTCGGGGGCGAGCGCGCGCTCGGCGTCGATCACCTCCGCGGGCAGTCCGTGGTTCGCTGCGCGCTGCAGGCCGTAGGCGTCCGCCTTGTTCGAGATCACGAGCCCGAGCTCGCAGGCGAGCTCGCCGCGCTCCGCGAGCTCGGCGAGGTTCTCGAGGGTGCGGCCGCCGCCCGAGAGCAGCACGGCGGCGCGGGGCCTCGCGCCGGACGGAGCCGTGCCGGACGGGGCCGCGCCGCTCACAGCTCCTCGCGCTCCTCGAAGGCGACCTTCGCGAGGTCGGGCGCGAGCTCGCGCAGGAGGTCCTCGAGCGCGGGGGCGACCTCGGTCGCGGACTCGACGATGCCCGCGACGTCGGGCGCGTCGTCGCCCGCGCCGATCAGCGCCACGAGCGAGAGGCACGAGAGGCTCGAGTGGGCCAGGGCGATCAACGGATCGGCGAGGCCCTGCACGGCGAAGTCCGCGCCGGCGCGGTGGTAGTAGGCCCGCTCGGCGGGGGTCTCGAGCGCGGGGCCGGCCGTGCAGGCGGCGACGCCTTCGAGCGGACGCAGGCCCAGGCGTTCGGCGTGCTGCAGCGCGAGCCGGCGCAGTCCGGGATGGTGCAGCCGGCTCTGGTCGGGGAACAGCGGGCCGAGGCGCGACTCGCCGAGGCCCGCGAGCGGCGTGCGCCCCGACAGGTTGATGTGGTCGCGCACGAGGCCGATGCGGCCGCGGTCCTCGGCGGCCGTGGGGCCGAGGCGCGTGCCCGCCGACGTGTGCACGCAGAGGGTCGCGCCCGAGCAGGCGGCGAGCCAGGCGGGGAAGGCGCGCATCCACGGCTCCGGGCCGGGCGCCGTGGTCTCGCCGCCGGGGAAGTCGGCTTCGCCCGGCGCGTCGTCGAGGAACCAGAAGGTCGCGCCGTTCGACTCCGCAGCCGAGAGGGTCAGGCCGCGCCAGGCACGCGGGACGCCCGCGACGCTCTCGAGCGGCAGCTGCCACTGCGCGTGGAAGCTCGACGGCAGGAGCCCGACGCCGGTCGCCATCAGGAGCAGCACGTCGGGGTCGGGCGCGCCGCGTCCGCGCAGCTCCTTGGACGCGGGGTAGACGCTCTCGTCGAGGGCGGTGGGGCTCATCGGTCGGGGAGGCGGTGGGAGGCGCGTGCGCCGCGGGGCGTCCTCACGCAGGCGGGGGAGGGATCGACAGGGCGTGCGAAGGTGCGCGCGCCCGCCGCCGGGGCGGGAGTCCGCGCGTCACTCGGGCAGGTTGACGGTCGAGCCGTCCGAGAGCAAGCGCACGAGCCAGGTCTCGGGGTACTCGGCGAGCAGCCGCTCGAGGCCCGCGACGGCGGTCGTCCACTCGCCTTCGCTGGCGCGGAAGAGGGCACGGCCGAGGAGCTCGCTGGCCTCGCGGTCGCGCCGCAGCGCGGCGCGCTCCTCGGGGCTCGTCGCCCACTCGAGCGCGGCGTTGAAGGCCATGGGCAGAGCCTCGGCTTCGCTCTCGGTGAACACGGCGCCGGAGTTCGGCTGGAACATCTCGCCGGCGAGCTGCAGGCACTCCGCGAGCGCGGTGAAGTGCATCATGGCGGAGATCGCCTCGGCTTCCTCCGCGGTGTACTCACGGTCGAGGCGCTTCGAGAAGAGCAGGTCGAGGGCCTTGGTGTCCGCGCCGAAGGCCGTCCACGGGATCTCCTCCGTGCCGCCGCCGCTCTCGAGGACGATGCCCGTCGCGCTCGCGCTCACCACCTCGCGCAGGGCGCCGCGGCGCTCCCTCGGGTCGGAGACGCGCGTCCGGCGCCAGCTCGACCAGTGGTTCGAGAGGATCGGCAGGGCGCCGGTCGCTGCGCGCAGCTTCGCGCCCAGCGCCGCGTTCCAGGCGCGTGCGTCGGCCGAGCCGAGCGTCGTGTCGAGCCGCTCGAAGCGCGCGACGGCGGCGTCGAAGTCGAGTCGCGCGAGCTCGCCGACGAGACCGGAAGCGGCGCCGAGCTCGGTGCCGATGGCGCGCTTGTCCGCGATCCGCTGCTCCACTTCGAACGATTCGGCCAAGGAGTCGAGGGAGTCGAGGCGAGCGCGCCAACGCACGCCGTAGTCGACGACCTCGGCCGCTCCCGTGGGAGCGCTGCCCTCCTCGAAGGCCGGCAGCTCCGTGCGCCCGATCATCAGCAGGAGCTGAGCGCGCAGGCCCTCGAAGTCGCCCGCGCCCTGCAGCTCGAGCATCGCGGACTCGGCGGCGCCGAACTGGACGAGGGCGGCCGCGAGGACGCGCCCCTGCAGCGCGCCGTATTCGGCCTTGAAGCCGTCGTCGGCCGCGAAGGCGTCGAGCCCAGGGACCGCAGCCATCGCGCTGAGCGAGGTGCCGGGGTTGAGGTCCTCCGCGTCGACGTTGGCGGCGTCGTTGAGCGCCTTCAGGATGGAGGCCACGGCCGAGTCGCGCTCGGAGCGCTGGGCCACGGCCTCGCGGATCTCCTGGTCGATGCGATCGGCCTCTTCGATGGCCTGGGTCGCGGCGGTCGTGCCGAGGAATTCCTTGGCGAGGGTGCGCAGCTCGTCGCGACGCTCCTCGGGGCCGAGGTCGCGCTGGTTCAGGCGCAGGAGCGCGTTCTCGGCGTTCGTCTCGAACAGCTTCTCGGCCACGTCGTCGTCGGCCGGGCCTGTGGGCATCGGATCCTCGTCGCCCACGTCGCCGAGAAGCGGCGGGGGGGCGGTGTTGCCGTCGCCTTCGACCAGCCCGGTGCCGCCGTCCGGAGTCGGGTCCTCGCGCTGCGGTTCGTCATCACCGCCGCCGAAGATCGCCGCGCCGCCGATGACGAGCACGAGGGCGCCGACGATCGGGAGTGCCAGCTTCTTGCCGAGACCTCCTTGAGGCTTCGCCTGGGCCGCACCCTCGGTCGCGCCGGACTGCAGGCGCTCGATCTCGCGCAGCAGCGCTGAGGCCGACGGATAGCGATCCGCGGGGTCGCGTTGCATCAGGCGGTCGACGATCGCGACGAGCCCCTCGGGAACGTCCTTGGCGAGCACGCGCACCGGCTTCGGCTCGTCGCGCAGCTTCGACCGCAGGATCTCGCGGGTGTTCGTGCCCTGGAACGGCGTCTGTCCCGTCAGCAGGCGGTAGGCGGTCGAGCCGAGCGAGTAGAGGTCCGAACGGCAGTCGGCCTTCTCGCCGCGGATCTGCTCCGGCGAGATGAAGTGCGGCGTGCCGAGGATCTTCTGGCCGTCGTCGCCGGCGTCCTCCTCGGTGATCGAGGTGGCGAGCCCGAGGTCGGCGATCTTCGTCGTCCCCGTGTGGTTCTGCATCAAGTTGGCCGGCTTGATGTCGCGGTGCACGAGCCCGCGCGACTCCGCGTAGACCAGGCCACTGGCTGCGTCCTTGAGCGCCTCGAGCACGATCGGCCAGGGCAGCGCGCCCTCCTTGACCACGCGGACCTCGAGCGACTCGCGGTCCATGTACTCCATCGTCAGGTAGTGCACGCCCTCGTGCTCACCGACGTCGTGGACCGTCACGATGTTGGGGTGGTTCAGCGCGGCGGCGGAGCGCGCCTCGGCCTGGAAGCTGCGGATGAAGGCCTGGTCCTGCTCGTGCTTCTTCGAGAGCACCTTGAGCGCGACCTCGCGGTCCAGGCTCTTCTGAACGGCGAGGTAGACGTCGCCCATCGCACCGTGACCGAGGCGGTGCGCCACCTCGTAGCCCGGGATCTCGGGCGCCGGCGACTTGGGCTTGCGCTTCGCGGCGGGCTTGGGGTTGGGGTTGGTCTCCTTCTTGGACTTCGTGGCGGCGGTCTGCGGTGCGTCCGAGCCATCGACGACCAGGAGTCGCACGGAGCCCAGCAGGATCTCGTCGCCGACGCTCAGGCGCGCCTGAGCGATCTTCTCACCGTTGAGGAACGTGCCGTACTCGGAGCCGAGGTCCTTGATCGCGAAGGTGCCGTCCTTTGTCCGTCCTATCGCGCAGTGGACGTCGTCGACGCCCTGCCCCGTGAGGACGAAGCCGGCGCGGTCGGGGTCGGAGCCGATCGCGAGCATCCCGCTGCGAGGGATCTCGGCGGGGGCGGTGCCGCCGCCCTTGACCTCGAGGAGGAGGCGCTTCACGCGGCACCTCCCTCGGAGCGGGCGTCGTCTGCCGCAGGGCGTCCGCTGTCCCGGTCGAGGCCGGCGTAGAGCGCTGTGCCGATGCGGACGACGTCGCTGCCCGCGGCGATCGCCGCGGCGTAGTCGCCGCTCATTCCGATGGAGAGCTGCACGTGTCCCGCGGGGAACGCCACCGCGGTGGCCGGGTTGCTCTCCAGCTCCTTGGCGAGCTGCGCGAGCCGGTCGAACTCCTCGCGCGCGAGCGCTTGGGCGTCCTCTTCCGGCGCTCCGGCCGGGGGGCGCGTCGCCATGGTCATCAGTCCGAGGAGCTCGAGGTGCGGCGCTGCGTCGGCGGCCAGCGCGGCGGTTGCCAGCTCGTCCGGCGCGAAGCCGTGCTTCTCGGGGTCGTCGCTGAGCTTCACCTCGAGGTAGACGCGAACGGTGCGCTCCTCTTCCGCCGCGACGCGCTCGAGGGTCTCGAGCAGGCGCATTCCGTCGACCGAGTGCAGGACGTCGGCGTTCAGGACGACCTTGCGGGCCTTGTTGCGCTGGATCTTCCCGATGAAGTGCCAGGTCACCTGGACGCCCGCCGCATCGAGGAAGGCGCGCTTCTCGAGCAGGTTCGGGAGCCGGTTCTCCCCGAGGTCGCGCTGGCCGAGTCGCGCGAGCTCGAGCGCCACCGGAGGGGCGACGCTCTTCGTCACGGCGAGCAGGCGGACCTCGTCGGGGTCACGACGGGCGCGCTCGGTCTCCACCGCGATGGCCTCGAGGGTGGCGCGGAGGTTGGATTCGAGGGTTGCGGGCACGGGCTGTGGGCGGGAGGGGGGCGTCCGGGGACGTCTCGGCGGGGTTCGACCGAGCGCAGAGCGTACCCCGAGCGATCCGGGAAGTCACCGATGGGTGGGGTCCGCCGCGAGCTCCAGCCGTAGTCGCTCGACTTCTCCCGATCGCACGCGCCAGGGCTCGGAGGGGCGCAGCCCGCAGACCCACAGGATCTCGTCGCCGAGGACGACGAGCGGCAGGCGGGCGCGCTCCTCGCGCGGTACGCCCGCGTCCGCCAGGAAGCGCATCAGCGGCCGGTGGCCGGGCGCGCCGAGCGGGTGCAACCGATCGCCGGGGCGCGGCGCCCGCACGACCAGCTCGCCGCGGCGGGCGCGGTCCTCGAGGCCGGGGGGCAGGCTCAGCTCGACGGCGTCCTCGCCGCTGGGCGGCGCGGCGTCGGCGGGGCGCCGCACGCGACGCGCGACGAGCGCACGACCGCCACCCAGCGCGAGGGGTGCGTCGAGGGGCAGCGGGCGTGGCTCGGCCCAGTCGTGCCCGCGCCCCGCGGCGTCCGCGGCGAGCGGCGCGACGAGCGCGAGCTCGCGCGGACCGAGTCGCAGCCGGAAGCCCCCGCGCAGGTTGATCTGGAGCGGGTCGCCAGTGCTGCGCGCTGCGATCAGCTGGTCGAGGACGGCGTCGGCCGGGGCGGCGCCGGTGCGCACGAGCAGGGCGCCGCGCAGGGCGCGCCGGTAGAGGGGGGCCGGGAGTTCGCGAAGGTCCGCGAGCGGCGTGCGCGCGACGCGGGGCGCATCGAAGGTCACGTGCGTGCTCCAGGTGAGCTCGGGCAGCCGTCGCGCGAGCTCGAGCTCGACGCCGACGAGCTCGCTCGCGAGGGCCCGAAGGCTCGCCCGCGCCTCGGGGCCGCAGGTGCGCTCGAGGAGCGGCAGCAGCGCGTGGCGCACGCGGTTGCGCGTGAAGCGCGGCGAGCGGTTGCTGGCGTCCTCGCGCCAGGCGTGTCCCGCGCCCTCAAGCCACGAGCGCAGCGTGGCGCCGCGGACGCCGAGCAGGGGGCGCACGACCTCGAGCGCGCCTCCCGCTGCGCCTCGGCCCTCGGCCACGGGATAGGGCGCGCGCCGCGTCGGGCCGGCGACGCCCGAGGGGTGCGTGCCGCGCAGGAGCCGCAGCAGCAGCGTCTCGTCCGCGTCGTCCGCGTGGTGGGCGACGAGCACCGTGCGGAGTCCCCGGGAGCGCGCGATCTCGGCGAGCGCGACGTAACGAGCTTCGCGCGCGCGCTGCTCGAGGTTCGGGGAGTCGGCCTGCAGGTCGAGGCGCACGCACTCGAACGGCACGCCGAGGCGCGCGCAGAGCTCCCGGCAGAACTCGGCGTCGGCGAGCGAGTCCGCGCCGCGCAGCCCGTGGTCGACGTGGACCGCGACGAGGCGCTGCGCGCGGTGGGCGAGGTGGACGAGGGCGACGGAGTCGGCGCCGCCCGAGAGCGCCAGCAGCGCGGGCTCGCCAGGCGAGAGGCCCGCGAGCGCGGCGAGGGGGCTCCACGTGAGCGTCGGCGCCGCGGCGTCCGCTCGCAGATCGATGCCTGCGGGCGGTGCGCTCGGGGGCAAGATCGGTGGCGTGTCGGAGCGGCGAAGGGTCTCGTGCGTCACGGCCGGAGCCTACCGGATCCCCGCTGGAAACGGCGATTCGGGGCCCTGCGCCGATTGATCCCCCTCCGCGAGCAGGCTAGTCTGCCGCCCGCCTCGCAGCCCGCGGCGCGGCCTTCAACTCGTGCTCACCGTCCCGTGCTCCGTCGGACGGTCCCTGCAGACCCGTCGAGTCTCCGTGACCGGCCTGCCTGCAGGTTCCACCCGGAGCCGGCCTCGGCGAGCGGCGAGCGGAGTTCACGCAGCGGGTCGCTACGTCGCGCCGGCGCCCGCATGGGCGCCATGGACTCGCGGCGGGCGCCACGATCTCCGCGCGGGAGCCGCCTGCGCGCTCCACGCACTACAAGCCCAACCTCTCCAGGCATGCGCATCGCAATCAACGGCTTCGGCCGCATCGGCCGGAACGTCTTCCGCATTCTCCAGAACACGCCCGGCTGCACCGTCGTCGCGATCAACGACCTGACGGACGCCAAGACGCTCGCTCACCTGCTCAAGTACGACTCGGTCCACGGCCGCTTCGACGGCAAGGTCAAGGCGGGCAAGGACTCGATCACGGTGAACGGCGCGAAGATCGCGATCACCGCCGAGCGCGACCCGGCCAACCTGCCGCACGCCGCCAACAAGATCGACTTCGTCGTCGAGGCGACGGGCATCTTCGCGACGCGCGCCGCGTGCATGAAGCACATCGACGCCGGCGCCAAGAAGGTCCTCCTGACCGTGCCGCCGAAGGACGAGATCGACGCGATGGTCGTGATGGGCGTCAACGAGGACAAACTCAAGGCGACCGACCGCATCATCTCGAACGCGTCCTGCACGACGAACTGCCTGGCCCCGGCCGCCAAGGTCCTCGACGAGAGCTTCGGCATCGTCCACGGCCTGATGACCACCATCCACGGCTACACGAACGACCAGCGGATCCTGGACCTGCCGCACTCGGACCTGCGCCGGGCGCGCGCCGCGGCGCTCAACATCATCCCGACGACGACGGGCGCGGCCCGCGCCGTCGGCAAGGTGCTCCCGCGCCTGAACGGCAAGCTCGACGGATGCGCGATGCGCGTCCCGGTCCCGGACGGATCGATGGTCGACCTCGTCGTCGAGACGAAGAAGAAGGTCACCAAGGAGAGCGTGATGGCGGCGTTCAAGGAGGCCTCGAAGAAGGCGCCGCTGAAGGGCGTGCTCGAGTACACCGAGGACCCGATCGTCTCGAGCGACATCATCGGCAACCCGCACAGCTCGATCTTCGACGCCACGGCGACGATGGTCATGGGCAGCAACCTCGTGAAGATCATCTGCTGGTACGACAACGAGTGGGGCTACTCGAGCCGCGTCGTCGACCTGATGCGCTTCTCGCACAAGCTGAAGGGCGGCAAGAAGGCGGTCACGAAGAAGAAGGCCGCCAAGAAGAAAGTCGCGGCCAAGTAGTCAGCGGCACTCTCCAGCGGGGCGCGTCCTAGGGGGCGCGCCCCGCTTCGCTTTCCAGAACTCTCCTCCGACGCCATGAAGCTCGACGTCCCCGGCCTCGACTCCCTCGACCTCTCCGGCAAGCGCGTTCTCATCCGCGTGGACTTCAACGTCCCGATGAAGGAGGAGGGCGGGCAGCGCGTGATCACCGACGACACGCGCATCCGCCGCGCGCTGCCGACGATCCGCCGCGTGCTGGCCGCCGGCGGCCAGCCGATCCTGTTCACGCACCTCGGCCGGCCGAAGGGCCAGGTCGTCGAGGAGCTGCGCCTGGATCCCGTCGGGCTGCGCCTGGCGGAGCTGCTGGGCTCGAACGTGCTGAAGTGCGACGAGAGCTGCGGCGAGACGGCCAAGCAGGCGATCGCTGGCGCGAGCCAGGGCACGGTCTGCCTGATGGAGAACGTCCGCTTCCACGCCGGCGAGACGAAGGGCGACTCGGAGCTGGTCGCCGCCTTCGCCGAGCTGGGCGACTGCTTTGTGAACGACGCGTTCGGGACCTCGCACCGGGACCACGCCTCGGTGGCCGGGCTGGCGCGCGTGCTGCCCTCCGCGGCGGGGGACCTGCTCCTCGCGGAGATCGAGGCGTTCAAGCGCGTGCTCGAGGAGCCCGCGCGCCCGCTCGTCGCGATCCTCGGCGGCGCGAAGGTCAGCGACAAGCTGACCGTGATCGATCACCTGCTCGACAAGGTCGACGCGATCCTCGTCGGCGGCGGGATGGCCTACACCTTCCTGAAGGCGCGCGGTGAGGGCATCGGCACCTCGCTCTGCCAGGACGACCAGCTCGACCTCGTGCGCGCGGCCGAAGCCAAGGCGAAGGAGAAGGGCGTGCGCCTGCTCCTGCCGACCGACCACGTCGTCGCCGAGGCCTTCGGGGCCGAGGGACCGACGCGGACCGTCGGGGAGATCCCGGACGGCTGGATGGCCCTCGACATCGGCCCGGAGACCCAGGCGGCCTACGTCGCCGAGATCGCCGGCGCCCGGACGCTGGTCTGGAATGGCCCGATGGGGGTCTTCGAGCTCGCGCCCTTCCGCGCGGGCACCGAGGCCGTCGGGCGCGCCGTCGCGGACTGCCCCGGCTACTGCGTCGTCGGCGGCGGCGATTCGGTCGCGGCGGTCGAGCAGTTCGGCCTGGCGGAGAGGATCGACCACATCTCGACGGGGGGCGGCGCCTCGCTGGAGCTGCTCGAGGGACGCGCCCTGCCCGGGATCACGGCGCTCCAGGGCTAGTCGGCGCCCGCCGAGGCGCCCTGGCGCTGATCCGAGGCGTGTTCGCGGCCTCCGCAGGTCGTACAATCCGGCCGTCATGACCGCCCAGCCGATCCGCATCGCCCCGTCCCTGCTCTCCTGCGACTTCGCTCGTATCGCCGACGAGCTCGGCAAGATCGAGGCCGCGGGCGCGGACTGGCACCACGTCGACGTCATGGACGGGCACTTCGTGCCGAACCTGACGATCGGGCCGCCGGTGGTGAAGAAGATCCACGAGGCCGCGTCGATCCCGCTCGACGTGCACCTGATGATCACGGACCCGCTGACCTACGCGGAGCCCTTCGCGAAGGCCGGGGCCCACGTCCTGACCTTCCACGCCGAGGTCTGCGAGACCGAGGCCGCGGCCCGCGAGGTCGCTGCCGCCTTCCGCGATCACGGCATCGCCAAGGTCGGGGTCGCGGTCAACCCGGCGACGCCGATCGAGCGCGTCGCGGACTACCTCGACGCGGTCGACCTCGTGCTGGTGATGAGCGTCGTCCCCGGCTTCGGGGGCCAGAGCTTCATGCCCGAGGTGCTCTCGAAGGTCGAGTGGCTGCGGGCCCAGGGCTACGCCGGTCACATCGAGATGGACGGCGGCTTGAATCACGAGACCCTTCCCCGCTGCGCCGCAGCGGGCGCCGACGCCCTGGTCGCCGGTTCGGCGATCTACGGCTCGGCCGACTGGTCGAACACCATCGCGGAGTTCCGCGCCCTGGCCGAAGGAGTGCGCGTCTGATGGCACGCTCGACTTCGGACACGCGCGAGGCCGGAGCCACCGCACCCGAGATCCCCCACGAAGCGCAACAAGCGAAAGAGGCAACGGTGAGCGCCGAGGACCAGAACGAAGAGCCGGAGCAGAGTGACGAGAAGGGCGGGGAGAAGGACTCCTCGCGCAAGCGTCGCCTCTGGAAGAAGAAGGACATGCCCGGAGGCCTCTGGCTGAAGTGCGAGTCCTGCAACGAGACGATCTTCCGCAAGGAGCTGGAAGAGAAGCAGATGGTGTGCCCGAAGTGCGGGTTCCACTTCACCGTCTCCGGTCCACAGCGGATCGAGATGCTGCTCGACCCGGGGACCTGGGACGAGCGCTTCGCCGAGCTCACCGCGCTGGATCGCCTCGAGTTCACGGACAAGGTTCCGTACTCGGAGAAGATCGAGCGCACCGCGAAACGCCTGGATCAGAACGAGGCGCTGCTGTGCGGCTTCGGCGAGATCGAGGGCCAGCGGCTCGTGCTCGCGATCCTCGACTTCAAGTTCATGGGCGGCTCGATGGGCGAGGTCGTGGGCGAGAAGATCGCCCTCGCGGCCGAGCTCGCGATGACGAACCGCCTGCCGCTCGTGATCTTCACGAGCTCCGGCGGCGCGCGCATGCACGAGGGCATGCTGTCCCTGATGCAGATGGCGAAGACCTGCGCCGCGCTGCACACGCTCAACGACCGCGGCGGCTTCTCGATCTGCGTGATGACGAACCCGACCACGGGCGGCGTCACGGCGTCGTTCGCCTCCGTCTGCGACCTGACCCTGGCCGAGCCCGGCGCGCTGATCGGCTTCGCCGGACCGCGCGTCATCGCGACGACGCTCAAGCAGGAGCTGCCCAAGGGCTTCCAGCGGGCCGAGTTCCTGATCGACAAGGGCCAGATCGATGCGATCATCGACCGCACCGAGATGCGCTCGAAGCTGAAGAGCTTCATGGAGTTCGGCCAGAAGGCCTGGGCCTAGCGCAGGTCCTCCAGCGAGCGGTAGGATCGGGCGGCGCCCTGGGAGCGCCACCCGTCCGCGGAGAGGGCCGAGCCCATCCCTGAAGCCTGGATCACGACACCTCTGCGTGTGACCCCACTTCCCTTTCGCCGGCGGACGCGAGAGTTCACGGAAGGAACGGTCGCATGAAGAACGATGTCCCCGGAGCCGCTGGCTCCGATCCGAAGCCCATGGCCACCCCTGGCCGCGCGCTGTCGACGCCGAGCGTCGCGGGCCTGCACCTCGGGCAGCTCAAGAAGCGCGCCAAGGAGCTCCTTGCTGCTCACCGCAGTGGAGATGCCGAAGCCACGGCGCGCCTGCATGAGCGGGTACCGCGCCTGACGAGCCTCCCGGTTGCCCAGGTCGCCGTGGCGCGACTGGCCCTCGCGGACGCGCAGCATGCGCTCGCCGCCGAGCGAGGCTTCGCGAGCTGGCCGAAGCTGGTGCGCGCCATCGAGCTCGCCGTCGACCGCAGTGGGGCGCTCCTCGCCGCGGCTCTCGCGGGCGATGAGGGCACCCTCTCACGCGCGGCGGGCCTGGAGCCGGGCGTGCCGCTGGGAGACACCCTCGCCGCGGACGTGCGCGGCTCGCTGGCGCTGGCCTGCGCGCTGGCCGACGTCGAGGCGGTGCGCGCCTCCGGGGCGGATGTCACGAAGCGCGTTGCGCCGCTGGATGCGCCAGCGCTCGCGTACGCCTGCGCGGCGCGCCACGGTCGCGGCGATCCCGCTGTCGTCGCGCGACGCGTCGCCATCGTGCAGCTCCTCCTCGAGCGCGGCGCCGACCCGGAAACGAGCTACCGCGATGTGTCGCACTTCGACGGCGAGCGCGTCGTGCTCTCCGCTGCGGCGCTCCACGTCGGCGCCGTCGCGCTCCTGCGCGCGCTCGTCGAGGGCGGCGCGACTCCGATCGACCACAGCGCGCTGTGGCACGCGGCCGATCCTGCGCTCTCGGTCGACGAGGACCGGCTCGAGGGCCTGCGGTACCTGCTCGGCTTCCACCGCGATCGCTGGCGCAAGGACTACGCGCTCTCGACCTGCGTGCGCACGGACTCGGTCGAGGGTGTCGCGCTCCTCCTGGAGGCGGGCGCGGACCCGAACACCGGCGGGGGCTGGGGCGGCTCGGGCACGCTCCTGCACCAGGTGATTCTCGGCGAGCGCGACCCGCGGATCCTGGACCTCCTGTTCGCGGCGGGCGACCGCACGCGGAGGGATCGCGAGCGACGCACGCCGCTCGAGGTCGCGCGTCTCGTCGGTCACGCGGACGCGATCACGAGGCTCGAGGCGCTCGGCGACGAGGCGCCCACGCCGGACGCGCGCGAGCGTGCGCTGATCGCAGCCTGCGCGGGCGACGATGGGGCGGCGAGGCGCGAGGCCTCCGACGCCCCGCCGCTCGGCTTGCGGCGCGGCGATCACCTGCTGCTCGCCTGGGCGATCGAGCGGGACCGGACCGCAGCCGTCCGCGCGCTGCTGGCTATCGGAGCGGACCCGAATCTCGCTCACCAGGACGGGCGCACGCCGCTCGCCATGGCGCAGGAGCTCGGACGTCACGACGCGGCCGCGCTCCTGGTCGAGGCGGGCGCTCGCGCGAAGAGCCACGCGCTCGAGCTCTGCCCCGAGTCGGAGTTCGAGACGTTCGAGCGCGCCGCCGACGCGGTGGTCGACGGGGATCGGGAGACGCTCGGTCGGCTCCTGGATGGAGAGCCGGAGCTCGTCCTGTGGCGCTCCCGGCGCGGGCATCACGCGACGCTGCTGCACTACCTCGGGTCGAACGGCGTCGAGACGCATCGTCAGCGCACCCCCGAGAACGTGGCGGACATGATCGCGCTCCTCGTCGGGCGCGGCGCGGTGGTGGACGCGCTGGCGGACACCTACGGCGGCGGTCCGGCCCAGACGACGCTCGCCCTCGCCGCGTCGAGCGGCCACCCGGCGGACGCCGGCGTGCAGTACGAGCTGATCCGCGCGCTGTGCGCGGCCGGGGCCGAGGCGAACGGCGTCGACGACGACGGGCTGCCGGTGGCGACGGCGATCGGCTTCGGCCAGCGCGAGTCTCTGCGTGCCTTGGTCGAGGCGGGCGCCCGGCTCGACAACGTGATGTTCGCCGCTGCGGCGGGGGACGTCGGGCTGGTCGAGCGCATGGTCGGGCCCGACCTGGAACTTCGACCTCCGCACGTGGACTGCACGATCGACTGGTTCGCCGGGCAGAGCGAGCCGGCCTGGCAGCTCGAGCGTGCCTTCGTGCTGGCCGCCGGCTTCGGACAGGCCGGCGTGGTCCGCCTGCTGCTCGAGCGGGGTGTGCCGATCGACTGCGCCCCGCGGGGCGGCGAGACCGCGCTGCACTCCGCGGCCTTCCATGGTCGGCTCGAGGTCGTCGAGCTCCTGCTCGAGCGCGGCGCGCGCGCGGACCTGCGGGACGGCAACTACCACGGCACGCCGTTCGGCTGGGCGCACGAGGGGAAGCGGCGGGACGTGATCGAGCGGCTCGCCGAGCACCGGACCCCGGACCTCTTCGACGCGGCGAGCTGCCACCTGATCCGCGCAGTGCGGGAGCACCTCGAGCGCGACCCGAGCCTGGTCGACGCGCCGGAGGGCAGGGGCGGCCTCTTGCTCTGGGCCGCGAGGTCCGGGAGCCTCGCTCTCACCGAGCTGCTGCTCGAGTTCGGCGCGAAGCGCGACGTGCGCGATCCGAAGGGCAAGAGCCCGGTCGAGCTCGCGGAGGCGGGCGGTCACGCCGAGGTGGCGGAGCGACTTCGTTCGACCTAGGCGCCGCGGCGCCCGGGCCCACAGCCAGGCTCCTCAGCCCTCGCGCACGAAGCTCATCACCCACGAGTCGAAGCGCGCGCGGCCGGGGATGCCGACGGCGCGGTTCGAGGCGGCGGCGAGCTGGTTGCTCCAGAGCAGGGGGCGCGTCAGCACCCCGCCGAGCTTCGTCTCGTTGACGTGCATCGCCTCGGGGAAGGGGCGGGTGAGCTGGTAGCCGCCGCCCTTCTTGAAGGTGAAGCCGCGCGCCTCGAGGCGCCGGCGCACGTCCTCGTCGGAGAGTGCGTTGAGCTCACGGGCGGGGAGCAGCGGCTTGTTGGCGCGGCGCCGCTGCATGCCCTTCGAGGC